>Ga0209677_101287_pt1 | contig 11192 bp, 9 predicted proteins | sample AraplaCvi_mCL_r2_2_FD_184285 | JGI IMG/M metagenome (GOLD analysis project Ga0209677, IMG submission 184285) | Arabidopsis root microbial communities from North Carolina, USA - plate scrape CL_Cvi_mCL_r2 (SPAdes) (version 2) | ecosystem: Host-associated > Plants > Roots > Endosphere | place: USA... | reverse complement strand
TGAAGGCGACGAACTTCTTCGCCAGGGTCAGCTTGTCGCCCGTGGTCGTCTTCGGGATGTACGCGCCGTTCGGCTCCCACACCGTGGCGTGAGCGTCGCCCATCGCTGCCGGCATCGCGAAGTAGCCGATGTCATTCACCTGATCGGGGTTCGACTGCACGACGTTGCTGATCACGACCGACAGCATCGGGTATTGCGCAGCCTGTCCCGTCGCCAGCTCCTTCAGCCCGTTGACGTTGGTCAGCGACGCGTAGTCCTTGTTCATCAACTGCTTGTCGTAGATCTCCTTCGTGTGCTCGAAGCCCGCGAACGCCGGCTCCTTGGAGTACTTCGCATTCGGCTTGTTCGCCGTGTAGTCGCTCGCCCAGTTCGGGTCCTGCGCGCTGACGTTCGCGAAGTCCGCGAGCACCGGCAGCTGGCTGGTCCAGGTGTCGCCGTAGGTCACCAGCACGGGCACGATCCCGGCCGCCTTGATCTTCTCGCTGTTACTGACGAACTCGTCCCACGTGTTGGGGACCTTCAGCCCGAGCTTCTCGTAGACCTTCTTGTTGTACAGCACCCCGCCGTTGAACGTCGTCGCCGTGGGAGCACCGTAGAGCGCTTTGCTGGTGCTCACCGTCTTCTTGAAGTCGCTGGTCAGATCCTTCACCCAGGCCTCATCCGTCAGAGGCTGGAGTTGCGAGTCCGGGTGCAGCGCCTGGAACAGCGAACCGGAGTTGTAGAGGAACACATCGTTCATCTCCCCCGTCGACAGGCGGGTCTTCACCAGATTGTCGCCGTCGGTCCCGCCTGGCCGCGTCTCCACCTTGATGGTGATGCCGGGGTTCGCCTTCTCGAAAGCGGTCGCCAGATCTTTGGCGAATTTCGTGTTCGCCGGATCGTTGCCACCGGCAAGCAGCGAAAGCTCTTTCGCTCCGGAGCCGCCCGACGAACTGCACCCTGCGAGCGTCAGCGCCGCGAGAGCGATACCGCCGAGGGCTGCGACGACTCGGGTCGTCGTCTTCCGAGAGAACATAAATACCTCCTTGTATTTGTGTCGACCTCACTAATGATCGCAGGTCATCAAAACGATTTGATTAAATCGATTTGATCAAAACATAGGAACGAAATAGAAGAACGTCAAGCTCTTCTTGTAACGATTCAGGAACGCGAGAGGTGAGAAGTGCTCTCCCGCACGATCAACTTCGGCTCAAGGAAGATCAATGGCGGATCCCCCTCGCCGGTGTCGCTGTGGACACGCTCGTGGAGCATGGCGACAGCCTGACGAGCGAACACATCGATCGGCCGTGCCACCGAGGTCAACGGGACGACAGCCTGAGAGGCGAACTCGATGTCATCGAAGCCGACGATCGCGAGTTCGTCGGGGACGCGCACGCGGTGGAACACCCCGTTGAGAACTCCGACCGCGACCAGATCGTTGACGGCGATGATCGCCGTCGGTCGTTCCTCCGGCGCCAGCGCCGCGATATGCTCACCGACGCGCCGGCCGTTGGCAATGCTGCGCACATCGAAGCTCACGACATCGAGTCGCGCCTCAGGATCCTGTGCAACGACGTCGCGAACGCCCTTCAGGCGACGTTCCACGATCCCGTTGCCGGGGCTGTGTCCGACGAAGAGCACCCTCCGATGGCCGAGCTCGAGAAGATGGGATGCGGCGAGCCGCGCCCCTTCCTCGTCGTCATACGAGACCGACGCAGCGAAGCCCTCCACACTGTCGGTGAGGACCAGCGGGATGCCGTGGCCGGAGAGACTGCGCGCCGCGTCCGAGACATCGCCGATGGGGCTCATCAGGATCCCGTCGACGCGCTGACGGGCGAACGTCGCCAGAAGCTCGCGTTGCAGCTTCACATCGCCCTCGCTGCTGACGTTGAGCATGGTGTAACCCAAGGCCCGGGCTTCTCGGTCGACCGCCTTCACGAACTCGGCCGAATACGGGTTGGCGACCTCGAAGGCCAGGTGCCCCAGCGTTTTCGTCTCCCGTCGCCGCAGGGCCCGGGCGGCATCATTGGGGACATAGCCGAGCTCGTCGATCGCGGCACGGATGCGGTTCGCCGTCTCATCCGCCACGCGCCCGGGGTTGTGGAAGAAGTTCGACACCGTCCCCGGCGAGACGCCGGCATGCGCGGCGACGTCAGCTACCCGGACGAATCCCATGGTTCACATTCTGCGCGATACCGGGCGAAAACCACTCTCGATCGTCGATCATGTCTCTGCAGGCTCGAGACCGCTGCGCGCCCCAATATCCGCATCGTATCCACGGCCGCATGCTCCACCTGGGCATCGGCCGCGCACACGCCCGCACCGAGATCATCTGCCTGATCCACAACAACGACGCCGCCATCACCACCCACGACGGCACCGTCCTGGCCGAATACGTCCTCGACCCCACCCGCGACTACCAACGCAAAAACGGCTGAACCCCCGTTTCCGAGGGTTCAGCCGTTCACGATGTCCCGAGACATCACAAAGCGGAGGGCGTGGGATTCGAACCCACGAGACATTTCTGCCCACCAGTTTTCAAGACTGGCTCCATCGGCCGCTCGGACAGCCCTCCCGACGCCGTGCGAGACGGCGTCGCCCGATTCTAGCGAACCCCGCGGGGATGCTGCCGGGCTCAGTCGGTGAACGGCTTGGAGCAGGTGTACTGCGCGGCGGTCTGCCCGTGCACATCCGAGGGCAGGGTCACGGACGAGCCGTCTCCGGCGGATCCCGTACCGGCCGCCGGCGCCTGCGTGGCCGGAGCCTGCGTGGCCGGCGCCTGCGTCGCGGGAGCCGGAGCCTGCGTCGCGGGAGCCGGAGCCTGCGTCGCCGGTGCCTGCGCCGCGGGCGCGTTCGGGTCGGCCTCCGAGCCCACACCCGTGTTGCCGGTGAGGGTCACGGGCTGGTCGTTCTTGAGCGCCGCGGTGAGCTGCTGCGCCGCGTCGGTGGTCGGGACGACGCCGTCACCCTGATAGTGGTTCGGGTACTGGACGAACACGACCTTGCTGATGTCGATGTTCTTCAGTGCCAGGGCCATCGAGACGATGGTGGTCGGGTTGTTGAGGCTGTCGGAGAGCGTGATGTTGCTGGTCGCCGCCTTGGCGAGGCCGTAGAGCTTGACGGGGTTGCTCAGCACGTCGGCGCTCTTGATGGTGCGCACGAGCGATGAGAGGAAGACCTGCTGGTTGCTGATCCGGCCGAGGTCCGAGCCGTCTCCGACCCCGTGACGGGTGCGGAGGAAGGCAAGCGCCTGCGAACCCTGCAGGACGTTCTGGCCGGCCTTCACATCCAGGCCCGTGTACGGGTCCTCGATGTTGCCCGCCACACACACCGGCACGCCGCCGACCGCGTTCGACATCTCGATCACACCGTCGAACTGGATGACACCCGCGTACGGGATGTCCATGCCCGTGAGCTTCTCGACCGTCAGCACGGTGCAGGCCAGCCCGCCGTAAGAGAGCGAGTTGTTGATCTTCTGACGGCTCATCGCGTCGAAGCTGCCGCCCTTGGGGTCGGGGCACGACGGGATCGACACGTACATGTCGCGGGGGAAACTCACGACGGTGGCGTTCTTGTGGTCGGCTGAGACATGCAACAGCATGGTGACGTCGTTGAGGTTCTCGCCGCGGTCGCCATAGGCCGCATTTCCGCCGCCGCTGTCGCTGCCCGCGAGCAGGACGTTGAACGCCCCGTTCATGGCGCCGATGCCCGGCGTCACGGTGTTGCCCTTGGTGTCGACGAGCTTCACGGACTTCTTGACACCGGCCACCACATCCACCGCCGCGTAGGCCGCCAGTGAGACGCCGGTGACGCCGACGACCGCGATGACGGCGACGAAGATCTTCAGGAGTGCCTTGAGCGGATGGTGACGCTTCAGTCGTCCGTGGCGGACCGCTGGTCCTGCCGACTTCTCCTGCGCACGCGCTTGCGCGCGGGTGGGCATCTCGCTCATTCACGTCCTTTCGGGGGCGCAGTCGTCCGGGGCCGCCGTTCAGCGGCGTGGTTCAGCATCGGTGAGCACGAACATCGGCGTGGCCGAAATGGGCACACGCCGCTTAAACTGTGCCACGGCCGGCTGGCAATGCTCTGGATGGCCGCGCGGCGCGTGCTCAAAGAGCGTCGAGAACCTGCGCGACACCGTCCTCGACGACCGGCCCGGTGGCCCGGGTCGCGGCCGCCTTCACCTCGTCCGGCGCCTGGCCCATGGCGATGGCGGCTCCGTGCTCTCCCGCCCAGCGCAGCAGCTCGATGTCGTTGCGGCCGTCTCCGATGGCGACCACGTGCGAGCGCGGGATGTCGAGTGCGTGCCGGACCCGCTCCATCGCGGTGGCCTTGCTGACCCCGTCCGGCGAGATGTCGAGCCACGCGGTCCAGCCGATGGCGTAGCTCACGCGCTGGAGCCCCATCCGCTCGACGATGGAGAGGAACTCCTCGGTGTCGTGCTCGGGCGACACGACGACGACGCGGGTGGCGGGATGCTGCAGCAGCTCCTCGAAGGGCACCTGCTCGGCGTTGACGAGCTCCCAGTCCGTCATGCCCTCGGTGTAGCGGCGGAAGCCGGTCGGGCCCTCCACCATGAAGCTGCCGCTCGGCAGGTGCGGGCGGATGGTCTGCAACACCTCGGACGGGTCGAAGACCTCGATGAACTCGCGCCGGTAACCACCCTCGACGGCGTCATCCCGCCTCATGGTCAGGGCGCCGTTCGCGCAGACGACGAACTCGCTGGTCAGACCGAACTTCTCGTGGATCGGGCGCGCAGTCTCCCAGCTCCGCCCGGTCGCCAGCATGACCTCGTGGCCGGCGTCGCGAACGCGGGCGACGGCGGCACGCACGGCGTCCCCGACGCTCTCGTCCTCATGGATGAGCGTGCCGTCGACGTCGAGCGCGATCAGCAGGCGGGATCCATCACTCACGAAGGCGTCGGCTCCAGCAGCTCCAGGCCACCGAGGTAGGGACGCAGCGCCTCGGGGACACGGACCGAGCCGTCCTCCTGCTGGTGCGTCTCGAGGATGGCGACCAGCCACCGCGTGGTGGCGAGCGTCCCGTTGAGCGTCGCGACCGGAGCGGTCTTGCCGCTCTCGCTGCGGTGGCGGATGTTCAGACGGCGGGCCTGGAAGGTGGTGCAGTTAGAGGTCGACGTGAGCTCGCGGTAGCGGCCCTGCGTCGGGATCCACGCCTCGACGTCGTACTTGCGCGCGGCACTCGAGCCGAGGTCGCCGGCGGCGGTGTCGATCACGCGGTAGCTGAGGCCCAGGGCCTGCATCATCTCCTCCTGCCAGCCGAGCAGGCGCTCATGCTCCGCCTCCGCGCGGTCCGGCCGGGTGTAGACGAACATCTCCAGCTTGTCGAACTGGTGCACGCGGATGATGCCACGAGTGTCCTTGCCGGCCGAGCCGGCCTCGCGCCGGTAGCACGTGGACCAGCCCGCGTAGCGGAGGGGTTCCTCCACGTCGATGATCTCGTCGGCGTGGTACCCGGCGAGCGCCACCTCGCTCGTTCCGGTCAGATAGAGGTCGTCGTCGGCCAGGTGGTAGACCTCGTCCGAGTGCGCGCCGAGGAACCCGGTGCCCTGCATGATCTCCGGCTTCACGAGGGTCGGCGTGATCATCGGGATGAAGTCGTTCTGCACGGCCTTGTCGAGCGCCATGTTCATCAGGGCGAGCTCGAGCCGGGCGCCGATGCCGCGCAGGTACGAGAAGCGGGCTCCGGCGACCTTCGCGCCGCGGACCATGTCGATCGCGCCGAGCAACTCGCCGAGCTCCAGGTGGTCGCGCGCCTCGAAGTCGAAGTGCGGGATCTCGCCCACCGTCTTGAGGACCGTGAAGTCGTCCTCACCGCCCGCCGGGACGCCGTCCACGATCGGGTTGCCGATGCTGCGGACCAGCCGCTCGAACCGCGAATCAGCGTCGTTGGCCGCCTGCTGGGCCTCCTTGACGCGGCCGGCGAGCTTCTGCGCCTGCGCGACGAGCTCCTTCTTCTGCTCCTTCGGCGCTTGAGCGACCTGCTTGCCGAAGGCGTTCTGCTCGGCGCGCAGTTCCTCGAAGGCGGTGATCGCGGCGCGACGCTCGATGTCGGCCTGGATCGCCTCGTCGACCAGCTGCACGGAGTCGCCGCGCGCCTCCTGCGAGCGGCGGACGACGTCGGGGTTCTCGCGGAGGAGCACGGGATCGATCACCGCACAAGCTTATCGAGCGATGCCGAACAGGTAGCGTGAGGACCGTGAACGGACGGGGCGGGCAGGATCACGAGGTCGTCGCCGTCGTCTACAACCCCGTCCGCGTCGACGTCCCCCGCGTGCGCGCGGCTGTCGAAGCGGCGGCCCTCGCCGCTGCAGAGGAGGGCCGCATCACCGGTGACGTCGAACTCCTCTGGCTGGAGACCACGCCGGAGGAGGGCGGACAGGCGCAGACACGGGAGGCGCTGGCTCGCGGTGCGCGGCTCGTGCTCGCTGCCGGCGGCGACGGCACCGTGCGGGCCGTGGCAGAGGCGCTGCGCGATCGGGAGGCGACCCTCGCGATCATCCCGGGCGGCACCGGCAACCTGCTCGCGCGCAACCTCGGGGTCCCGTTCGCGAACGTGGAGAACGCGTGCGCCATCGCCTTCGGTGGGGAGACCCGGCGCATGGACATCGGCATCGCGACAGCCCGCCGGCCGGACGGCTCGGTGACCGAGCACGCCTTCCTCGTCATGGCGGGCGTCGGGATCGACGCGGCGATGATCGCGAGCGCGCGTCCCGAGCTCAAACGCCGGTTCGGCTGGCTGGCCTACGTGGATGCGGCCTTCCGGGCGTTGCCGCGCTCGACGAAAGTGCACATCCACTACCGGCTCGATCACGGCCACGAGCGCTCGGCGCACGTCAGCACGATCCTGGTCGCGAACTGCGGGACGCTGCCGGGCAACATGGAACTGATCCCGGACGGGGCGATCGACGACGGGCTGCTCGACGTGGCCATCCTGCAGCCTGCGACCGTCTTCGGCTGGCTGGCGATCTGGCGGAAGGTGACCTGGGAGAACCGGGTGCTGCGCCGGTCCAGCGTCGGACGGCGGATCATCCGCTTCACCGACCGCGCCATCCGCACCCGCTTGAGCTACCTGCGCGGCGCGTCCGTGCAGCTGACGGTGGAGGAGCCGGAACCGTTCGAGCTGGACGGCGACGCGTTCGGCGACCTCCTGGGCCTCGACCTCCGGGTGGACGAGCTCGGCCTCCGGGTGAAGGCGCCGGCGTCCAGCCCGGTCCGCTGACCGGCCCCATGACCGGCATCCGCCGGCGGACCCCGCGCTAGAGCTCCTCGTCCCCGGACGCGTGCGCGCGGGCCCGGCCGGCCAGCGCCGTGAGGAAGAGCAGCCCAACGAGCGTGAGCAGGCCGACCGTGATCAGCGGGCTCGCGAGCATCCACCCGAGCTGGGCGAAGACGAGCGCACCGACATCCGAGGTCGGCGTCGGCCCGCTGTACGAGGTGGCGACTGAGAGGCAGTAGAGGACGATGCCGAGCACGACGAAGCCGCCGCCGATCAGCCAGAGAGCAAGCAGGACGGGGTTGCGGCGAGGGTTGACGTCGAGGCTCTCCCAGAAGCCGGGCGTGGATGCGGCGAGGGGTGCGCCCAGGGAGGCTGCGGCAGGCGGCGCGGGGACCGACGCGGGGATCCGGCTGTCCGCCATCGCCGGCACGTCCTCCTCGAAGGAGAGGGCGGCCGCGTCGTAGGCGCTCACCGGCTCCGACGGCTCGGGCACCGCGTCCTCCCGTCCGCGTACCAGCGACGGCGCGCGGCGGAATGTCGGATCCGTAGCGGTCGACCTGACCCGGGTGCGCGGGCGTTCGCCCGGCTGGGGCTGGTAGCCGCGCTGGAAGGCGGGGTCGAAGCGGGGGTCGAATCCACCGGTACGATCCTCGTCGTCACGCTCCTCGGCGACCATGATGACCTCCCGACTGTCCTGGCCGGCAGCCTACGCCGCCGTCGTGCCGTCGTGACCCGCCGCGCGCCCGTCCACATCGTCCGTCAGGGAGGCGAGCCACTCGCGCGCCTCCGTGAACACCTCGTCCCGGTAGCGCTGGTCGAACTCCACGCGCACGCCGTCCGCCCGCGGGTACGAACCGAGGAACATGACCGACGGGCTGAACCGCCGGAGGCCGAGCAGCGCATCCGCCACCCGCTCGTCGTGGATGTGGCCGTCGGCATCGATGACGAACCGGTACCGTCCGAGGGCGTCGCCGACCGGGCGGGACTCGATGAGGCTCAGGTTGATCCCCCGTGTGGAGAACTGCTCGAGCAGGTCGAGCAGGCTTCCGGGCCGGTCGTCGGGCAGCTCGGCGATGAGGCTGGTCTTATCGGCGCCGGTCGGCTCCGGAACGCTCCGGGTGGTGCTCACCAGCACGAACCGGGTGACGGCGTTGGGGTTGTCGCCGATGTTCTCGGCCAGCACGTCCACCTCGTGGTGGTCGACGATCCCCGGCGGCGCGATCGCCGCATCCGCCGCGCTCCCCTCGAACAGGGAGGCCGCTGCGGCGACATTGCTCGACGCGGGCAGGTGGCCGTGCTCCGGCAGGTGGCGGTCGAGCCACTGCTGGCACTGGGCGTAGGCGACGGGATGGGCGTTGACCGTGCGCACGTCGGCGAGGGTCGTGCCCGGGCGGGCGACGAGGACGAAGTTCACGGGGACGAGGTACTCGCCGATGATCCGCAGTCCCGGGATGGTCGCCAGCGCATCCTGCGCCACGGACACTCCGCCGTCGATGGAGTTCTCGATCGCGATCATCGCGGCGACGCTGCGACCCTCGACGACATCCGCCAGCGCCTCGCCGAGGTTGTTCACGGCGCGCCAGTTCTTGCCGCGCGCCTCCGGGACCTGCTTGAGCGCCGCCTCCGTGAACGTGCCCGACGGCCCCAGGAAGCTGTACACGTCGTCGAGGGAGGCGGGCAGCTCGGCGGTCGCGCCCGTGGGCTGGGCGGGATCGCCGGTGGACTCGTCAGCGGGGGCGGTGGACATGCGGTTCAGCTTAGCGAGCCGTCGGTGCGGCACCCCGCGCGTGAGGATCGCGGTCGAATCCGGCTCCCGATGGCATCCCCGCCGTGGAAGAGTAGTGACCATGGACGCACGAGCCGGTACCCCCGCCCAGCCTTCCGACCTGATCGACGTCGACGCCCTGCGGCGCGCGTACTACGAGCTGAAGCCGGATGTCAGCATCCCGGAGCAGCGGGTCGTGTTCGGGACCTCCGGGCACCGCGGGTCGTCGCTGAACACCGCGTTCAATGAGGACCACATCGCCGCGACCACGCAGGCCATCGTGGAGTACCGCAATGCGCAGGGCATCACCGGCCCCCTGTTCATCGGGGCGGACACCCACCTGCTGAGCGATTACGCCACCACCACGGCGCTGGCCGTGCTCGTGGCCAACGAGGTGCGCGTCCTCGTCGACGAGTTCGGCGACTGGGTGCCGACTCCCGCCGTTTCGCACGCGATCATCCGCTACAACCGGGCAGGGCACAGGGACCAGGCGGACGGCATCGTCGTGACGCCCAGCCACAACCCGCCCTCCGACGGCGGCTTCAAGTACAACCCGCCGCACGGGGGCCCGGCCGACACCGACGCCACGAGCTGGATCGCCGCCCGCGCCAACGAGATCATCGCGAACGGGATGCGCGAGGTGCGGATGGCCGAACCGTCCGGCGTCGAGACGTACGACTTCCGCGGCAACTACGTCGCCGACCTCGAGAACATCATCGACGTGAAGGCCATCCGCGACAGCGGCATCCGCATCGGAGCCGACCCGCTCGGCGGTGCCAGCGTCAACTACTGGCAGGCCATCGCCGACCGCTACGACCTCGACCTGACGGTCGTGAACCCGGATGTCGACCCGGCCTGGGGCTTCATGACGCTCGACTGGGACGGCAAGATCCGGATGGACCCGTCCAGCCCGTCCGCGATGGCCTCCGTGGTCGCCCGGCGCGCCGACTACGACATCCTCACCGGGAACGACGCCGACGCCGACCGGCACGGCATCGTCACGCCGGACGGCGGCCTGATGAACCCCAACCACTACCTGGCGGTCGCCATCGACTACCTGTTCCGCACGCGCACCGAGTGGCGGACGGATGCGGCCGTCGGCAAGACGCTCGTGTCGTCATCCATCATCGACAGGGTCGCCGCCTCGCTCGGAAGGCGGCTGTGGGAGGTGCCGGTCGGCTTCAAGTGGTTCGTCCCGGGTCTGATCGACGGCACGGTCGGCTTCGGCGGCGAGGAGAGCGCGGGCGCCAGCTTCCTGCGCTTCGACGGGACGGCGTGGACGACCGACAAGGACGGCATCCTGCTGGCGCTGCTCGCCAGCGAGATCCGGGCGGTCACCGGGAAGTCGCCGTCGGAGCTCTACCGCGAGCTGACCGAGCGCTTCGGCGATCCCGTCTACCAGCGAGTGGATGCGCCGGCGAGTCCCGAGCAGAAGGCCGCGCTGTCGAAGCTGGACGGCGACGCCATCGCCGCCACGGAGCTCGCCGGCGAGCCGATCACCGCGAAGCTCAGCCGCGCCCCCGGCAACGACGCGCCGCTCGGCGGGGTCAAGGTCCAGACGGACACCGCCTGGTTCGCGGCACGACCTTCGGGGACCGAGAACGTCTACAAGATCTACGCCGAGTCGTTCGCCGGCGAGGACGACCTCCGCGAGGTGCAGGAGGAGGCCAAGCGCATCGTGGGCGAGGCGCTCGGCGCCTGACGCCGAGTGAGCTCGCGCTACATTGAGCAGGACTCTCGCGCTCCAATCAGCAGGACCCGCGATCCCTCAGCCGGGGTAGACGGTGCCGCCCGGGACGCCGAAGAACTCCTCGAGGGTGGTGACACCAGTGCTGTGCAGCTGGGTCGAGAGGGGGACGCCGACGTAGCGGAAGTGCCACGGCTCGTACGTGAAGCCCGTGACAGGGACCTTGTCGGCCGGGTAGCGCAGGAGGAAGCCGAACCGCCACGCGTTCGCCGCCAGCCAGCGACCGTGCGGGGTGTCGCCGAAGCAGGCGTCGAGGGAGCAAGAGGCCGGGACGGCGCTGATGTCCACCGCGAATCCGGTCTGATGCTCGCTGTGCCCCGGGCGCGCAGTGTCGGTGTCGGCGTAGGCCTCGCCGTGCTGCGCCTTGTCGTCGTCGTAGACCCGGGTCTGCGACTCGAACGACCGGTAGGCGCTCTGCACCGAGAAGGTCAGCCCCGCCTCCGATCTCCCCGCCTGGAACAT
>Ga0209677_101285_pt1 | contig 11219 bp, 8 predicted proteins | sample AraplaCvi_mCL_r2_2_FD_184285 | JGI IMG/M metagenome (GOLD analysis project Ga0209677, IMG submission 184285) | Arabidopsis root microbial communities from North Carolina, USA - plate scrape CL_Cvi_mCL_r2 (SPAdes) (version 2) | ecosystem: Host-associated > Plants > Roots > Endosphere | place: USA... | reverse complement strand
GGCGCCGTAGCCCACCTGCTGGCTCTGGAAGAACTCGCTGTACGAGTAGACGCTGGGCACCATGGTCGCGGTGCCCGGGCCGCCGCGGGTCAGGGTGTACACCGGGCCGAACACCTTGAGCGCCGCAATGGTGCAGGTGAGGGTGACGACGAAGATCTCCGGCCGGATGATGGACACCGTGATCGAACGGAACCGCTGGAACCAGTTGGCGCCATCCAGCTCCGCCGCTTCGTAGAGCTCCGGGTCGACCCGCTGGAGTGCCGCCATGAAGATGACGATCGGGTAGCCGAGCTGCACCCAGACCATCACGACCATGATGGATGCGAGCGCCGTATCCGGGCTGCCCAGCCAGTTGTGCGAGAGCTGCCCGAGTCCCACCGACTGCAGCATCGTGTTGAGCGCGCCGTTGTCGGGACGCAGGATCCAGCCGATCACGATCGCCGCGATGACGACGGGGAGGATCTGCGGCAGGTAGTACGTCGCGCGGAGGAAGCTCGCCAGCCTCCCGCCGAACTTCTTGCCGATCAGGTCGAACAGCATGGCCGCGAGGACGAGGCCCACGAGGGTCGGGATGACGACCATCGCGATGATCATCGCGATCGAGTTGCCGAACGACGTCCAGAACTTCTCGTCGGCGAACAGGCGCGTCCAGTTGGTCAGCCCGATGAACTTCGGCGGGCGGATTCCGCGGTAGCTGGTGAAGCTGAGGTAGATGTTCCAGACCAGCGGGACCAGGACGATCACCGTCAGCAGGACGAATCCCGGCAGCAGGTACCACCAGAACCGCCCGTGCCCGCCGCCCGGGACCAGCGCTTCGCCGGCGCCCCGCCCGCTGCGGGCCTGCTTCCCGCCGCTGCGCGCGGTGCGCACGCTCACGTCGACCATGCGTTCTCTCCTTCTGTTCCCGTCCCCTCCCCCACCATCGAGTCCACGAACTTTGCACGTGTGCACGGCGTGTCGCGTGCAGTCTGTGCGGACTCGACGGTGGGAGGTGAGGCGGGGGTGGGGTGGGCTACTGGTTGGTGATCTGGGAGACGCCGTCCTGGTACTCGGAGCCGAGCTCCTTGTTCACCGCGGACGGGTCCTTCGTGCCGTTGATGAGCTCCTGCAGACCGGCGTTCAGCTGGTCGTAGAAGGTCGGCGTGGGCCAGTCGGGGTAGTACGCGATCCCGTCCTCGGCCGTCAGGGCGTTGAAGTTCTGGATGAGCTCCTTCGACTTCGGGTCGGTGATCTCACTGGCCTTCGCCGCGACGGGAACGCCGCCGTTGTTGCCCATCAGCGCCTGGATCTTGTCCGACATGGTGATGTCGATGAACTTCTCGGCGAGACCCTTGTTCTTGGCCTTCTCGGGGATGACCCACATGTTGCCGGCCGACCCGGGCGACATCTTCGCGCCGGGGAAGAGGAACGTTCCCCACTGGTAGTTCTTGATGTCCGTCTGGAAGCGGCCGTACCACCAGCTGCCGGAGAAGAAGATCGGGTACTTGCCGGCGATGAACGCGGTGCCCGCGTCCTCTGCCTTCAGGCCGGACGCATCCTTGGAGATGTAGCCCTTCTTCACCCAGTCGTCGATCGTGTTGGTCGCGTACGTGACCTGGCTGCCGTCCCAGTTCACCTTGTGCTTGTAGAGCTGGTAGTCGTTCACCCAGGAGCGGTCCGCCTTGGTCAGCGCCAGCTGGTACCAGAGCTGGCCGAGCGGGTACTCCGCGGCCGACTCCGCCATCGGGGTGATGCCGGCGTCCTTGAACTTCTGGAGAGCGGCGACGAACTCGTCCTGCGTCTTCGGCACCTGGATGCCGTACTTCGAGAACATGTCCTTGTTGTAGTAGACCTCGACGTACTCGCCGTAGTTCGGGACGCCGTACCAGGTTCCGGACGCGCCCATGATGCCCTTGTCGTCGTAGCGGGCCGTGGTCTGGAGGCTCGGGGTGAGCTTCTTGTCCCAGCCGTACTTCTTGACGGCGTCGTCGAGGTTGGTGAGCAGGCCCTGGCTGGCGAGGAGACCGGCAGTCGCGTTGCCCTTGTTGTACTCGAGGATGTCGGGGGCCTGGTTGGAGTTGAGGACCTGGGATGCGGTCGAGCGGATCTGCTCGAAGGCCTTCGCCTCGAACTTCACCTTCGCTCCGGTCTGGGTCTCGAACTCCTTGATGGCTTCGTTCCAGGCCTTGCCCATGGCGGAGTCTTCGCCCTCGTAGTGCCACAGCGTGAGGGTCTTGCCCTTGCCGTCTGTGCTGTCGGACGACGTGCCGGTGCTGGAGCATCCGGCGAGCAGCAGCGCACCGGCGGCCAGAACGGCGCCGATCGCGAGGTGCCTCTTGCGCATCTGTTACCTCCTTGTAGTGGAGTGGACAGGCGTCTGCAGGCCCCGCAGCCACTCCGATGCAATTTGTTGACGATCACAACATAAACGACGCGCGAGCGGATTGCAAGCGCAATCCGAAGATGCGCCCCTGCATGTTCATTGGGCGCAGGAGTTAGTTCGTGCCGACAACATTCGGCATGCGAATGCGCCCGGACCGCGTTTCAGGCCGCAGCCAGTGCGCGAGCCGGGTCCGCGATGAGCTCCGCGAAGACCAGTTCGGCCGCGCCGATGATCAGCTGGTCCGCGCCGAGCTCCGCTTCGCTGACCGTCACGCCCTCGCGCGTCGAGTGGATGACCTCGGCCAGCAGCTCGGGCGCACCATGCGCGAGCCCTCCCCGGTACAGCGCGGCGAGGAACCCGCCGAGCACCACCACCGAGGGGTTGAACACGTTGACCGCATTGCGCACGGCGATCTGAAGGAGGCCGTAGTCGCGCTCGATGACCGCGAGCGCCACAGGGTCCTCGGTCGCGACGAGCCGGTCCGCCAGGGCACCGGCATCGGCGGACGCCAGTCCCACGGACGACAGCAGTTCCGCCTGGGTGACCTCCGCCTCCAGGCACCCGATCGACCCGCACGAGCAGTGCCGGCCGTCGCTGCGGACGAAGGTGTGCCCGAACTCGCCCGCATAGCCGGCCGCTCCGGTCAGCAGCCGGCCTCCGCCGATCACGCCGCCACCGATACCGGACGCCCCGCCGATCATGTACACGAGGTCGTCGATGCCCCGGCCCGCGCCGAACGCGCTCTCGGCCCGAAGGCCCAGCACGGCCGCGTTCGCCGCCCAGACCCGGTACCCGGTCGCCTCCGCGAGCATCGCGGCGAGCGGCTCATCCACCCAGCCGAAGTGGGTCGCCTCCCGGACCATCCCGTCCGAGAGCCGCACCTGCCCGGGGACGGCGACGCCGATCCCCGTGACGCGGACGCCCGTCTCGCCGGCGAGCATCCCGGCGATCCCGGCCGCGGCGAGCGTCACGGTCTCGGCCGCGGATCGCGCGGAGGCGGTCTCGATGCGGACCCGCTTGAGCACCCGGCCACCGAGGCCGACGAGCCCGACGATCACCGCATCCACCTCGGGGTTCACAGCGACGGCGACGACGTTGTCAGACACCCGCACGACGGGACTCGGCCGGCCGGCGCGGCCTCCGCCGGGCGTCTCGTCCACCTCGACCAGGCCGAGCCCGGCCAGCTCGGCGACGAGATCGCCGACGGTCGACCGGTTGAGCCCGGTCAGCCGCGTGAGCTCGCTGCGCGACAGCGCGCCGTCCCGGTGGACGAGGCCGAGCACGGTCGCGAGGTTGCTGCGGCGCAGCGCGTCGGTGGCGCCGCCGGTGGCGGGCCGGACGGTGCTCAGGTCGGATGCGGACATGCCTCGACCATAACTTGTCCCGCAGCGGCTCCTGCCGCTCCCGCCCCACCGTCGAGTCCGCGAAGACTGCACGCTCTGGCGGCGTGTCGCGTGCAAGCTGTGCGGACTCGATGGTGGGGCGGGAGGGGCGCTACCACGACTCGGGGCGCGCGCCGAGCGGGACGGGGGCCGGGCGCTCCACGGTCGAGGAGAGCTCCACGACCGAGTGCGTCGCCCCGGCGTGCACCACGGACTCCATGATCTCGAGCACGTGGAACGCCATCGCGCCCGAGGCCCGTTCGGGGCGGCCGGTCTCGACGGCGCGGGCGAGGTCGGCGAGACCGTAGCCGCGACCGGCGTCCGCGTACCCGGCGGAGACCGGAACGTCGCGGAACTCGCGGACGTCGGCCGTGGCCAGCTGGACGGTGTCCGAGAACATGTTCGGGTCGGGCACGGCGATCGTCCCGGCCGTCCCGTAGACCTCGAACTTGGGCGTGCGGGTGGCCCACACCTCGAACGACACCGTCACCGTCGAGATGACGCCGGAGGCGTGCTCAAGGATCGCGGTCACGTGCGTGTCCACCTCAACGGGGATGCCGGATCCGGCCAGCGGTCCTGTGGCGACCGTCCGCTCCCGGGCCGAGCGGCTGGTGGCTCCGGACACCCGCACGACGGGGCCGAAGAAGGTGACGAGGCTCGTCAGGTAGTACGGCCCCATGTCGAACAGCGGGCCGCCGCCCGGCTGGTAGTAGAACGCGGGAGCGGGATGCCACAGCTCGTGACCGGGCGCGCTCCAGGCGACCGCGGCCGCGACGGGATCGCCGATCCGGCCGCTGTCGAGCAGCGCCCGCGCCGTCTGGATGCCGGTCCCGAGGACGGTGTCGGGCGCGCTGCCGACCCGCAGGCCCAGCGCCGAGGCACGCTCGAGGACGGGCGCCGCCTCGGCCGTGGAGAGGGCCAGCGGCTTCTCGCCGTACACGTGCTTGCCCGCGGCGAGCGCGCGCAGCGCGACGTCGGCGTGCGCCTTCGGGATGGTCAGGTTGAGCACCGCATCCACTCGCGGGTCTGCGAGGAGGTCGTCGACCGAGAGCGCCTCCACGCCCTGCTCCGCGGCGACTGCGGTCGCCCGGTTCAGGTCGAGGTCGGCGACCGCCGTCAGGCGCAGGTTCGGCAGCTTCGGGAGGTGCTCGAAGTACTGGCGGCTGATGACGCCGACACCGACGACTCCGACGTTCAGCGGGCTGCCCACAGCATCCCCCTCTCGATGATGGTGCGCACCGGCCGGCTCTCGACGATCTCGAGCCGGTGGCCCGGCGCCGAGACGAAGATCCGGCCCTTGCCCCACTGCCGGGTCCAGATCGCCGGTGAGGTGACCGGGCGGTTCCAGGCATCCCACGGGCGCACCTCCTGGGTGGTGGTGGCGAGGACATCGTCGTACTCGTCGCTGAGCACCCAGTACTGCTCGGTGACCAGCTCGAAGTCCTCGATCCCTTCGGTGATGGGATGCGTCTTGCCGTAGTCGGTGATGTGCACGGTGTACGGGATGTAGTTGTCCGACTGGTCGCCCACCCGCTCGGCCGGATCCTTGCCCGCGTGGTGGGCGAACTGGCCGCCGATCATGTGCAGGTAGTCGGCGTTGTTGCGGTACGAGTCGGCGATTCCGCCGTGCCAGCCTGCCATGCCGGTGCCGTTCAGGACGGCGCGCTGAAGTCCCCGGAACTCGTCCGTCTCGATCGTGTTCATCGTGTTGACCTGGACGACGAGGTCGACGGTGTCCATGAATCGCTCGTCCGCGTAGACGGCCGTGCCCTCCTCGACCCGCACGTCGAACCCGTGCTCGCGGAGGAACGGGAGGAACAGTTCCGTCGTCTCGACGGGCATGTGCCCGTCCCATCCCCCTCTGACCACCAAAGCCTGCTTGCTCACGAACGTCCTTTCATTTCTCCAGCCGCCTGGGCCGGGGTTCAGGGTGGTCAGGGGATGGAGGTCCAGGCGCTGCGGGCGGCGGCGCTGGCGGCGACCGCGTCGAGGACGCGCTGGATGTGGAGGCCGTCGGCGAACGAGGGCTCGGGGTCCGACGCAGTGGCGATCGCCGTCACGAAGTCGACGACCTCGTGACTGAACGCATGCTCGTAGCCGATCGCGTGCCCGGTCGGCCACCAGTGCGCCATGTAGGGATGCTCGGGCTCGGTCGCGATGATCCGCGTGAAGCCCTGCTCCCCGGCCGGCGCCGTCGCGTCGTAGAACTGCAGTTCGTTCATCGCCTCCAGGTCGAAGGCGATGGCTCCGAGCGACCCGCTCAGCTCGATGCGCAGCGCGTTCTTGCGCCCGGTCGCGTAGCGCGTCGCCTCGAAGGCGCCGATCGCTCCGTCGGCCGCACCGCCCGCCAGCCGTGCGGTGAACCAGGCGGCGTCATCCACGGTCACGCGGCCTCGCTCCTCGGAGGCGGTGCCGGACAGGCCGACGGTCTCGCCGAGCAGCGGGCGCTCCTCGACGAACGTGGTCAGTGTCCCGGACACCCCGCTCAGCCGCGAGCCCGTGAGGTACTCGACCAGGTCGACGGCATGCGCTCCGATGTCGCCGAGCGAGCCGGATCCCGCTGCCGCCTTGTCGAGCCGCCAGGTCATCGGGCCGTTCTCGTCGCGCAGCCAGTCCTGAAGGTAGAGGGCGCGCACCTGCCGGATCTCGCCGAGGCGGCCCTGCTGCACCAGCGAGCGGGCCAGCCCGATCGCCGGCACCCGGCGGTAGCTGAAGCCGACCATCGAGCGGATGCCGCCGGCTGCGGCGCGCTCGGCCGCCGCCGTCATCGCCTCGGCTTCCTCGACGGTGTTCGCGAGCGGCTTCTCGCAGAGGACGTGCTTGCCCGCCTCCAGGGCCGCGATCGCGATCTCCGCATGGCTGTCGCCGGGGGTGCAGATGTCGATCACGTCGATGCCGGGATCCGCGACCACCGCGCGCCAGTCGGTCTCCGACCGTTCCCAGCCGAAGCGGCGGCGGGCGTCCTCGACGCGGACGGGGTCACGGCCGACGATCACGGCCATGACCGGCTCCGCCGGCAGGTCGAAGAAGCGTGGAGCGGTCCGCCAGCCCTGCGAGTGCGCCGCACCCATGAAGCCGTAGCCGATCATCGCGACCCGGAGTCGTGGCGTCTCGTCGGTCATCCTCGTCCTCGCGCTCGTCGTCGTGCTCGGGTGCGTGCTGGTCGTCGCTGCCCTCGTGCCGCGGCCTTCGACCGATGGCACGGGTGCGACGCTAGTTCGGGGCACCGCGTCGGGCAAGTTTCCCGGGACGGTTGGAAAACTTTCGTCAGCCAGTCGGAGGCGCCGTCGATCCACGCTCGACGAGTGTGGTCGCGAGTTCGAGCCGGGTGTTGTCCACGTTGCCAGCGCGGAGTCGGAGCGCGAGCCGGGTGGCCTCCTCGGCCATCTCCTGCAGCGGCTGGTGGATGGTCGTCAGCGGCGGCCGGGCCCAGGAGGCGGACGGCGCGTCATCGAAGCCGACCACAGAGAGGTCGCGCGGCACCTCGAGGCCCAGAGCGAAGGCGGCGTCGTAGACGCCGAGTGCCTGCATGTCGTTGCCGCAGACGATCGCGGTCGGCCGATCCGCGCGTGCAAGGAGCCGCCGCCCCTCCCGCTCGCCGTCGGCGCGCGAGAAGACGCCGCCGCCGATCCGCGCCGGCACCGGCAGGCCGGCCTCCTGCAGCGCCGACTGGTAGCCGGCGATCCGCGCCCGTGAGCACATCAGGTCGGCCGGGCCGGCGATGGCGGCGATCCGGCGGTGGCCGAGCGCGAGGAGGTGACGTGTGGCGGCGAGCCCTCCCGCCCAGTTGGTGGCGCCGATCGCCGGCACATCCGGTGGCGGATCGCCCGCAGGATCGACGACGACGAACGGGATGTTGCGGGTGCGCAGCTGCCGGCGGTGGTCGGCCGTGAGGTTCGAGAACTGGAGGACGATCGCGATCGGCTTGCGCCGCAGCACCCCCGTGATGAGCCCGTCGCCGACGGCGTGATAGTCCCCGATCGTGGAGAGGGTCATGGCGAGACCGTTCTCGCGCGTGACCCGCTCCACCCCGCGGATCACCTCCACCGACCATTCGCTGGCCAGGTTCTCGATCACGAGCTCGACGGTGTCGCCGCGCTCGGCGTCGACGCCGCGGCGGGCGTAGCCGGAGTCGTGCAGCAGCTCCTCGACGCGGCGCCGCGTCTCCGGCGACACGCCGGGACGCCCGTTCAGCACCTTGGACACCGTCGACAGCGACACGGAGGCCTCGCGGGCGATGGCGTCGAGGGTCGGACGGGTGGACGGGGCCATGGAGACACTGTCGCACACGCATCGGCACCGCCCGGCGTCACGAAGGAGCAGCCCACCGCATCCGCTGTGCCAGAATGCTGCGATGCCGCTCACCGACCTCACCCACGCCGAACTGCTGACCTTCCGCCCGGAGGTGGACGAGCCCGCCGACTTCGATGCGTTCTGGGAGCGGACCATCGCCGAGGCGCGAGCCGCGGGCGGCGTCCCGGAGCTGACCCCGGCCGACTCCGCCGTCACGCAGCTGATCATCGACGACCTCGTGTTCCCCGGCTTCGGCGGCGAGCCGGTGCGCGCGTGGGTGTCCCGCCCGCTGCATGCGGAGGGGCCGCTCCCGGCGGTCGTCCAGTTCCAGGGCTACGGCGGCGGCCGGGGCCTGGCCGGCGAGAACGTCGCGTGGGCACTGGCCGGCTACGTGCACGTGTTCGTGGACACCCGCGGACAGGGCAGTGCGTGGGGCACCGGCGGGGACACGCCGGACCCCCACGGTTCGGGACCGGCGGCTCCCGGGGTCATGACCCGCGGCATCCACTCGCCGGACGCGTATTACTACCGGCGCGTGTTCACGGATGCGGTCCGCGCCGTCGACGCGACCCGGGGGCTTCCCTTCGTGGACGCCGAACGGATCGCGGTCGCCGGCGGCAGTCAGGGCGGCGGGATCGCGCTGGCCGCCGGCGCCCTCGCGGGAGGCGTCGCTGCGGTGATGCCCGACGTCGCCTTCCTGTGCGCCTACCGTCGTGGCGCGGAGATCGCCATCGGCGGGCCGTACCTGGAGCTCGCGACGTACCTCTCCGTGCACCGGGATGCGGTGGCGGACGTGTTCGGGACGCTGTCGTACTTCGACGGGGTCAACTTCGCCCGCCGCATCCACGCGCCCTCGCTGTTCTCGGTCGCGCTGATGGACACGGTGGTCCCGCCCTCGACGACCTTCGCGGCGTACAACCACCTGGCCGCCGAGGATCGCGCGATCGAGGTCTACCCGTTCAACGACCACGAGGGCGGCGGCGGCGCCCAGTGGCGCATCCAGGCCGCCTGGCTCGCGGAGCGCTTCGCCCGCTGACCCCCGCAACATTCGTGACGAATCTCTGAAGCCGAGAACGGCGTAGGGCACTGGTCAGGGTCAGGGCGCCGGCGATGCCGCCGCTGAGGGCGGCGCGGTGGTGGCCCGCCGAACGAGGCGAGTCGGGAGCCGGAGGTGGATGCGCTCCGGCGTCTCCCCCGCCATCAGCGCGAGCACCAGATCGGCCGCCGCAGCGCCGAGGCTCTGCATCGGCTGACGCACCGTGGTCAGCGGCGGCGTGAACTGCGACGCCTCCGGGATGTCGTCGAAGCCGATCACCGACAGGTCGCGTGGTACGTCCATCCCGAGCTCCGCCGCGACCTCGATGACTGCGATCGCGGAGATGTCGTTGGCGGCGAACACCGCGGTCGGCCGGTCGGGCCGGGAGAGCAGCGGCAGCGCGACCTCCCGCACGGTGTCGTGCTCGTAGCGGCCCACGGCGACGAGCGACGGGTCGAACGGGATGCCGGCCTCGCTCAGCGCCCGCCGGTACCCCGCATCGCGGAGGTTCGACGAGCGCAGGTCCGGCCGCCCGGCGACGAACGCGATCCTCCGATGCCCCAGCCCGATCAGGTAGGCCGTCGCGTTGCGCGCGCCGCCGAAGCTGTCCGACTCCACCGTGGGGACGTCCGCACGGCCGGTGTGGGGGTCGATGGCGACGAGCGGGACGTCGGCGTTCGCGTTCACGACCGTGGGCGTCACCATGATGACCCCGTCGATGAGCGTGCCGCTGAGCCGGCTGAGCGAGCGTCGCTCCCACCCTTCGCTCGACGGCTGTCGCGATCCGCTGTACGCGAGCAGGTCGTACTGGGAGTCACGGAGCGCAGTACCGACGCCTTTGAGGATCTCTGCGGAGAACGGCTCGAAGTCGGCGACGAGCACTCCGATGACCCCGGTTCGCCGCGATCGCATGCTGCTGGCGACGAGGCTCGACTCGTAACCGAGCTCCTGGACGACCCGCAGTACACGCTCCACAGTCTCCACCGCAACGCCATAGCGGCCATTGACCGCTTTCGAGACGGTGGCGACGGAAACCCCTGCGGCTTCGGCCACATCATTGATCGTCGGGCGTCGGGACATGGCGGCAAGCATAGCGTGGAAAAGGTTTTCGAAAACGTTTGACACCGGCGTTGGCGCTTGGCACACTTCCGAAGTCCCCAACTCAACGAAGAGACAGGTTGGAATCACATGAAAGGCATCAAGCTCCTCACCGGAGCCGCCGTCGTGATGGCCGGCACGCTCGCGCTCAGCGCGTGCAGTGGCGCCTCCGACACCTCCAGCAGCAACGGCAAGGTCACGATGACCCTCTGGCAGAACTCCACCACCGGCCCCGGCCAGGAGTTCTGGAAGAACGCCGCCGCCGCCTTCGAGAAGGCGAACCCGAAGGTCACGATCAAGGTCCAGTCGATCCAGAACGAGGACCTGGACGGCAAGCTCCAGACGGCGCTCAACTCGGGCGACGCACCGGACATCTTCCTGCAGCGAGGCGGCGGGAAGATGGCGGCGATGGTCAACGCCGGACAGGTCATGGACATCACCGGGAAGGTGTCGTCCGAGACCAAGAAGAACATCTCCAGCGGCTCCTTCAAGGCCGAGACCTACCAGGACAAGGTGTGGGCCATGCCCATCGCCGTGCTCCCGGGCGGCCTGTTCTACAGCCAGGATCTGTTCAAGGCCGCCGGCATCGGCGACGCCCCGAAGACGATCGACGACCTCAACGCCGACGTCACCAAGCTGAAGGCCACCGGCGTCTCCCCGATCGCCCTCGGCGCGAAGGACGCCTGGCCCGCCGCCCACTGGTTCTACTGGTTCGCCCTCCGCGAGTGCGCCGGGTCGACCATGGAGAAGACGGCGGACTCCAAGTCGTTCAGCGATGGATGCTGGCTGAAGGCGGCAGAGGACGTGCAGAAGTTCGCGTCCACCAAGCCCTTCAACGACGGCTTCCTCACCACCACCGCTCAGCAGGGCGCCGGCAGCTCGGCCGGTCTCATCGCCAACCACAAGGCGGCGATGGAGCTCATGGGCGCGTGGGACCCGGGAGTGATCGCATCGCTGACGCCGGACCAGAAGCCGCTGCCCGACCTGGGCTTCTACCCCTTCCCCGAGGTCTCGGGCGGCAAGGGTGAGCCCGGCGCGATCATGGGTG
>Ga0209677_101284_pt1 | contig 11220 bp, 8 predicted proteins | sample AraplaCvi_mCL_r2_2_FD_184285 | JGI IMG/M metagenome (GOLD analysis project Ga0209677, IMG submission 184285) | Arabidopsis root microbial communities from North Carolina, USA - plate scrape CL_Cvi_mCL_r2 (SPAdes) (version 2) | ecosystem: Host-associated > Plants > Roots > Endosphere | place: USA... | reverse complement strand
CTTTCCTGCTTGCCCAGGTCGAGGTAGCTGAGGATCTTCTCGAGCTGCTCGCTCGAGGCCTGCGCGCCGATCATCGTGGACATGTCCAGCGGGTTGCCCTGCTTGATGGCCGCCACGCGCTGGACGGCGCGCTCGATGAACTGGTCGTAGATCGATTCCTGGATGAGCACGCGCGACGGGCACGTGCACACCTCGCCCTGGTTCAGCGCGAACATCGCGAAGCCTTCGAGCGCCTTGTCGAAGAACGCGTCGTCCTTGCTGAGCACGTCGGCAAAGAAGATGTTGGGCGACTTGCCGCCCAGCTCCAGCGTCACCGGGATCAGGTTCTGCGAGGCGTACTGCATGATCAGCCGGCCGGTGGTCGTCTCGCCGGTGAACGCGATCTTGGCGATGCGCTTGTTCGATGCCAGCGGCTTGCCGCACTCCAGGCCGAACCCGTTGACGACGTTGACCACGCCCGCGGGCAGCAGGTCGCCGATCAGCTCCATCAGCACGAGGATGGACACCGGCGTCTGCTCGGCGGGCTTGAGCACCACGCAGTTGCCCGCCGCCAGCGCCGGCGCGAGCTTCCACACGGCCATCAGGATCGGGAAGTTCCACGGGATGATCTGGCCGACCACGCCCAGCGGCTCGTGGAAGTGGTACGCGTAGGTCGTGTCGTCGATCTCGCTGATGCCGCCTTCCTGGCCGCGGACGCAGCCGGCGAAATAGCGGAAGTGGTCGATGGCCAGCGGGATGTCCGCAGCCATGGTCTCGCGCAGCGGCTTGCCGTTGTCCCAGGTCTCGGCGTTGGCGAGCAGCTCCAGGTTCTGCTCCATGCGGTCGGCGATCTTGTTGAGGATGTTGGCGCGCGCGGTGGGCGACGTCTTGCCCCAGGCCGTCCTGGCGGCGTGGGCCGCGTCGAGCGCGCGCTCGACGTCGTCGGCGGTGGAGCGCGGCACCTCGCAGAACGCACGTCCCGTGATGGGCGTGATGTTCTCGAAGTACTCGTTGCCCACCGGCGGCACCCACTCGCCGCCGATGTAGTTGCCGTAGCGCTTCTTGAAGTTGACTGCGTAGCCGAAGCGGCCGGGTTCGAGCATGTCCATGGCTTGTCTCCTGAGGTGGTTCGTCGAACAAGGCCCGCGCTCACGCGCGCTCAACGGCGTGCGCGGGGCACTGTCGGACATCCCCATTGCGAGTCGCGTGCCAGCGTGCCCAAGGACGCGCGAAATGTCTGCGGCGGCGTCATGCCGTGCGCGTAAACACCGACGGATCGACGCGTCGCGGGCGGCGGGTGTCGCGCCCTGTCACGTCACCGCTGTGCCAGGATGGAACATGGTGCGTCGCAACAGGCGCCACGTCGCGCTCAGTCTCAGTAGAAATAGGGCGACTGTTCCGTCCATGGACTGCGCGGGTACTGCTTGTGCAGCACCTGCCAGGCCTTCTTCGAGATGGCGGTGTGGTCGGGGTCGACGCAGCCGCCCTTGGACGACTGGATCGCCACGTACAGCAGCCAGGCGGCGTCCTTGTCGGCCGGATGCGTGGTGGCCCACTCGATGGCGTGCAGGCCCACGTGACCCGTGGCCGTGTGCAGCTTGCCCAGCCGTGCGCGCTCGGCATCGCGGCGTGCGGGGTCGGCGGCGACCTCCGGCGGTTGCAGCCTGCCCCGCATCGCGCTCTTGCCCAGCAGGTCGTCCGCCTCGTCGCTGCGGCCGATGTGGCACCACAGGTCGGCCACCGTCTCGTCCGGCTTCTGCGGCGGGTACTTGGCATCGCCGTCGCGGTAGCTGTCGGACGGGTCGGGGGACAGGCCGCGTCGAAGCGCGTTCACGATCAGCCAGTGCTGGCGTTCCAGCCCTGCCGGCAAAGCGCGGTATTTCGCGGCCACGGGCTTGAGCGCGGGCACCAGTTGCTCGACCAGCTTGCTCGCGTCCTCGGCGCCGGGCGCGTCGCCCAGCAGGTCGGCGCGCATCCAGGCGGCCACGGCAATGCGGCTGCGCCAGGCCAGCGACGCCGGCGACGCGGGCACCGCGCGCGCGGCGGCGGCAAGGTCGGCCACCGCCAGGCTGCGGTCGAGCCAGCGCACGCCGTCGTCTGAGGGCCGCAGTGCGGCGCCGGCGGGCGACGCATCGCGCTCGCCGGTGTCCGGGTTGACCGCGGCGAGCGGCGACATCAGCAGGTACATCGATGCGTCGGCCACGGACGTGGCCAGGTCGAAACGCTGCTGGGTGAGCAGGTTCAACGCGCTCATCGACGACGGCCGCGCCGTGCGTGCGCGCGCGAGCAGGCCGTCGGAGATCGCCCGCGCCTCGTCCGCGCGGCCCGCGGCCGACAGCCGTCGCGCGAGCCAGTAGCGAACGCTGGCGTGCTCGGGCGCACGCGCCGGCACGCCCAGCGCCTCGCGCTCGACGGGCGGCGACAGCGGCGTCCCGTTCATCAGCGCGGCCAGCAGCCAGGCCCGGTGGTGGCCGGCGGCCGCGTCGTCGGGGCCCTGCGCGACGGCCGGGCCGCGCGACCACGACTGCATCGCATGCGCGCACTCGCCGGCGCACGCGGCCGACGCGGCACGCGCGGACGCGGACGCGACCTCATCGCGCGGCGTGACCGTGTTCACCCAGTCGAACCACGGATGCGCCTTGCGCAGCGAGGCGAGCGTGCGCGCGTCGGCGTCCTTGTCGCCGCTGCCGTAGCCCACGAAGGGCCAGTCGTCGAGCGCGTCGTCGCGCGACGGGTCGGCGCGCAGGTCGTCGAGCATCGACGTGAGTTCGACGAAGCGCTGGCCGGGCGCGAGCAGGAAGGCCGCGCGGCGCAGCGTGGCGGCGGTGTCCTCGTGCACGGGCGCGAGGGCGGGGTCGCGCAGGATGGCCGCGCCCTCCTTGCGCAGCGCCTCCAGGTCGGCGAGCTGCTCGGGCGGCGCGGGGGTCGGGCCGGGGCCGTGGGACTGCAGCGCTGCGGAGGTGGGCAGCTGCACGGCGCGCAGGTGCGAGCGCAGCGCGAGGTAGGCGCCCAGTCCCTGCATCGGATGGCCTGGCGTGCGGCCGATGCGGGCGAACGCCGACTGGCTCTGCCCGTAGTGCGCGGCGTAGAACGCGGCCGCCGCCATCTGGTACTCGCGCAGCTGGCGCCAGTACACGGGTTCGGAGGCGGGCAGCGGCGCGACGAGCGGGTCGGCGGCAGCGAGAACGTCCAGTGGGTCGCGCTCGCACAGCGCGAACACCTGGCGCTGCGCGTCGAGCCAGGCGCCGATGCGCGCGGGCGTCCGGTCGGGCCGGGCCTTGATCGCCGCCAGCGTCTTGATGGCGAAGGCCTGCGCATCGGGGCTGCAGTTGGGCCGGTCGTCGCGGCTCGGCACCCTTGGCACGTCGGGATCGTCGCCGGCCTGCGCAGGCCCGGAGGCCGCGGCGTCGACCCAGCCCGCGGGCACGTCGCGCGCGGCGGCGGACGCGGGCCTGGCGCCCGCGGGGGCCTGGCCGCTCGTGACGATCGCACGCCACGCGAGGTACTGCGACATCGCGTCCCACGTGGGCAGCACGATGCCGACGTGGCCGTGCAGCAGTTGGTCGCGGTCGTAGTCCGCGGCGGATCGGTTGACGAGCTCGTCGCGCGGCGCGCCGAAGTCGCCGCTGGCGAGCGCGGCGGACGCGGTGAACAGGCAAGCGGCGGCCAGGGCGAGGGCGTGCAGTCGGAGAGGGTGGGTCATCGTGTGTCTTGGGCAGGCGGCCAGGTGCGCCAGTGGCGATTGTCGAACCAATACGTGCGGCGGTATGGCGCATGCGCGGCGGGCTCCTGCAGCGCGAAGCCGGCGGCCTCGTCGCGGCAGCGGGGATGCAGCCGCGCGGGCTCGTCGGCCAGCAGCGCGCGCAGGGCCGGGCCGTCGCGTCCCATGCGAAAGAACATCGGCACCACCTCGTCGGCCGCGAGGTCGTCGAGCCAGTCGGACGAGCGGCACCACCACGCGAGCGCGGTCACGCTCAGGCGCGTGCCCGGCGGGAGCGCGGCGCGCACGTCGCGCACGAGGCGGCGGTAGAACAGGCGTTGCGACGGATGGGCCTCGAGGTCCAGCTGCACCCAGCCCGAGGTGGAGCGGCGCGCCGCGCGCACGACGGCGTCGACGACGATGGCCTCATGGGCATCGATGTCCACGGGCGGGCGCACGACGCTCATCTCGACGTGCACGACCGGCGTCACGCGGACGCTCGCGGGCAGGCCGCGCGGCGGGTGGCCGGGTCGCACCAGAACCTGGCGCCCGCGGAACAGGATCTGGCGCGTGACCGGTGCGATCTCGGCGGGCAGCGGCTGGGGCACGCGCGCGCCGTCCCACATCCAGGCCACCCCGCCGGCGGGAAGCGGCGCGGCGTCGATGCCCATCGCGACGGCGAGAAGCAGGGCGGCAAGAAGGAGGCGGGGCGACATCGGCGCATTGTCGGACGCCGCCGCGTTTGCGCGGGCGCGGCGCGCGGCGGCGGGGTTCACGGGCAGAATGCGGCGGTTCGCCCACCGCCGCCCGTCCTTGAAGCGCATGCTGATCACCGTCGTCGTCCTGCTGGTCGCGCTGTACGCCGGCGCCTGCGTCGCGCTGTACCTCAAGCAGCGCACGTTCCAGTATTTCCCCACCCCGCGCCGGCTCGGTCCGACGCAGATGGCAGGCGTCTACGAACGTGCCGGCGCGCTGCTGCAGCTGACCGTGCGGCCGCACGCAGGACCCGGCGCGGTCCTGTACTTCGGGGGCAATGCCGAGGACGTGTCCGGCAGCGTCGGGCCGCTGGTGGCCGCGTTCCCCGAGCGCGAGATCGTGATGCTGCACTACCGCGGCTATGGCGGCAGCGCCGGCTCGCCGACCGAGGCCGACATCGCCGAGGACGCGGCCGGCCTGTTCGACAAGGTGCACGCGGAGCACCCCGACGTGATCGTCATCGGCCGCAGCCTGGGCACGGGCGTGGCGGCGCGCCTGGCGAGCACGCGGCCGGTGGCGCGGCTGGTGCTGGTGACGCCGTACGACAGCCTGCTGGGCATCGCGCAGCGCGGCTTTCCGCTGTTCCCGGTGCGCTGGCTGCTGATCGACAAGTACGAGTCGTGGCGCTACGTGCCAGGGATCAAGGCGCCGGTGCTGATCCTGCAGGCCGAGCACGACGAGACGATCCCGGCGGCCAGCACGCGCCAGCTCGCCGCCCGATTTCCCGCGGGGCAGGCGCAACTCGTGGTGGTGCCGGGGGCCAGCCACAACACGATCCTGGACGACCCGATGTACGTGACGGCGCTCCGCGCGTTCGACGCGCCGGCCGCGGCCCGCTGATGCGCTACGCCGCGTTCCTGCGCAACGTGAACCTGGGCCGGCCGCGCAGCCCGACGCGCGCGCAACTGGAGTCGGCTTTCCTCGATGCCGGCGCGGTGACGGCCGAGTCGTTCCAGGTCAACGGCACGCTGGTGTTCACGCCGCCACCCGGCGCGCGGCCGCGCGCGATCGCGACCCGTGCGTGCGCGGCGCTGGCGTCGACCTGCGGCCTGCGCGAGCCCGTGTTCGTGCGCCGCGTCGACGAACTGGCCGCGCTGGTGGCCGCCGACCCGTTCTCCTCACGAACGGTGCAGGGCCGCGACGCGCTGTGCATCACGTTCCTGGGCGCGTCGCGCCGTCCGCTGCCGGCACTGCCGCTGGCCACGCCGCGCGGCGATCTCGAGCTGCTGGTGGCGGACGAGACGCATGTGCTCAGCGTGTCGCACTGGCTCGGCAAGTCCGGCGGCTCCCCGAACGCCTGGCTCGAACGCGAGCTCGGCGAACCGGCGACGACGCGCAACTGGCGGACGATCGAGCGGCTGGTGGCCAGGTACCGATGACCCGCGGCGGTCACTCCCGCACGCGCCGCATCTCCATCACCCAGTTCGTCTCCCACGGCCCGTCGTCGCCGACCAGCTTGAAGTCCTGCGACCAGCGCGCCTGGTCCGGCCCCAGCCGCTCCCACAGGAAGCGCACGTGCACCGGCCGCCCGGCGTCCTCGTCGTCGCCCAAGAACTCGCCGCGGTCGCCGTCCCAGCCGCCGTGCACGGGCGGCTGCAGCTGGCCGTCGCGGCTGTTGACCCAGTAGATGGCCCAGCGCTGCGCGGCAACGTCCAGCGTGCGGAAGGTCAGGCCGGTGAAGCCCTGGCTGGCGAAGACGTTCTCGTCGATGGAGACCTGGCCGTCCATCAGCACCTGGGCCTTGAACGTGTGCTCGAAAGTCTGCCATTCCGGCTCGGCGGCCAGGCGCCGGCGCAGGCAACGATTGGCGACGTGCCAGGTGCCGCCGACGAGGAAGTCGAAATCGTGGGGTCGTCCGATGTAGTTCATGGGGCTTTCAGCTTTCGAGGGGTTGGCTGCGGCGCAGGGCCGAGCGCGGGGTGGGGGCGAGCCGCAGGTGCACGGGCGCGCCGTCAAGAAGGGCCTGCCACTCGGGGCGTTGCAGGCAGCCCGAGGACGCCAGCCGCGCGGCGTGGCGCTGTTGCGCGGCCTCGTCGTCGAAGCGGGTCAGCCAGGCGATGACCGACTCGCCCTCGCGCACGGGCAGGCGCGGGAAGTTGTTGGGCGCGTGCTCGGTGACCCAGCACGCCAGCAGGTCGCCGCCGACGCCGACCCACCATGGATGCACGTGCTGGTCGAACGCGTGCACCACGGCCGCGTCGGCCGGTGCGCGCAGCGGGCAGATGGTCACGGTGAACACGCCGCCCGCGGGCGCCGCGTCGCCGGCCGCAGGACGCGGTTGCAGCGCGGCCATCAGCGCCTCGTGGCCACCCAGCGGTCGCAGCAGCAGCACGTCGTCGCTGTCGATCATCGTGGCGTTGGCCGCGTCCCGGTGCTGCTTCCAGGCCGGGCCGCCGTAGAACAGGGCCAGCCCGTCGGCGCGCGCGGGCATGTCGGCGAAGGCGCGCATCCAGACGAAGCGGTCGGGCGCGTCCAGGTCGCGGAACGTGCCGACGACGGCGATGCCGACCTCCTCCTGCGGCTCGATGAACTCGCGTTCGAACAGCGCGATCAGCTCGTCGCGGCGGCCTGGATGCAGCGTGTACTGGCGCAGCTCGAGCACGGTGGGATCGGTGGGGATCGGCATGGGGTCGGCTTTTCGGGTGTTTGCGATGGAGGTCATGCTCGCAGCCAATACCTGTCAAGGCATGTCATGATTTGATGGCAGACTTGCGCCCATGCGTGCCAGTCGCCTCCTGTCGCTCCTGATGCTGCTGCAATCGCGGGGTCGCGTGAGCGCGGCCGCGCTGGCCGAATCGCTCGAGGTGTCGGTGCGCACCATCCACCGCGATGTCGACGAGCTGAGTGCCGCCGGCGTCCCGATCTGGGCCGACCGCGGCCGGCTGGGCGGGTTCCAGCTCCAGCCGGGCTGGCGCACCAAGGTCGACGGCCTGACCGCGCCGGAGGCCCAGGCGATGTTCCTGGGCGGGCTGCCCGGCCCGGCGGCGGAGCTGGGCCTGGGCGAGGCGATGGCGTCGGCCCAACTGAAGCTGCTGGCCGCGCTGCCCGATGGCTGGCGCGAGGATGCGCGTCGCGTCAGCGCGCGCTTTCACCTCGACCCGATCGACTGGTACCGCGGCCCCTCGGCCACCGACCACCTGCCCGCCATCGCCCAGGCCGTGTGGGGCGAGCGCCGCGTGGCGATGCGTTACGAGAGCTGGAAGGGCGAGGTCACGCGACGCGTCGATCCGCTGGGGCTGGTGCTCAAGGCCGGCGTCTGGTACCTGGCGGCGCAGGTGGGCAACGGGGTGCGCACCTACCGGCTGTCCAACGTGCTCGAGCTCGAACTCACCGACGAGTCGTTCGAACGCCCGGCCGGGTTCGACCTGGCCAGCTGGTGGCAGGCCTCGACGCGGCGTTTCGAGAAGGAGCTGGCGGCCGACATCGCGCAGCTGCGCGTGACGGCGGCGGGCATGAAGGCCTTGCGCGACCTGGGCGCGATGGTGTGGCAGGCCGCCGAGGCGTCGGCCGGCCAGCCGGACGAGGCGGGCTGGCGGCGCGTCACGATCCCCATCGAATCGATCCCGCACGCCGCCGCCCAGGTGTTGCGACTGGGCGCGCAGGCCCAGGTGCTCAAGCCCGCGGCGCTGCGCCGCGCGCTGCTGGAACGCGTGAGCGCCATCGCGGCGCTCTATGAAGGCTAGTCAGCTCAGTCGTCGCCGGGGCCGCTGCCGCCGCCGCCGCCGTTCTTGATCTCGGGGTCCAGGCTGATCTCTTCACCGGTCTGGGTGTTGACCAGCGTCACCGTGTACTTCCACACGTCCGGGTTCTTGTTGTGGTCGAACAGGCAGCACTGGGTGTCGGTGATCGTCCAGGACGAGTACGGGAAGTCGGGGACCGGCGTGTCGAGCGCGATCGCCTTGGTCTTCTTGAACCGGTAGCCGCCGGTCGCCAGCGTGAACACGAGCAGCACCGCGGTGGCGCCCGGGTCGATGCTCGCCGGATTCGGATCGCACGAGATCTCCCCGGTATCCGACACTTTGACCGTCACCGCGACGATACGCTTGGAGGTATTGATATCCATGGTTGGTTCCCTTGTCAGGGCCGGGCGCCTGCCCCCGCCTGCTGCGCTGGCCCGAGTCGTTGTTGAAGATCGGCGAAGGCGGGGTGCCGATAGGACGTGCCCTGGACCCTATCGGCCCAGGCCCGCGCATCTTGAACGCCGCCCAGCCGCAAGTCCAGATGCGCGAGCTGGGTCATCGCCGCTGGAACGAGTCGTTCGGCCGACGGCCGCACGTGTTCGGTGGCGGCCTTCCACACGGCGCGCGCCTCGTTGCCGCGGCCAGCGCGCGCGAGCAGGTCGCCGTGCATGACGGCGGTGCTGGCGCGCAGCGCGACGTCCAGCTGCGGCACCACGCCGCCCGCGAGCTCGAACCGGTCGACGTCCAGCAGGTAGGCGGCCAGCGCGGCGTCGGCGGCGGCGCGTTCGGCATCGGTGTCGGCCAGTCGCCCGCGCACCTCGGCGAGCTTGCCCTTGAACGACAGGCGCCAGGCGCGCTTGGGCGTCTGGTTGGCCATCAGCCTGTCCAGGCGCTCGCTGGCCTGGCGCAGCTGCTCGCGGGCGCCGTCGCGGTCGCCGGCCGCCACCAGCAACCCCGCCAGCGTCGACTGCAGGCCGACCAGCTCGCCGATGTTGTCCACGTTGGTCGGGTCGCGGGCGTTCAGCGCCAGCAGCTCCGAGACAGCGCGCCGCGCCATGGCCTGCGCCTCGTCGACGCGCCCGAGGTCGCGCAGCCAGTCGGCGATCTCGTGGTGCGCGTTGGCGACCAGGAACTGCGCGTCCTGGTCCTTGTCCGCGTTCGGCGCGCGCAGCGCCGCGGCGATCTTGTCGTTCTCGGCCTGGATCGCCTCCTGGTCGCGCCCCAGCGACGCGTACGCGGTCGCGCTCCAGCCGATCGTGTTGCCTTCGCTGACCGAGTCCTCGGGGTGGCTGCGCGCGATCTGCGCGATCTCCTGGCGGGCGGCGGTCAGCAGCGGCAGGGCTTCCTCGCCGCGGCCCAGTTCCGTCAGCAGCAGGCCCATGTTGGTCTTGGAGTAGACCCCCTCCAGCTGCCAGTCGTGGTCGCCGGGCCTGGCCGCGTTCATGCGGCGGGCCATCTCCAGGTAGCGGCGGAACGGCGGCTCGGCCTCGCGAAGGTGCCCGCGATACCACTGGATGTATCCGACCCAGTACTCGCTCTGCGACTGGTCGAAGATGCGCTGCGGGTCGTCGGGATGTTCCTGCAGCAGGTGGCCGGTGGTGTCGGCGGCCTGCTGGAAATCGCGCACCGCCTCGTCGAAGTGGCCGCGTTGTTCCGCGAGGCTGCCCATCATGTGGAGCGTGCGCGCGCGCCGCCCGAGCGAGTCGGCATCGAGGCTGCGCAGGTCCTGCGCGGCGTAGTAGTCCAGCGCCCGCGCGGCCACGCCGTCCAGCACGTCCAGCCGGCCGACCGGCTGCAGCTTCTTGCGCAGGTCGCCGATCATGTATTCGACCAGGCCCTCGGCCTGCACGCGTTGCGCACGGGCCTCGCGCGCCTGCCACAGTGCCACGCCGATGCCCGCGCCCAGCGCCGCCGCGGCCACGCCGGCCATGGCCACCCCCGCGCGGTGGCGCTGCACGAAGCGCGTGGCGCGGTACAGCGCGGTGTCCGGGCGCGCCGAAATGGGCTCGTGCGCGAGGTAGCGGCGGATGTCGTCGGCCAGCGCCGCCGCGTTGGCGTAGCGCTCGGCGGGCACCTTCTTGAGGGCCTTGGCCACGATGGTCTCGATGTCGCCCTTGACCTCGCTCGCGACCTTGCGCGACTCGGCCGACCAGCGCTGCGTGGGGCCGCCGCGGCGCAGCACCGCCTCGGACAGCCGCTTTGGCACCGTCTCGATGACCGAGCGCATGCGATCCAGCGGCGCGCCGGTGGGTGCGGTGGTCGGGTGGTCGCCGCCCAGCAGCAGGTACAGCAGCACGCCCAGCGCGTAGACGTCGGTGGCCGTGGTCACGTCGCCGCCCTGCAGCTGCTCGGGCGCCGCGAAATCGGGCGTGAACGCGTTGCCGGCGCGCGCGGTGAGGGCGGTCTGGTCGCCGCCGGCGTCGTCCAGGAGCTTGGCGATGCCGAAGTCCAGCAGCTTCACGTCGCCCGTCCGGGTGACCAGGATGTTGCTCGGCTTGAGGTCGCGGTGGAGCACGAGCCGGTTGTGCGCCTGCTCCACGGCGGCGAGCACGTCCAGCATCAGCGCGAGGCGCGCGTTCACGGGCAGGGCGGCCTGCGCGCAGTGCTTATCGATCGGCTCGCCGTCGATGTACTCGAGCACCAGATAGGGCTGGCTGCCGTCGGGGGTGACGCCGGCGTCCAGCAGGCGCGCGATGTGCGGGTGCGACAGGCGCGCGAGGATGCTGCCCTCGCGCTGGAAGCGCTCGGCGTCGCCGTGGCCGAGCAGCCCCGAGCGCAGGAACTTGATGGCCACCTCGCCCTCGTAGCGGCCGTCGGTGCGGCGCGCCAGCCAGACGCTGCCCATCCCGCCGTGGCCGATCTCGCGCACCAGCGTGTACGGGCCGACCGCCTGGCCCGCCATGCCCACCGGGGCGGGCATGGCCGACGCGGGCATGAACTCGCCGCGCTCGATGGCCGGCAGGTGCTGCAGCATCGCGATGACCGCGTCGGCCAGTCGGGGGTCGCCGCGCCGCAGGTCGTCCAGGCGCGCGTCGCGCTCGGCGTCGGGCAGGTCCAGCAGTTCGTCGAGCAGCGGCGACAGGCGGCTCCAGGTCTCCTTGCCGA
>Ga0209677_101281_pt1 | contig 11244 bp, 10 predicted proteins | sample AraplaCvi_mCL_r2_2_FD_184285 | JGI IMG/M metagenome (GOLD analysis project Ga0209677, IMG submission 184285) | Arabidopsis root microbial communities from North Carolina, USA - plate scrape CL_Cvi_mCL_r2 (SPAdes) (version 2) | ecosystem: Host-associated > Plants > Roots > Endosphere | place: USA... | reverse complement strand
TGTCGCTGACATGTTCGATGCCGATCGACAGGCGGATCGTCTCCGGCAGCACGCCGGCCTTGCGCTGCTGCTCGGCCGACATCTGCCGATGCGTGGTCGAGGCCGGATGGCAGGCCAGCGACTTGGCGTCGCCGATATTGACGAGACGGGTGACCAGCTTGAGCGCGTCGTAGAACCCCTTGCCGGCCTCGTGGCCGCCCTGGATGCCGAAAGTGAAAAGGGACGAGGCCTGACCTTTCAGATATTTCTGGACGAGCGGATAATAGGGGCTGTCCGGGAAGCCCGTGTAGTTGACCCAGGCGACGCGCCGATCGTTGCGGAGGAATTCGGCTACCTTGCGTGCGTTTTCGACGTGCCGCTCCATGCGTAGCGCCACCGTCTCGATGCCTTGCAGCAGCAGGAACGCGTTGAACGGCGACAGCACCGCGCCCATGGTGCGCTGATAGACGCTGCGCGCGCGCTGGATATAGGCGCTGGGGCCGAAATGATCAGTGTAGACCAAGCCGTGATAGGAGGCGTCCGGCTGGCTGAAGGCCGGGAAGCGATCGGCGTGCTGTTTCCATGGAAAGCGTCCGGCGTCGACGAGCGCGCCGCCGAGCGTCGTGCCGTGGCCGCCGAGGAACTTCGTCAGTGAATGCACCGCGATGTCGGCGCCGTAGTCGAACGGCCTGAGCAGGATCGGGGTCGCCACGGTGTTGTCGACGATCAGCGGCACGCCATGGCGATGCGCGACGTTCGCCAACGCCTCGATGTCGCAGACGTTGCCCGCGGGATTGCCGATGCTCTCGGCGAACACCGCCTTGGTGTTCTCGTCGATCAGGCGCGCGATCGCGTCCACGCTGTCGCTCTCGGCGAAGCGTCCCTGAATGCCTTGGCGCGGCAGAATGTGGCCAAGTAACGTGTGCGTCGTGCCGTAGAGTTGCGGCACCGAGACGATGTTGCCGCCGCCGTCGGCCACGTTGACGAAGGCGAAATGCAGTGCGGCCTGGCCGGTGCCGACGGCGAGCGCGCCGACGCCGCCTTCCAGCTCGGCCACGCGCTTTTCCAGCACGGCCGTGGTGGGGTTGGAGATGCGGCTGTAGCGAAAACCTTCGGCCTCGAGATTGAACAGCGCAGCGCCATGGTCGGCGCTGTCGAACGCGTAGGCCGCGGTCTGATAAATCGGAACAGCGACAGCCTTGGTGGTGGGGTCGGGCTCGTAACCAGCATGAATGGCAATGGTTTCGTTGCGCATCATCGACCTCCGCAAGGCACGCCGCGTGTTGCTATGATGCGTTCTGCGCCGTTATCTTGTTAGATCGAGGTGGTGAAGCGGGCAATAATTCGCGACGAGAACGACGAAATAACCCTAATGAAATGCAAGCAGGCGAGAGACCAAGGACACGTAAGACTTTGAATCAATTTGCCGTGGATGATGCCAGCAACTGCCTGATCTGCTCGCCGATCCCGGCCAGCACTTGCGCCGCCTGCGGCAGGACCGCACCCATGGCGTGGAAATTGTGCACCATGCCGTCATGGCAGGTGTGATCGACGGCGACGCCGGCGTCCGCCAGCCGCTTGGCGTAGGCGTACCCCTCATCGCGCATCGGATCGAACTCGGCGGTATGGATGATCGTGGCTGGTAATCCCGCCAGACTCGCCGCACGGAGCGGCGAGATGCGAGGATCGGCGAGGTCGACGCCTTCGGGCAGATAGTCGCTGAGGTCGGCGTCGAGCGTCGCGCGATCAATCAGAGCATCGTCGGCAAAGGCCTCGCGCGACGGCGAACACGCAGCGTAATCGAGCACCGGGCAGATCAGGCATTGGGCCGCGATCGGGGTGCCGCGGTTGCAAAGCGCGTGCTGACACGCGATGGCAGCCATGGTCGCGCCGGCGGAATCGCCGCCGACCACCAGCCGGGCGCCATCGATGCCGAACTCGGCGGCGCTGCGCGCGGTGAAATCCACCGCCGCGATGGCGTCCTCAATCGCTGCCGGGAATTTGTGTTCCGGCGCCAGCCGATAATCGATTGAAATGAGCCGGCAGCTGGTCGCGATGGCGAGCGCCGCCGCAACGCGGTCGTGCGTGTCGATGCTCCCGGCAACCATGCCGCCGCCGTGGAAGAACACAAAGCCCGGCAGGATGTCCTGCGTCCGGTCGGCGGACGCATAGAGCCGGTAGCGCAATTCGCTTGCGGGACCCGGGAACGTGCCGTCGCGGGTTGCCACAGCATTCATGTCGGCGCGCGCCAACTGCATCAGCTTGGCCAGCGACTGGCGACGTTCGGCTGGCGTGGGCCGCCGCCGCGCTGCTGGAGAAGACGCTGATATCATGGTCAGCAGGCGTTGAGCGCGGGGATCGAGCGGCATGACCGGTCCGGTTAACAGTGCACCGATTGTGGCTGCGCAATCATGAATCGATCGTGATTCCGCGGTAAGCTGACCGAGGAAATCGTTAAAATGTTCGCGCGAAGAATGATTCCCTGACAACTTCATCGCGCGCGATGCGGGAGAAGCCCTTCATGAGCCACGTCGTCAAGCCCGTCAGCTATTCGCAGACTTATTCGCAGACTTGGACCTTCTTCGACGGCGCCTGGCACGAAGGCAACGCGCCGATCATGGGCGTGCGCACCCACGCCACCTGGCTCGCCTCGACCGTATTCGACGGCGCGCGCGCCTTCGAGGGCACAGTGCCCGATCTCGACCGCCATTGCGCACGGGTCAACCGTTCGGCGGCAAATTTTGGTCTGAAGCCGGTCGTCGATGTCGAGACCTGGATCGGCCTCGCGCAGGAAGGCATCGCGCGGTTCGGCGGCAATGCCGAGCTCTACATCAGGCCGATGTATTGGGCGCAGCACGGCGCCGGCGGCGGCGTGCTGTTCGATCCGGAAACCACCAACTGGTGCCTGTGCATCTATGACGCGCCGATGCCGCAGCCGACCGGCAACGCGATCACGCTCTCGCCGTTCCGCAGACCGACCATGGAATGCGCGCCGGTCGACGCCAAGGCCGCCTGCCTTTATCCGAACAATTCGCGCGCCCTGATCGAGGCGGCCTCGCGCGGCTTCAACAACTGCCTGATGCTCGACATGCTCGGCAATGTCGCCGAGTTCGGCAATGCCAACGTGTTCATGGTGAAGGGCGGCGTGGTGTTCACCCCGGCGCCGAACGGCACGTTTCTCAACGGCATCACCCGCCAGCGCGTCATCGAGCTGCTGCGCGGCGATGGCGTCTCCGTGGTCGAGACAACGCTGCGCTACGAGGACTTCAAGTCCGCCGACGAAATCTTCTCGTCCGGCAATTTCGCCAAGGTGGCGCCGGTGATCCGGATCGACGATCGGGAGCTTCCGATCGGCCCGGTTTTCACCCGTACGCGCAGGCTGTATTGGGATTTCGCGCACGCCATGCAGCGCGCGGCCTGAACTCACGGTCCGTAAATCACGAGCTCGGTATCCCTGAGGTCGCCGAGCCGCGGGCGGACCGGTCCCTTGAAATATTTTCGCCCGCGCCGCTCCGTGTACACGCCGGCGAGCCCCGGCACCGGGCCGTTGGCATCGAGGATCACGGAGATCTTGCCGCGCGCGAGCAGCAGGCGGCCGATCGCGCCCGCGCAGGCGACATACTCGGCGATATCGCGGCAATAGATCAGCTGCATCGCAGGCGGCGCGATCAAGCCGCGGCGGATCCGCACCGGCTGCAGCACGAACGGCGCTGCGCCCTTCGCGGCGCAGATCACAAGGCTGAGGCAGCCATTCTGGGCATGGCGGATCAGCATCTTTGCTTCAGCCTCGGGAAGCGCGTCGATTGTCGCGGCATCGGCCGGAACGATCTCGACGCGTGTGCCGCGGCCGGCGCGCGAGAGCAGCGGCACCGAGAAGAACAGGCCGTTGCAATAGGCGCGAAAGCCCTGCGCCTCGATGATCGGCCAGGTCCAGCGCGCCGGGCTGACGTTGACGTAGGTGACGTCCTTCAGCCGTTGCGCGAATTTGGCCAGCATCGGGGCGTAGTTGCGGAAGGCCGGCTCGACATACCAGCTCGACAGGTTGCAGCGGATCTCGGACGTGCCGCCGTCACCGCGCTCCGCGTAGATCAGCAGCAGCGCGCCGACCGGCGCGCCGCCGTGATCCAGCATGTAGCCGAAGCGCGGATAGCCGTCTGGTACGTCGCGCCTCGCCTGCCGAAGCAGGCCCGCCATCCAGTAGTCGCGCGAGCGCCCGACGAAGCCGCGCGTCAGGAGATCGGCGATCGCGTCGAGGTCATCGGCGGCGATCTCGCGACACCTGATCATGGGTCTCTGCGCGGTCATGGGCGCACCTAACCGGTCGTTTCACGCGGCAGGCCCCACGTCAGCGGATCACCAGTGCCGGCTGCGTAAGGCCAAGTGCCTCGCGCACCTGCGCCGGCCAGCAGGCGAGATCCGTGCCGTGCGTGTGGAACAGCGCGACCGCCAGCCGATCCATGCCGAAGGCGACGCAACCGGTGTGCGCCGGCTCGCCATTGACATCGATGATGTCCCAGGTGGCGCCGAAATGCTCGCGGTGATAGTTGAAGCTCATGCAGGCGGTCGGCTGCTCCTCTGAGCGCAACGGCACCTGCAGCTCGAACTTCAGCGATTGCTGCTTCTGGCTGACGGCCTTGATCTGACCGACGCGGCCGAAGAACGGATCGCTGGCGTGGTCGACGCGGAACGTCAGCCCGAGAGCGCGCGCGAGGCCTTGCGCGCGTTCCATCCAGCGCTCGCGGAACGCGGCGACGTCGTCCGGCGTGCCGATGCAGACATATTCGCGCATCCGGAAGGATTGCAGGCGGTCGAGGTGGCGCGATGGCTCGCGTCGGAAACAGTCGGCGGCGACGTCGAAGCGCAAGCCGCCGTCCGGCAATGGGCCGCGGCTCGCTGCGATCGGATAGACCGGATAGCAGGCCGCCGGCGACAGCACGAGATCGGCCGGTGACAGCGACGTGGTCCAATCGCCGCCGGCGTCGAAGCGCCTCACAGCGTCGTTGATGTCGCGCTCGCTGCCGTGCAGGCCGCAGACGCAGCCGAGCAGGTTCGGAAAGCTCTTCAGATAGCCGGATTTCTCCAGCTGCGCGCGGCTCATGACCGGCGGAAAGCGCATCACCTCGGTGCCACCTTCGCGATGCTGCGTGATCAGCGCCGCCAGCCGCTCCACCACGTCCTCATAGAGCGCGGTGCGTGCATAGACGCCGTCCGCCCCCATCCGGTGGAACAGGGCGTCAGAGAGATGATCGAGCGGATCGGCCGGCTGCGGCGCGAGCTCCGGTGATTGCTCAAGAACGCGAACAGTCATGCTGGAAGGTTCCCAATGAATGAGGCGCGAAAGGCCGCGTCAGTCGTGCAGCGAGGTCGGCACGGCGCTCATCAGGCTCGCCGTCGCCACGTTGGCCAGGATGCGGTCGTTGTTGATCATGATCGGCGCCGACAGCACGTCGCGCAGATGCCGGCTGATCGAGAACTCGCCGTCATTGCGGTAGCCCGACAGGCCGCAGGCGCGCATCGCGCTCATCACGGTCTCGACCGCAAGCTCGGAGGCCTCGACCTTCAGCAGCGTAATCGACGACTGGAAGTCCAGCGAGCTCAGCGCGCGCTCGTCATATTGATGGGTGATGAAGGCATTCATATTGGCAGAGATCACCGCGCGCAGCTTGGCAAGCGACATCCTCGCCGCGGTGAAATGCGCCGCCGCCGGCGGCGTCTGTCCGCCCGCGCTGCGTGCCGCCTTGCGGATGAAGCGCTGCGCGCGCTGCACGGCGGCAGCGGCGACACCCGCCCAGGCCGACGACCAGGTGAGATGCGCGAACGGCGTCATGGTCTGGGCGTGGATGCGGTCATAAGGCTCGGCAAACACCCGGTCGGACGGGCAGCTCACCTTCAGCTCGAATCCGGTCGAGCAGGTGCCGCGCATGCCGAGCGTTTCCCACCCCAACGTGCGCTTCAATGAATAATCGTCCTTGACCAGCGCCAGCAGCACCTGGTCGGACGCGGCCGCGTCACCGGCACGCCGGGCGACGGTGACGAGGCCGTCCGCCTCGGCGCCATAGGAAATCACGGTGGCGTCGCGCAGCAGCGTGATTTCGTCGTCGTTCCTGCCGATGGCGGCGGCGCTGGCGCGCAGGTTGCCGCCGTTCTGGCCTTCGGTGGTCGATGATGCGAGCAGCAGTTGCTCGCGCGCGATCCGGCGCATCAACGCTTCCATGTACGGATTGCCGCGACCGTGGCGCACCAGGCAAGCGACCTTGGTCTGGTGCATGGCGAAGATCATCGCGGTGGAGGCACAGCCGCGGCCGAGCGTGTAGCAGACGTCAGCGATGTCATGGATTGTCGCGCCGAAGCCGCCGAATTCAACCGGGATCTGCATGCCGAGCAGCTTCTGCTCGCGCGCTGCGTCGATCGCCGCCTGCGGAAATCGGCCTTCGCGATCCACGGCCTCGGCTTCGGCCGCGGCTAGTGCGGCGACAGCGGCGGTGCGTTGCATGAACAACGAGCCGCGATCGAGCAGCAGCTGTTCCGCATCATCGGTAAGCTTACGAAGCTTGGTTTCCTGAACGTTCATGACCGATCCGACCTCCGCGATTGCCGGTGTGGGACGGATCGGCGCGCATGCTCGCAATGCTACGCCGATACCCGGCACGTCTCGCTTTGCGCGCAAGGCTAGGGATTTGATTCAAATACGTCGACGAAATTGAGGGTGAACAAAATGCAATCCCAATGCCGAGGTTAATGCCAGGTGTTTGCAATCGCGCCAATTGTCGGTGACGCGTTAGCCTTAAGAACAAATGCAGCGGCAATGCGCGGTGCGCGCGGCTGATTTCGAAATCAGCGGACGTTATCTTCGAGGCTGTATCATCATCGTGTTTCGAAACGTTTCGCTGAAAAGAGGACAGGAATGCAAAGCGTCGAGAGCGAAATTCGTGTCCGGCTCACCACGCTGGTCCACGACATTCTCGCGCAGAATTCGATCACGGCCGCCGTCGCTGCGGATACGCTGCTGGTCGATATCGGGCTGACCTCGATGGACATGGTCAATCTGATGCTCGGCGTCGAGGCCGAATTCGATTTCACGATCCCCCAGGAGCAGATCACGCCGGAGAACTTCCAGTCGGTGCGGACGCTGGAGCGGCTGGTCGCGGAACAGCTGCAGGTGGCCTGAGCGGGTTTCAGGGCGCCTCGTGCCGGCGGCGCATCCGGTACACGTCTTTGCGAAGGCACGACGCTGCGGTCGCTGTTTTCAACCGGCCGTAAAACTGGCATAGCTCAACCCCTGGCGGACATGGGGTGAGCATGACACAGGCGGTGCTGGGTATTATCGGCGGTTCGGGCATCTACGATCTGCCGGGACTTGAGGATGCGCGCGAGGAGGTGATCGCGAGCCCCTGGGGTGAGCCCTCGGCGCCGCTGCGCCGTGGCAGCCTCGCCGGGCTTCCGATCGTGTTCCTGCCGCGCCACGACAAGGGCCACCGGCTGTCGCCCTCCGACATCAACTATCGCGCCAATATCGACGTGCTCAAGCGCGCCGGTGTCACCGACCTGATCTCGCTGTCGGCCTGCGGCTCGTTCAAGGAGGAACTGCCGCCCGGCACCTTCGTGCTGGTCGACCAGTTCGTCGACCGCACCCACAAGCGGGAGAGCTCGTTCTTCGGCAAGGGCTGTGTCGCCCACGTCTCGATGGCACATCCGGTCTCGCCGCGGCTGCGCATCCATCTGGCGGCGGCGGCCGAGGCGGAAGAGATCGCGATCGCGCGCGGCGGCACCTATCTCTGCATGGAGGGGCCGCAATTCTCGACGCTGGCCGAGAGCCTGACCTACAAACAGCTTGGCTATTCCGTGATCGGCATGACCAACATGCCGGAGGCCAAGCTCGCCCGCGAAGCCGAGATCTGCTACGCCAGCGTGGCGATGGTGACGGATTTCGACTGCTGGCATCCGGATCATGATGCCGTTACGGTGCAGGACATCATCCGGGTGCTGAACGCGAATGCGGACAAGGCCAAGCGCCTGGTCGCGCGGTTGGCACAAGATTTTCCGCGTGAGCATGAGCCTTGTCCGATCGGCTCCGATCGCGCGCTCGATACCGCCTTGATCACGGCGCCGGAGGCACGCGATCCGGAGCTCCTGAAGAAGCTCGATGCGGTCGCGGGCCGCGTATTGCGGAATTGAGTGAGGGTGCGCCATGAAGGTCGACGGCAAGCACTATCGCAGCATCTGGCTCGATGCGGACGGCTGGTCGGTCGCTGCGATCGATCAGCGGCGGCTGCCGCATGAATTCGTGGTCGCCAAGATCACGACCTGCGAGGAGGCAGCCGAGGCGATCCGCTCGATGCTGGTGCGCGGCGCACCGCTGATCGGCGCCACCGCCGCCTTCGGCATGGCGCTCGCCATGCGCGACGATCGTTCCGATGAGGGGATCGAGCGCGCCTATCAGATGCTGATCGCGACGCGTCCGACCGCAATCAACCTGAAATGGGCGCTCGACACGATGGCAGTGATGCTGCGGCGGCTGGCGCCGTCGGAGCGGCGCGACGCAGCCTATTCACGCGCAGTCGATATCGCCGGCGAGGACGTCACCATCAACCAGGGCATCGCCAGCCATGGTGCGGCGCTGATCGAGAAGATTGCTGCACGCAAGAAGCCCGGCGAGACGGTCAACGTGCTGACCCATTGCAACGCCGGCTGGCTGGCGACGGTCGATTGGGGCACGGCGACCGCGCCGATCTATCTGGCGCATGATCGCGGCATCAAGGTCCATGTCTGGGTCGATGAGACCCGCCCGCGCAACCAGGGCGCGTCGCTGACGGCGTGGGAGCTCGGCCATCATGGCGTTGCGCATACTGTAATTCCCGATAACACCGGCGGCCACCTTATGCAGCACGGCATGGTCGATCTCGCCATCGTCGGCACCGACCGCGTCGCCGCCAACGGCGACGTCTGCAACAAGATCGGCACTTACCTGAAGGCGCTCGCCGCGCATGATAATGGCGTGCCGTTCTATGTCGCGCTGCCGTCCCCGACCATCGATTTCGCCGTGCCTGAGGGACGGCAGATCCCGATCGAGCAGCGCGACGCGCGGGAAGTGAGCGAGATGACCGGCCGCACCAAGGACGGTCGCATCGAGACGGTGCGGATCGTGCCCGAAGGCTCGCCGGTCGCCAATTACGGTTTTGACGTCACGCCATCGCGCTTGGTGACCGGCCTGATCACTGAGCGCGGCGTGCTGGAGGCGGATGGCGCAGCGCTGGCGGCGGCCTTTCCGGAACGGGCGAGGCAGACGAATTATTAGCTGGTTTCGTAGCCCGGGTGAGCGATAGCGATACCCGAGGCCAAAGCATCGGCTGGTCCCGGATATCGCTGTGCTCATCCAGGCTACGCAGTCGTTGCTTTGCCCGAACTAACCGAGCTTGAGGCCCGTCGCCGATTCCAGCTCGGCGATCGCCTGCGGGCCGCTCGCGACCTTGATCGTGGTCATGCCCATCGCGCGCGCGGGCTTCAGGTTGACGCCGAGATCGTCGAGATAGACGCACCGCTTCGGATCGACGCCGAGGGCCTCGACCATCATCTGATAGATGCGCGGATCGGGTTTGCGTAGGCCGATCTTGGCAGATTCGATGACGTGGTTGAACAGCACCATCACCTCGGCGACATAGAGCGAGCGCCCGCTCTGGCTGCCGATCGCATTGGCAGGCAGGTTGTTGGTGATGCAGCCGGTCTTGAACTTGGCGCTGATACGCCTGAGTGCCTCAACCATTTCGGGGCGAAGATCGCCTGATAGCAATGGCAGCACCTCGCGGCCGCGCACCTCGGCGCCGCCGAGCGCTAGCGACTCCGCCGCGAACAGGCGGTCGAAGGTTTCGATGTCGATTTCGGCGCGCTCGAACTTGGCCCAGGCGTTCTCCAGATGGTTGGCGGCGTTGGTGTTGCGGATGATGTCGACAGGATAGCCACGCTCCCTCTCGAAGCGCGCGAACGCCTCGAAAGGCGAGGTGGTCAGCACGCCGCCAAAGTCAAAGATCACCGCCTCGATCATGCATCCCTCACTGCACTTTTTGTCCTCTGCAGCGCTAACACGATGCGCGATGCTTGGCGATATCGGTGCGAGCGGCTATTGCTGCGCCGATGAAGCCAATCCTGCATATTGCCGCCGCCGTCGCGGCGCTCCTCGCCGCGTCGCCCGCGTCGGCTATCGTCGGCGGCGCGCCGCCATCGGCCGACGGCGTCGGTCGCTCGATCGTCACCATCGTCGGCTCACGCGGTACGTTCTGTAGCGGCGCGCTGATCGCGCCGCGTCTGGTACTGACCGCCGGTCACTGCGTGCAGGCGGATACCGAATACCGCATTGTGGAATACGACGCCGCCCACAAGCCGCAGCTCAAGACCGTGCGCCGCGCCGTGGCGCATCCTGCCTTCAACATTCAGGCGATCCTCGCGCATCGCGCTTCGGCTGATGTGGCATTGCTGGAACTCGACGTGGCGCCGAAGGACGGCGCACCGGCAGCGCTCGGTGTGCCGCAGCTTCCGCTCAATGCCGGCAATGCCTTCACTATTGCCGGTATCGGCGTCACGATCCGTGGCGATGGAAAAAGCGGCGGCGTCGTGCGCACGGCGCCCTTGGTCGCCACCGGCAAGCCCGGCACCTTGCAGATCAGGCTGATCGATCCGGCGACGCAAGGCACGAGGGACGGACTCGGCGCCTGCACCGGCGATTCCGGCGGCCCGCTGTTCGAGCAGCAGACGGCAGGACCTGTGATTGTCGGCGTCATCTCATGGTCCACGGGCGCGGGCGGCAGCAACGGCTGCGGCGGCATGACCGGCACCACGCCGCTGACATTGTACCGCGACTGGATCGTGCAGACCGCGCGACAATGGGGCATGCCGCTCGGCGGAAATTAAGTCGGTCGATTGATGCGTTGATCCTTGGTCACGATGGTTGACCATCCGGACAATCAGGTCCAGCCTGAGTCCTGAGAGGAAACCAAATAATAAACCCAAGGACCAACCGCGCCCATGAACGTCATGGCACCCATCCGCGAAGCCGCAGTTTCGCAAGACGTTGAGCATTTCGACATCCTGATCGTCGGCGCCGGCATCTCCGGTATCGGCAGCGCCTATCAGCTCACCAGGCAACTGCCGGACAAGAACTTCATCATCCTGGAAAGCCAGGAGAGCTTCGGTGGCACCTGGCGTACGCATCGCTATCCCGGCATCCGCTCCGACAGCGACCTCCACACCTTCGGCTTCAGCTTCAAGCCATGG
>Ga0209677_101280_pt1 | contig 11245 bp, 10 predicted proteins | sample AraplaCvi_mCL_r2_2_FD_184285 | JGI IMG/M metagenome (GOLD analysis project Ga0209677, IMG submission 184285) | Arabidopsis root microbial communities from North Carolina, USA - plate scrape CL_Cvi_mCL_r2 (SPAdes) (version 2) | ecosystem: Host-associated > Plants > Roots > Endosphere | place: USA... | reverse complement strand
CCACCATCGCGCTGCGGCTGGAGAAGCTGGCGCGGCTGCAGCCGGTGGCCATCGTGACCGGCCGCCGCATCGCCGACGTGCGCGAGCGCCTGGGCTTCACGCCGTCGTGGATCGTCGGCAACCACGGCGCGGAGGACGATGGCGACCCCGACGCCGCGGCGCGCGCGCACCGCGCGCTCGACGCGCTGCGCGAGCGCCTGGGCGCGCGCGCGGACGGCCTGGCCGGCGCCGGCGTGGTCGTGGAGGACAAGGGCCAGTCGCTGGCGCTGCACTTTCGCACGGCGCCGGACCGCGCGGTGGCCAGCGCGATGATCGAGGACGCGCTGGCCGGCTTCACATCCAGTTTGCACGTGTTCGGCGGCAAGCTGGTCTACAACGCGGTCGCCGCCGACGCGCCCGACAAGGCGGTGGCCGTGCAGCGGCTCATCGAGCGCGCCGGCGTGCGGGCCGCGTTCTTTGCCGGCGACGACGTCAACGACGAGCCCGTGTTCGCGGCCGCGCAGCGCGGGTGGGTGACGGTGCGCATCGGCTCCGAGCGCCGGGAATCGGCGGCCCGCTACTGCATCGACGGACCGCACGAGATGGCCGGCGTGCTCGATCGCATCCTGGCGTTCGTGGGGCCGGGCGTGGCTTAGGCGCGGCCCGGACGGGGCATCGCCGCGCCTCGCGCGCACGAAGCTGCGGGGCGCGACTAGTCGCATTGCATCGGCCTCACGTTGAGGCGGCGACCGGACTTGAGCACGTCGTAGGTCGCCACGCAGCGGCGTGCCGACTCTGGAACCTTCTGCAGCAGCAGCGCGGTGGTGCTGCCGTAGCTGCAGGCCACCCAGTACACCGCGTCGTCGCGCGCGGGCAGCAGCCACGTCGCCGTCTCCTGCCGGCCGGCAAGGTGGGTGAAGTCCGGCGTGAGGTCGGCCCGGTCGCTGCCGCGCGACAGGTGGATGGCGGCGTCGGACAGCGTGCGCCGACCGGCGCGCACGTCGACCTCCCAGCCGGGCAGCAGGCTGCTGACGACGGGCGTCTCCACCATCACGGGCGGACAGGTGATGGGGGCGGCGTTCGCGCCGGCGTGCAGCGCGGCCAGAGCGGGCGCCAGCCACGGGGCGACGCGCGCGGGGCGGGTTCGCATGAAGGTCTCCTGGGATGCGGATGAATCGGGATGGATGGATTCTTGTCGGCGCTTGGCGCAAGTGCCGTGCGCGAAGTCGCCGGTTCGAAGGCGTGCGCGGCCGATCGCGCCGAAATCGCTGCGAATGACGCGGGCTTCGCGCGACGGCCCGGCGCATCGGCGCCGGCGCACGACGCGGTCAGCGACAGTCGACCGACACGGCCTCCGACGGATCCCCCAGGCGCGTGAGCCTCGAGACCGTGGTGCACTGTCGCAAGCCCGGGGGCAGCGGACGCGCGACGAGGGTGGTGGTGTCGCGATACAGGCACGCCAGCCACACGTGTGCGGAATCGCGCGCGTCGGGGGCCGCGCCGTCGGCCTCGAAGTGCCAGGTGGATGTCTCGGTGAGGCCGTTGCGGTGCGTGGTGTCCGGCACGAGCGTGGCCAGGCCGACGGGGTCGCCGTCGTAGAACGCCGCGCGCTGCAGGTGCAGCTCGCCGGGAGGCGCATGCAGCGCCCATCCCGGCGGCACCGCCTCGGGCACCGGGGCCTGGGCGAGCGTGGCGGGGCAGCGCAGCTCGCCTGCGGACGCGGGCACCGCCGGCGCGGGCGCGTGCGCGACCTCGCGCGTGGCGGCGTGCAGGGGCGCCGCGACGGCGGACAGCGCCAACGCGAGCAGCCAGGCCAGGCCGCTTGGCACGGGAACTCGGAAGGTCGAAGCCATGCACCGATTCTGCGGTGACCGTCCGGAAGTCGCCCTGCGCCAAAGGGTCGATTAATGGCCGTTTGGCGCTTGGCAGGACGCGCTGCGACGAGGCGTCAAGCGAGCCCGAGCGGAGCGGCGTCGCCAAGCCGGGCCCTTGCTCGGCCCGGGCACCGCAAAACGCAAGACCTGACACCGCAAAACGCAAGACCTGACACCGCAAAATGCAAGACCTGACACCGTTCGATTTCACGCCCCTCCATGGACTCCCTCATCGCCGCCTCCGCCCGCGCGCTCGCCGCGGGCGATGCGCTGGGCGCGCTCAAGCGGGTCGCGCTGCGCGACGATCCGCCGGCGCTCGCGTTGCGAGGGATCGCGATGGCGCAGCTGGGCGACTATGCGCGGTCGCGCGAGCTGCTCAAGCGCGCGGCGCGCGCGTTCGGAGCGCACGAGGAGCTGGCGCGGGCGCGTTGCGTGGTGGCCGAGGCCGAGGTGGCGTTGGCGATGCGCGAATTCGCCGGCTCGCCGCGTGCATTGGCCGCGGCCGCGTCGACGTTGCAGGCGCACGGCGACCACGGCAACGCGACGCAGGCGCAGCTGATCACGCTGCGGCGGCTGCTGTTGCTGGGCCGGCTGGCGCAGGCTGCCGACGTGGCCGCTGGCCTCGCGCCGTCGAGCCAGATGCCGCCCGCGCTCGCCGCCGTCGCGGAGCTGGCCGCGGCCGAACTCGCGCTGCGCTCGCTGCGCGTGGCGCCCGCGCAGGCGGCGGTCGAGCGCGCGCAGGCGGCCGCGGTGCGCGCGCGCGTGCCCGCGCTGCTCGCGGAGGTGGCGCGCGCCCGCGAGGCCTTCGAGCGGCCCGCGGCGCGCCGCATCGATGCGAACGGCGAGCAGCCCCTGCAGCTCGACGACGTCGCCGCGCTGCAGGCGGGCGGCGGGCTGGTCGTGGACGCCTGCCGCCGCGGCGTGGGGCGGGGTGCCGCGTGGTGCCCGCTCGCGCGGCGCCCCGTGCTGTTCGCGCTGGTGCGCGCGCTCGCGCAGGCCTGGCCGGGCGACGTCGACCGCGAGGCGTTGATCGCGCAGGCCTTCGGCTTTCGCAAGCCCGACGAGACGCACCGCGCCCGGCTGCGCGTCGAGATCGGCCGGTTGCGCGGGCTGCTCAGGGGCCTGGCGAGCGTTCAGGCGTCGCCGCGCGGCTTCGCCCTGCGCCCGGACGATGGCCGCGGCGTCGCGCTGATCGCCCCGCCGATCGAAGGCGAGTTGGCGTCTGTGGTCGCGCTGCTGTCGGACGGCGCGCCCTGGTCGACGTCGGCGCTCGCGCTGGCGCTGGGCGCGAGCCAGCGCACGGTGCAGCGCGCGCTGGCCGAGCTGCAGGCCGAGGGCCGCGTGCGCGCCATCGGCCAGGCGCGCGCGCGGCGCTGGCTGGCGCCGCCGCTGGCCGGATTCACGACGATCTTGTTACTCCCCGCGTCGCTGCCGCCTGAGTAGAGTCACCTCCATCGCGCCACGTCCGGCGCGGCAAGGAACTCTCGATGAACACGCGATCCTCCCGCGCCGCCAGGCAGCCTGCGGACATCGTCCGCGAGTACGGACCCTTCGACGGCGTCCAGCGCATCCACGGCATCACGTACGACGGCCAGCAGCTGTGGGCCGCCACCGGCTCGACGCTGATGGCGATCGACACCGACAGCGGCGCCGTGGGCCGCCGCCTCGAGCAGGGCAGCGACGCGGGCACCGCCTTCGACGGCAAGCACCTGTGGCAGATCACGGAACAGCGCATCGACAAGATCGACGCCGCCAGCGGCCGCGTGCTGGGCTCCATCCCGGCGCCGGGCGGCGGCTGCGATTCGGGCCTCACGTGGGCCGAGGGCAGCCTGTGGGTGGGGCAGTACCGTGACCGCCGGATCCACCAGATCGACCCGGCCACCGGCGCGATCGTGCGCACGATCGAGTCCGACCGCTTCGTGACCGGCGTCACGTGGGTGGACGGCGAGCTGTGGCACGGCACGTGGGAGGGCGACGAGAGCGAGCTGCGGCGCATCGACCCGGCCGATGGCGCCGTGCTGCAGCGCCTCGAGATGCCCGAAGGCACCGGCATCAGCGGACTCGAGTCCGATGGCGCCGACCTGTTCTATTGCGGTGGCGGTGGCAGCGGCAAGGTGCGCGCGGTCCGTCGGCCGCGCAACTGACCCCGAGGAGACCGCCATGAACACCGCCCTGCAACACCCCATCGCCTCGCGCCACGACTGGCTCGAACAACGCATCGCCCTGCTGGCGCGCGAGAAGGAACTGACCCGGCTGCGCGACGAGATCGCGCGCGAACGCCGCGCACTGCCCTGGGTGCGCGTCGACAAGCCCTACGTCTTCGACACGCCGGCCGGACCGCGCGCGCTCGCCGACCTGTTCGACGGACGCCGCCAGCTGATGGTGCAGCACTTCATGTTCGGACCCGGCTGGGAGCAGGGCTGCAAGAGCTGCTCGTACATGGCCGACCATCTTTCCGGCGCCCTGGTCCACCTGCAGCACCGCGACGTCACCGTGGTGCTCGTGTCGCGCGCGCCGCTGGGCGAGATCCAGCCGTTCCGCGAGCGCATGGGCTGGCCGATGACGTGGGTGTCGTCCCACGCCAACGACTTCAACCTGGACTACCACGTGAGCTTCCCGCCCGAGGCCCGCGTGGACGGCCTGGTCGAGTACAACTACCACCGCATGGCCTTCCCGCAGTCGGAGGCGCCCGGCATCAGCTTCTTCATCAGGGACGACGCGGGCGACGTGTTCCACGCGTACTCCACCTATGGCCGCGGCGTCGAGGCGCAGATGGGCACCTACCACCTGCTGGACCTGGCCCCGCGGGGCCGCGGCGAGGACGGCGACGCGTACGGCATGCAATGGCTGCGGCACCACGACCGCTACGAAGACGCGCCGCGCGCCACGTCGAGCTGCTGCGCGGCGCGCCCGTGAGGCCGCGATGCCCGCCCTGTGGCCATGGCTGGCAGTGGCGGGTCTCGGCGCGCTGCATGGCCTGAATCCGGCGAGCGGCTGGGGGCCGCTCGTGGCGCGTGCCGTGTGCACGCGCGAGCGCGCGCTCGCGTGGCGCGGGCTGCTACCCATCTCGGCCGGCCATGCCGTGGCGGTCGCGTTGGTCGCGGCGCTCGCCATGGCGGGCACCTCGTCGGCGCGCGGGCCGCTGTCCTGGATCGCGGGCGGGCTCGCATTGTTCGCGGCGGCGGCGCACGCGCTGCCGCACGGGCCGAAGCGGGCGCACCGGGGCGCCGGGGCGGCCGGCCTCGCGCTGTGGTCGCTCGCGACGGGTGTGGCCGGCGGCGCCGGCATGATGCTGGTGCCGGCGCTCGTGCCGTTGTGCGGGTCGGGCGCGCCGGCGCGCGGGATCACGGCCTCGGGGTCGGCCGCGCTCGCCATGGCGGCCGTGGCCGTGCACCTGCTCGCGATGCTGGGGACGACGGCGTCGGCCGCGTGGCTCGCGATGCGGGGCTACGCCGTGGTCGCGCGACGGTGGCCCCGGGCGCCGCGCCGAGGTCAGGACCGCCTGCATCGCGCTCAGGCCGGCGCGCCGCGCCGCGCGAGCAGGGCCGACGGCGTGAATCCGGTCACCAACGCGGTGCCCACGACCACGACCAGCGCGCCGGCCAACGTGTTCCAGCCCAGCGGTTCGTCCAGCGCCAGGTGGCCCCACAGCACGCCGAACACGGGCACGAGGAACGTGACCGTGAGTGCCGAGGCGGCGCCGACGTCGGCGACCAGGCGGAAGTACAGCAGGTAGGCGATGCCGCTGCAGACCACGCCGAGCGCGGCCACCGCCAGCGCCACGGCCGGCGATGGCAGCGCAGCGGGCATCGCGAACGGCGCGGCCGGGACGACCAGCAACGCGGCACCCCACATGCTGCCGTGCGCGTTGGCAAAGGGCTCGACCGCCTTGGCCGACTTCGCGTAGTGGGTGGCGATGCCGTACGAGAATGACGCCGCGAGGGCGAGGGCGATGGCCGCCGGCGCGCCGTGGCGCAGCGTCGAAGGATCGAAGCCCACCAGCAGCGCGACGCCGCCCACGCCCAGGGCCAGGCCCAGCAGAGAGCGCGCGGGCAGCGGCGTGCGCGTCCAGGCGGCGCTGATCACCGCGGCCCAGATCGGCGCCGTGGCGTCGAGGATGGACAGCAGCGAGGCCGACAGCGTGCGCGCCGCGAAGGCGAACAGCAGGAAGGGCAGGGCGGAATTGAACAGGGCGAGCACGAGGTAGTGGCCGGCATGGCGGCGCACGTGCAGCGGCTTGCGCAGCACGGCGCCGACGGCGGCCAGGAACAGCGCGGCCAGGAGCACGCGGCAGGCGATCAGCACGACGGGTCCGAGCACCGGGGCCCCGAGGCGCATGAACAGGAACGACGCGCCCCAGATGGCGGACAGGGCGAGCAGTCGGGCGAGGCTGGGCAGGGTCATGGCGGCATTGTCGTGACCGCCGACGCGGGGGACTGGCCGTTTCCGGACGTCCAAATCCCGCTGGCAGCGGCCGCCGCCGGCCCCGCCGAGCCGCCACCGACCTCAGCGCAGGGACATGCGAAGCCCCCTATCCTGCGCATCTTCCCAAGGAGACACCCATGGAACATCGACAACTCGGCGCCTCCGGCTTCAAGGTGCCCGTCCTCAGCCTCGGTACCGGCACCTTCGGCGGCGGCAACCAGTTCTTCGCGGCCTGGGGCTCCACCGATGCCGACGGCGCGCGTCGCCTGGTCGACATCTGCCTGGAGTCCGGCCTGAACATGTTCGACAGCGCCGACGTCTACTCCGACGGCCTGGCCGAACAGGTGCTCGGCCAGGCCATCGCGGGCCGGCGCGACAAGGTCATCGTCTCGACCAAGGCGACGTTCCGCAGCGGCCCCGGCCCCAACGACGTCGGCTCGTCGCGCCACCATCTGCGCGCCGCCGTCGAGGGCTCGCTCAAGCGCCTGGGCACCGACTACATCGACTTGTTCCAGCTCCACGGCTTCGACGCGCTGACGCCGGTCGAGGAGACCCTCGCCACGCTCGACGACATGGTGCGCGAGGGCAAGATCCGCTACCTGGGCGTGTCCAACTTCTCGGGCTGGCACCTGATGAAGTCGCTCGCGGCGTCCGAGCGCCTGGGCCTGCAGCGCTACGTCGCGCACCAGGCCTACTACTCGCTCGTGGGCCGCGACTACGAATGGGAGCTGATGCCCCTGGCGATCGACCAGGGCGTGTCCGCCGTCGTTTGGAGTCCGCTCGGCTGGGGCCGGCTCACGGGCAAGATCCGGCGCGGCACCGGCATCCCGGCGCAGAGCCGCCTGCACGTCACGGCCGACAAGGGCCCGCCGGTGGACGACGAGCGCCTGTTCAAGGTGGTGGACGCGCTCGCCCAGGTCGGCGAGGAGGTCGGCAAGAGCGTGCCGCAGGTCGCGCTCAACTGGCTGCTGCAGCGACCCACGGTCGCCAACGTGATCATCGGCGCGCGCGACGAGCAGCAGCTGCGCGACAACCTCGGCGCCGTCGGGTGGTCGCTGACCCCCGGGCAGATCAAGCGCCTCGACGACGCCAGCGCCGTCACGCCGGCCTACCCGTACTGGCACCAGGACGGCTTTCGCGAACGCAATCCCGCGCCCGTCTGACGGCGGGGCGGGGTGGCCGCGGGCGTCATGCGCCATCCGGCGTCACGCGACGCGCGCGGCGGGTGCTGCCTGCTGGCCTGCCCGGCCTCGACGCCGGGAGCGGCCGCAAGGCCGTGCTAGCATCCGGCGATGTCCCGTGCCTGCCTTGCCCACCCGTCGTCCGCGTCCGCGCGCGGCGCGTGCGTGCACGCCGGTGCGGTCAAAGCGAAAAAGCCGTTGCTCGTCTGACCGGGGCCGCGGTTCCGTCGTCCAGATGAGCGACGGAACTGGCGCCAGCCTCCCGGAAGAAAGCTTCACGGAACCTCGACAGCTCCCACGCGCTCCTCTCACGACGTCCTTGTCCGGTCGTTGCTGAAAGGAAACCTGCGTGAGCCATCTCGTCGATCTGTCCGGGGTCTGGATCCCCCTCATCACCCCGTTCCGCGCGAACCGCGTCGACCATGCCGCGCTCGCGGCGCTGGTCGCGCGGCTGTCGTCGCAAGGCGTCGCGGGCTTCGTCGTCTGCGCCACCACCGGCGAGGCGCCGCTGCTGTCGGAGCTCGAACGGCTGGAGGTGCTGGACACCATCAAGTCGGCCACGCGCCTGCCGCTGATCATGGGCGCGTCCGCCACCACCGCCGACGAGGTGCTGCGCCGCATCGACGCCGCGATGGGCCGGGCGCCCGCGGCCTTCCTCGTCACGCCGCCGCCGTACCTGCGGCCGTCGCAGGACGCGCTGCGCACGTTCTTCCTCGCCATCGCCGAGGCCTCGCCCGCCCCGATCGTGCTCTACGACATCCCGGCGCGCACGGGGGTGCGCCTCGAATTGGCGACGCTGCTCGCGCTTGCCGCCCACCCGCGCATCGCCGGGCTCAAGGACTGCGGCGGCCGCGTCGACCAGACCGAAGCCGTGATCGCCGATGGCCGCCTGCAGGTGCTCTGCGGCAACGACAACGAGTGGTTCTCCACGCGCTGCCTGGGCGGCGCCGGCGCGATCGCGGCCAGCGCGCACGTGCGCACCGACCTGTTCGTGGCCTTCGACGCGGCGCTCGCGCGCGGCGACCTGGCCACCGGGCGCGCGCTGTGGCGCCAGCTCAAGCCGATCACGACGGGCCTGTTCGAGGAGCCGAGCCCGGGGCCGCTGAAGGCCTTGCTGTCGGCGCAGGGCGAGTGCGAGAACGAGTTGCGGGCGCCGATGACGACGGCGTCGGCAGGCCGGGTCGCGAGCCTGCAGTCGTTGGTGGCGAGACTGCCGCGCGCCGCACAATGAGCGGATGCGGATCCGCTCGTTCGTGCTGCCGGGCGCCGGTCAGCCGGCGGGGCTCGCGGCCAGCGCGCGCAGCGCCTCGCCTTGCAGGCGTCGCACCGCCATGTGATCGGCCGGCACCGAGCCGATCGCATCGTAGAACGCCGCGGCGTCCGCCTTGGCGCGCACGGTCAGCCATTCGATGCGCGAGGCGCCCTGCGCGAGCGCCACGCGCGCGAGCTCGCGCATGGCCGCGTGCGCGACGCCCGCGCGCCGGTGCGCAGGGGCCACGTACAAGGCGTTCAGGTAGAGGTCGCGCACCCCGGTGAACGTTCCCCATTTCCACGTGTGCAGCGTGAAGCCGGCCACCGCGTCGCCGCGCCGGATGAAGTGCGCGAACGCCAGCGGCGGCGACGCGAACAGCGCCGCGTGCAGCGAGGCCTCGGTGGTGCGGACGTCGGCGACGCCGTCGCTCCCGGCCAGCGCCAGCAGCATCGCGTGCAGCGACGCGATCTCCTGCTCGCGCACCGGCGCGAGCGCGACGTTCAAGCCTCGGCCTCGAGATGGTAGGCCGTCGCGCGCTCCACCTCGTTCTTCGACCCGAGGAACACCGCCACGCGCTCGTGCAGCTTGGTCGGCTGCAGGTCCATGATGCGCTGGCGGCCGTTGGTGGACGCGCCGCCGGCCTGCTCGACGAGGAAGCTCATCGGGTTGGCCTCGTACAGCAGGCGCAGCTTGCCGGCCTTCTCGGGCTCGCGCTGGTCCCACGGGTACATGAACACGCCGCCGCGGCTGAGGATGCGATGGACGTCGGCCACCATCGAGGCCACCCAGCGCATGTTGAAGTCCTTGCCGCGCGGTCCGTCCTTGCCCTGCAGGCACTCGTCGATGTAGCGCGTGACCGGCGGCGCCCAGTGGCGCTGGTTGGACATGTTGATCGCGAACTCGCGGGTGTCCGCGGGGATCTGCACGTTCTCGGCGGTGAGCACCCACGAGCCCATCTCGCGATCGAGCGTGAACATGGCCACGCCGTCGCCCACGGTCAGCACCAGCATGGTCTGCGGGCCGTAGATGCAGTAGCCCGCGGCCGCCTGGTTCTTGCCGGCCTGCAGGAAGTCCTCCTCGGCCACGCCATGGTGGTGGCCCACCTTGCGCAGCACCGAGAAGATGGTGCCGATGGACACGTTGACGTCGATGTTGGACGAGCCGTCGAGCGGGTCGAACAGCAGCAGGTACTCGCCCTGCGGGTAGCGGTTGGGCACCACGTGGATGGTGTCCATCTCCTCGGAGGCCATCGCGGCCAGGTGGCCGCCCCATTCGTTGGCCTCGATGAGCACCTCGTTGGAGATGATGTCGAGCTTCTTCTGCACCTCGCCTTGCACGTTCTCGGATCCGGCCGAGCCCATGACGTCGCCCAGCGCGCCCTTGTTGACGGCGATGGCGATGTGCTTGCAGGCGCGGGCCACGACCTCGATCAGCAGGCGCAGCTGGGACGGGATGCGCCCGTGTTCCCGCTGCTGCTCGACGAGGTATTGGGTGAGGCTGACCTTCTTGGCCATGGTGAACTCCTGAGGATGATGGATGCGGTCGTTGCGCATGCGCGCGTCGCGCGGGGGCGCGCATGCGCAACGGTCGCCAAAGCGAAGCCGGGTCGCGATGTGCGACCCGGCGTGGCGGATGTCAGTCCTTCAAGGCGCGGTCGACGACCTCGCGAACGTCGGGGCTCAGCTCGGGCCGGGCCGCCACGCGCGCGATCGCCTCGCGCGCCGCGCCGCGGTACGGCTCGGCCAGGTTGCGCCAGCGGTCGAGCGCGCGGGCGAGGCGCGACGCCACCTGCGGGTTGACGGCGTCCAGCTCGACGACCTTCTCGGCCCACAGCACGTAGCCCTTGGCGTCTGCGCGGTGGAACGCGGCCGGGTTGAAGTTGCACAGCGCCAGCAGCAGGCTGCGCACGCGGTTCGGGTTGTTCATCGAGAAGTCCGGGTGCTGCATCAGCGACCGGACGCTCGCGAACACGCGGCCGTCCTTCTCGGGGGCGCGGGCCTGCAGGCCGAACCACTTGTCGACGACCAGCGGCTCGTGGCGGAACAGCTCGTGGAACCTGGCCAGGGCGGGCGCGGCGAGCTCCGAATGCGCGCCCACGAGCGCCGACAGCGCGCCCAGGCGGTCGGTCATGTTGCCGGCGTCCTTGAAGCGCTGGTAGGCCTTGCCCGGCCACACCGTGTCGCCGCTGCGCTGCGCGTGGCGAACGAGCATCGCCAGCGCGAGGTTGGCGAGCGCGCGGCGGGCGCTCTGCACGCCGTCGGGGCGGTAGCCGTCGACGACCTGGTGGGCGTCCCACGCGGCCGCCCAGTCACCCTCCAGGCGCGCCGCCAGTTCGTCCTGCATGGCCTGGCAGACGGCGTGCACGCGCTGCGGATCCACCGGCCCGGCGATCTGCTCGGACACGTAGGCCTCGGCCGGCGGCGTCAGCACCAGCTCCTTGAACGCCGGGTCGAGCGACGGGTCGCGCAGCACCGCGCGCATGGCGTCGACGAACGCGTCGCTCAGCGCCAGCGTGCCGTCGCCGGCGATGGCCG
>Ga0209677_101279_pt1 | contig 11251 bp, 9 predicted proteins | sample AraplaCvi_mCL_r2_2_FD_184285 | JGI IMG/M metagenome (GOLD analysis project Ga0209677, IMG submission 184285) | Arabidopsis root microbial communities from North Carolina, USA - plate scrape CL_Cvi_mCL_r2 (SPAdes) (version 2) | ecosystem: Host-associated > Plants > Roots > Endosphere | place: USA... | reverse complement strand
CTACGGCGTCCGCCGAAAATCGCCCGGCGGAAAAGACTGTGTTTATATCCAGAAAATGCGCACGGTCCGCCCGGACTTCAAACCTAGAATCACGCCATGGCCACGAACAAGGGCGCCGCTGGCGCCAAAACCAAGCAAGCCGGCGAGTACGCCGAAGGTTCCATCCGCGTCCTCAAGGGGCTGGAGCCCGTCAAGCAGCGGCCGGGCATGTACACGCGAACCGACAACCCGCTGCACATCGTCCAGGAAGTCATCGACAACGCGGCCGACGAGGCGCTGGCCGGCCATGGCAAGCGCATCGCCGTCATCCTGCATGCCGACGGTTCGGTCACGGTGGACGACGACGGCCGCGGCATCCCGTACGGCCTGCATCCCGAGGAGCAGGTGCCGGTCATCGAGATCGTCTACACGCGCCTGCACGCGGGGGGCAAGTTCGACAAGGGCAGTGGCGGGGCCTACAGCTTCTCCGGCGGCCTGCACGGGGTGGGCGTCAGCGTCACCAACGCGCTGGCCACCCGGCTGGAGGTCAGCGTGTTCCGCGACGGCCACTTCGCGGCGCTCACCTTCTCGGGCGGCGACGTCATCGTGCCGCTGGAGGTGCGCAAGCTCACGACCAGCGAGCGCCGCCACGGCACGCGCGTGCGCGTGTGGCCCGACGCAAAGTATTTCGAGAGCGTCGAGTTCCCGCGTGGCGAACTGATCCACCTGCTGCGCAGCAAGGCGGTGCTGATGCCGGGCGTCACGGTGTCCCTCACCGTCGAGAAGGCGGGCAAGGATCCCGAGGTGCTCACCTGGATGTACCAGGGCGGCCTGCGCGATTACCTGCAGCAGACGCTCACGGCCGAGCCGGTCGTGCCGCTGTTCGAAGGCGAACGCTTCGCCGGCTCCAACGAAGCCGAGAACTTCGCGGAGGGCGAGGGCGCGTCGTGGTGCGTCGCGTTCACCGACGACGGCGCGGCCGTGCGCGAGAGCTACGTCAACCTGATCCCCACGGTGGCCGGCGGGACCCACGAGTCCGGGCTGAAGGACGGCCTGTTCACGGCGGTCAAGAGCTTCATCGAGCTGCACGGGCTGATGCCCAAGGGCGTCAAGCTGATGCCCGAGGACGTGTTCTCGCGCGCCAGCTTCGTGCTGTCCGCCAAGGTGCTCGACCCCCAGTTCCAGGGCCAGATCAAGGAACGCCTGAACAGCCGCGATGCGCTGCGGCTGGTGTCGGCCTATACCAAGCCGGCGCTCGAGCTGTGGCTGCACCAGCACGTCGAGTACGGGCGCAAGCTGGCCGAGCTGGTCATCCGCCAGGCCCAGGCGCGGCAGAAGGCCGGCCAGAAGGTGGAAAAACGCAAGGGCTCGGGCGTGGCCGTCCTTCCCGGCAAGCTCACCGATTGCGAGAGCCGCGACCTGTCGCTCAACGAAGTATTCCTCGTCGAAGGCGACTCGGCCGGGGGCTCCGCCAAGATGGGCCGCGACAAGGAGACCCAGGCCATCCTGCCCCTGCGCGGCAAGGTGCTCAACACCTGGGAGGTAGAGCGGGACCGCCTGTTCGCCAACAACGAGATCCACGACATCGCGGTGGCCATCGGCGTCGATCCGCACGGCCCCAACGACACGCCCGATTTCTCGGGGCTGCGCTACGGCAAGGTCTGCATCCTGTCGGACGCCGACGTCGACGGCTCGCACATCCAGGTGCTGCTGCTGACGCTGTTCTTCCGCCACTTCCCCCAACTGGTCGCTCGTGGCCACGTGTACGTCGCCAAGCCGCCCCTGTACCGCATCGATGCGCCCGCGCGCGGCCGCAAGCCGGCGGCCAAGATCTACGCGCTCGACGAAGGCGAACTCGAGGCCACGCTCGACAAGCTGCGCAAGGAAGGCGCCCGCGAGAGCTCGTGGACGATCAGCCGCTTCAAGGGCCTGGGCGAGATGAACGCCGAGCAGCTGTGGGACACGACGCTCAACCCCGACACGCGCCGCCTCCTGCGCGTGGAGCTGGGCCAGCTGGACCTGGTGCAGACCGAAGGCTCGTTCACGCGCCTGATGGGCAAGGGCGAGGCGCATGCGCGGCGCGAACTGATGGAGCTGCGCGGCGACGCGGTCGAGATCGACATCTGATCCGCGGGCCACGGCGTCGCTGAAGGCACCGCGACACCCGGTCGCCCCGGTGGCTTGAAACGACTCCTTACAACGCCGCGTGCTCGACGGCGGGAACCTCCCCGCCCACCGGGCCACTCATCCAGCTGGCATGACAAATCGTGCCGGAATGCCGCTTTCATCGGGGCTTGCCGGGTGGCTTGGCCTGCGATGCTTGCTCCTAGAATCCACGCTCCGTTGCGCGGCCCGCCGTCCAGCGACTTCCCCACCACCCGCGCACCGACCCTGTCCATGACGCCGCCCGAGATTGCCGAGAGCGCCCATCTGCGGATTCGTCCGACGATGCTGTCCGATCTCGACTTCGTGGTGTCGGTGGAGCAGGACGTGCGAAATCGCGTCTTCATCACGCCCTGGGATCGCACGCAGCACGAGGGCGCGATCCGGTTTCCCGATTCGCGCCATTTCATCGTCGAAGGCGGTGACGACTGGGCGCCGATCGGCTACGTCATCCTGCAAGGCTGCCGCAATCCGAACCGCTCGGTCGAGCTCAAGCGCATCGTGCTGCAGACCCCGGGCCGCGGGCTGGGTCGCGCCTGCGTGCGCATTCTCAAGCAGCTGGCCTTTCGCGACCTGCACGCCCATCGTTTCTGGCTCGACGTCAAGTCGCTCAACGCGCGCGCGCTGCGCCTGTACGCGAGCGAGGGTTTCGTCGAGGAGGGCCGGCTGCGCGAGTGCCTGCGCGTCGGCGCCGACGAGTCCGCGGGCTGGGAGAGCCTCGTCGTCATGTCCATCCTCCAGCGCGAGTACCAGGTGCGCGTCGAGGCGGCGCTCGAGACGCCGTTGTCGGGACACCCGTCATGAGTCGACCGCTGCTGATGGCCGCCGCGGCGGTGGCGCTGGTGTGCGGGTCGATGGCGGCCTGCGACTCGGTGCCTGCGGAGCGTCTTTCGCACGCACAGCCGCGGCCCTCGTCCGAGCTCGCCTCCGACACGCCGTCCCAACCCGTCGTGCCCGTCGCCGGCAAGCCGGTGCTGTGGGGCTACGTGGACGGGGCCGGCCTGGCGCATTTCTCGAGCAGCCAGGTGGACTCCCGCTACGAACAGGTGCTGCGCGAGACCGAAGGCCCGCGTGTGCTGGGCAAGACGCAAGGCACCGATGGCCTGCTCACGTGGCTGGAGATCTCGCCTGACGTCAAGGCCTTGCAGCCCGTGCTCAAGGAGGCCTCCCGGCGCACGGGCGTCGACGAGGAGCTGCTCAAGGCCGTCATCACCGTCGAATCGAACTACAACGCGCGGGCGGTGTCCCCGCGCGGCGCGCTCGGGTTGATGCAACTGACGCCCGACACCGCCGATCGCTACGGCACGCCCGACGAGCGCCAGGTGCCCGCGCCCCAGCGCATGCTGGACGCACGCATCAACATCCTGACCGGCGCGCGCATGCTGGCCGATCTCACGCGGCGCTATGGCGGCATCGACATCGCGCTGGCGGCCTGGAACGCCGGCGAAGGCACGGTCCGCAAGGCCGGCGGCCAGATGCCCGACATCGCCGAGACCGAAGCCCACGTGCACATGGTGCTCGAGCTCTACTGGGCGCTGCTGCAGCGCAAGCTGCCGCACCGCGCGCACGGCGTCGAGGTGGTGTCCTGCGCGCCATCCATCTGCGGTCGCTGACCGCCAGGCTTTTTCCTTGAGATTCTTGTGGGGTCGCCGCGGCGGCCGGCTCGCGAGCGTCGACAATGCCCCCTGCGGGCGGTTCCTGTCGAGGAATACGCCCCCTGCGACAAAGGAACTCCGGCTTGACCATGGAACAGACTCCCCTCGCGTTCAGCGGCGGCGATGACGGCGGCGGCGACACGCTGACGCTCGCCCATTACGCCGAACGTGCCTATCTCGAATACGCGCTGAGCGTCGTCAAGGGCCGCGCGCTGCCCGACGTGTCCGACGGCTGCAAGCCGGTGCAACGCCGCATCCTGTACGCGATGCACCGCATGGGCCTGTCGTTCACCAACGCCGCCCCCGCGGGTCCCAAGGCGCGCAAGAGCGCCAAGGTCGTCGGCGACGTGCTGGGCAACTTCCACCCGCACGGCGACACCGCCGCCTACGACGCGCTCGTGCGCATGGCGCAGGATTTCAGCCTGCGCTATCCGCTGATCGACGGCCAGGGCAACTTCGGCAGCCGCGACGGCGACGGTGCGGCAGCGATGCGCTACACCGAGGCGCGCCTCAATCCGATCGCGCGCCTGCTGCTCGACGAGATCGACGAGGGCACCGTCACGTTCATGCCGAACTACGACGGCACGACCGAGGAGCCCAAGCTGCTCCCGGCGCGCCTGCCTTTCGTGCTGCTCAACGGCGCCAGCGGCATCGCGGTCGGCCTGGCCACCGAAGTTCCGAGCCACAACCTGCGCGAGGTGGCCGAGGCCGCCATCGCGTTGATCAAGAACGACCGGCTCACCGACGACGAACTCCACGCCGCGCTGCCCGGCCCGGACTTCCCCGGCGGTGGCCAGATCATCAGCTCCGAGGCGGACATCCGCGACGCCTACGCCACCGGTCGCGGCAGCCTCAAGGTGCGCGCCCGCTGGAAGATCGAGGATCTCGCGCGCGGGCAGTGGCAGCTGGTCGTCAACGAACTGCCGCCCGGGGCCAGCACGCAACGGGTGCTCGAGGAGATCGAGGAGCTCACCAACCCCAAGGTCAAGGCGGGCAAGAAGGCGTTGAGCGCCGAGCAGCTGCAGCTCAAGGCGTCGGTGCTCGCGGTGCTCGATGGGGCCCGCGACGAATCCAACCGCGAGGCGCCGGTGCGCCTCGTGTTCGAGCCCAAGAGCCGCACCGTCTCGCCGCAGGAGCTCGTCAACACGTTGCTGGCGCACACCAGCCTCGAGGGCTCGGCGTCGATCAACCTGACGATGATCGGCGGCGACGGCCGGCCCACGCTCAAGAGCCTGCGCCAGATCCTCACCGAGTGGATCGCGTTCCGCCAGCACACGGTCAAGCTGCGCACGGAGCATCGCCTGGCGCATGTCCTCGATCGCATCCACATCCTCGAGGGCCGGCAGCTGGTGCTGCTGAACATCGACCGCGTGATCGAGATCATCCGCAACAGCGACGAGCCCAAGTCCGCGCTGATCGCCGAATTCGATCTCAGCGACCGGCAAGCCGACGACATCCTCGACATCCGGCTGCGACAGCTCGCGCGGCTCGAGGCCATCAAGATCGAACAGCAGCTGGCCGAGTTCCGCGAACAGCAAAAGAAGCTCGAGGACATCCTCGCCAGCCCCGCGACGCTCAAGCGCACGGTCATCAAGGAGATCGAGGCCGACGCCAAGGCCCACGGCGACGAGCGCCGCACGCTGATCCAGGCCGAGAAGCGCGCCGTGATCGAGGTCAAGATCGTCGACGAGCCGGTGACCGTGGTCGTCAGTCTCAAGGGCTGGGTGCGCGCGCAGAAGGGCCACGGCCACGAGGCCGGCGGCTTCGCGTTCAAGTCGGGCGACGGCCTGTACGGCACGTTCGAATGCCGCAGCGTCGACACGCTGCTGGTCTTCGGCAGCAACCAGGGCGGCACGGGCCGCGTCTACACGGTGGCGGTCAGCGCGCTGCCGGGCGCACGCGGCGACGGCGCGCCCATCACGACGCTGATCGAGCTCGAGTCCGGCACGCAGCCGCTGCACTACTTTGCCGCCTCGGCCGACGCCACGCTGCTGCTGGCCAACACCGGGGGCTTTGGCCTGCTGGCCAAGGTGGGCGACATGACCAGCCGGCAAAAGGGCGGCAAGAGCTTCCTGAGCATCGACGACAAGGATCGCCTGCTGCCGCCGGTGCCACTGCACGCCACGCACACGCAGGTCGCTTGCCTCAGCCTGAGCAGCCGCCTGCTCGTGTTCCCGCTCGACGAGCTCAAGCTGCAGTCCAACGGCGGCAAGGGCCTGACGCTGATGGACGTCGACGCCAAGGACCCGCTGGTGTCCGTCGCCACCTGCGCCGGGGCGGTCAAGGTGCTGGGCCTGGGCCGCGGCCAGAAGCCCAAGGAAGAAGACCTCAAGGGCGCCACGCTCGCTTCGCACGCGGGCAAGCGCGCGCGCAAGGGCAAGGTGATCGACGCGCCCATCAAGGGCCAGCGGGTCGTGGCGCTCTGACGGCGCGCTGTCCACACCCATGAAATACGCCCGGCAGGACCGGGCGTTTTCGTTGGCGCGTGGTGCGCCATGCGCGCGCGGAGCGCGTCAGGCGCGGCGGCGGCGTGCGATCAGGCCGAGCAGGCCCAGGCCGCCCAGCAGCATGGCGGCGTTGTCGGCCTCGGGAACGGACGACGTGAAGAACTGCGCTTCGCTCAGGAAGATCCAGGCGTTGGCGTAGTTCATCGACACGGTGACGCTGTCGCCGTGCAGGCCCAGGCCGGTGAAGTCGAGCACCGTCGGCTCCGACGCGGTCAGGTACAGGCTGTTGGCGAACGTGGCGCTGCCGATGCTGACCGAGTTGGGCGCCGAGACGCCGCCGACGTTGGAGTTGTCGACGAACAGCTTGACCTCGTCGATGTCGACCACGCTCGCGAAATGGAACGTGATGGACACGGTGTTGGGCGCGAGCCAGCCCACGTACGGGCCGGTGCCGGCGTTGTTGGACACCGCATACCAGGATTGGGTGGCGATCACGCCGTCGGTGAGCTTGCCCGAGCCGCCGCTCAGGTTGTTGGTGTACAGGCCGTCGATGGTCGTGGCGCCGGCCGAAGCGGTGCCGCTGTAGGGCGTGTCCCAGTAGTTGAAGCTGCCGCCGTGCGCCTGGCCATCGCCGTTGCTCATGTCGTAGCTGCTGACGCCGACCTGGGCGGCGTGAGCGCCGGCGGTGGCCACGACGAGGGCGGCCGCCGAGAGCAGGGTGCGGGTGATGGACTTGGTCATACTTTCCTCGAGGGGTTGTGGTGCCATGGAAGAGCACGTCACTGTCGTCGGGGCGTGATCGCGAGGCAAGGCGACCCGGACGCGTCCCCCTAGATCGAGGCCCGTCATGGACCCCCGAATCAGGGGAACAACGGGTCGCCGACCTTCCACGCATCGGCGCGCGCCTGGATGCGGGCCAGCGTGGCGGCGTCCAGATGCGACGCGATGCCGGCGAGCGCGGCCGTTGGCCCGCGGTCGCCATGGCGGCTGAGCACCGCCATGCAGAACGCGGCCCGCTCGTAGTCCACCGGCACGCCCAGTCCGTCCCGCCAGGCGAGCCCGACGCGGTAGATCGCATAGTTGCTGGACGGCGTGGCCGCCATGAACCAGCGTGTCGCCTGCACGGGGTCGCGTGGCGTGCCCGCGCCCTTGGCGTACGCCTCGGCCGTCTCGAGGATCGCCGCGCGGTTGCCTGCCTCGGCGCCTTGCAGGAACCAGCGGAACGCGTCCTCGGCCGAGGCGCGCACGCCGCGTCCGGCACGGGTGAAGATGCCCAGTCCGTACGCGGCAGCGCCGCTGCCCTGGGCCGCGGCCTTGCGCAGCCACGCGATGCCCGCGTCGTCGTCCTGCGAGACGCCCTTGCCGGCCATCAGCCGTTGGCCGTAGTACACCTGCGCGTCGGCGTTGCCGGCTTCTGCCGCCCTGCGGAACCACTTGACCGCCAGCTTGTCGTCGCGCTCGCGGTGGTCGCCATCGGCGTATTGCCTGGCCAGCGCCAGTTGTGCGCCGGCGACCCCCTTTTCGGCCTCGACGACCAGCCGCGCGTCGTCGGCGGCCTGCATCGCCAGGCGCTCCTGCTCGGCTTGCTCGAGCGCCTGGATGGCGTCCATCCCCGTGCGGCCGTCGTCGAGTTTCCAGAGGTACGCGAGCCGACGCGTCGTCGGCCTCGGCTCGCCGTGCGCCAGATGGCAGTGCTGCATGGACGCCAGGGCTGCTTGGTCCAGCAGCGCGTTCTCCGGCTGCGGGCCGCTGGGCGCCGCAAGCCGCGCCACGACCAGCGTGCCGTCCTGCGCGAAGTCCAGGTCCATCGTCGAGGTGCCCTGGATCCCGCGACGCGCGGCGGCCGGCGGGTAGGTCGGGCGCTGGTCGCACAGCATCGGATTGGCCTGTGCCGAAGCGTCGCTTGCCGCGAGCGCCTCGGACGGCGCTGCATGGGCCAGCGACGCGCCGCTGATCGACAGCAGCAGCGCGAGCACCGTCCACGGCGAGCGCGCCGCGACCGTCGCGTCAGGCATGGATCCAGTCCTTGAACTCGGCCCAGTTGTAGGTCATCTGCGCAGCCAGCATGCCCGCGGGCCCCCAAACGCGCGGCAAGCCGTAGTGCGCGAAACCGGCCGGGATCGGCGCGCCGGCCGCGATGGCGTCGGCGATCAGTTCGCCGGCCGCGGTGGTCGGCCCCACGCCGTGGCCACCGAAGCCCAGCGCATGCCACGCGCCATCGGGCAGTCGACCGATCTGCGGCATCTGGTGGCGGGCGTAGCTCATGAGGCCGCCCCAGGCGTACTCGACCTTCGCGTCGCGCAGCTCCGGGTAGACCTTGAGCATGTCGCGCTTGAGCAGGCGCGCGATGGGCCCTGCGCCGCGGTCGAGGATGGAGATGCGGCCGCCCCACAGGATGCGGGTGTCGGGCAGTGCGCGGTAGTAGTCGAACGAGAAGCGCGTGTCGTAGATGGCGGCACGTCCGGGGATCGAGCGCGCAAGGGCGTCGCCCAGCGGCTCCGTGGCCATCACGTAGGTGGCGATGGGAAGCATCGCGCGCTCCAGCGGAGCCGACAGCCCGCGCAGGTAGCCGCCGCCGCAGACGACGACGTGGCGGGCGTGCACCACGCCGCCGTCCACGTGCACCTGATGCTCCCCATCGGGCGCGCGCGGCGGCACGATCCTGGTGACCCGCGACTGCTCGTGGAGGCGACCGCCTTCGCGCTCGATGGCCGCGGCCAGGCCGCGCGCGTACTTCAGCGGATGGAAGTGGAACGCGTCGGGCTCCAGCAGGCCGCCCGCGTAGCGCTGCGAACGGGTGTAGGCCCCCAGCTCGTCATGCGACAGCAGTTGCCAGTGCACGTCGAACTCGCGCGCCATGAACTCCTGCTTGCGGCGCAGGATGTCGTCGTCGGTGAACCAGTTGGCCAGCACCACGCCGCCTTCTATGGCCTCGCACGCGATCTCGTATTGCGCGATGCGCCGCCGGATGGTGCGCACCGCGTCGCGCGTCAGGCCGTACATGGCACGCGCGCCCTCGGGGCCCTGGTCGGCCAGCAACTGCGCGTTGTCGAGGCTGAAGCCGCCGAACACGAAGCCGCCGTTGCGCCCCGACGCGCCGTGGCCCACTGTCTCGCCCTCCAGCAACACGACGTCGCGCACGCCGCGCTCGATCAGGCCGATGGCGGTGGCCAGGCCCGCGAACCCGCCGCCCACCACGCAGACCTGCGCATCGACCCGTCCGCGCAGCGCCTGGCGCGCGGGCGCGGGGCCGGCGCTCGCGGCGTAGTAGGTTCCGGTGTCCACGACGGGGTCAGCGCGACTTCAGCGAGACCCGGAGCGTCCACGCGAGCAGCAGCGCCAGGATCACGTACATCGCGCAGCTCCACACCGCGAACGGGATGTGCAGGACCGACACGGCCGCATCCGCGCACGAGGCGTAGGCGATGAACAGTTGCGGCAGGATGCGGTCGAGATGCAGTGCGGTGGTGATGCGCTCGGCCAGGCTGAGGTCGCACGAGTTCTCGTTGACCGCGGCCAGCTGTTGCCACAGCGCCGAGGCGATGCCGCACAGGGCGCCCACCAGCGCCAGCCCGATGGCGACGCGGCGCGCGGTGTGGGACAACAGCGCGGCCAGCAGCGCCAGCACGCCCACCACGATGTAGATGAAGCGCTGCAGCACGCACCAGGGGCACGGCTGCATGTCGAACGCGTACTGCGCGACGGCGGCCAGCGCCACCGAGCCGAGCGCGAGCGCGCCGATGACGACGAGCACCTGCGGAAGACGGATGCGGATCCTCACGCTGCGAGCTCCGCGATCAGCTCGATCTCGACGCAGGCGCCCATCGGGATCTGCGCGACGCCGAACGCGCTGCGGGCATGCTTGCCGGCGTCGCCGAAGACCTCGCCCAGGAGTTCTGAGCAGCCGTTGGTGACCAGGTGCTGCTCGGTGAACGTGGAGGTGCTGTTGACCAGGCTCATCACCTTGACGATGCGCTTGACGCGCGACAGGTCGCCGCCGGCCGCGGCCTGCAGCGTGCCCATGAGGTCGATGGCGATGGCGCGCGCGGCCGCCTTGCCTTCCTCGGTGGTCATCGTCAGGCCCAGTTGGCCGACCCAGGGCTTGCCGTCCTTCTTGGCGATGTGGCCCGAGAGAAAGACGAGCGAGCCGGTCTGCACGAACGGCAGGTAGGCGGCGGCAGGAATCGCGAGCGGCGGGAGCTCGATTCCGAGGGCTTGCAGGCGGGCGGCGATGGTCATGGGGATTCTCCGTGCGGGCCGGGTCGCCGCCGTCCCAATGCGGTGGCGCCAGGTGGCCCGAATGGGCTCGGATGCTACACGCCTGGGCAATCACCTGTCCGCTGCCGAGGGGGCGGGCGGCGGGCTGGTGGGGACGAGCGGCGGTGTGCTGGCACGTCCGGGCGGCGATGTGCGGACGGTGATGGGCAGTGGGCGATGCGCAGTCGGGGAGTTGCAGTCGAGGATGTGCAGTCGAGGATGTGCAGTCGGTGATGTGCGGTGTGAGGGACTCCGTGCCGGCCTCGCCGGCGCGTTCAGTCGCTGGCCAGGAACGGCGCCAGCGCCTGCCGCCCGGGCGGCGTGAGTTCGAGCGCCCGTTCGCCCGCGACGCGCCGCAGCCAGCCGCGATCGACGAAGTGGGTCAGCAGCGCGGTGGCCAGCTTGCCGGCCAGGTGGTCGCGTCGCTCCGACCAATCGAGGCAGGGGTACGCGATGCGATGCGAGACGCTCGCCCGCAACGACGCCGCATCGAAGCCGAGGGCCGCCAGTCCGTCGATGCCGACCGGCGTCAGTGCATAGCCGTCGGTGGCGGTGGCCAGCCAGTCGGCCTGGAGCAGCCGGTCGAGCAGCGCCACGCCGTGCCGGCCGGCGAGGTGGCCGTAGCAGCAGCGCGCCTCGCGCAGGCGCAGACGCGCCGGCGCCGCCCACGTGCGTTCGTGCGACGAGCGTTCGGCCACCATGGCCAGCGCCTCCAGCGCGTGCGCGACATCGGCGTCGGCGATGCGGAAA
>Ga0209677_101276_pt1 | contig 11287 bp, 10 predicted proteins | sample AraplaCvi_mCL_r2_2_FD_184285 | JGI IMG/M metagenome (GOLD analysis project Ga0209677, IMG submission 184285) | Arabidopsis root microbial communities from North Carolina, USA - plate scrape CL_Cvi_mCL_r2 (SPAdes) (version 2) | ecosystem: Host-associated > Plants > Roots > Endosphere | place: USA... | reverse complement strand
GCCGACCACGGCAATCATTGCAGCTCCTGTTCCCCGCGCGGCGCGCAGCATGATCTGGATGATTGGTGGCATGTTCGCCGCGTGCGTGGCGGCGATGTGGCTGATCCCGATCGATAGGGTTGTGACGGCGCGCGGAAAGGTGGTCTCCCGGGCACCGATGGTGGTCGTGCAGCCTCTGGAGACCTCGATTGTCCGCTCGATTGATGTGACGGAAGGACAAAGCGTTCACGCGGGCGACGTGCTTGCTCGGCTTGATCCTACCTTTACCAGCGCCGATGTCGGCGCGCTGCAAGCACAAGTCGCGAGCTTGCAAGCCGAGGTGGCGCGCATGCAGGCGGAGGTGGAGCAACGGTCCTTCCAGTATTCGGGGACTGATCAGCCAATGTTGCTTCAGGCTGGCATCTACGCGCAGCGAGAGGCGGAACGGAATTCCAAGCTCGAATTCTATCGCCAGAAGATCGATGCCCTGGCATCCACAGCGGCACGATCAACAGCGGATGCCAAAGCTTTTCGCGAGCGGCTGGTCGTTGCGCAAGCCGTGGAGACCATGCGCAAGAAATTGGAGGCATTGCAGGTCGGAAGTCAGCTCAACGCCTTGATTGCGACCGACAGCCGGCTCGAGATCGAGCGCAGCCTGTCCACGGCCGTCAATACCGGGGAGAGTGCCAAGGCAGAACTTGCTGCCATGATCGCGGAGCGTGACGCCTATGTTCAAAACTGGCATGGCCAGACCGGCCAGGCGCTGTCGGAATCATCTCGTAAGTTGAGCGATGCGCGGGAGTCGCTGAACAAGGCGCTGTTGCGGCGTGAGTTGATCGATTTGCGTGCTGACCGGAATGCCACGGTGCTGACGATTGCCCGGATTTCCGAGGGCTCCGTGCTGCAAGTGGGCGAGCAGCTGATCACGCTTGTACCCGATGATGCACCGCTCGAGATCGAAGCGGACATTGCAGGGCGTGATCACGGCTTCGTCCACATCGAAGCCCCGGTCGCTGTCAAGTTCGACACCTTTCCGTCGACACAATACGGATTGGCGCATGGAAGGGTTCGCACCATCAGCGCAGACAGTTTTACCGCGCAGGACAACACGAAAGCCCGCACCGGCGCGAGCCCCGTGAACCCGGCCGGCGCCGAGCCCTTCTACCGTTCGCGCATCACCCTCGACCGATTGATGCTGCACGACCTGCCGGCTGGCTTTCACATCATGCCCGGCATGCCGGTTGCCGCCGACATCAAGGTCGGCAAGCGCACCGTGATGGCTTATCTGCTTGGCCGGATTCTACCAGTGATGTCGGAAGGGATGCGCGAACCGTGAGACGCACCGAGCAAGGGGCCGCGAGCCGCAGATGCGCCGCTACGAGACGAGCGCGTTTCCTCGATCGTGTCATTGGCCGGCTGTCGGCATCGGCAGCATTGCGACGTGCGATCCGCCTGAACAAGCAATCTCAGACAACACGAGCTTTTGCGCTGTTCGCCTTTGCCGCCGATGCCGGCATTGCAGAGGCTGCATACCGGGTCGGGCGCTGCTATCTGGAAGGTTCGGGCGTCCCGCTCAGCGTCACCGAGAGCGCGCGCTGGCTCACGCGCGCCGCGGCTCAGGACCATGTCGAAGCCCAGTGGCTGCTCGCGGCGCTGCACGTTCACGGGATTGGCGCCGGAGCGGACCCGCAAGCCTTTGCAGGCGAGTCCACGTCCACAAATCTGTTCTCAGCGAAGCAAGCGCTGGCCCCCGACTTTGTCGCGGCGGAGAAATGGGCGCGGCGGGCAGCCGAGCGCGGCTCCGCGGACGGACAGGCCGTGCTTGCCTATATCCTGACCTCCGGCCCGGAATCGATGCGCAACCCGGAGGAGGCGCACGCGTGGTATCAGCGCGCCGCCGAGGCCGGTTGTCCTCAGGGCGCGCTCGGATATGCGCAGTCGCTGGCTCGATCAGTCAAGGATGAGGAAGGGCGGCGCAGGGTTGTCGAAAATCTCCGTCGTGCTGCACAGGCCGGATTGGCACCAGCGATTCATCTGCTTGGCGTGATGACCGAACACGGATGTGGAACGGAGCGCGATCCCGCGGCTGCGGCCGAGTTCTACCGGCAAGCGGCTGCCAAGAACAATCGCTCGGGCCAGGCAGACTGGGGACGCGTGCTGATGCAGGGACTTGGAGTCGAGCCAAATCCCGCAGAAGGCGAGTCTTGGCTCCGCAGGGCGGGGCTGGCCGGCGACGCGGACGCGGCGGCGCTTGTCGGCGATCTCTACGCCAAGGGATGCGCGAAGGGAGGGGCGCTGCCGCCCAATCATGCAGAAGCGGCGATCTGGTTTCGCCGTGCGGCAGAAGCGGGCCACCAGACGGCGGCGCGGGCGCTCGGCCTGCTTTACTTGACTGGCGCCGGGGTGGCGCGCGACCCGAAAGAGGCGGCGAACTGGTTGCGCATCGCCGCTGATGCCGGCGATTCTCAAGCCCGAGTGGATCTGGCCAATCTTCTCCTGTGGGGGTTCGGCGATGGGCGCGCCGAAGACCTGACCGATGCGCGCCATTGGCTCGAGCAGGCGGCTACGGCCGGCGATCTGGTGGCAGCGTTCAACTACGGCCTCTGTCTGGCGGAAGGGGCCGGCCTTGAGCGCGATGAGCGGCAAGCGGTCCGATATCTCCGCCGTGCCGCCGATGGGATAGCGAACGCGCAATATTGGTACGGCCGCATGCTTGTCGACGGGCGTGGTACCGAGGCCAATGCCGAGGCAGGTCGTGCCTGGATCGCGCGCGCTGCCGCGGTCGGCATTGCGGATGCCGAGGCGGCTCTGGCGGAAATGATGGTGAATGGCCGCGGCGGACCGCGCGATCATCTTGCGGCAGCCGCGTTGTTCGAGAAGGCTGCCGTCAAGGGGCACGTTGGCGCGATGTACGCGCTGGGCGTGTTGAGCGGCGGTGGACATGACATGCCGACGAACCCGCCGCTGGCGCAGCATTGGTTCCGGGCAGCCGCAGAGCGGGGCCATGCCGAAGCTCAAAAGATGCTGGGTCGATATTTGGCGCGAGGGCTGGCGGGCGAGCTCGATCTGGAAGCAGCACGTCTGTGGCTCGGGCGTGCGTCAGCTCAAGGCCTGGCAGACGCGAGGCTTGATCTCGCATCGATTCAGTTCGTGCCGCCGATGCAACCGTCTGAACGAATGCGCCGTCCTGTCCATCTCGCAAAGCTCTGAAGCTGCTATGAGCAGTCTGCGACCGGGATCGCGAAGCCCAAACCCCTGCGATGGAGGTGATGTCATGCCGAACTGCATGCGTCGTGTACTCGTCATCGAGGACGATTCGCAGACCGCAAATGAGCTTGGTCGTTACTTGGGCTCCGCCGGCTATGACGTTACAATCGCGACCGACGGCGAAAAGGGCCTGCGCTTTGGTCGCTCCGCCGAATATGTTGTGATGACCGTTGATCATGCCTTGCCGGGCATCGATGGGATCGGAGTGATCCGGCGCCTCAGGCAATACGGGATCGGGACACCTGCGTTGATCATCAGCGCGCTTGGCGAAGTCGCCGATCGCGTGGACGGCCTGCGTGCAGGCGCCGACGACTACCTCGTGAAGCCGTTCGCCTTCGTGGAAATGCTGGCTCGTGTTGATGCACTCTCCCGGCGTAGCACTTCGGTCTGGCAGGAAACAACGCTGCGGGTGGGGGATCTGGAAATGGACCTCGTGGCTCGAACCGCGTATCGGGCCGGCCGACAGATCGGGTTAAGGCCCCGCGAATTCAGGCTCCTCGAGTACCTTGCCCGCCACGCCGGTGAGGTCATCACGCGAAACCTGCTGCTGCAGCACGTCTGGGGTCTGGATTTCGATCCTGCGACGAATCTGATTGATGTTTACGTCGGACGTCTGCGAAGAAAGCTCGACAGCGAACAGGCCTATCCGCTCATTTGCACGGTGCGCGGTGTCGGGTTCTGTATCCGCGCCGCTGCGTGAAGCCTGGCGGTTGTATATCGGGATCGTGATCCACGCGTCGAGCTTCTCCTGCCGCTTTGTGCGATGAGTCCGCCGAATATACGATTGAAGTCGGGGGTCGCGTTGGATCTGAACGTGCAACTCTCGTTTGGCGATCCATTGAGCACGTGGCGATGGGCGACCAAGTTGGGCTTCTGGCGCGGTAATCCGAACGGAGCAGTTGCACCGCGTGGCCCGAAGCCGGGCTGGCTTGCCAAGCCGTAGCTCGCGAGCCCTTTGGGCTCCGGCGCGGCGTCCTTCACTCACGTCGCGGTGTGGGGCCACTTTGAAAACGACTCGGCTATCCCTTTGTTTTCCATGGCCCTCGCATTTTGAAAACGACTCGATTTTGACTTTAAGAACGACTCGATCACTCCGTTTTTCGCTTTGAGAGCGACTCGACCTCGCAAACCATTCAGATTGCGGTAGAAATCCGGCGGCATTTTTTTGCGAGGGCTGCCTTGAGCGGCTGGCTCGCAGGTCAAATCAGGCCGAGAACGGATAGCGCGACAGGTTCAACGCCACCGGCATCAGCATGATCGGCGCCGAACGGCATACCGATCCCGCGAAACGCCATGCCGTCGATGAGCGGTCGAGACAACCCAAGCGAAAAGGTAGTTCCGGCGCGATGCCGCCGGCTTCCGGCATTGCTGCGCGTCTCCGTAGACGCCATGGCCTTCACCGACAAGATGTCGCGCTGTGGCGCGAGGCTGCTCTCGCGAACTCAGAATCTGCTTCCTTTCGAGCACATTGCCCATGGGATCAAAAATAGGATAAACATTAAAATTAAAGGATCATTGATCCGAAAATGGAGCAATCTGCGTGCAGCATTTGAACGACATGGGTTTGTTCGTGGAGGTCGTGAGGGCGAAGAGTTTTCGGAAGGCGGCCGAGGCTATTCGGGTGCCGAACTCGACGTTGTCGCGGCGCATCGGCCTTCTGGAGAAGGCGATCGGGCTGCGGCTCTTGCACCGTACGACGCGGAAGATCGAACTGACTGAGGCGGGGCAACTATACTTCGAACGCTCCAGGCGGATCGTTGAAGAGGCGCGGCTTGCGCATGAGCAACTCGGCGAGATGGTGGCTCAGCCAAGCGGTACGTTGCGTGTTTCTCTACCCGTGGATTTCGCAACCTTCTATCTCGCCCCCTTCGTCGCGGAGTTCGCGCGGCGCTATCCCGGCATCAACTTTGAGTTCGATCTGACGCCGCGGCGGGTAGACCTTGTCGCGGAGCCGTTTGACGTGGCAATCCGAATGGGAGAATTGGCGGACTCCGGGCTGATCGCACGCCGGTTGGCCCGCTTGCCACGCTATCTCTATGCCTCACCACGATATCTGGAGATTTCTGGCGAACCGAAGAAGCCTGATGACCTCGCCCGGCATGAGTGTTTGTGCATGCCGAGGGTGCCCGCTTGGACGCTGGAACATGGCGCGAAAAAGATCGAGGTCGCCGTCGGCGGCCGCTTCGCGCTCAACAGTATTGGCATGACCCGTCGTCTCGCGACGTCCGACATGGGCATTGCCTTTCTGACCGAACAAATCGCTATGGAAGATGTCGCCCAGGGTCGGCTTCGCCGCGTGTTGCCTGATTGGCAGGGCACATCGATATCCGTTCATGCCATCACCGAAACGCGGCTGCTGCCGGCAAAGACGCAGCGCTTCATCGAGTTCTTGCGTGAGCACTTTGAGCAGGGCGGGCCGAACGCGAATAGCTTAGAAACGATCAGCGTGAGCGGACGCCGCTCTGCTGTCGAGAGTTCGTCGGCTCGGCGCACTCGACGTCGCCGTACCGCTCGCTCCGGTCGTCGGACTAGCAAGTCGTCGAATAAAGCCTGATCGAGTGGAATTCGCAGCCGTCTCCAAGAGCGAAAGAGCTTGTGAATGGGTTTGCGCTCCAACGTCTTGAGCTCGAGCTTTCAGTCGGGCATGGCCGTCGTTCCTAAGCGTGGTTTAGGGGTTTTCCGCCGAAAACCATCACCTTGGCGCCATCCCGCGAGGTTTTCAGGATTATGTCTTGCCGGGTCGTCCGAGGCTTGAATATCGGCAGCTTCAGATCCTCTCTGTCGAAGCGCGTTCCATTGACCTCGATCACACCGAAGATCGGCATGACGAAGGTGGTCTCGTTGACCGCGACCGGCACGACGCATTCCGCGTCACCGTTCAGCGATATGTCGAGCATGGTCACGTCGGTCGGAGGGCTTAGTGGGGACTGAACGGCGCCAAAACGCCCTAGCGGCACGCGTACCTTAGCGCCCGGCAGTTCTGCAACCGGCACGTCCTGCGGCTCTAGACTCAGTGGAAACGGGGCGACCTGTTGCTGGTTGCGCGCAAGACCGACGAAGATCTGCAGCGAATGCACGGTCCTGCCCGTCTCGGCCGGGTCCTCTTTATGTACGATGCCGCTTCCGGCGGTGATCCAGTGCAAGCCACCTGGCCGAATCAGGTTGTGCGTGCCGATGGAATCGCGATTGTCGATTCCGGTTTCAGAGTCGAGAAACACGTAAGATATTGCCGAGAATCCAGCGTGCGGATGCGGCGGGAACGTCGGCGCGCTCATCCAGGCGTGATCGACGTTGATGAATGGATCAATCAGCGCGGACATCCCGCGCAAGCCGAAAGCCCGGAAGTGGCTGCCTATGTTGGCTCTCTGGATCGAAGCGATGACGTTTGTCACGGCGATGTTCTCCTCGGCGCGATCAGGTGTGAAGTTTTCCGCGCCTCATTGCAGCAGCCCTTCGGCACGCAGTGCACTCAGGCTGTGAGTGGATGTTGAAGGTCATGGCCGCGGGCCTTCAGATGAAGAAGGCTTAGGCGACGACCCGAACGCCGGTCCGGGCGACCATCGCTTCCGAGGCGGCGAGGAACTTTTGAATGTGAGCTTCCGTCAGCCCCGCAGAGGGCAGGATCGCCCGTCCGTTCTTGTCGAACATCGTGCCGCTGCGGCCTTCGATGTCCGGCGTCACCAGCAGCGGGACCATGCGCGCCGCATATTGCTCGGGCGTCGGGTTGAAGATGCCGATCAGGCTTTCGAGCAGCCCGAAGAACCACTTGTTGCCGAGCAGGTTACTCCGGATGTTGGTCTTCACGAAGCCGGGATTGAGGCCAAAGGAATCGATGCGCGGGTAGCGCTTCACGGCATCGAGCACGAGGACTTCGTTGCCCGCGACCGTGTTCATGTGCTGCGCCATGGCCTTGTAGCCGCGCTCTGCATTGAGATCCTCTGGCGTGCCGATCTGGCCGCCGCCGGGATAGGCCATGTTGAAGACGCGCGGCCTCTTGGCGTCTGCGGGCCGGTCCTTGCCGAGCCGTGGCGCCATCTCGCGCAACATGACGAGGCGATTCAGATAGCTGACTGCCATGTCGAGCTCGAGACCTTCTTTGCTCTCCTGCCGCTGCGGCGAGGCGATGATGCCGGCCGTGAACAGGAGGAGATCGGCTGTTTCGGCGGGCAGTTGCTTTGCCACGCGCTGCGCCTCGGGCATGAGGCTCAGATCGGCCTTGACGAATTCGATGGTCGGGTTGCCGGCGTCGCGAAACGTCTGGCCGGCGACGACGACGCTCGCTCCGCGAGCCGCGAGCAGTTGGGTGATTGCCCGGCCAAGGCCGCCGGTGCCGCCGACGACGATCGCTTTTTTGCCCTGCAGATTGAGGCTGGCGGCATCGACATGCCGCCAGGAAATGTTGGGATCTTTTTTCATGACTCAGAGCCGCTCCTGCTTGACGTAGTCGCGAACTGTCAGGGGACGAAATTCGGGGAAGAGATCGTTAAGGAGCGGACCGAGCGCTCCCTCGCCGTTGAGCGTCGAGCGGTAGTACATCAGCGGCAGGAGGCGCATAAAATTCTCCTGGCCGCCGCGCGCCAGCTCGGCGATGCGGGCGTCAAGATCTGCCATCGTGCCGAGCTTCACGACCTCCAGCTTCTTGCCGGACGCCTGTTCATAGGCGGCGACGATCCCCCAGAAGTCGAGAGCGTCGCCCGCGACCGCCAGCGCTCGCGGCAACGAGCGGTCATCGACCGCGGCTGCGGCCGTGTAGAGCGCGGTGTCCTTGTAAGTAGTCCAGTAGGTGGTCTGCTCGCCGTTACCCCAGACATAGGCCTTGCCTTCGTCCGGATTGATGACGTTGATGAAGCCGAATAAGACGCCGCGATCGAGGAAGCCGCCGTTCAGAATATGGACGACCTCAACATTGCCGCGCTCGGCATCCGCTAGATCGGCGAACTGACGCCGCCAGTCGGAGGTGACGATCTGGCCGGGCTTCACTTTGAACAGATCCAGCGAGAAGGTGGATGGGATGAAGCGGCGAACGCCAGCCTTGAGAGCGGCTGCCAGCAATGCCGCCTGGCCACCGATAATCTCATCGGGGCCGCCCTGGATCGCTGAGACGACCGAATACGCGCCCTCTACCAACTTCGCCAGGGCCGCCTCGTCTTTGCCAATGGCCCCCTCGACAATTTGGGCGCCTCGCCCTTCGAGCGCGGCCACCTTGGCCCAGCTTTCCGGCCGGACAAGCAGGCGAAGCTGAACTTCGGGCTTGTCCAGCAGGGCTTCGGCGATCAGTTTGCCCAAATGACCACTAGCCCCGACCAGGGCAACCGTCTTCTTGCTCATGATGATGATCCTCAGTCTTTGAGTGAAGGCAAGATGAGCAGAGCAAGCGGCAGGATAAAGAGGGGGTAATTGGAAACATTGATCCACATATGGAGCAATGCGAAACGGTCAGAAGGCAGCGCGCCGATCATGCCCTCCGGCTTGGGGAAGCGCTCGGCCCGCGTCACGGCCGCCGCTTCCTTGATCGACGAGGAGGAGTGTCCCCACTGACAAGGCCGCGGAGGGACAGGTGCGCGCTGTGTAAAAGGCTCCCAAGTGGTGACAGCAGCGAAGGCCGCCGCTTACGGAAAGCGACGACCTCGATCTCGGTGACTGCAAGAGCGCTCAGCCTGCTGGCCGACTGCTGCCTTTCAAGGCACGAGATAGGTCGGCTATCGTAAACGGACCCCTCGGTTTTTCCGAGCGCCAAAATCGGCGAAAAAAATCGAGCCGAAATTCGTCAGTCGTGTCAGTGAGTTTTGAAATCGAGTCGTTCTTAAAGCGGAAATCGAGTCGTTCTCAAAGTGTTCGCATACGCGGGCGAAGGCTGGTGGGCCCGGCAGTTCACAACTAAGCCACTGATGTCAACGCGTTACAAAAAAGTGGTGACCAAAAACGCTCATTGAAGCCATTAAGCTTTTTTACGGGCAGTCACCACCTCCCTGCGGTTGTCGGCCGTCGTCAAGGCTGTCGCTTTATTTGGCCCGTGGAGCGCGTCCCGTCGAAGCGGTCTCGAAGGCGGGGTGATTGGGAAAGATCGCTGTGTGGCCCGCGCTCCCACCGGAAACGGCGCCTCCCTTCATGGGCTCGACCGTGGCCAAGACCCTGTCGGTGACAGGGTCGCGCAGCGTGACCGGCTTGCCGTCTTCGTTGGCGATGGTTTGGGCTTCGGCCTCCGCCACCGCAGCGGGCACGTGGCCGTAGTCGGTGTTCTCGCTCGCCAGCGCGATCACGGCTTTCGTCATCATCTGACCTCCTGAAATGCCAGCCACCGTTGCCGGCCCAGGACGTCGTCCCCCGATCGTAGCGCTCAGAACAACTCTTTGTTTGGCACCCTTTGGCGCGAGGATGCTGCCGAGCAGGGTCCACGCGCTTGGCTACCCGTCAGGATCTAGCGCCGTGAACAGCCCGCGCTGAAGATCACCACAGCAAACTTGGCGACAGCCTATCACTGAGGTCCGCTTGGTGGAGCATAGCGGACCGGATTTGCTCATGCTGAGCTTTTCGCATTTTGACCCGAAGCTGACCTCACACAGCCGGAAAGGCACCGGCGGCTTGCGCGCTGAGGTCGTCAGACGATGGCTGCTGCTAGCTTGCTGGCGAAGTCGCGAGCCGTTTTGGGGCGGTCGGCGGGCCTGAACTTCTCAGGCCGGGCTGTTAATCGTAGCCCCAGTACTGAGGTGTAAGCAGCTCCGCCGGTGGCTTGATCTCATCGAGCTTGATCGGGCGCCGCGAAAGGCGGATTGCGGTCCATGTCTGTGTACCCATGAGCCGTCCCGAGACAACTTCCTTCAGAGCGATGCCGTCGCTTGTCAGGCATTCCAAACGACTGGCGTCGTACGTGTGAGGCATCATGTCGAACCAGCGACAAGTCTCACCCAAAATTGTCTCGGACCGATTCAAATCGGTTTTTGCGTGCGCCGGCTTGCGAGTCATCGGCTCGCCGAAGCGATCAGCCCTCGTGATCTCAAGTCGTCGTGGGCGGCCGGATGGGTCGCTGCTGTAGGAGAATTGCAAATGATGCGAGTCATGGCTGATCAGGATATTGCGTCGCGCGCCGATGACTTGGTCCTGGAAGTACCAGGGACCCAACCGACGCCTCGTCATGATCGACCTTGCTTCACTCGCGCCTCCATCGGCAAGCTCCATCACGACTTCATGGTCGGGCTCCGATGGGCCGTCGAACGAAGGAAAATCAGCGTCCCACCAGTCCAATGCCAGAAGCTCCCGCGAGGGGCGGACTTCGTCTGGTGATACTGGCCGCCGCTCGATGTGGGACGCCTCGACCGTAGCCGTGACTTCGTTGCCATGCAGCGTCTTCTCCCACAACGTAACCCCATCGTCGGTGACGCAGTTTAGGTGGGAGAAGATGGCGCCAAACACAGGCTTCATAGTCCGCCAGACATCCCAGACTGTGCAGCTTTCACCCAGAAGCGTCTGGCGCTCCGTGGTGTTACGTGGGGCGGCATCGATACCACGGCCAAAATCGGAACCTGCACGACGCTCGAGCGTGACGCCGCGACCAGACACGTTGATCCTGACGCCGTCGATTGCGGAATAATATGTTGTGGAGCTAGATGAGCCCTGCCTGCGATCGATTTTGGTCCATTGTCCGTGATGAATCACATTTTGGCTCGCATCAGCCTGGCTAGGTGACGCCTCGGCCATGGTCGCCGCATAATCCGGCTGCGGCTCGATCGGCGAGAAGGGCGGGATGTCGATAGACATGCTCGCAATGGCAACGATGGCTGTGGCTAAAAGCAAAGCTGTGCGCTCGGTTTCCGACTTCACGACGATAGCGTGAGTTCGACGAACGGTCGACCCTCGCAGGATCAACTGAAGCGCTAAGGCCGAAGATCGCCTCGGAGTTCTGAATGTCCGGTTTCAGGGGTAGAGCGGACCCAGCGCAGTCATTGGCGACAAGACCGCTTGTGTTGAAAAGGTCGAAAATATTGCGTCAGTAAAAATCGCGAAAAAGCGAGTAGGTCGCCGACTTCAGCTGGCGATGCCCTCT
>Ga0209677_101275_pt1 | contig 11294 bp, 9 predicted proteins | sample AraplaCvi_mCL_r2_2_FD_184285 | JGI IMG/M metagenome (GOLD analysis project Ga0209677, IMG submission 184285) | Arabidopsis root microbial communities from North Carolina, USA - plate scrape CL_Cvi_mCL_r2 (SPAdes) (version 2) | ecosystem: Host-associated > Plants > Roots > Endosphere | place: USA... | reverse complement strand
CATGTCCGGAATTGAAAGGCTCAGGATCACGTCGAGCGAGCCTGAAAGCAGCCCTGCCCGCGCCGCGGCGCTGTCCGGCACCACGTTGAAGCGAACCTTGTCGAGCAGCACTTTCTTCTCACCGGTGTAGCCGGTGCGCGGCTCGCTGCGCGAGACATACCCATCGAACTTGACGAGATCGACGTACTGGCCGCGCTTCCATTCGCCGAGCTTGAACGGTCCGGTGCCGATGGGCGCAATCCATTTACCGTCGGGGCCGACGGAGTCGCGATGGATGATCGCGGTCTGTCCGCAATCGGGGCGCGCCAGGGTCGGCAGCAACAGCGCGCTGGGCTGGTCCAGCGTGATCACCACTGTGGCGGGATCGGGCGCCTCGATCTTCTCGATCCGCGCGATACCAGTCGGGCCGAATTCGGAGAGGCAGCGCCATTGCGTGGCCGGATCGAGCCAGCGCTTCAGCGACCAGACCACGTCGTCTGACGTCATGGTGGCGTCGTTGTGGAATTTCACGCCCTGCCTGAGCTTGAATGTGTAGGTGCGGCCGTCGTCGGAGACGGTCCAACTCTCCGCCAGCATCGGCCCGACCGAAGTGTCATCGCGGAAGGCAACGAGCCCCTCCACGATATGCGCCATCACGGCATCGGTGTTGGCGTCACGATTGGTGCCGGGATCGGTGGAGCGGATGTCGGCATTGAGCCGCGCGCGCAGCACGGTCTCTGCGGCGGAGCTCATCGGCATGGTGACAAGCGTGGCCAGCGCGAAGCCGGCCACCGTGAGCAAGGATGGCCGGCGGCGATGCATCAGGACGCCCTCGCCACGACACGCTCGGCCATTGCCTGCGCAGCGCCCGACAGCTCGAGCTTGTAGGTGGTGAACTGGCGGTTCAGCGCCGGCAGCGGCGCCACCTCCATCGTGCCGCTCGCCGGCTCCATCAAAATCATCGCCACCGTGGCGCTCAGATTGTTGCTCAAGTTGCGGCGCGGCGGCCGACACACGGACCACGGATTGGCGTAGTCGTCAAACAGCGCAGCCTTGACGGTGTCGAAGGTGATGCTGCCGATATGCGGCTCCAACAATTCGCGCACGCGCAAATCGCGGTAGAGGCTGCACGGCGTGTTGGCGATGCCGGTATCCTTGAGCTTGCTCAGCGCCACCGGGCTCTGGAAATGATTGGCGTGGACCAGGAGGCCACGATCTGGGTGAACCTGGAAGGTCTCGTCGGGCGCACATTCGAAGTCGATCGCAATGCCGCCTGCCTGGCTGACGATCATGTTGTTGGCGGCCGATTTCCTGGTGCAATAGACCGAGCGCATAGCGAGTGCGATATGCTCGCTCTCCAGCACCTTGCGACGGATCAGCGCCAGCGGCGCGCCGATCTGCCGATAGTCGCGATCCGATTCCAGATAGTTCGCGGTGATGGCGATGCCGACGGCGTTGAAGCCGCAGCGGCCGAGCGCGCCGGCTTCCGTGAAGGTCATCAGATCAGGACCATCCTCGCGGCGCACCTTCAGCACCACGGCGGTCTCGGCGCATTCACGTTTCCAGTCCCAGTTCTGCGCATGGATCAGGCGCCCCGTACCGGCTGCCTTCGGCAGCACCACGACGCCGGTGCAGCCGTCCGGCTCGTCCGGCGTCTTCAAGCGCGCCCGCACTTCGGGCTTGGCCAGCTTGAGGATCTCGGTGCGCGCATTGAGCAGCACGATGTCCTCGAACGGCACGTTGGAGCCTTTCGAGATGCCGCGCATCTCCTCGATATAGGTCGGCTCGAACGCTTCGATGACCGGCAGATAGTCGCGTACCAGGGCGGCGACGCCGGCGCTGTCGAGCGACAGCTCCTTCAGCTGCTCGAAATAATGCGACGTGCCCTTGCGGATGCGGTCGGCCGCCTTCTCGCCATACTGCACCCCGCGTTCGAACGGAGCTCCGGAAATCTCGATCAGGGGAAACGGCTCGACCATCCACTCAGGTTCCTTTTGCCTTTCCGTGAAGCCTAATGTACTTTGTGATCACATGAAACAAAAATCTGTCATGCGCATGAAACAGGCACCGAGCCGCCTGCAGCGACAGCTGTCGGCCCACATTCTGGAACTGATCAGTGCCGAGCGGCTGGCGCCGGGCACACGGCTTGCGGAGGTGGCGCTCGCCGAGCGACTGCAGGTATCGCGGACGCCAGTGCGCGCGGCGCTGCAACTGCTGGCGCGACGCAAGCTGGTGCGCCAGGGCGCGCAGCGCGGCTATTTTGTCACCGGCAGTGTCGCGTCGCCGCGTAAGGCACCGGTGAAGCCCGAGCCTGCCGATACCGACCGGCTGTTTCTTGCGATTGCCCGCGACCGCCGCGCCGGCCGTCTGCCCGAAGAGGTCTCCGAGCGCGACCTGATGCAGCGCTATGGCGCGAGCCGTCCGCTGGTGCAGCGCGTGCTGACACGGCTTGCCGAAGTGGCCGCCGTGCAGCGCAAGCCCGGACATGGCTGGCGTTTCCAGCCGAGCATTTCGGACCCGCAGGCGCGCGCGGAAAGTTATCGTTTTCGTCTTCTGATCGAGCCAGCGGCGTTGGTGGAACCGGACTTTCGGCTCGATCCGGCCTGGGTCGCCGAGATGCGCCGACAGCACCATGAGATGCTGGCGATGCCGTGGAGCGAAACCGCGAGCATCGCGCTGTATGAGATGAATGCCGCCTTCCACGAGGGCTTAGCTGCCGCCTCAGGCAACCGCTATTTCCTGGTCGCCGTGCAGCAGCAGAACCGGCTGCGCCGCTTCGCCAATTACGACTGGACCTTCGGGCACGAGCGCGTGGTGGTGAACTGCAGGGAGCACCTGGCGATCCTCGCTCATCTCGAAGCCGGCGCGCGCGTCGATGCCGCGGTGCTGATGCGTCGGCATCTCGAGGCCGCCGCCAATCTCAAGCGCCCGACCGACGCCACCAAAGGCGCACGATAACGCCTGATCTCAGGAGCCTCGCTATGACCACCTCTTCCGCTGACACCGCCTCGCCGCTCAGCCGCGAAGCCATGGAGGCGTTCTGGCTGCCGTTCACGCCGAACCGACAATTCAAGACCAAGCCGAAGCTGTTCGTAGCAGCCGAAGGCATGCATTACGTCACGCCGGACGGCACGCGCATCCTCGACGGCATGGCCGGCCTGTGGTGCGTCAATGCCGGCCATGGCCAGCAGCATATCGTCGAGGCGATCCAGGCGCAGGCGGCGAAGCTCGACTTCGTCTCCTCGTTCCAGATGTCGCATCCGCTTGCTTTCGAGGTCGCGACCCGCATTGCGGCGCTCGCACCCGACGGGCTCAACCATGTGTTCTTCACCAATTCCGGCTCGGAATCGGTCGATACCGCGCTGAAGATCGCGCGCGCCTATCACCGCGCCCGCGGCCAGGGCGGCCGCATCCGCTTCATCAGCCGCGCCAAGGCCTATCACGGCATGGGCTGGGGCGGGCTGTCGGTGAGCGGCCTGTCCCGCCACCGGCGCGATTTCGGCCCCCTGCTGCCGGAGATCGATCATCTGCCGCACACGCATGATCCGGAGCATGCCGCGTTCTCGCGCGGCCAGCCGCAATGGGGCGTGCACCTTGCCGACGAGCTCACGAGCCTGGTCGCGATCCACGATCCCTCGACCATCGCCGCCGTCATCGTCGAGCCCGTCACCGGCTCCGGCGGCGTGCTGCCGCCGCCGGTCGGCTATCTCGAGCGGCTGCGCGAGATCTGCGACCGCCACGGCATCCTCCTGATCTTCGATGAGGTCATCACCGGCTTCGGCCGCGTCGGCGCCGCCTTTGCGGCGAATGCGTTTGGCGTAACGCCCGACATCATCACCTGCGCCAAGGGCATGACCAACGGCGCGGTGCCGATGGGCGGCGTGATCGCGCATGACAGGGTCTATGACGCCATCGTGAGCGGCGCGCCCGATGCGATCGAGCTGTTCCACGGCTACACCTATTCGGCACATCCTTTGGCCTGCGCCGCGGCGCTCGCCACGCTCGACGTCTATCGCGACCAGAACCTGTTTGCGCGCGCCAAGGAAATCGCCCCGCTGTGGGAGAAAGCCGCGCATACGCTGAAGCAGGCCCCGCATGTCACCGACATCAGGAACATCGGCATCCTCGCGGCGATCGATCTCGCGCCCCGTGACGGCGCCGTGGGCGCACGCGGCACTGAAGTCGCCGCCCGCTGCTATGAGGACGGCGTCCTGATCCGCGGCTCCAGCGACACGCTGGTGCTGTCGCCGCCCTTGATCGTGACCGAAGAGCAGATCGCGGCGATCTTCAGCACGATCCGCCGGGCGCTGGACGCGGTCGCCTGAGATCGGCCGCGGCGTCCCGGTGGCTACCGCCGGCCGCCCAGATCTCCTATATGATTTGCCGCAAAACGTCCTTAACGACGCCCGAGAGACGGTCTACGACATCAGCACATGACGATCAGCCATCACCCGCCGGAAGACCTGCTCGCCCACTATGCGGCGGGCGCGCTGTCCGAGGCAGAGCACCTGGTGGTGGCGGTCCACATCGCCGGCTGCGCGCACTGCCAGCGCTTTGTGCGCACCATGGAAGAACTGGCAGTCATGGCGCTGACTGACGCGACCGCGCCGGAGTCGCTCGGCACCTTCGCCGCAATCATGGCGGAGATCGATCGCAGCCCGCGGGCCGAACCGCAAGGCGTGCGGGCGGCGCGGAGCGATCCGGAGCTGGCGGAGCTGCCCGAGCCCCTGCAGCGCTGCGAGATCGGCGAATGGCGATGGGTCGCGCCCGGCCTCACCACCCGGCCGATCCTGCTTACGCCGGACGGCAAACGCCGCGCCTTCCTGCTCCACGGCGAGCCGGGCACGCGTCTGATTCAACACACCCACACCGGCGACGAGCTGACCTGCGTCCTGAAAGGCAGCTACACCGATCATATCCATCGCTTCGAGACCGGCGACCTCGATTTCTCCGACGAGGAGGTCGAGCATGAGCTGCTCGTCACCGACGATGGCCCTTGCCTCTGCCTGATCGCGATGACCGGCGATCTGAAGTTGCGCGGCATGTTCGGCCGGCTGATCAGCCCGTTCATCCGGCTTTGAAGACCTCCCCACCCCCATGGTGAGGAGATGCGCAGCATCGTCTCGAACCGTGAGGCCGCAATTCGCTTCCGATCAAGCAAGCGGCGCATTACCCTTCGCCAACTGATATTGATATTCTCGCCAGCGATGTTTTCACGCCGCTGTTGCAGCTGACACCATTCGCCGCGATCGCGGCCCTGTTTCCGGCCGTCCATCGACGCTATGACATGTCGAGATCAACCCGCTGACGCCTGGGGGGAAGGCCGATGTGCGTGGCACGAGATTGCTTGAGCAAGGTCATCCGCGATGCATGGCTCACCGCCCTCGCCGCTCTCCTCTGCGGCATGTTCGCCGCGTCAGCGGAGAGGGTGACCAAGAGCGGGTATGCGCTGGGCCCTGCGCGATGCGGCAGCGGCGCGCTGACGTTTCCGCGTATCCAGATCGACATGAAGGCGGGCTTCTGCGCCGGCCTCGTCGCCAGCCGCGACGACGGGCTGAAATTCCCACGCGCGATTGTGCAGATCCCCGGTCATGCGCAATTCGTGATCGTCGACATGGGCGGCTGGGGCCATGCCGACGGTCGGCTGCTGCTGCTCGATCCGTCTGCGACCGAAGGCGGCCGCCTCAAGGAGCTGATCACCGGGCTCGATTATCCGTTCGGCCTCACAGTCGGCCCCGACCGCAAGCTCTATGCCTCCACCGACACCACGATCTTTCGCTTCGATCCGCTTGACCCACAGCCGAAGAACACCATCGAGACCATCGTCCACGACCTGCCCGGCCGCAGGCTGACCTTGCCCGACGGCACGACGATCGAGGAAAGCGCGCATCCGCTCAAGGCTTTCGTGTTCGACAAGACAGGGCGGCTGTTCGTCAATGTCGGCTCGCACAGCGACGACTGCATCACGCCGGCGCCAATCACAAAGCCCTGCGCGCCGACCGAAGGCGCCACGCCGCTGGCATCGATCTGGATGTTCACCCCGCCCGCCGGCGGCGTCTTCCCGGCGCTGAAAGCGTCCGATCCCAACCCGCCGCAGCAGATCTATGCCCGCGGCCTGCGCAACTCGATGGCGCTGGCGATGCATCCGAACTTTCCCGATGCCGGCTACGCGTTCTTGCAAGGCGAGAACGGCCGCGACCTCGAGGATATCTTCTCGCCCAATGAAGAGATCAACGCGATCGAGCGGGGGCGCCATTATGGCTGGCCCTACTGCTTCGACCTGAAGACGGCGAGCCCGGAATTCAAGCGCGTGCTGCAAACAGGTCCGTACAAGAACTTCTGCGGCACGACAAAAATCTACAAACCGCCGCTGTCGCTGCTGCCGCCGCATGGGGCGCCGCTCGGCATGCTGTATTATCACGGCGACAAATTCCCCGAGCTCAACGGTCGCCTGCTGATAGGCCTGCACGGCTATCGCCCGACCGGCAGCCGCCTGCTCGCCTATGAGGTCGATGATCACGGCTTTCCGAAAATCAGTCCAGCGCCGGTGCGCTATCACGTGAGCTGCGCCGCCGAGCCGACCCGCGCGTTCCAGACCGATACGGGACCGGTCGCGGCGGCTACCTATGATGAGCTGATCTCCGGTTGGCATCGCGTCAACGGCGCGCGGCCGCTGGGCGCGCCGGTCGGCATGACGGTGGCCGAGGATGGCGCGATCTGGCTGGTCGAGGACAAGAACCAGACCGTGATCCGCATCGACCGCAGCATGGACGATCCGCCTGCCCCGCTGCCCTGCGACGCCAGGAGCGACGCGCAGATCGATCAGCTCGCGCGTTTCGTTGCTGACAATGCGCCAAACCGCGGCCGCCTGACTGCGCTGCGCAAGGGCCTGATCGAGACGCACTGCACGGCCTGCCATTCCGGTTTCGGCATCAAGGCCGGCCAGTCCGATTCCGACAAGGACCAGGCGGCGCTGCGCTTCATGCTGGCTCAAGACGGCTGGATCTATCCCGGCGATCCCTCAGCCGGAAAGCTGCGGCAGCGCCTGCGCGGGCTTGGCGCCGAGCGGCTGATGCCGCCCGGCGGCGAGAAGCTGCCGAAGACGGAACCGGGCTACGCCAAGCTACTTGATCAGGCCGACGACCTGGTCGCAACGATGGTTCCCGGCACACGCCTGCGGGTGAAGTCCGCTGGCCCGCCGCAGCGAAAGTTCTTCGCCAGGGACGGCAAGGAATGCGGCGAGATTCCGGCCGGCAACGTCGTGGTGGTGACACAAAGAAGCGCTGCGGATAAGGCCGGCTACAGCCGCTTCTATCGGCCGGCCGATCCCTATCTCAATGGTGCCTGCACGGATGACGACGGCTATTACATCCCGAGCCAGTTCCTGGTGCCGCTCTAGCCTCACGCTTTTCGTCATGATCGCGCCGGCGCTTGCGGCGCCAAAACTGTTCGAGAGCACGCAGGTGACGCCCTCGGGCGAGTACACCTTTGGCATCGAAGGGCCCGCGGTCGATCGCGACGGCAATCTATATGTGGTCAATCTCGGGCACGCCGGCACGATCGGGCGGCTTGCATCCGAAGCCGCCGCCTCCGAGCCATTCGCGACACTGCCGGAGGGCAGCATCGGCAACGCGATCCGGATCGATCACGACGGCACCATGTTCATCGCCGACTACAAGAAGCATAACATCTTCGCGATCGACAAGGAGATGACACCCCGCGTGCTGTTTCATTCCGACCAGATGAGCCAGCCCAACGACATCACGCTGGCGCGCGACGGCACGATCTATGCGAGCGATCCGAACTGGAAGGCGCGCAGCGGAAAAATCTGGCGGATTGCGCGAGCCCCGGACGGATCATGGCAAGGCGCAGCAATGGCCGCGCCTCGCGCGATGGGCACCACCAACGGCATCGGTCTCAGCCCCGACGGCCACACGCTCTATGTCGGCGAATCCAACAGCGGCGAGATCTGGTCCTACGCGATCGACGGCAATGCGCTGATCAACCCAAGGCTGGTCAAGACCTTCGAGCCCAACACGATCGACGGCCTGCGCACCGACGTCAGTGGCCGCCTGCTGGTCGCGCGCATTCTGAAAGGAGCGATCACCGTGCTGACACCGGACGGGCGTGTCCAACGCGAAATCCAGCTCAAGGCCAAGGAGCCGACCAATCTCGCCTTCGGCGGCGGCGACGGCAAGACCGTGTTCGTGTCGCAGCGCCAGGGCGGCTTCATCGAGTCCTTCCGCACCGACGTGGAAGGCCGCGAGCATTGCCTGCAGGACAGGCGCTGCTGATGCCCGTGTTCCACTGGATCGTTCTCGCGCTCTGGCTCGTCTTCATCGTCTATTGGGGGATCTCGGCTCTCAACGCCAAGCGCAGTGTGAGGGGCGCGGTGTGGTGGCGCCACCTGGTCGTTCGGCTGGCGATCGCCGTGCTGATCATTATCGCGCTCCAGGTCCCCGCTATTCGCCATGCCATGCAGGCAGCGCTGCGCCAACATCCAAGCAGCGCGCTCGTGCAAGCGATCGGCGCGCTCCTCGTCGGACTGGGCATCGCCTTTGCGATCGCGGCGCGTATCTATATCGGGCGCAACTGGGGCATGCCGATGTCGCGGAAGGAAAATCCGGAGTTGGTGACCGGCGGCCCCTACGCGTTTGTCCGGCATCCGATCTACACCGGCGTCCTCACAGCCCTGCTTGGCTCGGTGATCGGATACGGCCTGGTGTGGCTGCCGATACTGTTGTTGTCGGTCCCCTACTTCATCTACAGCGCGCGTCGCGAGGAGGCGCTGATGTGCGAGCAGTTTCCGGCGCAATATCCGGCCTATATGCAACGGACAAAGATGCTGCTGCCGTTCGTGCTGTGATGAGACGAAGACAGCATGCGGCTCGCACGTGTCGGATCGGCCGCTGCCAGCGCGACAAGTCAGCTGTCGTCCTGGGCAAGTCTCGACGGCGCTATTGCGCGGTCGAGCGCAGACCCGGGATCCATACCGCGTGATATTCGAAATGGGCACGCGGCAAGTACCGCGCAAACGAGCGAGGCCTGTGGTTATGGGTCCCCGCGTTCGCGGGGACGACACCTGTTTCTGCGATTGGCCATCGGGCAAACTCGCGAGGCTCGCTCCACTGTCGTCCCGGCCAAGCGAAGCGCGAGCCGGGATCCATAGCCACCGAACTTCATGAAGCGAAAGCTGGAGCACCAGTTCGCGCCAACACACCTGCCTGTGGCTATGGTCCGCTTGCGCGAGGACGACAGCGGGTGTGGCGACTGGCCGTCGGGCAAATCGATGCTGCGTGGATCTGTGCGATCGGCACGCGAAACGACGCTGTGGACGCGCTGCAAAGCCCCGGATTTTCCCGCGCCAAAAAACGACTTTCTTCAGGCCGATCAATCCGATCATCGCAGTCAAGCCGCCGTCGCGAAAATATCTCTATTTCTTTTTTACAGAAATCATGTTTCTATTTCGCCATCCCGTGCTCATTGAGGGGCGTTTCGCGACCGTCACGAACGTTGGGCGTGGGATGCGGTGGGCGCGATGATTTCGCAGCGTCTTTTTAGGCGCCGACGAACGATGTCGTTGCGCACGGCGAAATCGTGTGGTCCTGGCATCCCGGTGCTGGTGCTAAATCCGCGATGACGCGTTGCGCGTCGCGTGGGTGACGGGGGCAATCAAGCCGGTCCCCGAGGAGAGCGCGTATAAGCCGTAAAGCCATCGCGCGGGGAAGGCCGGATGTTCGGCCGTACCTGTGGTGACTGCCGCCTGCTTTCTTTTCTGCAGGCGGGCCATGGGTGCTGGCCTTGCATCCGGCCTTCCCTGCGCCCTCTTTTGTTTCAGAGGGTAAAAAAATACAGCATCTCTCGGGCGCAGTGCGCCGCGAGGATACAGAGTCTTGCCCGTAAGGAGCGTCTTGCCTTCAAGGTGCGTGGTGTCGCTACACTTTCAGCTGTCATCGCCCGCGAAGGCGGGCGATCCAGTACGCCGCGGCCTCTCGGCTCATACCGTGACGTCTCTGGAATACTGGGTCGCCCGGTCAAGCCGGGCGACGACAGCGCAGTTCGTATCGCGGACTACGTCAATGACGCTCAGTCTACCGTCCGTACACCACCGGCGCGCGGCGCACGATCACTGGCGGCGGCAGGTCACGCTGCCAGACACGGCCGTCATCGAACTGAATCTGCATGCCGTCGGGCGAATAGACCGCGCTCTCGTCGCGCGCATCGATCCAGAGCCTGTGGTTCGGCGCATTCCAGTCCGGCCAGGCCACGTAGGATTGACCGTTCTCCGTGGTCAGATTCACCGAATCACCGTTCTGGGTCACAAAGGCCGGCGCACCGATCATGCCATCCCGACAGCCTTGCACGCAGGTGTAGGTACCTGTGAGGTTGACCAACGGGCGCGCCGAGGCAGACCCCGCAATGCAGGCTGCCGCGATGCCGATCATCAACGATACACGTCTCATTACAATCACTCCGTCGCTCGAATGGGAGGAACCAGCCCCCTCAAGCCCTCGGCCGGATCAAGTGTGCTTGCGCCAAATAGTTCCGGCCACATGCGAGGCGTGTCGTGACCGGCGAGCGCTGTTTTCATGTCGAATCAAACAGATCCATCTCACCAGATCTCACAAGCAGGTGAGTGTCATGCGGCGTGGACGAAGGCAGCGGTGTCACGACATGAATGACAGGAGATGGCGAGGACGCTCACTCCACCAGCACGACATCGACGGCGACGCCGAGCTTCTGTTTCGGCGAGCCGACGATAATGCCGTCGACCGGTGAGACGTCGGAGAAGTCGCGCCCCATGCCGAGCACGATGTGATCATTGGCGACCAGGAGATCGTTGGTGGGATCGAAGCCGATCCAACCGAGCGCCTCGCCACACCACAACGACACCCAGGCGTGGGTCGCGTCGGCGCCCTGCAGGCGCGGCTGGCCCCGCGGCGGAATGGTGCGCAGATAGCCGCTGACATAGGCCGCCGGCAGGCCGAGCCCGCGCAACCCGGCGATCATCACGTGAGCGAAATCCTGGCAGACGCCGTGGCGCTTCTCGAAGGCCTCGACGAGCGGCGTCGAGATCACGGTCGCTTTCGGATCATATTTGAACTCGGTGCGGATGCGCCGCATCAGATCGGCCGCGCCTGCGAGAATGCCGGTCGCAGACGGAAAACTCGCTGCAGCGTAGGCGGTGACCGGCTTGAACAGCGGCACCAGAGAGCTCGCGAAGACATAACCGATCGGCGACGATGGCCCCAGGCTGGTTGCCTCGAGCGCGGCATCGCGCACGCTTTCCCATGGGGGGCTCGGCGCGTTGCGCT
>Ga0209677_101273_pt1 | contig 11317 bp, 7 predicted proteins | sample AraplaCvi_mCL_r2_2_FD_184285 | JGI IMG/M metagenome (GOLD analysis project Ga0209677, IMG submission 184285) | Arabidopsis root microbial communities from North Carolina, USA - plate scrape CL_Cvi_mCL_r2 (SPAdes) (version 2) | ecosystem: Host-associated > Plants > Roots > Endosphere | place: USA... | reverse complement strand
CTCGACGCTGTCGGGCGGGCAGCAGCAGCGCGTCGCGATCGCCCGGGCGCTTGCGCCCTCGCCGCGCGTGCTGCTCTGCGACGAGCCGACCTCGGCGCTCGATCCGGAACTCGCAGCCGAAGTGGTCGATGTCCTCGGCAAGCTCGCCAACGAAGGCACGACCATGGTCATGGCGACACATGATCTGCGGCTTGCCTCGAAGATCGCCAACAATGTGGTTTTCCTCGAGGCGGGCAACATCGTCGAGACAGGTTCCTCCCGCAGCATCTTCGGCTCACCGTCGCAGGAGCGCACCAAGCAGTTCATCTCGACGCTGAATGCCGGTCACAGCTACGATATTTGAGGATCGGACCGATCGCCGGAGGCAACGAGAGTGACGCAACCCTTTTTTCTGCGCGCGGCGACCGCTGACGATGCCGAGACCATTCGCCTGCTGACGCGGGAAGCCTATGCCAAATGGGTGCCCGTCATCGGTCGCGAGCCGCTGCCGATGGTTGCGGACTATGCGGAGGCCGTTCGCAAGCACCGCATCGACCTCGTGGAGATCGAAGGCAGGCTCGCCGCGGTGATCGAAATGGTTCCGGGCGCCGGCCATCTGCTGATCGAGAATGTCGCAGTATCGCCGGCACATCAGGGGCAGGGCATCGGCCGCAGGCTGCTCGCCCGCGCCGAGGATGTCGCGGCCTCGCTGGGACACAGGGAAATCCGGCTCTATACCAACAAGCTTTTTGCCGAAAATGTGCAGCTCTACCTGAAGAATGGCTATGCGATCGACCGTGAGGAGCCGTTCAAGGGCGGCGTCATCGTCCATATGCGCAAATCGGTCGGATAGAGTGCGGCAAGCCGCAACGAGCCGGGTGTTTTACACCGGCACGATCTGGTAGCCTTCGGAGGCCCGCTGCACGCTGCCGAAGCCGGTGATATGGCCGCCGGCGATGATCCAGCCTTCGCGGGCGGCATCTTCCAGCACGGCTTGACGCGTTCGCAACGCCATCTCGGCATCGAGATCGAAGATCAGCCCGATCTTCGGATCACCGGGTTGAAGATCCCCCAGATGCAAGGCATCGCCCCAGATCAGGAGATGCTTGTCTTCGCCGCGAACCAGATAACCGGTGTGACCGGGGGTATGGCCCGGCAGAGACCGCGCCTCTATGCCGGCCAATACAGGGCCTTCCTCGATCCGTCGGACTCGCGACCCATAGACTCGCTGGAGCTGTTCGGCCACCTTGAAGCCGCCGCGCCGCGCCTCCGGTGTTGCCTGCCGAGCGGCCGGATCGGTGAAAAAGGCAAGATCCCTGTCCGGCACGAACACATCGGCATGGGGGAAATACGGGGTGTCTCCATCCAACAGACCGAGCGCATGATCGCCATGCAGATGGGTGATCAATATGTGCTGGACCTGTTCCGGCGCGATTCCCGCCTCACGCAATGCAGATCGCGCGTGACCGTAATTGGGTCCCCACGAAGTGCCCGTACCGGCGTCCACGAGAATGATGCCATCGGCACCCCGCAGGGCGAAACAGTTTACATCCACTCGAAGCGTCGGCTTGCCCCAAGCCTCGATGACACGCTGCCTTGCAACACTGCCATCGGCATGGATGAGCACATCAATCGACGGTTCGAAAACGCCGTCGTGCAGAAGGATGACGTCATATTGCCCGAAACGCCGGAATTTGCTCGTCATCGATACGATTCCACCTCGATATCTAGACTCGAAAAAAGGGGCGGAGCCCGAGAGCCGCCCCTTCCTTATTTCATCAGCGACGATCAGGCGCCGTAGACGACCAGCAGGTCCTTGGCATCGATCTGATCGCCGGCGCGCACGAGCACCTCTGCGATGGTGCCGTCCTTCTCCGCATGCAGCGCCGTTTCCATCTTCATGGCCTCGATGGAAACGAGCACATCACCGGCCTTGATGGCCTGGCCGGGGGCCACGAAGACGGTGGAGATGACGCCCGGCATCGGCGCGCCGACATGGGCTGAGTTGCCCGCTTCCGCCTTGCGGCGGATGGCGCTGCCGGAAGCGCCATGGGCGCGATCCGGCACCTTGATGCGGCGCGGCTGGCCGTTGAGCTCGAAGAACACCGTCACCATGCCCTTGTCGTCGGTCGTCGTCATCGCCTGGTTGACGACGACGAGCGTCTTGCCGCGTTCGATCTCGGCGAACAGCTCTCCGCCTTCTTTCAGCCCATAGAAATAGGCTGGTGTCGGCAGCACGGAAACGGGGCCGTAGGTGTCGGCGGCCAACGCATAGTCGGTAAAGACCTTCGGATACATCAGATAGGAGGCAAACTCGAAGTCATCGACCTTGCGCTCCAGCTTGGTCTCGATCGCCTTGCGCTCGGCATCGAGATCAGCTTCGGCCAGCAGCGAGCCCGGACGTACAGTATAGGGCTTGTCGCCTTTCAGCGCCTTCTTTTGCAGGGCTTGCGGCCATCCGGACGGCGGCTGGCCGAGATCGCCCTTCAGCATGGAGACGACGGATTCCGGGAAGGAGACTTCCCGATCCGGGCTGACGACGTCGGCAACCGTCAGATCCTGGCTCACCATCATCAGCGCCATGTCGCCGACCACCTTGGAAGACGGCGTCACCTTGACGATATCGCCGAACATCTGGTTGGCATCGGCATAGGCCTGCGCCACCTGGTGCCAGCGGGTCTCGAGGCCAAGCGAGCGGGCCTGTTCCTTGAGGTTGGTGAATTGTCCGCCCGGCATTTCATGCAGGTAGACTTCGGAAGCCGGTCCCTTGAGGTCGCTTTCGAAGGCAGCATACTGATTGCGCACAGCCTCCCAATAGAAGGAGATGCGGCGGATCCATTCGGGATCGAGGCCGGGATCGCGCTCCGTGCCCTTCAGCGCCTCGACGATCGAGCCGAGGCAGGGCTGCGATGTATTGCCTGACAGTGCATCCATTGCCGCATCGACCGCGTCGACGCCGGCGTCGACGGCGGCCAGCACCGTCGCGGCGGCAATGCCTGACGTGTCATGCGTGTGGAAGTGGATCGGCAGGCCGGTCGCCTCGCGCAGCGCCTTGAACAGCACCTTGGCGGCAGCCGGCTTCAACAGGCCGGCCATGTCCTTCAGCGCAATGATATGAGCGCCGGCCTTTTCCAGCTCGACGGCGAGATCGGTATAGTACTTGAGATCATATTTCGGGCGGGCGGAGTTGAGGATATCGCCCGTATAGCAGATCGCCGCCTCGCAAAGCTTGTTCTCCTCGGCAACGGCATCCATCGACACGCGCATGTTCTCCACCCAGTTCAGGCAGTCGAACACACGGAAGAGATCAACGCCGCCCTTGGCCGCCTGGCGTACGAAGTATTTGACGACATTGTCGGGATAGTTGGTGTAGCCGACGCCGTTGGCGCCGCGCAGAAGCATCTGCAGAAGCAGGTTCGGCGCACCCTCGCGGATCAGCGACAGGCGCTCCCACGGATCCTCGGTGAGGAAGCGCATCGAAACGTCGAAGGTGGCGCCGCCCCAGCATTCCAGCGACAGCAGCTGCGGCAGCGCCCGCGCATAAGTGCCGGCGACATGGGCGATGTCATAGGTGCGCATGCGGGTGGCGAGCAGCGACTGATGGCCGTCGCGCATCGTCGTGTCGGTCATCAGCACGCGCTTTTCATTGCGCATCCATTCGGCGAACTTCTGCGGGCCGAGCGTGTCGAGCAGCTGCTTGGTGCCGTCAGGCACCTTGCCGTCGATATAGGGCAAGACCGGCTCTGCCGCCTTCGGCGAGGGCGTCGGGCGGCCGCGCGTTTCGGGATGGCCGTTGACGGTGACGTCGGCAAGATAGGTAAGCAGCTTGGTTGCTCGATCCTGGCGCTTGACCTGCTGGAACAGTTCCGGCGTCGTGTCGATGAAGCGGGTCGTATAGCTGTTGTCGCGGAATTTCGGGTGGGTGATGATCGCTTCGAGGAAGGTCAGGTTCGTCGCCACGCCGCGGATGCGGAATTCACGTAGCGCACGATCCATGCGGGCGATCGTCTCTGCAGGTGTAGACGCCCAGGCCGTCACCTTGACCAGCAGAGGATCGTAGAAACGGGTGATGATGGCGCCGGAATAGGCCGTGCCGCCGTCGAGACGGATGCCGAAGCCGGCGGCCGAGCGATAGGCTGTTATGCGGCCATAATCCGGAATGAAGTTGTGCTCGGGATCCTCGGTCGTCACGCGGCACTGCAGGGCATGGCCGTTGAGGCGGATATCCGCCTGCTTCGGAACGCCCGATTCCGGCGTGCCGATGGCAAAGCCGTCGAGGATATGGATCTGCGCCTTGACGATGTCGATGCCGGTGACGACTTCGGTCACCGTATGCTCGACCTGGATGCGCGGGTTGACTTCGATGAAGTAGAACTTGCCGGTATCGGCATCCATCAGATATTCGACGGTGCCGGCGCCGACATAACTGGTCGCACCGGCAATCTTCAGCGAATAGGTTGCCAACTCCTGGCGCTGCGCGTCGGTGAGGTAAGGCGCCGGCGCGCGCTCGACGACCTTCTGGTTGCGGCGCTGGACCGAACAGTCGCGCTCGAACAGGTGAACGACATTGCCGTGCGTGTCGCCAAGCACCTGGCTTTCGACGTGGCGGGCACGCTCGACCAGCTTTTCGAGATAGACCTCGTCCTTGCCGAAAGCAGCCATGGCCTCGCGCTTGGCTTCCGTTACCTCCTTGGCGAGATCCTTGGGATCGCGGATGGCGCGCATGCCGCGACCGCCGCCGCCCCAGGAGGCCTTGAGCATCACCGGATAGCCGATCTCCTCGGCCATCTTCGCGACTTCGGCCATATCATCAGGCAGCGGCTCGGTGGCGGGCACGACCGGCACGCCGACCGAGATGGCGAGGTTGCGGGCCGCCACCTTGTTGCCGAGCTGGCGCATCGTATCGGCCCTCGGACCGATGAAGATGATGCCGGCGGCATCGCAGGCGTCGACGAATTCCGGGCTTTCCGACAGCAGGCCGTAGCCGGGGTGAATGGCGTCGGCGCCGGAAAGCTTGGCGACGCGGATGATCTCGTCGATCGACAGATAGCTTTCGATCGGGCCGAGGTCGCGGGCCAGATGCGGGCCGCGGCCAACCTGATAGCTCTCGTCCGCCTTGAAGCGGTGCAATGCCAGCTTGTCTTCCTCGGCCCAGATGGCGACTGTTTTTATGCCGAGCTCGTTGGCGGCGCGAAAGACGCGGATGGCGATCTCGGAACGGTTGGCAACCAGGATTTTGGAAATGGGCAATGCAGTCTCCTCACGGCATCGAAACGGGCAATGCTGCACCCGCGAAGAGAATTCTTAACTTCTTGTCACGAGAAGTTCAATTACGGAATAAGTCCGTTTCTGAAAGCAATCGCGACGATATGCTGCCGGTTCCGGGCCTTCAGCTTGTCCTGGATGCTGTTCGTGTACCAGTCGACGGTATGGTTCGAGATTTTCAGAAGCTTGCTGATCTCGATCGACGTCATGCCTTCGGCGAGGTGATTCAGAACTTCCATTTCGCGCTTGGTCAGGTTGACGTCGCCCTTGGCGGCTTCTTCCAGCGATTGGGCCTCGTCGCGCAGCTCCAGAAGCCTCCAGAACGCCTTTCTTGCCACAGCATCGAAAAGGGAAAGCTCCGTCGGCGACAGGTCGACGGCATCGCCGCCGATCGTCATGCTTCCAAGCAGGCCGTTGCGTCCGTGAATGGGGAAGATATAGCCGTCGACGAGCCCGTTGGCGCGGGCATCCGCCATCATCTGCTCCATCCGCCGCCGCAGAGGGTCTCCTTTCAGCGCAATCATGGCATCGCGCCAACGGAAGGGCCGCTGCGCCCGGCCGAGATGGCGCGCCACCGGGTCGACGAGCAGATATCTCTTGCTGGCGTAAGTCCGCGGCCAATTATCGGGCCAACGACCCGCAAGTATGAAGTTGGCAATATCGACATTCGGCCTCGGCTGCCTCAACAGGCCATAGAAGTCGAACTTGTAGGAGCGGAGCACCAGCTCGAGTTCGACCACGACATTCTTGGTAAGCTTGCATTCTTCGATGACCACAAGCAATTGCAATAACGAATGGATAGTCACATGCACCCCTTGGCTTTACAGCCCGAATTGTTGGCGGCCGGACATTGCGGTCGATATCCGCTTAAGCCCGCAACCCGCTCGATCGCCGGCAACATACTCAGCTCGGCATAAAATTGAACGCCTTTGGCGAAATTTTTATCTTTCAACCTGGAATGGATGTATTTGCACGACGCAACAGCGTGGTGGCGAAACCATTCTCAAATTGTCACATTTCTGCGGCGACCGATAGCGTCACCTTCGCGCGAGTGCGCGCGGTACGTGAAAATTCCCGTGAAAAAACAGCGTTGGATTCCGTTAATCGCCGGTTCAGGTAGCGATATGTAGCATCGCAACATTCCTAGTTCTGCTTATGCACAGAGGGTGCCCAACGTGTCGCTGTTCAAAGTCTATGCAAGAGCCCTGAAGTATCTTGGCGCGTATCGCTACCGCGTCTGGATGGTCGTGATCGCAAACATCGCGTTGGCGATGACGACCATTTACGAACCGGTTCTGTTCGGCCGCATCTTCGACGCCATTGCCAAGAAACAGGCAGTGACGCCGACCATGATGCTGTGGGCGGGCTTTGCCGTCTTCAGCGCTGTCGCCTTCATCGTCGTGTCCCGCGAGGCGGATCGTCTCGCGCATGGACGCCGCGCATCCTTGTTGACCGAGGCCTTCAGCCGCATCATTTCCATGCCGCTCTCCTGGCACAGCCAGCGCGGCACGGCGAGTGCGCTGAACACGCTGCTGCGCGCCTGCGAAGCGCTGTTCGGTCTGTGGCTCGAATTCATGCGCAACCACCTGACGACGGCCGTAGCGCTCGTCGTCATGGTCCCGACTGCCATGGCTATGGACCTGCGCCTCTCGGCAGTGCTCATCCTGCTCGGTATCTTCTACTGGGTCATCGGCCAGATGGTCATGAACCGCACGAAGGACGGCCAGACGTCGGTCGAAAGTCACTATAACACGGTCTTCTCGCATGTCAGCGACTCGATCAGCAACGTTTCGGTGCTGCATAGCTACAACCGCATCGAAGCCGAAACCAAGGCGCTGAAGTCGTTCACCGAACGTCTGCTTGCCGCCCAGTATCCGGTTCTCGACTGGTGGGCGCTTGCCGGCGCGCTGAACCGCACTGCCTCGACCGTTGCCATGATGGCGATCTTGATGATCGGCACCGTGCTCGTCCAGGACGGCAGCCTGAGCCTCGGCGCGCTGATCACCTTCATCGCCTTCGCCAACGTGCTGATCGGCCGTCTGGAACAGCTGCGCAACTTCGCCAACCAGATTTTCGAGGCACGCGCCAAGCTGATTGACTTCTATACGCTGGAAGATTCGGTTCGCGAACGCGAAGAGCCGGCTGGCCTGGCCGAAATCAAGGACGTGAAGGGCGAAGTCGAGTTCCGCAACGTTTCCTTCGGCTTTGCAAGCACCTCCCAGGGCCTGCACGACATCTCCTTCAAGGTGAAGGCCGGCCAGACCGTTGCCATCGTCGGTCCGACCGGCGCCGGCAAGACGACGCTCGTCAACCTGCTGCAGCGCGTCTTCGACCCGCAGGGCGGCCAGATCCTGGTCGATGGCCAGGACATCACCAAGGTGACGCGCCGGTCGCTGCGCCGCTACATCGCCACCGTCTTCCAGGACGCCGGGCTGCTGAACCGCTCGATCAGCGACAACATCCGCCTCGGCCGTGAAGGCGCGACCCAGGAAGAGATGATCCGCGCTGCCCAGGCGGCTGCCGCCAACGACTTCATCGAAACCCGCGAAAGCGGCTACGAAACCCGTGTCGGCGAACGTGGCAACAAGCTTTCCGGTGGCGAGCGCCAGCGTATCGCGATCGCTCGCGCCATCCTGAAGGACGCACCGATCCTCGTGCTCGACGAAGCCACGAGCGCGCTCGACGTCGAAACGGAGAACAGGGTCAAGGCGGCGATCGACAACCTGCGCCAGAACCGCACGACCTTCATCATCGCCCACCGTCTGTCGACGGTACGCGAGGCCGATATCGTCCTCTTCCTCGACAACGGCCGCGTCATCGAGAACGGCAGCTTCAGCGAGCTCAGCCAGAGTAACGGTCGCTTTGCCGCCCTGCTGCGCGCCAGCGGCATCCTGACGGACGAGGAAGTCCGCAAGGCGCACACGACGGAACACGAAGCCGCCTGATATTCGCAAGGGGCCCAAGATCGAAGCCGGGAGAGCACTGCTCTCCCGGCTTTTTGCTGCCGAACTTCCGGCCGGACGACGTTTGTCAGGCAAGCGCGATGCCACCGCAATCTGCGCCTGGCCTCTCACCCCAACCCTCTTCTCCCCGTTGAAACGGGGAGAGGGAGCTTACCGCAACAAAGTCAGCACCTTTTCCCCCGTCCACAGGTGCCGCAAACACGAACAGATCCCCTCTCCCCGCCTGCGGGGACACCTACATCCAGAAGCCACAGCCAACCAGAAACAAAGAAAGGCCCGGCGGGGAAACCGAGCCTTTCTGCGATTCTGATCGGAGGTCAATTCGGTTGGGCGCTACCAGGAGTTAACATCGGCGCCCAACCGAGATCGGATCAGAACTTGCGCTCAAAGCGGAGTACGCCGGCCCACTGGTCGCGGTCGGCGGCATCCCAATCGGTATAGGAGACTTCCGGCTCGATCAGCAGATCCTTGACCGGACGCCAGGCGACGTTTGCGGTAGCGGCGAAGATCTTCGAGCGGTGTAGGCCACCTGGGCATTGGCCTGCAGCTTCGGGGTCATGATAGCTCTGGCGCCGGTCCAGAAGGCCAATCGCCCAGCCGCATTCCGCGCCGTTGGTCGGGCAGGCGGAACGGTTGCTGTTGAGGTAGGAGCCTGCATACTTGTTCAGCTTGTCGCCGTCCGTATTCCAGCCACCCATGAGGAAGGCCTTGAAGGCACCGAAGCCGGCGTCGATACGGGCCTTGACGACACCTTCCTCAACGACGGAATCATAGCCGCCGATGACTCTCGGCGACCACGCACCCGTTGTGTAGCCAGCGCCGAGGACGACGTCCGGAGCATAGTGGTTGCCCTTGCCGGTCTGCCATGCGCCGCCATAGGACGAGGTGTCGCCCGAGGAGTTGGAATCTTCCAGCGAGATAATGACCGTGAAGCCGTTGCCGGCATCATACTTGTAGGTGAGCTGGTTGAGTTCCTTCGGGCCGTCATAGATGACGTCGTCGTTGATGACGTTGCCGGCATAGCCCATGTAATAATTGTACTGCGAGTCGGTCACACTTCTTTCGCGAAAGTATCACAAACAAAGTTATGAAGAAAAATCAGACAATTGAGCCGCGCATAAAGCGCGCCTCTACAAAACGTTCAGCGGCGTTTTCCGAAATGCAGGGGCATTGCAATCGCTGCGGCCGGCGCTTTCACAGGACGTTGGCCAGCCACCTGAAGCCGCTTGTGCTCGAGATGATAGGCATAGGCGAACTGTGCGGCGATACCGATGACGACATAGATCGCGCCGACGGTAGGGCTCTTGTTGGTCACATAGAGAAGGACCTGGCCGGCCATGGCAAGGATCGTGCCCGCAACGAAGATGCTGAGCGAATGCCGCCCGAGGATCGTCAACGGATGGTTCGCCGAGCGCCGCAGCAGCGCTGATAAGGACGGTATGCTGATGATCAGATAGGCCAGCGCCAGCACATGCAGCAATCGCGGCAGCGACAGGAACGTCTTGTCGAAGCCGGTGACGACAGTCGGCAGGCCGAATGTCGCAAGATAATCGCCGATCACCCAGAGCTTGTCGGTCACCCAGATGAAGGACAGGAGCACATAGGCGGAAGCGAGCCCGATCAGCACGGGATGAACGAGGATCCGCCCGCCACGCTTCACATGCATGGTGGCAACGAAACCGATGACGAAGAGGAACTGCCAGGACAGCGGATTGAGGAACCAGAATCCGTCAAGCAGTGTCGTGTGCGGCGCGATGTAATAGATGCCCGAAACAAGCCAGACGCTGGCGGACACGAGAAGCAGGAGCAGGGGATTTTTGGCCTCCAGCAGCATCATCAGCGGCAGCATCAGAAACAGGGCGCCATACATGGGCAGGATATTGTTGTAGCCGATCTGATGCCCGAGCGTCAGCAGCGCCGGAATGCCACGACCCGGATCCATCAGCAGCGCGAGGATATTCACCTCGCACAACAGGCCCTTCTGATGGAAGATCCACGCGCCGCAGATGAACAGTACCAGCGTCACGAAGGTGGTGATCATATGCGCGGTATAGAGGGTGAAGGCGCGCTTGACCGCCTTCCACATCATTGCCAGCCGATTGCCGGGGAGAAACTTCGTTCCATAGGCGAGGCCGACGGAGATTCCGGAGATCAGAACGAAAGCTTCCGCTCCATCGGAAAAGCCGAAGTTTTTCGTGGTCAGTTGCTCGAAGAACTGCCCCGGCACGTGATTGATGAAGATCATGATCAGGGCCAAGGCCCTGAGGACATCCAACCGAGTGTCCCGCAGCATCGCCGCAGGCTTTGGCAAACTCATTCGTTTTGCCGCAGCCGCGTCGATATTCACCCTCGAGTTCATCAAACTCTCCTGTTCCGACAATCAAATGCGATCGGGGCCAAAGAGTTCCCCCTTTGGCCCCGATCGTCGAAGCAAAACAGTGCGGAAAGCACTACTGTCCGATCGGATAGCCCTCTTCGGGATGGGCGATTGCCCTATCATTTATGGTGACCGAGTATCCCTCAGCATCGGGCGCTTTTGAGACGGAAATACGGTATTTTCCGCTCGGCAGTTCGAGGTCCGCCCCAAAGCCGTCCCATGTCGAAGGCAGCGCCGGCCTAACATACAGTCTGCCGTTTTTGACGCGAATGCCAAGAATGCCCTCGATTGCTACGCGATACAGCCAGCCGGCCGATCCTGTGTACCAGGTCCAACCGCCACGGCCGGTCAATTCACCTTCACCGTAAATATCAGCGGCAACGACATAGGGCTCTACACGATAGGTATCGGCCTGATCACGATCGCGTGCATGGTTGACCGGATTGAGCATGTCGAAGCAATGCCAGGCGTCATCGCCGCGGTCCATTTCCGCCAGCGCCATCACGACCCAGGTGGCCGCATGCGTATACTGACCGCCATTTTCACGGACGCCCGGCGGATAGGACTTGATGTAGCCCGGATCGCGCGCCGACTTGGCGAAGGGTGGCGTGAACAGCCGGATGATCCGGTTGTCGTCGTCCACCAGTTTGTCGAGAACGGCATTCATCGCCTTCTCGCCGCGTGCCTTATCGCCTTCGCCGGAGAGAATGTTCCAGGACTGCGCGATCGAATC
>Ga0209677_101272_pt1 | contig 11319 bp, 12 predicted proteins | sample AraplaCvi_mCL_r2_2_FD_184285 | JGI IMG/M metagenome (GOLD analysis project Ga0209677, IMG submission 184285) | Arabidopsis root microbial communities from North Carolina, USA - plate scrape CL_Cvi_mCL_r2 (SPAdes) (version 2) | ecosystem: Host-associated > Plants > Roots > Endosphere | place: USA... | reverse complement strand
GCGTGATGGGGTGGTTCAGCATGTCCTGCCCCTCGCGCGCATAGGAAAGATGGTCCTCCCCGACGAAGCCGGCCCGTGAGACGTAGACAATCCGATTGCCGCTGACCTTGACGGACCCGTTGCTGGGCGAGGAGACCACCTTGGTGCTGAAGGTCGGACCTTTCGAACGCGTCAGAATGATGCTGCACGGTTTGCCGCTGACCACGAACATGGTGCCTTGGACAGTCTGGTTGGCCAGCGTCCTGATGAACGGCACGCGGCAATTTCCTGCCAAAGCCTGGCTGCCGAGCGCAGCCAGCAATACGCATGACAATCCCGCAGCTCTGATCATTCGCTCCCCCTGATCGATAGGCACGTGAAGGCATTGACGAGCGAGTTAAAACCAGGACTGCTTTGTCATCAAGCCGATCGCCGAGATCGGCGGGACGCAGGTTAATGAATCATCCAACCCGTGCGGATCGAGAGCCGCGCGCTCTCCTTCGAACGAGACCGACATGGCGGTTGCCGAACTCAAGCTCACCCTCGTCGTCGCCTGCGCCCTGATCGACGCAGACAAGCGCGTGCTGCTGGCGCAGCGCCCACCTGGCAAGTCGATGGCCGGCCTGTGGGAGTTTCCAGGCGGCAAGATCGAGCCCGGCGAGCGACCGGAGACCACGCTGATCCGCGAGTTGCAGGAGGAGATCGGCATCACCGTCGCCGAGCCATGCCTCGCGCCGCTGACCTTCGCCAGCCACGCCTATGAGACGTTCCACCTGCTGATGCCGCTCTATATCTGCCGCCGTTGGGAGGGCCAGGTGGTCGCGCGCGAGGGACAAACTCTGGCCTGGGTGCGGCCGAACAAGCTGCGCGATTATCCGATGCCGCCGGCGGACATCCCGCTGATCCCGCATCTGATCGATCTGCTGATGTGACGAACAGGCCATGGCCTGTTCGTCATTCCGGGGCGATGCGTTAGCATTGAACCCTCAGGTGCGCAATTGCGCACCGAGAATCTCGAGATTCTCCGATGCGCAATTGCGCATCTGAGGTCTGGTCCTTCGGACCATCCCGGAATGACGGCGGAGAGATCCAGGAGGAAGCCCGGCCATACCGAACAAGTAGGCTGAGCCGTTGTCACTCTTCCTTCTTCGCCTGCTTCACCGCCGCCTCCAGGCTCGCCTTGGCCGAGCCCGGCCGCAGCGGCTTCTGCTGGCTCTCGTGCGGAGCCCAGCCCGACAGCCAGATGATATCGAAGGTGGCGCGGATGCGGCCGTCTGCGTCCGCAAAGCGCTCGCCATAGATCTCGGCCATGCGCAGCATGGTCGCGCGGCGGGTCGGTATCCGCCGCCGCTCGACCAGCATGTTGGTGGCACCCATGCGCCTGATATCCTGCATCAGGCCGAACACATCGGCATAGCGCACCACGACGCGATCGACATCGGTGACCGGCAGTGCAAATCCCGCCCGCTGCAACAGACCGCCGACGTCACGCAGATCGGCAAAGGGCGCCACACGCGGCGACACGCCGCCCTCGCATTCGGCTTCCGCTGCCGCAAAACTTTGCCGCAGCTCGGTCAGCGTATCGCCGCCGACCATCGCGGCCAACAGCAGCCCGTCCGGCCGCAGGGCGCGACGGACCTGCGCCAGCACGCCCGGCAGGTCGTTGACAAACTGGAAGGCCAGCACCGACAGCGCGAGATCGAGCGATTGCGGGGCCAGCGCGAGCTCTTCCCGCACTGATTCCGGTACACGCGTGAACGACGCGAAGCGGTCCGTGAACGGCGCCTGCAAACCACCCGGCGTCCAGACATCGGCCGTGTCGTTGAATGCACGCTTCACCGCGGCAAGCCGGTCGCCCAGATCCTCGACGACTCGATCGAGCAGGAACATTTCCGGCGCACGCACGGCCCGACGCTGCCGCTGCATCAGCAGCGCGCGATCGAACAGGACAGGCGCTGAGTTTTGGTTGGTTGTCATGACCGTTGGTTACGCCGATGCCGGGCTTCGCGCAATTTCCTGTCGTTTCGGCCTTGAGCCGGAACGAGTTTACGGAAACGGTTGCCCTTGAGCCGCTCGCGGCGCAGCGCTAGCCTGCGGGGCATGGATGCCGAGATCGCGCCACAGCGCTCAGCTGCAGCCTGGATGCGCTCGAGCCTCGGCGCCGCCGGCGGCGCCATCGCGCATCTGGCCAAGCTCGCGCTCGACATCGCGCTGCCGACGCTGTGCATTGCCTGTCGCGAGCCGGTCGACGGCGAAGGCGTCTGCGCCGCCTGCTGGGGCAAATTGTCGTTCATCGAGCGTCCCTATTGCCCGAAGCTCGGCATTCCCTTCGTCTATGATCCCGGCCCCGAGCTGCTCTCGATGGAGGCGATCGCGAACCCGCCGGCCTATGCACGGGCGCGCGCCGCCGTGCGCTATGACGACATCGCCCGTACGCTGGTGCACGCGCTGAAATACCAGGACCGCACGGATCTGGCGCCGATCATGGGCCGCTGGATGGCGCGCGCCGGACACGAGCTGCTCGAGGGCGCCGACGCACTGATCCCCGTGCCGCTGCATTGGCGGCGCAGCTTCAGCCGTCGCTACAATCAATCCGGCGCGCTGGCACGGGTGGTCGCGCGCCAGAGCGGCGTGATGCTGCGATCTGACGCACTGCGCCGGATCCGTTCGACGGAACAGCAGGTCGGGCTCTCCCGCAGCCAGCGCGCCAGCAACGTGCAGGGTGCCTTCCAGGTACCCGCCGACCGCCTATCGGATGTGCAGGGGCAGCGGATCGTGCTGGTGGACGACGTGCTGACGTCAGGGGCGACGCTCGATGCCTGTGCACGGGCGCTGTTGCGCGCCAAGGCAGCCCAGGTCGATGTGCTGGTCTTCGCCCGGGTTGTGGAAGGCCCGCGGACTCCCATATAATCCGCCGACTCCATAACAGTTGAGCGCGAGATGACCGCTGCTATCGAAATCTACACCCGGCCGGGCTGCGGCTATTGCACGGCCGCCAAGTCGCTGCTGGCCCGCAAGAAGGTCGTGTTCACGGAATATGATGCGGGACGCGACCCGTCATTCCGGCAGCAGATGTATGATCGTGTCGGCCCGGGCTCGACGTTTCCGCAGATCTTCATCGCTGGCACCCATATCGGCGGCTGCGACGATCTCTATGCGCTCGATCGCGCCGGCAGGCTCGATGCCATGTTCGCAGGCGAAGGGGTCGCCTCATGAGCACTGACCGCAGCTTCACGGCCGCCATGGTGCAGATGCGCACGGGCCTCATGCCCGAGCCCAGCCTGGAACAGGCGACCCGGCTGATCCGCGAAGCGGCGGCCCAGGGTGCCGACTATGTGCAGACCCCCGAAGTGAGCAACATGATGCAGCTATTCCGGGCGGCGCTGTTCGAGCACCTGAAGAGCCAGGACGACGATGCCTCGCTGAAGGCCTATCGTGCGCTCGCGGCGGAATTGAAGATCCATCTCCACATTGGCTCGCTGGCGCTGCGCTTCTCCGAGGAGAAGGCGGTCAACCGCTCGTTCCTGATCGGGCCCGAGGGCGAGATCCTCGCGAGCTACGACAAGATCCACATGTTCGACATCGATCTGCCGGGCGGCGAGAGCTATCGCGAATCCGCCAACTATCAGCCCGGCGAGACGGCCGTGATCTCCGACCTGCCCTGGGGCCGGATCGGGCTGACCATCTGCTACGACGTGCGCTTTCCCGCGCTCTACCGCGCGCTCGCCGAGGCCGGCGCCTCCTTCATCACGGTCCCCTCGGCCTTCACCCGCAAGACCGGTGAGGCGCATTGGCACACGCTGCTGCGGGCGCGCGCCATCGAGACCGGCTGCTTCGTTTTCGCCGCTGCGCAATGTGGCCTGCACGAGAACAAGCGGGAGACGTTTGGCCATTCGCTGATCGTCGACCCCTGGGGCGAAGTGCTCGCCGACGGCGGCACCGAGCCGGGCGTGGTGCTGGCCCGCATCGATCCCGCGCGGGTCGAGACCGCGCACAAGGCGATCCCCTCGCTGCAGCATGGCCGCCGCTTCGGCATGGCCGATCCGAAAGCCGGGCCCGATTATCTGCATCTGGTGCGGGGATCGGCATGATCCGCTACGCGCTGCGCTGCGAACGCGACCATATGTTCGAAAGCTGGTTCCAGAGTTCGTCGGCCTACGAATCCCAGGTCAAGCGCAAGCTGGTGGAATGCCCCTCCTGCGGCTCGACCAAGGTCGAGAAGGCGATCATGGCGCCAAGGATCGTCAAGAGCAACGTCAGCAAGAAGGGCCGCGCGCCCGTGCCGCCCGTTCCTGATGTGGCACCCGAGCGTCCCGAGGCAGCAGCGGCACCGGCACCCGGCTCGCAATCGCTGATGATGGCGCAGGAACGCGAGCTGCGCGCCAAGCTGAAGGAGCTGCGCGACCACATCGTGAAGAGCGCCGACAATGTCGGCGAGCAGTTCCCGAGCGAGGCGCGCAAGATGCACTACGGCGACATCGAGCATCGGCCGATCTATGGCGAGGCCTCGCCGCAGGAAGCACGCGAGCTGGTCGAGGAAGGCATCGAGGTCGCACCGCTCCCGGTGCTGCCGGACGACCGGAATTGACGGGCGTAGCCTGTCATTCCGGGACACGCGCGCCATCGCGTGAACCCGGGATCTCGCGCCACGAATCCCATACCAAATTGCGAGATTCCGGGTTCGGCCGCTCCGCGGCCGCCCCGGAATGACGGAGCAAGGATGTCCCCCCTCTCCTCCTCCTGGCAAATCTGGGCCCTGCTCTCTGCTCTGTTCGCGGCACTGACCGCGATCTTCGCCAAGGTCGGCGTCGAGGGCATCAATTCCGATCTCGCCACCCTGATCCGCACCGCCATCGTGCTGATGACGCTCGCGGCAATCCTGTTCGCGACCGGCCAGCTCACCAATCCCGGTCCGATTCCCGCAAAGAGCTGGCTGTTTCTGGTGCTGTCGGCGCTCGGCACCGGCGCGTCCTGGCTATGCTATTTCCGCGCGCTCAAACTTGGTCCTGCGACTCTGGTGGCGCCGATCGACAAGCTCAGCGTGGTGCTGGTGGCGCTGTTCGGCACAGTCTTCCTCGGCGAGCGCCCGTCGCTACAAGGCTGGATCGGCATCGCGCTGATCGCGAGCGGCGCGGTGCTGATCGCGATCAAGGCGTAGATCTCTTCGATTGAGCATGATCTTTCGGAAAACCGGTCTCCACTTTTCCGGATCCTGCTCTAACCCCTCACGAGGCGACGATCAGCAGCGCCACGCCGCCGACGATCAGCACGATGCCGGAGACCTCGCGCAGCGAAACCGGCTGCTTGAACGAATAGTATGACACGGCTTGGGCGAACAGCACCTCGACCAGCGCCAGCGTGCGGACATTGCCGGCGGCGGCCAGCGCGAATGCCAGGAACCAGAATTGCGACGAGAAGGCGCCGACGAAGCCCGCCAGCATCGACGGCCGCCACAGCGCCAGGATCGCCCTGAGGACGCCGGGCGCGCGCGCCAGGAGATAAATCGTCAGCAGCAGCGTCTGCAGGAACAGGCCCCACACCAGCGTGGTGGTCGCCGCCGTGACGAAGGAGACGCCCTCGACAGTGATGATGGCGCCGCGATAGCCGACCGCCGAGAGCGCGAACGCCGCCGCGGCAGCGAGGCCGATCGCCGTGGGCTTCAGCTCGGCAAAGCCCTTGTCGCCGCCGGGCCGCAACGCCGTGATGATGACGCCGAACGTTGCGATCAGGATCGCAACGATCTTCATCACGGAGAGCGGGTCACCGAGAAACACGAAGCCGAAGACCGCGGTCTGGATTGCCTCGGTCTTCAGGTATGCGGTCGTCACCACGAAGGAGCGGTCGGTCATCGCGAGCAGCATCAGCCCGGTGCCGATGATCTGGCTGAGCGCGCCAAGCAACAGCCAGGGCCAGAACGCGGAAGGCGGCCATGGCAGCCTGTCGCCGGAGGCGAGCAGCACGGCGGCCAGAAACAGCAGCGAGAACGGGAAGCCGAACAGGAAGCGGATGTTGGTCGCGCCCCAGGTGCCGAGCTTCGCCGTCAGCGACCGCTGCATCGCATTGCGCGCGACCTGGCCGGCCGAGGCGACCAGCGTGAAGGGAATCCAGAGCGTGGTGATGGAAAACATTGAAACGGGATTTGGCAGGAGAAACACCGCGCCACCGTGCCGGGCGGATGCCGCGCGGTCAACAGCCACGCCGTCGCTCTGGGTTGCAAATGGCGTTTGCGCAATTGCGGTTTTGAATTTTATCAGCGAAAGTCGCCGCAATGCCGGTGTCGTCGCTGCGAACGCTGGGACCCACAAACGTCGGCTAAAGCTTGAGGCGCAGGCCTCAAACAATCAAGTCGCTGAGATCGCGCCATTCGAGGAAGGCGACATCGCTGACGCGCCACGATTGTCGCCGACGACTTCTTCGATTGAACTGGCTAGCCGTGAAGTTGCGCGTTGAGGCCGTCCCAATTCGGTGTACGTCTGGTTGCCTCAAGAGCGCCGCTCTGGGAATTACGACGAAATAGAAGGCCCTTCTGGCCTGAGAGTTCTTTAGCTTTCAGTACTCGGCCATCTCCCAAAAGGATGCGCGCGCCTGCCGTGACATAACAGCCCGCTTCGACGATACAATCGTCACCCAATGAAATGCCGATACCGGCGTTGGCTCCGATCAGGCAGCGCTCACCAACTGTAATCCTCGCTTTCCCTCCTCCGGACAGAGTGCCCATGATCGACGCTCCGCCACCAACGTCGCTGCCGCTTCCCACAACTACACCGGCGCTTATCCGGCCTTCGACCATGCAGGGACCGAGCGTACCTGCATTAAAATTGCAGAAGCCTTCATGCATGACGGTCGTGCCCGGAGCCAAGTAGGCTCCGAGCCTTACGCGATCTGCATCTGCAATTCTCACGTCCGCAGGCGTCACATAATCAGTCATGCGCGGAAACTTATCCACGCCGGTCACCTCAAACGCCAGGGCGCGCTTTCGCGCTGCGATTCGCGCTTCCGGTACACGCGAGCATTCACAGGGACCGAGCGTCGTCCAGGCGACGTTAGGTAGCAGACTGAAAATGCCTTCAAGATTCAGGCAATTGGGCTGGACAAGCCGGTGGCTCAGCAGATGGAGTCGAAGATATGCGTCGTGCACATCAGCCGGCGCAGATGCAAGGGAGTCAATTTCTGTATGAATGGCAACGATGTCGACATTGCGGATGTCGTCGTGTCGCGCGTATCCGTCTGCCGACTCACCCAACGATCTGTCGATCTCGTCGCTGGTCAGCCGCACCGTTGCCGACTTATCGGCCTCCACAACCAAGTGTAGCCGAAGAAACCAGGAATCCAACACGCGACCATCAGCGGCAATCGTCGCAAATCCCTCGCCTCTCGCGCCCCTCAGCTCCATCGCCATTTGAATTTCTCACACTACGATCCTACACGTAATGCATACGCGAGTTCTCGCAGAAATGGCAACTTCTGGACTCTCAAACACGTCCGCTTTGCGGGTCATTTTCGACGGCTTCATCAGGGATTGTCGGCAGATTGATGCCCGCTCCGCCCGTCAGCGCCGAACCGGGGCCGAGCCGGAAGCGTTGCGCCTGGCCGGGCTCCCGTGATTCAAACTCCCAGACTCGGGCTCGAATCCTGCGCTACGACCGCCCTCACACCATCTGCTCTGCCACCACCATGTAGTTGACGTCCATGTCGGACGACAGGCTCCAGCGGTCGGCGAAGGGGCTGTAGACGACGCCGGTCTGCTCGGCGATGACGAGGCGGTTGTCGTGCAGATACTTTGTCAGTTCGTCCGGCGTGACGAACTTGCTCCACTGATGGGTGCCGCGCGGCAGCCAGCGCAGCACATATTCGGCGCCGACGATGGCGAGCGCAAAGCTCTTCCAGTTGCGGTTCAAGGTCGAGGCCACCAGCATCCCGCCAGGCTTGAGCATGGCGGCGCAGCGCGACACGAACGCGCCAATATCGGCGACATGCTCCACCACTTCCATCGCCAGCACGATGTCGAAGCGCTCGCGCGGGTCCATCTCCTCGATGGTGGTGCAGCGATAGTCGATCGACAGATGCCCCTTCTCGGCATGCAGCCGGGCGGCGGCGATGTTGCTCGCCGACGGGTCGACGCCGATCACCTGCGCGCCGAGCCGCGTGAACGGCTCGCACAGCAGGCCGGCGCCGCAGCCGATGTCGAGCATGCGCAGACCCGACAGGCAATTGAGGCTCTTTGGATTGCGCTCGAACTTGCGGCACGCAGCGTCGCGGATATAGGCGAGCCGCAGCGGATTGATCTGGTGCAAGGGGGCCATCTTGCCCTTGGGATCCCACCAGGTCTCCGACAGCTTTGAGAATTTTGCGATCTCGGCGGGATCCACCGTCGAGCCGGTCGTGCTGGCGCGGGAGTCACCTGACATCGTCATCACGTCTCTCTCGTCCTAGCGGGCGGTGATGGCGTTGCGGAACGCCAGTGGCTCGGCAATGGTCGAGATGGTCTCTTTTCCCTCGCCGACTCCCATGATGGTGACGTCACCGTAATTGAGAACGCGCCCCGCAATGCTCTGATTGACGTCGACGCTCTCGACCTTGTCCAGCGCCATCTCGAAGGTCCGGCGCTTGATGAAGCCGGTCTTGTGCACGACGCGCTTATTGGTGACGTCGGTCTCGGTGGTGAGGCGATGGAACCAGGCTCTCACCGTCCAGTACAGCGCAGCGATCGCGGCCACCGCGGCGGCCGCGAGGCATAGCAGCACGACGCTGTCGCTCGTGGTCAGGCGTGACAGCACCAGCAGGACCGCGGCGACGAGCCAGGCCGCGATTGCCGGCAGATAGAACACCCAATGCGCATTGGTCGAATACAGCACCTTCTCCCCGGGCTGCAGGATCTCGTCGATATACCGCCCCATACCTCGCCTCTAACTGACCAAACCCTACTAGGAACCCGCTTGCCCCCGGCCGCGGCGCTATGTATACGCGCGTTTCGGCTGGCGCGCCTCCTGCTTTCGCGCGAGCCGGCCAATTTATCCTCCTTCAGGGAATGAGCGCGTCGTCATGGGTCGCCTCGTGCTGAAATTCGGCGGCACATCCGTCGCCAACATCGACCGTATCCGCAACGTCGCGCGCCACGTTAAGCGTGAGGTCGATGCGGGCCACGAGGTCGCAGTCGTCGTCTCCGCGATGTCCGGCAAGACCAACGAGCTAGTCGGCTGGTGCACCGAGGCCTCGCCGCTACATGATGCCCGCGAATATGACGCCGTGGTGGCATCGGGCGAGCAGGTGACCTCCGGACTGCTCGCAATCGTGCTGCAGAGCATGGGCATCCAGGCCCGCTCATGGCAGGGCTGGCAGATTCCGATTCTGACGAGCGACGCGCATGCCTCGGCGCGCATTCTCGGGATCGACGGCTCCGAGCTGATCCAGCGCTTCAAGGAGCGCAAGGAGGTCGCTGTCATTGCCGGCTTCCAAGGCATCAGCCCCGACACCAACCGAATCACCACGCTCGGCCGCGGCGGCTCCGACACCTCGGCTGTCGCAATCGCGACTGCCGTGAAGGCCGACCGCTGCGACATCTACACCGACGTCGACGGCGTCTACACCACCGATCCGCGCGTGGTGCCGAAGGCCAGGCGGCTCGACAAGATCGCCTTCGAGGATATGCTGGAGCTGGCCTCGCAGGGCGCCAAGGTTCTGCAGGTGCGCTCGGTGGAACTCGGCATGGTTCACAACATGCCGATCTTCGTTCGCTCCTCATTCGACAAACCTGAAGACATCGATCCCCATGCCAACCAGCCGCCGGGCACGCTGATCTGCAGCGAGGAACACATCATGGAAAGCCACGTCGTCACCGGCATCGCCTTTTCGAAGGATGAGGCGCAGATCTCGGTCCGCCAGATCGCCGACAAGCCCGGCGTCGCAGCGTCAATCTTCGGCCCGCTCGCGGATGCCAACATCAATGTCGACATGATCGTGCAGAACGTCTCAGAGGACGGCAAGACCACCGACCTCACCTTCACGGTGCCGGCGGCGGACTATAATCGCGCCCGCGAGACGATCACCGCGTCCAAGGCCAAGATCGGCTACCAGCGGCTGGATACCGCAACCGACGTGGCCAAGGTCTCGGTAATCGGCTCCGGCATGCGCAGCCATGCCGGAGTCGCGGCCCAGGCGTTCAAGGCGCTGGCCGAGCGCAGCATCAACATCCGCGCCATCACCACCTCGGAGATCAAGTTCTCCGTGCTGATCGACGCGGCCTATACCGAGCTTGCGGTACGGACGCTGCATACGCTCTACGGGCTGGATCAAGTTTAGGAGAAATTTCTCCGCCCTTCACGCGAGCTCCGGCCGCCGGATTCGCCGGGCTCGCGCACGCTAGCCATGCTCACACCGAAAGCCGTTGAGCTTTCCGGTGATGGCAGGCCTTTTGCTTGGCAAAACAAGCCCCAATTCGCTATACGGCCTGTCAGGATTGCTGCTGCGGGCGGAACCCGAGCAGAGGTTGTCCTGATTTGGGCCGGCACCCGGGGCGTGCGGCGGCCCAGATTAAGAAAGCCGTTGCATGTCCAGAACTTAGCGCCAGACTTCCGGCCGCCGGCCGGACTGGCCCCAGGAAGGGGATTGTGCCACATGCGAAGCGCGTCGGGAGGCCCCCGCGTCTTGCTCAGACGGCTTCGCGAAACCATGGCGGAGCAGGTCTCGGCGCAGGAGCGCCTGGACAAGATCGTGGTGCTGATCGCCGCCAATATGGTGGCGGAAGTCTGCTCGGTCTATGTGCTGCGCGTCGATAATACGCTGGAGTTGTATGCCACCGAAGGCCTGAACCGCGACGCCGTTCACAGGACGGTGCTGAGCGCGCATGAGGGCCTGGTCGGCCTCGTCGCCAGCGAGGCGACACCGCTGAACCTCAGCGACGCGCAGAGCCATCCGGCATTTTCTTACCGTCCGGAAACGGGCGAGGAAATCTACCACTCCTTCCTCGGCGTGCCGGTGCTGCGCGCCGGCAATACGCTCGGCGTGCTGGTGGTGCAGAACCGCGCCAAGCGCACCTATGTCGAGGAAGAGGTCGAGGCGCTGCAGACCACCGCGATGGTGCTCGCCGAGATGATCGCCTCCGGCGAGCTTGCGGCGCTGGCCCAGCCCGGCGCCGAGCCTGCGGCGCGGCACTCGATCCACAAGACCGGCTCCATCCTCTCCGACGGCATCGCGCTCGGCCATGTCGTGCTGCACGAGCCGCGCGTGGTCGTGAACAACTACATCGCCGAAGACCTGCCGAAGGAGATCAAGCGGCTCGACGCAGCACTGGCGAAGCTGCGCTCCGATCTGGACCGCCTGCTGGAGCGCGGCGACGTCGCC
>Ga0209677_101271_pt1 | contig 11324 bp, 6 predicted proteins | sample AraplaCvi_mCL_r2_2_FD_184285 | JGI IMG/M metagenome (GOLD analysis project Ga0209677, IMG submission 184285) | Arabidopsis root microbial communities from North Carolina, USA - plate scrape CL_Cvi_mCL_r2 (SPAdes) (version 2) | ecosystem: Host-associated > Plants > Roots > Endosphere | place: USA... | reverse complement strand
TGGGCATAGATGGCGTTCCACTTGACCAACTGCGGGTTTGCATCGATGGCGGCGATCACGGCCTGGAACGACGGCGGGCGGCTGGTGGCATCCAGTCGTCCTGACAGGCTCGCAAACTTGGGCGACGTCTCTCCCATGAGCACCGCCAATTCGCGGCGTGCACTCGACAGAGCGGCCTTGGTCCGCTCGCGATCGGCCTTCACCAAGGCCGCTGCGACCTCGGTGCGGCCGGTCTCCGCAGGCGAGGAGGCGCCGGCATCGACCCTGCGCTGGAGCAGAGGCGTCAGACGTTCGATGGCCGCGACCTGCTCGTCCAAGATCGCGATGCGCCGTTGCAGCCCGAGCACGTTGAGGAAGGCAATCGCCGTCTCGGAGAGGATCTGAAGGCGCACCGCCTTGCGCTCGATTGCCGCACTTTCGACGCCGGCCTGGCCTGCGGCGACCCGGGCCTCGCGCTTGCCAAAGAGCTCGAACAGCTGGCTGATCTGCAGCGTGGTCTCGGCGGACCTGGTGCCGCGGTAGATGCCAGAACCGAAGGAGTTGTCCTGCTCATAGGACACTTCCGGATTGATCAGCGCGCCTGCCTGGATGCGCTGGCCGGTGGCGATGCCGATGTCCCGCTCGGCCGCGGTGAGACGGGGACTGGCCGCGAGCGCGCGCTGCAGCGCCGCTCCCAGATTGAGGGTCTGCGAATGCGACACGGCTGCAAGCCACGGGCTGCACAGCAATGCCATCGCGCACGCGAGACGCGCGGCGGTCTTGACGAACATGATGATGACCTGACGAACGGCGGAATGAGGACGCGGAAAGCGTCCGGCGATTGCGTTCAGGTCAGGAATTTTGGCGGAGGCGGATCGATTCCCCTGGGAAGGCCGGGGCGGAGCTCGTCTGTCGGCACGATCGCCTTCGGCGTGGGCTCGATGGCGATGGCGGCGGCGATGGGCGTCGGGAGCGAAACCGGGAAGCAGCCATGACAATGATGCTCGGCGGCAACGCCCTTGTCTGTGTGATCGAGGTCATTGTCGATCGACCCGATCGTCGCCGCCGCCGCCGCATGCGTGACATCGAGGTCACTGAGCCCGTGCAATGCGCCGGCAAGCACATACAGCGCCATCACGACCGCAGCCAGCAGCCGGCGCGGAATGCGCAGACGCGACGCTCGTTGCTGGCGGGGCAAAAAGAGCACCTGGACGATTCCCGGGTTCGACGATGAGGGCCTGCCTAACACAGGGCATCCGTGCGTGTCGATGTGCAACAATGTTACAGTCTTGACTGCAAGGGCTTGACGAAGTTCCCGGATTGTCGCGGGGTGACCTCCTCGGCTGGTCATTTTCGCGGATTGCATCTAATTCATTGTCGGCGCTGTCGCGCTGTCGTCCATCCCATGCGAAAGACCTCATGCGTCGCATCACGATCGTCGAAACCGGGCTCGTCCCTCCGAAATATCGCACGCGGCACGGCTCGTTTCCCGACATGTTCGAGCGGATGATCCGCGCCGCGGATGACGCCGCCAACTTCGATGTAGTCAGCGTCGTGACGGGCGAACCGCTTCCCGATCCGACATCGTTGCAGGCGATCCTGATCACCGGCTCGTCCGCCGGCGTCTATGACGAGCTCGACTGGATCGCGCCGCTCGAGGCGTTTGTGCGGGCGGCCTATGCCGAGGGTACGCCGATGGTCGGCGTCTGCTTCGGCCATCAGTTGATCGCCCAGGCGATGGGCGGGGTGGTGCGCAAATCGGACAAGGGTTGGGGCATCGGTCGTCACGTCTATCAGGTGACGCCGGACAACGGCGTCATCGAAGATGCAGAGCTCGCCATTTCCTGCTCGCACCAGGATCAGGTGATCGAGGCGCCGGCCTCGGCGCGCACCATCATGTCGTCGCCGTTCACGCCGCATGCCGGACTGCTCTATGCGAACGGCGCGACCTTGTCCGTGCAGCCGCATCCGGAGTTCGACGCAGACTTCGCTTATGAATTGTGCGAGGCGCGGGCAGGTATCGCGCCCGACGGCGTCGTCGCCACCGCCAAGGCCTCCCTGGCCGAGCCGCTCGACAGCGCGAGACTCGGCCGCGCGATCACGCGTTTCCTGTTGCGTGAGTGATTCCTGCGCGAGCCGTTCAGGACACAATACCGCTCAAGCGAGTGTAGCCCGGATGAGCGCAGCGATATCCGGGACCGCGTCCATCATCATTCCCGGATGTCGCTGCGCTCATCCGGGCTACAGGTCCGTTACTCTGCGCCATGGCTGCGGTGATAGCCGTTCGTCGCCGGCCACGGCCAGCCAGCAAGCGCTGCGCGATCCGGCTCGTAGATCTCGATGAGAAGGGGATAACAGGCCGCGGCGTCGCTCGAATGGGTGGCGCTGCAGTCGCCGCCCGGGCAGGCCGACAGCGCGCCGAGCAGGTCGATCTCCGCGAACAGCTCCAGGTAGTCGCCGGGGCGGACCGGGCTCGCCTTCATGAAATACTGATGCGTATCCGCAGTGAAGCCCGTGCACATGAAGACGTTGAGCACGTCATGAACGTGATGCTCGACCGCGCGAGGCTCGGCGTTCAATTCCGCGGCCAGCGCGCGCGACAGGTTGGAATGGCAGCAGAGATCGTACGGCCTGCCGTTCAGCAGCATGTTCGTATACGGGTCGCAGCGCGTGCCGATCACGTCGTGGATGCCGGCACCGTCGGCATCGAAGCCGTACCAGCCGAGCGTGTCAAAGCTGATGGTCGCCATTGGGCGCAGGTGCGGCATGGTGCTCCATAGCCGGTCGCCGGTGCCGACGTGGGTGGCATGCAGCGCGCGGGTCTTGCCACTGAAGAAGCGCTCGGAAAGATCGTGCGCGTTCCAGAGATTGAGATCGCCGACCTGCGGGCCGTCAGTGCTGACGATGCGAACAAACTGGCCGCGCGACGCGCGGAACGTCCTGGCATCGCGCGGCGGCACCACGATCTCGTCGACCTTGCGCAAGCCGGCGCGCGCCTGCTCCAGCACGCTCATGTCAGGCCGAGGCATGGTGCCGGCGGGATAAACGATCGTCGGCTTGGCCGCGCGGCGTGATGCGGCGTCAGCGGGCTGGAGGTCGAAAGCCATGATCAATTCCCTCAGGGCGGCGGGCCAGCGGTCGCTTCCACGCGGCTCCGTGCCGCATCGGACCCTGGTTGTGCTTGCTCCGGTCCCTGATGCAACCTGCTCAGGAAGTAGTCCAGCCCGGGGCGCAGCCGATCGATGACATAGGTCGCGCCTTCGGGTGTCAGATGCAGCGAGTCCCAGACAATCGTGGTCTCTGCGTCGATCTTCAACGGACAATCGCCATTCTTGCAGACCGCGTCCAGCACGGAGACGAACTGGATGTTGTCGAAAGCCGCCGATAGCAGCCTGACCCGGTGGTCAGCCCTGTAGGCCCAGGGAATGACCCGGAGATGGTTGCCGACAGGCACGTGAGTCTGCTCAAGACGAACCAAGGTCGCTGCGAGCGGCGCCGGAAACTCCAGCGACGGCCCCAGCAGCAGAACAGGAATCCCCGCATTGCGGGTCGCCGCCAAGGTCGCGTTCAAACGGACGTTGAAAGGGCTGTCGGAGCCGGCCGTTGCCGCCCGCTCCATCGCAGCCGGCTCGAGGTTTTCCAGATAAACGCTCCAGTGGCCGGACAGGATCACGGCCGACACCCGATGCTCCCTTAGGACGGTAGCGAATGTGGCGTTGATCTGATCGCAGTTCTGCGAGGCGGGCCGTGTGAAGCCGATGAAGGGCGTGCAGCCAGCGGAGCTGAGCTGCAGCAGGTTATAGCGCTGCGGATCCAGATATGCGCGCAGGGCCGGGGCAAGATGGGCGGCCGTGCTGTCGCCCATCAGCAGGATGTTGATCTTGTCGCCGGCTGGCGTCAAGCAGGCCGAGACGTCGTAGCTCGCGAACGAGTCCTGCGGCTGAAGAAAGCAGGTGTGCTCGCGATAGAGCGGCCCCATGTTCGCGATAGAGTATCGCAGCATCCGCTGCTCTCGCTGCGCATACCGGCTCGGATAGCCGTCTTCGACAAGGCCGACGCTGCAGATGGCGACCAGGAGCGTGGCGGCGGTCGCGACCAGGCCGGAGATGCGCCAGTCCCTCCAGCGCATGCTCTTCCGCGGTGGCGTTTCCACGAACCGGTACGACAGATAGGCGAGCAGCAGTGATCCTGCGAGCAGCGCCACGACGGACCACGGCGAGTCGACCCACGTCAACGGCATCGCTGCGCTTCCGAGCAGGAAGACCGGCCAATGCCACAGATAGAGCGAGTACGAGATCTTGCCGAGGAATAGCCCGATGCTGCGCCCGGGCAGCGGCACCGGCCGAGGGCTCTCGCGATTATACGCGATCATGAACAGAGCCGCACCGAGGCAGGGTACCAGCGCGTTCAGGCCCGGGAAGCGCGTCTCGGCCGTGAAGGCCACGATCGGTATCAGCATCAGCAGGCTGCCGGTGCCAGCGCAGGCGCAGCGCCATCCGAAGCCAACCGGGGACCAGCGATGCGCAAACAGCGCCAAACCGCCGATGAGGAATTCCCAGGCGCGCAGCGGCGACAGATAGAACGCAGCAGCGGCCCATCCCTTGATCAGCAACTCATCAGCGGCGCACAGCGCCACGGTCCCCGCAAGCAGCAGGGCGATCGATGTGCGCGATGCCGGGTCGCGAAAGCGTTTGCTCCACAGCCAGGTCGCCAGCGGGAACATGAAGTAGAACTGCTCCTCGACCGAGAGCGACCAGGTGTGGATCAGGACCTTGCCGACCGTCGGGAGGTCGAAATAGCTGCTGTTGAACCAGAAGAAGACGTTCGATGAAAACAGCAGCGTCGCCACGGCGCTGCCGAAGAAGGTCCGATAGTCCTCCGGCGGCGCCAGAAACCAGGCTGCCGCGCCGGTCGCGACGATCATCACATAGAGCGCGGGCAGCAGGCGCCGTGCACGGCGATCATAGAACTCCCAAAATGAGAATGTATCGGCCTGCAACCCGGCCCAGATCAGGCGAGAGATCAGATAGCCCGAGATGACGAAGAAAATATCGACGCCGACAAAGCCGCCCTGAAAGCCGGGGACGCCATAATGGAAGGCGACAACCGCAACGACGGCGATCGCCCGAAGATAGTCGATGTCGCCGCGGAATTGCAGTTGCATGAGGTACGCACAGTCTCGAGTTCACGAGCAGGAGTTGCTCGGACTGCAACTCCAGCCCATGGTACCGCTGGCATACCCGGAAAAATACGGCAACAGAAAATCACGAATAGAAACAACTTGACATGGAGGTTGGCGGCCGAGCGAGGCGCGCGTGCCACAGCGATTCTCGCCAAGTCGGCCTTTCGTCTCGGGATTGGAGAGTGGGTGGTCCCCGTCGCAGCGGGTGAAAGACGGAGACTACCCCGCGCTCAAGCGCACGCCGGCGCGCAGGAATTTCTGCGGATCGACGGCTTCGCCATCGATGCGGGTCTCATAGTGCAGATGCGGGCCGGTGGAGCGGCCGGTCGAGCCGACCTCGCCGACCACGTCGCCGATCCTGACTTGCTGGCCGACCTTGACGTTGATCTCGGAGAGATGGCCGTAGCGGGTCGACAGCCCATTGCCGTGATCGACCTCGACCATGCGGCCGTAGCCGCCGGCCCAGCCCGCGTTGACCACCTTGCCGTTGGCGGTGACGCGCACGGGATCGCCGGTCTGGGCGCGGAAATCGAGCCCGGTGTGCATCGCGGGCCGCCCGAGGAACGGATCGGAGCGCACGCCGAAGCCGCTCGTGAATTCGACCTCGCCGACCACGGGCTTGCGATAGGGCACCAGCGTCAAGGTCCGGTTCATGCGGTCGACCTGGGCGCGGGTGATGTTGATGCGACTGAGCTGACGCTCGAACGGGCCGGCCTCGCCGCGCAGCTTCACCGGCACGAATGGGCCGCCCATCGGCGGTCCCTTCGGCGTCGCCGATTCGAGCTGCGCCATGTCGAGGCCGAGATCGGAGATCACGCCGCGCATCCGGCGCAGCCGCGACTCCATGCTTTCCTCGGCGGTGTTGAGCATCGCGATCTGGCGCTGCTCGACCTGGTCGAGCGAGCGCTGCAGCCGCGTCAGCACGTTGTCGACGCCGGCGAGCTTGGCCGACGGGCTCGCCTCCGCGCTTGCGAGCACGGGGTTACGTGATTCCAGCCGCGCCTCGCGATCCGGCGGCGCCACGAAGATCACGGTGTCGCTGATCGGCGAGGGCTTTGGTGTCGCGGCGTTGTTGAACGAGGTGGGATCGGACACGACAGGTGCGCGCGGCGGCGCCGCTGCGGGGCGGATCGAGCCGGTGACGTCGGACATGCTGCCAAGCGCGGCGGCGCGGCCTTCGAGCGCGGCCTGCCGCTTCATGATCTGGTCGAGCTTCTGGTCGAACTGCTCCTGGTCGAGCAGTTGGCGGCTGGTGGCGCGGTCGACCTTGGCCCGCAGCTCGGCGATGCGGTCCTCATAGGAATATTGCATCTCGGCCTGGCGCGCGATCAGCCGGGTCAGCACGTCGTCGCGGAATGCGAAATAGGTCGCAGTCGCCGCCGACCAGATGCCGAGCAGCGAGACGGTGCCGACCACGATCCAGAACACCACCGGTCCGAACCGGACCTGCTTGCCGGCGTGGACCAGCGTATAGCCGTCCGACGTCGGAGCGGAGGGCGCGGGCGCAGGATGGCTGACCGGTCCGCGGCGCGGCACGGTGCGGCCGCGATCATGGGCATGGTGCTGGGGAAATTCGGCATACTGCCCGGAACGGTACGACATCGGCACTCCCGCGCCGGTCGGAGCATGCGTTCCTACGGCATCGTTGGTCGTGCGCGATTTGACCCCTGCATGGTTAATTTTCCGCCAATGGAACGCGCGGCCGTTAAAGTGCGCGGGCCGCGGCGAGCACCGCCTCGGCATGGCCATCGACCTTCACATTGCGCCAGATCTTGGCGATCCGCCCATCGCTGCCGATCAGCACCGTGCTTCGGATGATCCCGAGGAACTTGCGGCCATAGAGGGATTTTTCGCCCCAGGCGCCGTAGGCCCCGAGCATCTCGTGAGTGGAATCGGAGAGCAAGGGAACCGCAAGCTGATGCTTCTCGCGGAAGCCGTCCTGCGCCTTGACGCTGTCGGCAGAGACGCCGAGCACCGCCGTTCCGCTGTTGGCGAAATCCGCCGAAAGCCGGGTAAAATCGATGGCCTCCCGGGTGCAACCCGGGGTGTTGGCCTTGGGATAGAAGAACAGCACCAGCTTGCGGCCGGCATAGTCTGCGAGTCGGACAGTTCCGCCGCCGTCGCGCGGCAGCGTGAAGTCCGGCGCCATTGCACCTTCCCTGGCTCCTTCGTGCAGGATCGGCGTCGGGCTAGTGGCCGATTCGGCCATGCGGCTCGTGGTCGCCGGCGATTTCCCGCGTTTGGCGGCAGGCTTCGAAGCAGCTAGACTGCGTGCAGGCGTCTTCGCGCCAATCTTCGCAGATCCCGCCTTGGACTTTGCCTTGGAGGCAGCCTTGGAGCGTGCTGCGACCTTCGTTCCCGTCCGCGCGCTGGCCTTGCCGGAACGCGAGGCAGCGGCGGATCGCCGGACAGATTGGCCGGCCGAGCTCTTGGAGGATTTGTTGCGCGATTCCTTTGACATACGCCTTCCTTTCGTCGCTTTCGGCAGTTCAATCATGGGAGTATTTCGAGTCTTGTCCGGTGCGCCGGAATTGACAGGGCCACTGGGCAAGTCTGACGGCCCCGGGCTATGGTGACAAGAAATTCGACGCACCGTCCGGTACGCTGAAGCGGGCCGGACGCGCCCGACGACGAGCAACAGGATCAATCGAGGATTGAGAGCGATGCCGGCTGAGGAACGCTCGTTACCTGTCGACGGGCGAAGCCGGGCCGGAGAGCAAGCCGCGAATCAAGTCGCCGGCAACCAGATCGGCATCACCCCATCCGAATTCGACATCAGGCGCCGGCACCGAGAGGCAATGGCAAGGAATACGTCTACCCACAGGCCCAATCCGCAAGCGAGCGCTCCGTCCGGCGCGTGGGACGACGGGGCACACTCTTCGCATCGCGACGACTCTCATCACGACTATGATGACGAGCACGACGAGGCGGCGCATCACCGCGCGCGCCAGCTCCTGGGCGGCAGCTCCAGAAGCCGCAGCTTGCCGAATCGCACCGGACGCTTGCGCCGCTGGTTGAGCCGTTCGCGCTCGGTCGGCCGGGTCGCGCTTTCGCTTGCGCTGCTGGTCGTGGTGTTCGCCTTGAGCTTCGCCACGCTGTGGTGGCGGCTCGGCACCGGCCCGATCAATCTCGACATGGCGACGCCGTGGCTTGCCGCGGCGATCGAGGACAATATCGGCCATGGCAACACGGTCGAGGTCGGCGGCACCCAGATCGAACGGGCCGGGCGCATCCACATCGCGGTGCGGATCCGCGATGTGATCGTGCGCGACCAGGACCACGCGGTGGTGGCGAGCGCGCCGAAGGCCGAGGTCCGGCTGTCGGGCGCGGCACTGCTGATGGGCCAGCTGCGCGCCGAGAGCCTCAAGCTCGTGGATGCCGAGCTCGCCGTTCGCATCACGCCTGACGGCACCGTGACCGTCTCCACCGGCGACAGCAACAAGCCGCTCGCAACCGGCGTTGCCTCCAAGCGCGATGCCGGCCTGCCGCCGACTTTCACGCCGCCGGGCGGAGCCGCGTCGGCACGGCCACCGACACCCGGCATTCCGATGCCGCAAATCAGCATGCAGGTGCCGCTCGGGGCTGGCTCCGTTCCGGTGCCGACCACGAGCGCGCAGAACGGGCTGCTCGCCGGCCTCGACTGGCTCGACAGTTTGAGCCTGACCGGGCTCGACGGCCAGAACCTCAACGAGATCGGCCTGAAGAACGGCGTGCTGGTCGTCGACGACCAGCAGCGCGGCAACAAGTGGACCTTCGAGAACATCAGCCTCAGCATGCGCCGGCCCTCCAGCGGCGGCGTCGCGGTGAGCCTCGGCGAGGAGGGCGCAAAACCCTGGTCGCTGAAGGTCCTGGTCGGCGCCCCGGAAAACGGCGTGCGCGCCGTCGACATCAAGGCCGACAAGGTCTCGACCAGCAACATCCTGCTGGCGCTGCGTCTGAAAGACCTGACCTACATGGCTGATCTGCCGATGTCCGGCGAGATCAAGGGCGAGCTCGGCCGCGACGGTGTGCCGACTTATCTGCGCGGCAAGATCACGATCGGCGCCGGCAGCATCATCGATACCGACACGCCCGACTATCCGATGGCGATCGACTCGGCGGAGCTCAGCCTGGAATGGGATTCCAATCGCCGCGCGCTGGTGGCGCCGTTCAAGGTGGTTTCCGGCGCCAACCGGATCACGCTGCTCGCCCATCTCGAGCCGCCGAATGACACGGCCAATGATTGGCGGCTCGGCTTTTCCGGCGGCACCATCGTGCTTGCCGGCATCGACAGCGAGCCGCCGCTGATCTTCAACCGGATCTCGATCAACGTCCGCTTCGACACCGAGGGCAGGCGCGTGCTGCTCTCGCAGGCCGATATCAGCAATGGCGAGATCGGCATCGCCGGCACCGGCAGCGTGGATTATTCCGGCGAGCCGCGGCTGAAGCTCGGCTTTGCCGGCACGCCGATGTCGGCCTCGGCCTTGAAGCGAATCTGGCCGGCGCTGATCGTGCCGGAGGTGCGTGCCTGGGTGATCGAACGCATCGAGCGCGGCTCGCTGCAGCGTCTTGACGTCGCGGTCAATTCGCCGGTGAAGAACCTGCCGCGCAAGGGACCGCCGATCCCGGAGGACGGCCTCGACGTCAACATCGTCGCCTCGGGCGTCACCTTGCGTCCGGTCGATGGCCTGCCGTCCGTGCGCGATGCCGACCTCAGGGCGCATGTCACCGGCAAGAGCGCGACCGTTAATATCGGGCAGGGCGCGGCCGACACGCCGGCCGGTCGCAAGCTCAATTTCTCCGATGTGGTGTTCGAGGTGCCGGACATGGCGCCGAAGCCGCCGCCGTGCCGGATCAGGATGCGCGTCGACGGCCAGATTGCGGCGGCCGCCGAGGTGCTCGCCTCCGACCGGTTGAGCGACCTGGCGACGCCGGTCGATCCCAACACCGCCAAGGGCACCTTCCAGGCTGCCATCAATCTCGGCATGCCGGTGAAGGGCGAGCTGTCCAAGACCGACACCAGCTACGCGGTTACCGCCGAGCTCAACGGCTTTTCCGCCGAGAAGCTCGTGATGAACCAGAAGCTCGAAGCCAATCTGCTCAAGGTTGCCGCCAACAACGGGGGTTACCAGGTCAAGGGCGACGTCAAGATCAACGGCCAGCAGGCCGCGCTCGATTATCGCAAGCCGGCCGAGGGCGATGCCGATATCAAGCTCCAGGCGACGCTCGACGATGCCAGCCGCGCGCGCCTCGGCCTTGATCTCGGCTCCGCCGCCACCGGCAACGTCCCGCTCAAGCTGAACGGCAAGATTGCCGCCTCCGGCGACCACGACAGCAAGCTCGGCGTTGAGGCCGACCTCAGCCAGCTCAAGCTCGACAACGTGCTCCCGGGCTGGGTGAAGCTGCCGGGCAGGGCCGGTAAGGCCACCTTCAATGTGGTGCCGAAGCCGCAGTCGACGCGGTTCGAGGACATCGTGATCGAAGGCGGCGGCGCCTCGATCAAGGGCTCGCTCGAGGTCGACCAGAATGGCGACCTGATGAATGTGAACTTCCCGACCTATTCGCCATCGGAGGGCGACAAGGCGCAGCTCAAGGCCGAGCGTGGCCAGGACGGCGTGCTCAAGGTGACGATGCGAGGCGACGTGTTCGACGGCCGCGGCTTCATCAAGTCGACGATGTCCGGCTCCAGCGGCAAGGATGCCGACAAGATCAAGTCGAAGACGCTCGACCTGGATGCCGACGTGAAGCTCGGGGCGATCGCCGGCTTCAACGGCGAGGCACTGCGCAGCATCGATCTCAAGCTGTCGCGGCGAGGCGGCGCCTTCAAGAGCTTCACGCTGGCCGGCAAGCTCGGACGCGACACGCCTGTCACTGCGGACCTGCGCATCGGCCGCGATACGCCCGTCAGCGCGGACCTGCGCGGCAGCCGCGCCCAGGGCCGCGAGATCATCTATCTGCAGACCAACGACGCCGGCGCGTTCCTCAATTTCACCGACACCTACACCAAGGTCACCAGCGGCCAGCTCGAGCTGGCGATGGAGCCGCCGACCGCCGATTCCAGCCCGAAGGAAGGGCTCATCAACATCCGCAATTTCACCGTCAAGGGCGAGCAGGCGCTCGATCGCGCGATCGCCGGCGGCGGCGCCAATGGTGGGCAGGGCATCGGCTTCACGGCGATGCGGGC
>Ga0209677_101270_pt1 | contig 11326 bp, 11 predicted proteins | sample AraplaCvi_mCL_r2_2_FD_184285 | JGI IMG/M metagenome (GOLD analysis project Ga0209677, IMG submission 184285) | Arabidopsis root microbial communities from North Carolina, USA - plate scrape CL_Cvi_mCL_r2 (SPAdes) (version 2) | ecosystem: Host-associated > Plants > Roots > Endosphere | place: USA... | reverse complement strand
AGTGAGTAGACGTGTACCCCTCACCCGGATTGCATCTGACGATGCAATCCGACCTCTCCCCGCAAGCGGGGCGAGGTTGCAGCGCGCGCGCCGCGAGGCCTTGCATCACTCCCGCGCAGCCCCGTCTTTGCTCGCATTCCGCAGGCTCGCCAGCGTCTGTGCCACCATGTCCTCGACCAGCTCCTCGCGGCTGACATTGATGCTCTTGCCGGTGAGCAGGCCCTGCTGCGCCAGCATGACGACGCCGTGCAGCGAGGCCCAGATCTGCAGCGCATGACGTTCGCGCAAGACATCGCGCGGGCCGTCGAGCGCATCGAGCAGCAGCGCGAAGGTTTCGTGCGCCGCGGCGTGCAGTTCGCTGTCCTCGTCCGCGCAGGCCATGGTCTGCGATGCGAACATCAGCCGGTAGATGCCGCTGCGCTCAAGCCCGAACACCAGCGCCGCCTGCGCGAGCCGCGACAATTTCGAGCGCCGCGACGGCGCGGCGACCGCTTGCCGCAGCACCGCGTTGAACTGCCGGAACGCCTCGGCCGTGACAGCGACGAGCAGCGCCTCGCGGTCGGCGAAATGCCGGTAAGGCGCGGGCTGCGACACGCCAAGCGTCTTCGCCAAGGCCTTGATGCTGATCGCCTCCGGCCCACCCTGCTCTGCCTCGGCGAGCGCGGCCTGGACCAGCGCGTCGCGAAGATCGCCATGATGATAGGAGTGACGCGACTTGCGGGCTGGGTGCGACATGTGATCCGACGGCTGATTTTTCCGGCTTGACAATACCAGTTCCGCGCAATGTAATATCATATAACTTGTAGCCGGCGCACCGCGCTGCAACGGATTGATTTGGGGGAAACGCGATCCACGCGCGTGCCGTTCGGCGCGGCGTCAAGGGAATCCTGATCCATGTCGCAGCTCAAGATCCACGTCGATCCCGACAGATGCCAGGGGCACGCCCGCTGCAAGGCGTTGGCGCCCGAGCTGTTCGAGCTCGACGCCTATGGGAACGCACACGAGAGCGGCGACGGCATCGTGCCCGCCGGCCTCGAGGACAAGGCCTATCTTGCGCGGGCCAACTGCCCGGAATTCGCAATCGAGGTGACCGAAGAATAACCGCGACGTCTACGCCCGCCTGTCGAGCCCTGAGCGAAAGCAGCCCGAGGAAGCCGCCATGTCCGAAGACGCAAGTCTCCTGCCCCAGCATCCGCCGGTCACCGACTGGATCAACGACTTCGACCATACCGATCCGAAATGGACGGCAAATCCGTTCCCGATCTGGGAGGAGATGCGCAAGAGCAGCCCGGTGGTCCACACCGATCGCTTCCTCGGCTGCTACATGCCGACGACCTATGAAGCCGTGCGCGCGATCGCCAACGACACCGAGCACTTCTCCTCCCGCCGCGTGCTGGTTCGCGACGAGCGGCCGGAGATCCGCGCCAACGCCGCCCCACCGATCACCTCCGATCCGCCCGTGCACAAGCCGGCCAAGCAGCTGCTGCTGCCGCCGTTCACGCCGGCCGCGGTCGCGAAGCTCGAGCCGCGCATGCGCGCCATCTGCAACGAGCTGATCGACGAGTTCATCAATGACGGACGGTGCGACGCAGCCGCTCGCTATACCAAGCACGTCCCGGTGCGCACCATCGCGCATATGCTCGGCATCCCCGAAAAGGATGGCGATCTCTTCATCCAATGGATCCATGCCATTTTGGAGCTCGGCATCAAGAATGAAGGCGCCCTGCTGCAGGCCGTCGATGAGATGAGCGACTACTTCTCCAAACAGATCGAGCAGCGCAAGACGAGACCGGCCGACGACCTGATCTCCTATCTGATGAATGCGAAGCTGCCGACCGGCGCGCCGTTGGAGGACTCGCACGTCGTCGGCACGCTGCGGCTGCTGCTGATCGCCGGCATCGACACCACCTGGAGCGCGATCGGCGCCTCGCTCTGGCACCTGGCGAAGGCGCCTGACGATCGCAAGCGCCTGGTCGCCGACCCCAGCCTGATGCCGATCGCGATCGAGGAACTGTTGCGCGCCTATTCGCCGGTGACGATGGCGCGCGAGGTGATGAAGGAGACCGTGGTCAGCGGCTGCCCCGTCAAGCCGGGCAACATGGTGCTGCTGTCGTTCCCGACCGCCAACCGTGACCCGGCCGTGTTCCCGGACGCCGAGAAGGTGGTGCTCGATCGCAAGGAGAATCGCCATGCGGCCTTCGGGCTTGGCATCCACAGGTGCATCGGATCGAACCTCGCCCGGATGGAGATGACGGTTGCAATCGAAGAATGGCTAAAAAGAATCCCCGAGTTCCGGCTCGACCCGGAGGGTGAGGTAACGTGGTCACAGGGAACGGTGCGCGGACCGCGGCAGCTGCCGATGCTGTTCTGAGGTTTTGACAATTCGGTCTCCTGCCGTAGAAGGGAATTAGGAGAAACGTCCCTTTCGGAGACCAGATATGACCGACCAGGCGATAAGGCCTGCTGAAACTGCTACCAGCTTCGTCGACGTCGAGCGCCGCATCAAGGCGATTTTGATCGGCTCCGCCGGCAATTTGGTCGAGTGGTACGACTTCTACGCCTATACCGCCTTCGCGCTGTATTTCGCGCCGGCATTTTTCCCGGCGTCCGATCCGGTCGTGCAGCAGCTCAATGCCGCCGTCCTGTTCGCGGCCACCTTCCTGATGCGCCCCTTGGGCGGCTGGTTGTTCGGCTATCTCGCCGACCATTTCGGCCGCAAGCTGTCGCTGACGGTCTCGGTGCTCTGCATGTGCTTCGGCTCGCTGATCATCGCGGTGACGCCGACCTATGCTTCGATCGGGTTTGCGGCACCGGCGATCCTGGCGCTGGCCCGCGTGATCGAGGGTCTCAGCCTCGGCGGCGAATACGGCGCCAGCGCCACCTATCTCACCGAGGTCGCCAACGAGAAGCATCGCGGCTTCTATTCCAGCTTCCAATATGTCACGCTGATCGGTGGCCAGCTCACCGCGATCATCGTGCTGCTGCTCCTGCAGAAGGTGTTCCTGACACCTGAGGAGCTGAAGTCCTGGGGCTGGCGCATTCCGTTCGTGATCGGCGCCTGCCTTGCGATCTTCGTCGCGGTCATGCGTCGCGGCCTGCACGAGACCGAGGCGTTCGAGGCGGCGAAGAAGGTCGTCAAGCCGACCGGCTCGATCGTCGAGCTGCTGAGATATCCGCGTGAGCTCCTGCTCGTGGTCGGCCTGACCGCCGGTGGCACCGCGGCGTTCTACACGTTCACCACCTACATGCAGACCTTCGTCAAGCTCTCGGTCGGCCTGACCGAGGACCAGACCACCACAGTGATCTTCGGATCGCTGGTGTTCGCGACCATCCTGCAGCCGCTCTATGGCGCGCTGTCCGATCGCATCGGCCGCAAGCCGCTGCTGATCTTCTTCGGCGTGGCCGGCACGCTGGCGACGATTCCGATCCTGACCTTGCTCAAGGACACCAAGTCGCCGTTCACAGCCTTCCTCTTGATCTGCGCGGCCTGGATCTTCGTCGCTGGCTACACCTCCATCAACGCGGTGGTGAAGGCCGAGCTGTTCCCGACCAACGTCCGTGCGCTCGGCGTCGGCGTGCCCTATGCGCTCACGGTCTCGATCTTCGGCGGCACGGCGCCTGCGATCGCCCTATACTTCAAGACGATGGGGCACGAGAGCTGGTTCTATTATTATCTCTCGGGGGTGATCTTCCTGTCGCTCCTGATCTACGCGACCATGCGCGACACCAAGCACGCATCGGCAATGCACCGGCACCAGTGATGGAGACCTGATATGGCCGGCGAGGACCAGCCGCCCCCCGAAAGCAAGCTGACGCGCAGCAAGGCGCGTTGGGCACGCGAGGGCAAGTTCCTCACCGGCCGGGTCGTGCGGCCCGAGGAGCAGCGCCTGCCCCCGGGCCAGCATCTGACGAAGGACTGGCCCGTGCTCGATCTCGGGCTGACGCCTGAGATCTCGCGCGAGCGCTGGCGGCTCGATGTCTATGGTGCGGTGGAAAATCCGCTGTACTGGGACTTCAAGACGTTCCTCGCGCAGGAGCAGCGCCAGTTCGTCTCCGACATCCATTGCGTGACCACCTGGTCGCGCTACGACAATCAATGGGAGGGGCTTGCGACGCGCGACCTGCTGGCCGCCTGCCGCCCGCGCGACGAGGCCGATTTCGTCGTGCTGCACTCCTATGACGGATACACCACGAATCTTGCGCTGGAAGACTTCGCCGCAGCCGACGTGCTGCTCGCGCATGGCTGGTCAGGCGCACCGCTGACGCAAGAGCATGGCGGCCCGCTGCGCCTCGTGGTGCCGCATCTCTATTTCTGGAAGAGCGCCAAATGGCTGAAGGCGATCGAGTTTCTCGATTCCGACAAGCCCGGCTATTGGGAGGTGCGCGGCTATCACAATCGCGGTGATCCCTGGGCCGAACAGCGCTATTCGGAGTGACGGCTGCGCGTTTCGACGATCGTCCGGCCGCGCCGGACACCGCTGCAATTGTTCTTCATCTTGCGCGGCTCCGTCAGCGTCAGGATCCTTCCGCAGGTGCCGGTCATATTCACGCTGTCGGCGCTGATCGCGGGACTGCACCGCGTCCGGCCGTTGCCACGCCGGGTGCTGTCCAGCACTATCTCTCTAATGTCCGAGAGCGCCGGAGATATCGCATGGAGTTCACCTCAGAGACGGGCAAAATACCAAAGGGCTATGGCTACATCCTCAAGCCATCCTTGATCCTCAACGCACTGACCGAAGCAAGGGTCGGGATTCACGTCCACCTCGTTCGTAGCCACGGCAGGCGTCTCTTTGATGCGCAGTATTGGCCGCCAAACGGCGACGTGCCTTATGAACGTCTCCACATCAAAGTGGGAACGGCGATTGAACGGGATCTGCCCGAACTTCGCCGGCGGGCAAAATCCGAAGCACTGCCGGCTCTCGTTCAATGGATTTCCGATATTGTCGCCCTCGACCTGCGATCGGTGATCCGGCGCGGTGACCAGGATATTCAGCTTTTGCCTCCTAGAGACTGATCATGACTCTGCCGGGAGCGCCAACGTCCGCAAAGCTCGCGCCCGTGCGCGCCGCCAGAACGCGCCATCATATCTACGTGTATGACCATATCTGCTGATCACAATGTGAAACGATGCTGTTTCATCAGCTCGAACGACGGTAGAAGATGCAACAATTGGGGGAGCCGCGAATGCCCACCGAACGTTTCCAGTTTGAATCCGTAGGCGGCCACCAGCTTGCCGCCGCGCTCGACCTGCCCGACGGCGCGCCGCGCGCCTATGCGCTGTTTGCGCATTGCTTCTCCTGCGGCAAGGACGCCCATGCCTCGCGGCGTATCGCCATGGCGCTTGCGGCCCAGGGCATCGCGGTGCTGCGCTTCGACTTCACGGGCTTAGGCTCCAGCGAAGGCGATTTCGCCAACACCACCTTCTCCGCCAACGTCGCCGATCTCGTCCGCGCCGCTGCGCACTTGCGCGCAACGCGCGCGGCGCCGGCGCTGCTGATCGGCCACAGCCTCGGCGGCGCCGCCGTGCTCGCCGCGGCCGCCGAGATCGCCGAGGCCAAGGCGGTAGTCACCATCGCCGCGCCGTCCGATCCGTCTCACATCACCGGCCAGTTCAAGGACCGGATTGCGGACATCCGCGCCAATGGCACAGCAGAAGTCTCGCTCGCCGGCCGCCCGTTCCGGATCAGCAGCGCCCTGCTTGATGATGTCGCCGAGCACAAGCTGATGGACAAGATCACCCATCTGCACAAGGCGCTGCTGATCATGCATTCGCCTGTCGACGACACGGTCGGGATCGATAACGCCACGCGGATCTTCGTCGCCGCCAGGCATCCCAAGAGCTTCGTTTCGCTCGATTCCGCCGACCATCTGGTGAGCGACAAGAAGGATGCCGGCTATGTCGCAGGCGTGATCGCGGCGTGGGCCAGCCGCTATGTCGATGCCAGCGCGCCACAGCCGGCTGCGGCGACCACCGCACCGCGCGAGGTCGTGGTGCGCGAGACCCGCGCCGGCAAATTCCAGCAGACGGTGGCGATCGGGCCGCATCATCTCATTGCCGACGAGCCCGTGGCGGCCGGCGGCGACGACACCGGCCCCGGGCCTTACGATTTCCTGCTCGCCGGCCTCGGTGCCTGCACGTCGATGACGATGCGGCTGTATGCCGACCGCAAGGCGCTGCCGCTCGAGCGCGTGACGGTGACGCTCCGGCACAGCAAGATCCATGCGGAAGACTGCGCCGAATGCGAGACAAAGGTTGGCATGATCGATCAGATGGAACGGGTGATCGCGATGGACGGCGCGCTCGATGAAGCTCAGCGCGCGAAACTCATGGAAATCGCCGACAAGTGTCCGGTGCACCGGACTCTCACATCGGAAATCCGCATCGTGACGCGCCAGGCCGATTGAGTTTACCGGGCTGGTTCGGCCACCAGCGGCTGAACCCGCAACGCGCCGCCACGCAGGCCAAGCGCCGTGCCGGCCAGGATGCCGGCAACGGCGACGAAGGACGTCAGCGCCAGAGTCGATATGCCGGTGAGGCCCTGCCCGACCGAGCAGCCGAACGCCATCACGCCGCCGGCGCCCATCAGCGCCGCGCCACCTGCCGAACGCAGCATGTGGCGCGGCGAGGTGAAGCCTTCCAGCTTGAAACGGCCGGTGAGAAGCGCCGTCACCAGGCTGCCCGCGAATATACCCGCCACGGTGGCGATGCCGAAATTCAGGGTCAGCCCGGTCGACAGCATCGCATATTGCAGGGTGTCGGCGATCGGCGCGATGAAGGTCAGCGAGGTCACCGCGACCGGGTTGAAATCGTCATTGCCGAGATAGCCGGTCGAAAACCAGCCGGCCGCCACCAGCAGTCCCATGACAAGGCCGGCCGCGATCTGCCCGGGCGCACGGCGGAACGGCTGATGCGCGAAGGCAAACGCGACCAGTACACCGCCGACTAGAATGGTAGGCAACAATCGCGTCGGCGTGCCGTGCAACCCGCCGCTCGACAGCACTGATGGCAGCGAGGTGGCCGTCGCAGTGGTCTGTGACATCTGGACCAGCGCGATGCGCAGCGGTGCGATCAGCCCTTTCAGCGTCATTTCGGCGACGATGCCGAGCACGATGACGACGACGAAGGAGCGCAAATTGCCGCGGCCGAGCAGCACCAGCGCGCGCGAGCCGCAGCCGTTCGACAGCACCTGACCGTAGCCGAACAGAGCTCCCCCCAGGAACATCACCGGCACCGAGAAGGTGGTCTGCAGGTAGATCGACTTGCCGAGATCAACCAGTCCCTCCGCCGCCAGCAATTGCGTTGCAACAATGGCGGTGCCGATCGCCAGTGCGTAAGTGCGCACCAGCCGGCTGTCGCCCTCGGCCCACCAGCCGCGCAGCGAGCTCATCATGCAGAAGCCGCTGAGCAGCCCGACCGCGCCATAAACAAGGCCGATCAGGAGTCCGGCCAGAATGGCGAGCGTGGCGGCTTCAGGCACTGCGAGGTCCTTTCCAGTCGGCAGATCGGGCTGGTGCGCGACACCATCGCTTTCGCTTGACGGGCGCGGAATCTTTGCCACGATGCCCAGCTAACTAGTTCAGAATGCTTGTTCCAACAAGCAACATCGTCGGGAGAGAACGCCGTGGTTTCACAACCGGGAACGACGCGGTGAGCGCCAAGACCCAGCTTGCGCCGGACGCGCTGGCGCGTGCCTGTGCCGAGGCGATGTGGCAGGACGACCGCGCCAGCCAAGGGCTCGGCATGAAGATCGCGGCCATCGGCCCGGGCCACGCCCGGCTTGCGATGACCATCCAGCCGCATATGGTCAACGGCCATGGCATCGCGCATGGCGGCTTCATCTTCACGCTGGCCGATTCCGCCTTCGCCTTCGCCTGCAACTCGCACAATGAGCGCACTGTCGCCGCGCAGGGCAGCATCACTTTCATCCGTCCCGGCAAGCTCGGCGACCATCTGGTCGCCGACGCGCGCGAGATCTCCCGCAGCGGCCGCTCGGGCATCTACGACGTACGCGTCAGCGCAGGTGACAGTGTGATCGCCGAGTTTCGCGGCCATTCGCGCAGCATCGGCGGCACCCTGGTGCCGCCGGGCGACACCGACGGCTCGCCGTAAAGCGAGGTCCATCGCGACGGGCCGAGCGAAACGCAGGAGGACACACGCCATGGCTCTGACCAAACAGCAATCCAGCTCCGACCACTATCGGCCCGAGATGGACGATGTCGAGCGAGCCTCGCGCGATGAAATCATGGCGCTGCAGACCAAGCGGCTCGCCTGGTCACTCAAGCATGCCTATGACAACGTCGCGCACTACCGGCGTGCCTTCGATGCGCACGGCGTGCATCCCACAGATTTCCGCGAACTCGCCGACCTCGCCAGGTTTCCGTTCACCGCGAAGACCGACCTGCGCGAGAACTATCCCTTTGGCATGTTCGCCGTGCCCCGCGAGCAGCTGGTGCGCGTTCATGCCTCGTCCGGCACCACCGGCAAGCCAATCGTTGTCGGCTACACCCGGGCTGACATCGCGACCTGGTCGCAGGTGATGGCGCGCTCGATCCGCGCCGCGGGCGGCCGCAGCGGCATGATCATCCACAATGCCTATGGCTATGGCCTGTTCACCGGCGGACTCGGCGTGCATTACGGCGCCGAGGAGCTCGGCTGCACCGTGGTGCCGATCTCCGGCGGCATGACCGAGCGCCAGGTGCAGCTGATCAACGATTTCCGGCCCGACATCATCACGGTGACGCCGAGCTACATGCTGGCGATCCTCGACGAATTCAAGCGGCAGAAGCTCGATCCCAGGCAGAGCTCGCTCAAGCTCGGCATCTTCGGCGCCGAGCCCTGGACCAACGCGATGCGCGCCGAGATCGAGGACGCCTTCGACATGGACGCGACCGACATCTACGGCCTCTCCGAAGTCATCGGCCCCGGCGTCGCGCAGGAGTGTCTGGAGACCAAGGACGGGCTGCACATCTGGGAGGATCATTTCTATCCGGAGGTGATCGATCCCGACACCGGCGCGGTGCTGCCCGACGGCGAGATCGGAGAGCTCGTCTTCACCTCGCTGACCAAGGAGGCCTTCCCGGTGGTGCGCTATCGCACCCGCGACCTGACTCGGCTGCTGCCGGGCACCGCGCGGCCCAGCATGCGGCGAATGGAGAAGGTGACGGGGCGCTCCGACGACATGATCATCCTGCGTGGCGTCAATTTGTTTCCGACCCAGATCGAGGAGATGCTGCTCGCGACCGAGTGGTGCGGCGGCCATTTCATCCTGGAGCTGACCCGCGAGGGGCGCATGGACGAGCTGACCATCTTCGCCGAGGCGCGGCCGGAGAGCTGGGACGGCAGCGGGCTCGCCGATCACGGCGATCGCATCTCGACCCACATCAAGAATACGATCGGTATCACCGCCAAGGTGCAGGTGGTCGCACCCGACACGCTGGAGCGCTCGCTCGGCAAGGCCAAGCGCCTGCGCGACAAGCGGCCGAAGGACTAGCGCGCGTCTTCTCGGTGAGGAGGCCTGCAAGCGCTCCTCACGAAGAGGGGAAATCGGAAAAGCCCGCGCTATCGATTTCGTGTGCAACGTGAGAGAAGATTCCGAGCCTAAGATGACCGATTTCTCTCACCGCGCGAGCCCGACCATGATCAATTTAAATGCCGCGACCGCCGCCGAGATCGTTGCAGCCATCCGCGACAAGAAGCTCACCGCGACCAGCGCTGCACGCGCAGCGCTCGAACGCGCCGAACGGCTCAAGGAGCTCAACGCGCTGATCATCATCGACCATGAGGGTGCGCTCGCCACCGCGGCCAAGGTCGATGCCGGCGAGATCTCCGGCCCGCTGGCCGGCCTGCCCGTCGTCATCAAGGACAACATCAACACCGCCGATCTGCCGACTTCGGCCGGCACGCCCGCCCTGCGGCATGCGCGTCCGAAACGCAACGCCCCCTCGTTGCAGAAGCTGCTCGATGCCGGTGCCGTCATGATCGGCAAGGCCAACATGCATGAGCTGGCGTTCGGCATCACCAGCACCAACCTGTCACCCTTTGCCGGCCCGGTTCGCAATCCTTATGACTCCAGCCGCATTCCTGGCGGCTCCTCGGGCGGCACATCGGCCGCAATCGCGGCGCGCATCGTCACGTGCGGCCTCGGCTCCGACACCGGCGGCTCGACCCGGGTGCCGGCGGCACTGACCGGCACGGTGGGCTTAAGGCCGTCGGTCGGCAATGGCGGCGCAGACCGGCGCTATGATGACGCCAACCAGGTGGTCCCGATCAGCCATACCCGCGACACGGTCGGCCCGATGGGCCGCACCGTCGGCGATGTCGCACTGCTGGACTCGGTCATCACGGGAACGGCGATGGCGCAGCCCGAGACGCTGCATGGCAAGCGGCTCGGCATTCCGGCATCGTTCTGGAGCGGGCTCGACCAAGAGGTCGAAACGATCATGCGTGCGGCATGCGACAAGCTGGGAGATGCCGGCATCGAGCTGATCGAGGCGGATCTTCCAGGGATATTCGAACAGAACAGCAAAGTCTCGTTCCCGGTGGCGCTGCACGAGCCGATCGACGACATTCCAGCCTACCTCGCGGCCTCCGGCATCGAGGGTGTCACGCTGGCCGAGATCGCAGCGATGATCGCGAGCCCCGACGTGGCCGGCGCGTTCGGCGCAATCACGGCGGATGCGTTCGGCGCCGTCTATCCCGATGCGATGAACGTGCAGCGGCCGGCGCTGCAGAAATTGTACGCAGACTATTTCCGCGACCACCGTCTCGACGGCGTGCTGTTTCCGACCACGATCGCGCCTGCCCCGCTGATCGACCTGGAGAAAGGCTCGGGCGAGATGTCGATCAATGGCGGCGCGCCGGTGCCCGTCTTCGACACCATCCTCCGCAATACCGATCCCGGCAGCAATGCCGGCCTGCCCGGCCTGTCGCTCTATGCCGGCATGACGGCAGGTGGCCTTCCTGTCGGGCTCGAGATCGACGGCCCGGTCGGCAGCGATACGAAGTTGCTTGGGCTCGGGCTTGCGATCGAGGCGATCCTGGGAACGGCGCCGGCACCGAAGGTTTGAACCTGTCATTCCGGGACATCGCAGAGCGATGAACCCGGAATCTCGGAATGATAGCGCGAGATTCCGGGTTCGAGGCCTTCGGCCTCGCCCCGGAATGACAGGAGCCTAACTCACATCTGGTCGTAATCGACCACAACCTTGTCAGTCGTCGGCTTCGCCTGACAGGTCAGGACGAAGCCGGCCTTCAGCTCCCACGGCTCCAGCGAATAGTTCAGCTCCATCTCGACTGAACCTTCCACCAGCTTGCGCGACAGGTCGA
>Ga0209677_101268_pt1 | contig 11335 bp, 4 predicted proteins | sample AraplaCvi_mCL_r2_2_FD_184285 | JGI IMG/M metagenome (GOLD analysis project Ga0209677, IMG submission 184285) | Arabidopsis root microbial communities from North Carolina, USA - plate scrape CL_Cvi_mCL_r2 (SPAdes) (version 2) | ecosystem: Host-associated > Plants > Roots > Endosphere | place: USA... | reverse complement strand
ATCTGCGAGCCCTCGGAGCTGAAGTCGAACAGGTTGATCTGCACCTTGACCGCGTTGGAGTCGGTGCTCAGGCCGCCGATCAGCGCGTTGGCGGTGGGCAGCTTGTCGGGCGTGTAGCCCACGGCCCAGGTGGCCGCGTCGGTCTGCTGGCCGCCGTTCTTGGCCGTCGGGTTGGTCGAGTTGGCGACCGCGGCCGCCACGCGCGCCGTGGCGGCGTAGTAGCGGTTGTGCATGGCGTAGCTGTCGCCGGCGGCCGACTTGTAGGCGGCGATGGCGTTGCGCAGCGCGTTCAGCGAGTCGGGGATCTTGTCCAGCGAGCCGAACTGGGCGGTGAGCTGGTTGATGACGTCCTGCAGCTTGCCGCCGAACGGCAGCGGGTTGCTGAACACGCCGCCGGCGTTGGTGAACTCGGTCAGCACGGAGGCGACCTGTGCCGCCGCGGCCGCGTCCTGGGCGTTCATGCGCTGCTGGTCGGCCTGCGAGAACGTGAACGTCACGGCCTGCAGCACCTGCGTGTAGAGCGTTGAGAAGCCACCACCGGTCAGGTCGATCTGGCCATGGCTGTCCTCGCCCAGCAGCGTGTCGATGTCGCGCAGCGTGGCGGCGTTCCAGTAGGCGTTGGCGCCCCAGGTGATGCCGTAGTTGAACCCGCCCGGATAGCTGACGACGCTGAACTCGCCATCCAGCTTGGTGGCCAGCAGCGCGGCCGTCTGCTTCTGGATCTCGTCGACGAAGCCCTGCTGGCCCGAGGGCGTGGCGGCCGCCAGCAGGTTGGCCGTGGCGGCCAGTCCCACCTTGATCACCTCGTCGCGGCAGCGCTTGAGGGGCGGCGCCGGCGGGCGCGGGTTGCTGGCCACCCAGTTGGCATAGGCCTGGCCGAGGGCGGTGAATTCGTCGGGCGCGACGACGGTTTCGCGCCAGTCCCAGTGGCCCTTGTAGGTGCTGGGGCGAGCGATGTAGACACGATAGGTAGCCATGAAAGTTCTCCTTGCGTTTTGTGGATCCCGCCGGGAAGCCCCCGGCCGGGATGGAGACGCCGATGTCGGCGGCTCCGGGTTCGCAAGTTATTCATGGCCCGGCGCGGCGACCTTGCCGCCACCTGCCCGGGCCCGGCGGGGCCCGGAAGGTTGCCGGAAGGTCAGTCGCCGTTGGTGCTGTTCTTGATTTCCGGGTCGGCCGTTGCCACCAGATCGCTCAAGATGCCGGCCGTCGTGCGCGAGAAGACGAGGATCAGGCCGCGGCGGGTGCCGTCGACCACCGGCACGACCACCGCGCCGTCGGCGGCGTTGAGCAGGTTGGGCATCAGCATCGTTCCTTGCAGGGTCTTGGCGACGGCGGCGAACAGCGTGAGAGACGGGTCGACCTCCGAGGTGTCGATGCCGCGCGACTGCAGGGCGGGCATGGTGGCCTGGACGATCTGCACGAAGTCGGTCTGGTAGCCGGCCGTGCAGCTGTCGAGCACCGGATCCTTGAGCCGGTTCCACTGGTAGTCATAGTAGTGGCAGCGTTCCAACCGCTTGGGATCGGTGCCCTTCAACGGCACGACGTAGTAGGTGGCCATCAGGCTGGGCGGGACGGGCAGGTCGCGGGTCATGGGACGGTCCTTTCGGTTCAGTCAGGGGGAAACGGGACGCCGTCGGCACGTAGCCGCCGGCCGTAAGTCGAGATGGGGCGTCGGCCGGCACGGGCTGGCCGGCGCAGCCGCGCGCCGCGATCCAGGCCTCCAGCGCCGGGCCGGCCTGTCCGGCGTCGATGGCCGGCTGCAGGCGTTCGGCCGCGTGGGCGCAACGGGCCGGATCGCGGGTGGCCAGCGAGGCCGGGGCCTGCGCCATCAGCAGGAACAGCTCGCCGCGCAAGGCCTGCTCCTGCCAGCCGTGCGGCTGCAGGCGCAGCACCTGGTCCGTCAATTCGTCGGCGGCCCGGGCCTGCCAGGCCGCCCGGGCCCAGTCGCCGGCGCGCGCGGCGAGCTGCGCCTCTGCGGCGTCCGCGCGGGCCATGCTTTCCTGCCACAGCACGCTGGCCTGGGCGGCCTGGGGCTCGGCCTGGAGCTGGCGGCGCAGCGCGCCGAGCTCTTCCTCGATGGGCTGCCCCGAGACCGCCCGCAGCAACAGGCGGCCGGCCTGCGCGTGCAAGGCCTCGGCGAGCCAGCGCCGGTTGCTGGGGTCGCGCGCGCTCGCCAGGCGCAGGCGCGCGACGGCTCCGTCCATCGCTCGCAAGGCGTCGGCGGTCCGACCCAGGGCCTGTGCCGCCTCGGAGCGGCGCACGTCCAGCACCCCCAGGTCGTGCAGGCGCACGGTTTCGTCGGGACGGGCGGCCTGCAGCCGGGCCTGCGCCTCGAACGCCGTGTCCAGCTGCGCGGCGGCGTCGCGCGCACGGCCCTGGATCAGCGCCAGCTGGCCGAGCCAGGTGCGGGCGCTGGCGACGGCGTCGATCGCGTCGGCGTCGTCGGGCGCGCGCGCCAGGGCCTGCTGCTTGAGCGCCAGCGAGGTGGTGAACAAACGCTCGGCCTCGGCCCAGGCGCTGCGCTTGATCGCGATCGAGCCCAGGCTGCCGAGCGCGAAGGCCAGTTCGATGCCGGCCTGCGGATCGGCCGGCGCCGCCTTGCGCCAACGCTCGCAGGCGCTGCGGTAGCGCGTCATCTGGAGCGTCGCCTGCGGCCAGTCGCCTGCATCGAACGCGATCTGGCCCAGCCAGAAGGCGCTCGAACCGAGCGCCCGGTAGTAATCCGCGGGCGCCAGGGCCGGATCGTGCTCCAGGGGTTCCAGCAGCGACGACGCCTGCTGGAGCGCCGTGCGCGCGAGTTCGGTGCGTTCCTTGCCGCGCGTGCTGTTGACCTCGCCGATGACCACCAGCGCGCGCGCCCGTTGCAGCAGGTCCTGCGGCGACTCGCTGCCGGTGGTGGGCAGGCTCAGTGCGGCCAGGCCCTGCTCGCCGACGCTGCCCAGCAGGTCCAGCTTGCCCAGCGGACGCAGCTGGTCGGCCAGCTCGCCCAGCATGAACGACGCCAGGCGCAGGCTCTGCTGCTGGCGCGCCGCGGCGGCGCGGGCCAGCTGCGCGTTGCGCACGGCGGCGATCGTCGCGACGAGGGCCAGTGCGACGGCGCCGAGCGCGCCGGCGATCAGCCAGCCGCGCTGTCGCCGGGTGCGCGCGAGCGAGCGCTCGATGAACTGGCGGGCATCGGCGTCGAACAGCGCCGGTTCGGCGGCCAGCGTCGCCGCGGCCTTCCACAACATCGCGCCGCGCGGCAGCAGCAGGACACCGGCCCGGTGTTGATCGACCCAGCGCGCGACCCAGGGCGCCAGCTCTTCGCGCGCGGCCAGCAGCGCGCGATGCCGCGCCACCCAGGCCGTGGCGCGCGGCCAGCAGCGCAGGACCGCCTCGTGCGCGACGCGCAGGCCCGCGCGCCCGCCGGTGTGGTCGGCCACCAGCAGCCGGGCCTCGACGAGCGCGTCGACCAGCGCCCGCTCCGCGCCGGTGGCCAGCTCGGCGAACGCCACCCAGCGGCTGGTGGGCGCGGCCTGCTCGGTGGCGAGCACCACCAGACGGGAAAACAGCGCCGGCAGCGCTGCCTGCTGCGGCTCGGGCAACGAGGCGAGCGCCGCCTCGGCGCGCGCGCCGACCGCCCCGTCCAGCCCGCCGAGCGCGTCGTACGTCTCCCACAGGAGCACGTCGCCGGGAGCCCGTTCCGCGTAGAGCGCCTGCAGCGTGTACTGCAGCAGCGGCAGCGCGTCGCGCGCCAGCAGCGCGTCGGCGCACAGGCGGTCGTCGAGGCGGTTCAGGCCACTGGCGTCGGTTCCGTAGTCCAGGCCGGCGGCGCGGGCGGGCAGGCGGATCATCTGCGCGATGGCCTCGGGGCCGGGCGCGCCCAGGTCCAGGTGGGCGCCGCGCTCCTTGTCCCGCATCAGCAGCGGGTGCGCCGCGAGTTGCACGTAGAAGTCGTTGCGGCAGACGGCCAGCACGATGAACAGGCGGGCGCGCAGCAGCCGCTCCAGCGTGGCCAGCAGCGCCGCGACCTCGGCATGCGGCTGGCGCAGCAACGCTTCGAGCCGGTCCAGCACCAGCAACGGCGGCGATTCGCGCGGCCGCTCGCGCGGGCAGGCCTCGAGCGCCGATCGAAGCAGCGCGGCCACGTCGTCGGGCCGGTCCTGCAGCGTGGCCGCCAGCGAGTCGACGCTGTGGCCGGACAGCAGTGGCGCGTCCTCGAGGTCCCAATCGAGCATCGCGCCGGCCACGGCCTGCCAGGCGGTCTGCTGGCCGGTGGCGCCCAGGTCCAGCGACGCGACCGTGCACGCGCGGAACCCGGCGTCGGCCGGCCCGGCGTGCGGCGGGCGGGCGCCGACCACCGGGAGCAATCCGGCCTGCACCACCGAGCTCTTGCCCGACCCGCTGGGACCCAGCAGCAGGACCAGGGGCTGGCCGTCCAGCCACTGGCGGCCCAGGCGCGCCCGCAGGGCGAGGACTTCGGCGTCGCGGCCAAAGAAGACGCTGGCGTGCTGCGGCCCGAACGCCTCGAGCCCGCAGAACGGCGACTTGCCGCGCCAGCCGGACTGGTGGTTGCGCACGCCGCTGGCCGACAGCACGCTCGTCGGCGCGATCAGCCGATAGCCTTTGCGGCGGATGGTCTCGATGTAGCGCGGCTCGGCGGCGCTGTCGCCCAGCGCGCGCCGCAGGCCGGCGATGACCTTGTGCACCGGGTTGTCGCCCGTCGCCTCGCCGGGCCAGCAGGCGTCCAGCAGGTCCTCGGCGCTCAACACGACGTCCGGGCTGCGGCACAACGTCACCAGCACCGCCAGCGGGCGCGGCTCGAGCAGCACGATCGCGTCGCCGCGCTGCAGGCGCTGGGTGGCGACGTCGACGATCCAGTCGCCCAGCATCAGCCGCGCGGGCGGATCGGGCGTTATGTCAGGCGGGGCGGTCGGCGCGGCATCGACGCGACGAAGCGGCCGCGCGCGCTGGGCAGCGGCGGCCAAATGGTTGTCCAAAACAGGCAAGGCTTCTCCCGGGAACCTGCCGCAACCCCATCCACCATCGCGGTGTCATTGCGAGTGGAATCCTCGCTCCGTGTTCGGATACGTCCGGGAGTATATGTTTCAGGGCCGGACCGGCGCGTCCCGCGGCAAGGGTGGGACGCACTTTCGATCCGGACGTCGGGGCGAGCGAAGATTCGAGAGGCGCAGACGGCGGTTCAGCGCGGATCGCTTGGCGGCGATGCGGCGGACGTCGACGCTGTCAATCGTCCTCGCGATGACCATCCGGGGCGTCGCCGAACGGACATTGCAAGAGTCAGGCCGTGGCTTCGGCGACCGACACCAGCCGGCGCTCCGAGACATCCCACAGCACGTGCTTGAGCGCGCCCGGAATGGCGAACAGCCCCACGCGCGTGACCCCCGCGAACAACTGCGCATGCTCGGCATGGCACGCCGCCAGCCGGTAGTTGGGCACGCTGGCGCACAGGTGGTGGACGTGGTGGTACGCCGCGTCGGCGGTGATCCAGTTGAGCCAGCGTGGCAGGACGAGGAAGCTGGTGCCGTGCAGCGCCGCTTCGTCGCGATCCCAGCCCTCGTCGGCGCTCGCGTAGGAGTGCTCGAAGTTGTGTTGCACCGTGAACAGGACGATGCCGTAGCCGCCGGCCAGCGACCCGCTGACCAGGTAGCAGACCAGGAACTGCAGCGGCTCGAGCGTCCACGCCATCGCCGCCACCGCCGACAGCAGCAGCAGGTTGTTCCACAGCATGTAGCGGTAGTGCGCCATCGACGCGCAGCCCCGCAGCGGGCCGTGGGCGGCATCGCCGGGCCCGACGAATCGGCGGCGCACGAGCTGCGCCGTCGCGCGCACCCACGTCACGCGCGGATTCAGGAGGAAATAAAGGCAGCCGGCCACCGGCGCCATCAGGATGTTGCGGGCCAGTCGGTAGCGGCGGCGGCCGGCTTCGTTCATGGCCAGGTAGTCCGCCACGCTGGCCACGTTCATCGGGCCGCGGTACTTGGACCAGTTGCCGTTGGTCGTGTGGTGGTACCGGTGGTTCTCGGCCCACACCTGCTGCGGCAGCCCCGACAGGACGCCCAGCAGGAAGCCGGCGACGCGATTCAGGCGCTTGCTGCGGAACAGGCTGTGGTGGCCGCAGTCATGCATCAGCACGAAGCCGCGCAGCAGGAACAGGCTGAGGACCAGGGTGGCCGCTGCGTCGAGCCACAGCGTGTCCCACCAGCTCTGCTGGATGACGAACCAGAGCCCGGCGATGGGCAGGAACACCGACAGCATCTGCCACGAGCCGCGCAGGTCGCTGGGGGTGGCGAATCGGTCGACGATGTCGCGCTTGCACGCGTGCCAGTGGGCTTGGGGCATCTGCTTTGGCCTCGAGGCGGCGTGGGAATGCGCGACTATCCCATGCGCGGAGCCTGGTCGACCGTCGCCGAATGCAAAGAATGCCGCAAAAGGCCGCGCGACACCGCGTGGCGCGGCCCGGCGGGGGCCGGCGGGGGCCGGGCTCGGGCCGGGGCGCGGGGTCAGAGCTTGCGATGCCGCAGCGCCGGCAGCTGCACCCGCACCTGCTCGATCCGCTCGCGCGAGAGATCGGCGATCGCCAGGCCCTCGCCCTCGGCGCCATCGAGCGCCAGTGACAGCACCTCGCCCCACGGGTCGATGACCACGCTGTGGCCGAAGGTGCGGCGGCCGTTCTCGTGCGTGCCGCCCTGCGCGGGCGCGACGACATAGCACTGGTTCTCGACCGCCCGGGCGCGCAGCAGCAGCAGCCAGTGCGCCAGGCCCGTGGTGTAAGTGAACGCGGCGGGCACGAACAGCACGTCGCAGGGCGGGCGCATCAGGCCGCGGTACAGCTCGGGAAAGCGCACGTCGTAGCAGACCGACAGGCCGGCGCGCCAGCCGTCGTGCTCGAACGCCACGGGCGTGTCGCCGGGCTCGAGCACGCGCGCCTCGTCGTACGACTCCTTGCCGTTGTCGAACGCGAACAGGTGGATCTTGTCGTAGCGCGCCACGCGCCGGCCGTCTGCGCCGTACACGCAGCACGAATTGCGCACCCGGCCCGGCGCCTTGGCGTGGATCGGCAGCGTGCCGCCGACCAGCGTGACGCCGTGGGCGCGCGCCTGTTCGGACAGGAAGCGCTGGATGGGGCCGTCGCCGTCGGCCTCGGCGATGTCCAGCTTGGCGTCGTCGCGCAGCCCCATCAGGCAGAAGTACTCGGGCAGCGCGATCCACTGCGCGCCCGCCTCGGCGGCCTGCGCGATGAGGCGGCCGGCGGCGGCGAGGTTGCGGGCGACGTCGGGCGTTGAGACGGTCTGGAGGGCGGCGAACTTGGTCATGGGGCTTCCTTCGCGAAGCCGCCAGTATCCACGTTCAGGGCTGCGCCGCGGAGGCCGCCGACGCCGCCGCTTCGGCCTCGCGGGCGCGCGCGGCCGAGGCCGCGGCCGCGGCGGCGGCGACGGCCGCCTTGTGCTCCACCTCGTCCACCTTCGGGTCGGTCCAGGTACCGGTGACGTGCACCTCGCGCGTGCCCGCCTCGGTGAGCGGGCTGCGCAGGAACAGCTGGGCGAGGAAGGTGCCGATGCCGATCACCGGGTTGATGGCGGCGTAGGCCAGCGACGCGGTGCCCGCATTGAGGTCGGGGACGATGATCACGTCCAGGTCCTGCGTCTCCGCCTTGAGGTTGGTGCTGCCAGACATCAGCACGGCCGCCGTGGCGCTGCGCATGCGCAGGTCGCGGGTGGTGGCGATGCCACGCTCGACCAGCACGTCGCCGGTGACGTTGTCGAACGCGAAGCCTTCCGAGAACAGGTCGCGGAAATCGAGCATGAAACGGCGCGGCAGGGACTGCAGGCTGAGGACACCCAGCAGCCGGCCCGCGCCGGCATCGACCTTCAGGAACTGGCCTTCGTCGAGCTGCACGCGCAGCTTGCCGGCCAGGCTGGGCAGGTCGAGTGACAGTGGCGAGCCCGTCCAGGTCACCGAGCCGGCCAGCTTGCCCTTGCCCTTGCGCAGGACGCCGCCCATGCCCAGCCGGTCGAGGTAGGCGCCCGAATCGGCGAGCTCCAGGTCGAAGTCCAGCGACACGTGCCGCGACGGCGCGCCGCTCCACCGGCCGCTGCCCGTGAGCCGCGCCTCGGGCGTGGTCAGCGCCAGCCGGGTCAGGCGCCAGTCGCGCGCGCCCGACTGCAGCGTCGCGGCGACCTCGAGCTTGCCCAGCTTCCTCGCGTTCAGCTCGAAGTTGTCGACGACGATGTCGAGCGCCGGCACCGTGGTCGCCTGCGCCTGCTCGGGCGTCGGCGCGTTGGCGGCGCCGTCGCCGTCCATGTCGCGGGCGTCGAGCGCCAGCCGGTCCAGGCGCGCGAACAGCTGGGCGCCGCGGCTGGGCGTCTCGGGCCGGTATTCGACGACGCCCTTGGTCTGGTCGGACGCGATGTTGGAGCGCCAGACCTCCTCGCCCGCGACGCTGACCTGCGCCAGCATCACGTCGACATTGCTCAGGTGGCGGCCGCCAATCAGCAGGTCGGGCGTCTTCAGCGCGGCCGCCCGGGGCGCGTAGGTGAGGCCCAAGTCGGCATCGGCGGCGGCCGTGGCGTCGGCCGGCGCGGCGGCGGGCGCGTTGCCGCCCAGGCCGCGCCAGAACGCCAGCCAGGCGTCGCCGTTGAACGCGGGCCCGCGCAGCACGAGGATGCCGCCCGGCTGCAGCGCCGGCAGCGGCGCGCCCACGGCGTAGGCGGCGCGCAGCGGACGCGGCACGTCGCCGGAGCGGTCGCGCAGCACCTCGGCCTGCAAGACGGGGCCCTGCGGCTGCGCCAGCTCGACGCGCAGGGTGTCGCGCGGCCGGCCCTCGTCGTAGGACACAGTGGTGGACACGCTCAGCGGCCACGTGGCCTCGGCCGGCTTGTTCAGCGGCGCCGGCAGCGCCAGGCCCAGGCCGGTGAGCGGGCTGGTGACGGAGAACTCGGTCTGGCCCCTGGCGATGCCGATGGCCAGCTTGTAGCTTGACTGCCCGCTGACGTGCGAGGCCAGGCGCACGAGCACCGGCTCGTCGGCGACGCGGCGCAGGCCGTCGGCGCTGATGCTGCCCAGCGCGGTGAAGCGCAGGCTGCCGTCGGCCTGCGTCCCGCCGTCGAAGGTGGTGTCGCCGCCGAGCGCGTGCGCGCGGCCGCCGCTGACCGTGACGCCTTTCTCGGTGAAGGCGATGCGCGCATGGGCGTCGGTGAGCGGCGGCGCGCCCGCAACGAGGCGCACGTCGTTGCCGGGGAGCGTGAGCGCGCCGGCGACCGTGGTGCTGCCGGGGTCTTGCAGCGGGATGTTCAGCGTGAGGTCGAGGTCGGCGTCGCCGGTGGCCGTGGCCGTGCCCAGGCCGTGATGCAGCCAGCCGCCCACCGGCGACTGCGCGACGTAGCGCAGGAAGTCGGTCATCGGCCCCGCGACCTGGCCATGCAGCGCCAGCGCGGGCTGGTCGTAGAGCGTCTTGAAGCCGCCGTCGACGTCGTGCAGCACCAGGTCGCCCATGCGCCCGGAGGCGCCGCGGATGTCGAGCGCGCCGCGCTCGAGCACCACCTGCCCGGCCACCTGCGTGAACGCGGGCCATTGCGACGGCGCGCGCGTGCCGTCGGCGCCGCGCGTGCCGGGCACGTAGTCGAGCGTGACGTCGCGCACGTGGCCGTCGATGCGGAACTCGCCCTCGTGCGCATGCTGGTACGGGAACGCGGCGAGGTCGCCCTTGACGTTGAAGTGCACGTTCTCCAGCTCGCCGCTCGCGAACGCGGCGGCCAGGTAGCTGCGGGTGGCCTGCAGGCCTTGCTGGGGCAGGTAGCGCGCGAGGCGCGCGGCGCGCGCGTGCGTGACGATGCCCTTGAGGTCGATCAGCCCGGGAAAGCGCTCGCCGCGACCGAAGCCGGCGGCAGCGCTGGCCGCGCTGGCCGCGCCGGCCGATCGCGCGGCACCAGGCGCCGGGCCGGCGCCGCTGTGCCACTGCAACTGCAGCTCGCCCTCGGCATCCGCGTTGGCGAATCGCACGTCGTCCAATGACAGCGTGACCGCCGGCGCTTGCGCGGCGTCGTGCGGACGTTCGATCCGCCACTGCGCGTTGGCGGCAAAGCGGGCCAGCGGAATCACCGGCTCCTCGAACACGCCGGGCAACTCGATGCTGCCGTCGGCCATCGACAGGCGGGCGGTGCCGCCCTGCTCGCTCGCATCCACCGTCACGTCGGCATTGCGCCAGCCGGGCCGGCCGTTGCGGGCGCCCTCGGGGATGGCGCCCGCGGCCATGGACAGCTGTTTGACGACCGCGCTGACGCGATAGCCGCTGGGCGCGGCGAGCGGTCCGCGCCAGTCGGCCTGCAGTCCGCTGACGACGCCTTCGGGCTGGTAGTCGGCCAGCCACTTGCGCGCCACCGGCGGCAACGGCAGCGCGGCCGACAGGCGGCGCATCAGGGCAAGATCCAGGTGGTCGGCGGACAGCGCACCGCCGGTGACCGGCTCGAGGTCGTCCCACGGCAGTTTGCCGGTCGACGTCGACGCCGGAGCCGGACCCGGCAGCGCGCGGCCCGACGCCTCGGCCAGCGCCTTCTCGCGGGTGTAGCTGACGTAGGCGCGACGGCCCTGGCGCATGAACACGCTGCGCTGCAGCTCCTGCCACGACAGCCGCAGGTCGCCGGCCGGCCAGGCGAGCCCGTCGGCGGTCTGGAAGCCGAAGTGCTCGGCCGAGAGGTTGACGCCGGACGGGTCGCGGCTGGCGTTCAGGCGCCCGCTCGCGTGCGCGATGGCCAGCGGCTCGACATCGGAGGCGAGGCGCACGCCGACCTGCTCCAGCTGCACGTCGGCCGTGGCCGAGCGCCAGTGGTTGTTCTGGAAGTCGAGCCACATGCGCAGCGACCCGGTGCCACCGGTGAGCTCGACCGGCAGGTCGACATGGTGGCGCAGCTGCGCGACGTCGCCGCGCGGCAGGTCGGCGTAGAGCGTGCCCGTCCAGCGGCGCCAATCGCCCGGATACGAGAACAGCGGCTGGCGGCAGCGCGCGCGCAGCGTGAAGCGGTCGCCCCAGTCGGCGGGCGGCGTGGCGTCCACGCGCATGTCGTGCGAGCGCAGGCCGTTGCGCAGGACGATGTCGACGTCGGTGAGCTCCAAAGCCGGCGCGTCGCGCTGCTCGTCGACCCAGCGCACGGCCCCGCGGCGCAGCACGAGCTCATCCTGGCTGAAGAACCAGTCGAGCGTGGCGGCCTCGTCGGCGGGGGAGACGGTGGAGCGGTTCGCCAGGTCCAGGCCGCCGACGTGCAGGCGGCCGGCCTTGTCGCGGCGCACCAGCAGGCGGGCGTCGGAGATGTAGAGCTGCGCGAGGCGCGGCGAC
>Ga0209677_101266_pt1 | contig 11341 bp, 11 predicted proteins | sample AraplaCvi_mCL_r2_2_FD_184285 | JGI IMG/M metagenome (GOLD analysis project Ga0209677, IMG submission 184285) | Arabidopsis root microbial communities from North Carolina, USA - plate scrape CL_Cvi_mCL_r2 (SPAdes) (version 2) | ecosystem: Host-associated > Plants > Roots > Endosphere | place: USA... | reverse complement strand
GATCGGCGACGAGCTGGGCCGCGCCGCGCTCGGCGCCGCTCCCGGGCAGACGTTCATCGGCGACTCCACGACCGTGCTCCTCTACAAGCTCGCGCGCGCTGCGGTGGACGGGCTCCCCGAGCGCAGCGAGATCGTGCTCGACACCGACAACTTCCCGACCGACCGCTACGTCCTCGACGGCATCGCCCGCGAGCGCGGCCTGCGGCTGGTCTGGATCGAGGCGGACACCGAGGCCGGCGTGACGCCCGAGCAGGTCGCCGCGGCCGTCGGTCCGCAGACGGCGCTGGTGGTGCTGAGCCACGTCGCGTACCGGTCCGGCTTCCTGGCGGACCTGCCCGCGATCACACGGATCGTCCACGACGCGGGTGCGCTCGTGCTGTGGGACCTGTGCCACTCCGCCGGCTCCGTGCCGGTCGACCTGGATGCCGCGGATGTCGACCTGGCCGTCGGCTGCACCTACAAGTACCTGAACGGCGGACCCGGTTCGCCGGCGTTCGGCTACGTGAACGCGCGGCTCGTCAAGCACCTGCGCCAGCCCATCCAGGGGTGGATGGGCGCCCGGGACGTCTTCCTGATGGGACCCGAGTACGTGCCGGCCGACGACCTCCGCCGGTTCCTCAGCGGCACCCCGCCGATCGTCGGGATGCTGGCGATGCGCGACACGATCGCGATGATCGAGGAGGCCGGGATCGAGGCCGTCCGCGCCAAGTCGGTGGCGCTGACCGAGTTCGCCGTCGCCCTCGCCGACGCGTGGCTCACTCCGCTCGGCGTCACCCTCGCCAGTCCGCGCGAGCCCGAGCGGCGCGGCGGCCACATCACCCTCGGCCACCCGGCCATGCGGGACGTCACCTCCGTGCTCTGGCAGCGCGACGTCATCCCCGACTACCGCGATCCCGACGGCCTGCGGATCGGCCTCTCACCGCTCAGCACCAGTTTCGAGGAGCTCTGCACCGGGATGGGCGCCGTCCGCGACGTGCTCGGCGAGCTCGCGCATGACTGACACCGTGACGACTCGGAGGGCCGCGGGGACGCACGCGGAACCGGCCGCCCGCGACGACCTCGAGGCGGGCAGCGGCAGCGCGACAGCGCTCCTCCGCACCGTGGTGGGCAGCGTCCTCCGCCCGATCGGCGGCTGGATGAGCGCGGCCGGCGCGGTCCGCCTGATGGATGGGCTGGGCGTCCCGTCGGCGACGGCCCGGTCGAGCCTCGCCCGCCTGTGCTCGCGCGGGGTCCTGCGCCGCGAGCCGCGCGACGGGACCGCGGGCTACGCGCTCGATCCCGCCGCTGTCCCCATGCTGGAGCGCGGAGACCGGCGGATCTTCGGCCACCGCGTGGAGGCATCCCGCTGGGTGCTCGTGTCGCTGTCGTTCCCGGAGCGCAGCCGCAGCGACCGGGACCGTCTGCGCCGGCGGCTGGCCGCGCTGGGCTGCGGAACCGTGGCGGACGGCCTGTGGATCGCGCCCTCGGCTCTCGAGGACGAGTTGGCCGAGGCGGTGGCGGCCATCGCAGACACGAGCGCCTCGGCCGCAGCGCGCGGCCGGGGACGCACCTCCCGCACGAGCGAGGTGGCCGTCACCCTCTTCGCCGACGCCTCCCCGCGTGGCGACCTGGCCACCGGCCTCGCCCGCTGGTACGACCTGCCGGCCATCCGAGCCGCCCACGAGACCTTCCTCTCCCACTTCGCCGACGCACCCCGACCCGACGCGCCCGGACCCGGCGCACCCCGGCCCGACGACGACGCGCAGGCGTTCGCCGTGTGGATGCGCGCGCTCGACGAGTGGCGCGTCATCCCGTACCGGGACCCCGGCCTTCCCTCCGCCGCGCTCGCCCCGGACTGGCCGGGCGCCGCGTCCGCCGCGCTCTTCCAGCGGCTGCGCAGAGACCTCGAGGCGCGCGCCGTCGCCCACGCGGCCTCCGTCGCCACCTCGGACCGCATCCCCGCCACCACACGGTAGAATCGACCCCGAACCCCCACCCTGACGCCCGAGTGAGCGGAGTATCCCCGTGCCGACGATCATTGTTGAAGTGATGCCCAAGGCTGAGCTGCTCGACCCTCAGGGGAAGGCCGTCGCCGGAGCGCTCGCACGCACCGGCCGAGGCCGGGTGACCGGGGTCCGTGTGGGCAAGCGCTTCGAGCTGACCGTCGACGGCCCCATCGACGACGCGGTGCGCGCGACGGTCGAGGAGATCGCCGCCGAGATCCTCTCCAACTCCGTCATCGAAGACGTGGTCGGCATCCACTATCCGGCGGAGGTCGACGCCTGATGCGCATCGGCGTCATCACCTTCCCGGGCTCGCTCGACGACCGCGACGCGCTGCGCGCCGTCCGCATCGCCGGAGCGGAGCCGGTCGCGCTGTGGCACGGCGAGCACGACCTGCACGGTGTGGACGCTCTCGTGCTGCCCGGCGGCTTCAGCTACGGCGACTACCTCCGCTGCGGCGCCATCGCCTCCCTCTCCCCGATCATGACCGAGGTGGTGGATGCCGCCGCTGCCGGGATGCCCGTGCTCGGAATCTGCAACGGCTTCCAGATGCTCGCCGAAGCGCACCTGCTCGCGGGTGGCCTGATCCGCAACGACCACGGCAACTTCGTCCGTCGTGACCAGCACCTCACGGTCGAGAACACGCAGACCCCGTGGACCAGCGGCTTCGAGCAGGGCCAGGAGATCGTCATCCCGCTGAAGAACGGCGAGGGCGGCTTCATCGCGTCGCCCGCAGAGCTGGAGCGGCTCGAGGGCGAGGGACTGGTCGCTTTCCGCTACAAGGATGTGAACCCGAACGGCTCGCTCAACGACATCGCGGGCGTGCGGAACGAGCGCGGCAACGTCGTCGGCCTCATGCCGCATCCCGAGCACGCCGTCGAGCCCGGCTTCGGCCCCGACACGCGTCACGCCATGCGTTCGGGCACCGACGGCCTGACGTTCTTCAGCTCGGTGATCCGCTCGGCCCTCGTCGAGGCGTAACTACTTGGGGGCCGCTTTGCGCGGCTTCTTCTCCTTCGGGGGCATCCGGCCGACCTGCTCGAGCGCGACGCCGATCCACTCCCGGAGGCGGTCGGGGTCGTCCTTCCATTCCTCGGGCAGCGAGACGTAACCGCCCATGGGACGCTCGGCCGGTCCGTAGGGTCCGGCACCCTCCACAGCGAGCAGTTCGGCGCGCACGGACTCGTCGGGGAGGCGGACCCCGATGCTGTCCCCGAACAGGCCGGCGAACATGTTGCCGTTCACGAAGGCGCCGAGGTTCGCGAACATCGGCTTGACCTGGACACCGGGCGCATCGGGCACGAGCGTCCGGAACAGCTCCTGGGTCTCCTGCGACGGTCGGGGGATGTGCATGGCGTGGCCTCCTGGCGCTCAGGCTAGCCCCGCGTCGGCACCCGGCGCGACCGCACCCGCAAACCCGAGCGCTTCCAGCGTCCTCGTGGCGCGCTGGATCGTCTTAGCGCAGCACTCCACAGCACCCCGCTGTGTCGTGTGCCACAGCGACGCTGCGCCCTATGGTCGACCTCCTGAGAAGCCAACGCGGCGGCTTGAATTCTGTGCCAGCCGAGCAGCACATAGCCGGTGGGGGCGGCCGCAGCGCCGCCAGCGTCTCTGCCGTCGTCGCCACCATGGGCCTGCTTTCCAGCCTGCTGACCATCGCCGACCATCTCGTGTTGTCTCCGCCCGCGAGCCCTCCGCTGCCGGTGACGCTGCACCTGCACGTCGAGCCGGGCTCTCCGCTCAGGACGCCGACACTGCGGTCCACCAATGGCGGGATATCGAGGAACGTTGAAGGGTGCGCCAAGGCGCACCCCCTACTCGACGTCTCCCAGATCCTCGTATCGCAGCAGAAGGCTACGCAGCCCAAATCGCGCGGCGGTGAGGCCGATATTCACGTCGTAACTGACGAGCGTGACCGATTCCGCGTAGGGCTTCAGCTCTAGCGCGTCGGACACGATTTCGTTGTCCGCAATCGGCAACCGACTTCGCGTGAGTTCGTCGACGGGTAAATACACGTTGACGTCGTGACGGAGGTCCGTCTCCAGCTCGGCACGGTCGCCCGAATCCGGAAAGAGGTTCGCAATAACTCGAAGGGCATCACGGGCCTGCTTCCGCAGCTCAACCTTCACCCCGTTGACCTTGAAGGTGTTGTTGCTGAGCTTGTGGCCGTCAAGCTCGTCCCGCACCACCGAAGGGATGACGAGAGTGATAGCCCCCTCTGAAAGTTCGGCGCGTTCGCTCCACGGATACGTAGCCAGCTCTGCGGAGTGGAATTCCAGCACGTTCGTGTCGAGTACGAGAGCATGGCGACGCTTGGCCGAGAATGCCTGGCTAGAGTATTCGTACGCCCATTGCTCGACCTCAGCGTGGATCTCGGTGGCCGCGGCCTCTAAGGCGTCCTGCCGGGCTCGGAGTTCGGTTTGCAGCTCCGTTGTGAGCCCGCTGAACGCGAGCGCGCCCTTCGCCGCCCAATACCGTTGTGTCAGGAGAAGGCGGGACAGCTCGCTCGGTGTCAGGACGCTCGAAAGTGTTCGCTCACCCTCGGCGGCCCACTCCTGATACATGACCAGAAGATCGCCTGCCTTGTAGCCGGCTCCGATCACGTTTCCGGCCCTCCGGGCTGCGTCGCGCAGCAGCTCGACGGCATGCGTCGGAGAGGCATTCTCTTGCAGCTTTGGCAGCACGGTTTAGCCCTTCCGAAATGCGGGTTAGGTAGCGGGGCCATCCACATATCCCCAATCTGACGGCAGTTCGGGATCCAAGTCACTTCCCCATTGGCTAGAACCGGACGCCGGCCAGCTGGTCGGAGGCGCGTCACCTTGGTAGTAGAAGTTGTAACGAAGATCGTCTGCGCCGCCGATAGCAAGGTACCAACCATTGGGCAGCTGCCTGCAGGTTCGCCATTTCTGTCCGTCCGGGGTGATCTGTGTCACAAAGCCATGGTTGTCGGGAAGGCCGTGGCTTGGCGCGTCGACCATCACGTCGGTGAGGTCATCCCAATATCGGTTGCCATTGCTCTGGTACCTGCCCATCTGCGTGACCGCGATCCAGTCCAGAATCTTTTTTGTGACTTGGAATTCACGTCGATCCAGTTGCGCGCCATCGTCGTCAGTACCTGGAACGCCAGCGCGATCTTGGAGTTGCTGAATCCGATCCTTTTCTAGCTGAGCGTCCCTCTTTGTTGAGGCACGAAAATTGCGCATCGCTTGGCGCGCGTCACGAAAGGTTGTCAGCTGACCGACCGAGTGTTCTTTTCCCCTGAACGCAGCCGCCCATTTCAGGGAGAAGCGAAGTCCGAGAAATGCAGCGAGTTGCACACTCCTTGGGGTCTTGTTGTTGAAACGCAACATCGTCAGGTCCTGCTCGCTCGCGGCGTAGAACGAGGCCGCATAGAAGTACGGGAACATCACAACGGGGAGCCAGATGGACAAGGCGAAGCCGAGAGTCACAGCCATCCAGTCGGTCTGCCCAAATTCTTGAACTGTGATGATTACGGTCCACACGATCAAACCGAATCCAAGTATCGCGAGTACTACGCCAAGGCAGCCCTGAGCCCTCCTCCATTCAGGCACCGTGGCTGCCAGAGCGTTCACCAGCGCGAGAAGCGTGAACAGTGGAAGAGCAATCAGTTCCGCCCACAGAGGCAGCGACTCGAGATTCAGGTAGAAAGCGAGAATTGCGGCCGGGCGTATCGTCTCCCAAACCACATCTCGGAGGATTCGCCCGCCCGATTTCTTACCGACAGATTTGAACAGAAGCGGAAAACCGACCACTACAACCAAGATGATCGAATCCTTGAGGAGCGAGACGTCCCAAACTCCAAAATGCGCCGCGAGCCAAACAATCGGGACGCACCACACCACCAGCAAGCCGAAGACAGCTAGTACCTTCGGGTGCTTGGCCGTTCGTAGCATCTCGCGCGCGTGAGGCGCCATTGAGCGCCGCGCATTCGGTACGGCCATGCACACGGACACGCCAACGACGATCCAGATCGCTGTTGCGAGCTCTCGATTAGTCAGCAGAATCGTTGCGCCTCCGGATGCGAACGTATCAGCAGCCGGAGGTCGGAGCGTGCGTCCCCCGGCGGTCGCGGTAGATGCCCTCGGCGTAGGTTCGTACGATTAGCCGTGGCCAATCCAGAACCGCTTATTCGCGCCGGCGTCGACTTCACGAGCCGAGGCGAGCTGAAGTACGCTCGCGCGGTCCACCTCGCTAACGAACTGCGTGGGCGAATTGATGAATGGTCCGCCGCCGAGACATTGCTAGCGCGAATCGAGCAGGTCGACGATCACACCTTCGAGTTCAAGGCCGTGGTCAAGCGCGAACCGCCCATTGACGAATGGTCGCTCGTCCTCGGAGACGCTCTGCATAACTTGCGTAGCGCCCTCGACAACGTCACGTGGGGGCTTGCGAACCTGGATGGCATGGAACCGAAGGTACCTACCCAAGTCACCTTCCCGCTAACTAAAAACGAGCCCGATTGGGAGAAGCGGATTCAATCGCTGGAGTCAATTCCAGCGGTCTATCTCGATCGAATCAGGAAGCTTCAGCCTTGGATCGATGGGGGCGAACGTGATGAGAATATGTTCTGGCTGCTGCACATGTTCGACATAGCCGACAAGCACCGCGGGCTCATTTCGGGTGCTCTGCATTTCAAGCAGTTGTCCACTGCCGGCCTCGAACTGAACTTGGAACCGGAAGCCCCTATCGCAGACGCCCAGGTGAGCTACACCATCCAGAAACAGCCAATCCGGATCGCCCCTGAAACGGTTCTGACGCGCGTACACAGTGACACGCACAAGCTGAATCCCGACCCCGACTACCTCGCCAAGGTGTGGGTCCAGCTTGTTCTTGACTGGGGCGACAACCGGATTCTCTTGCTTGATTCATTCTTGGGTGATGTTCTTTCCCGGACACGCGAGTGGCTCGACCGCATCTACGGGGGCGACATCTACGCCAAGTCGCTTATCCTCGGCCGTCAATCTTCGGGTCCCGGCGTGAGTTTTGGCTACGAAGACGAAGACGGCAATGTCCGAATGACCCAGTTGCCAATGTCTGGAATCGACGCCGACCACGCGTGACCTGGGTGCCGTGCTTTGGCGGCCTCGCCGAGCGCCGTGCAGGGTAAACCGACTTGTCTCTTATCCCCACAGTTGCAAGACGTGTCACGGCGCTCACAGCCGACCTTTCCTCCGCAGAGGAATTTCAAGTAGCGGCGAGTCTCACAACCATGTATTGCAGCCGTTCGTCAGAATCGCTGTCATGAAGATTAGTTGCGAGACAGGTGTGGTTCCGAGGTGAAGCTGATCGGCTACGCGCGGGTATCGACCCGTCAACAGGACACCGACCGACAAGAGCGCGACCTGCTCGCCGCCGGAGTGCGTCGAGACGACCTCTATACCGATCGCGGGGTTTCCAGGGCTCGCTCGTCACGGCCGGCGTTCAACCAAGCGATCAACGCGTTGCACGACGGCGACACGCTGGTCGTGGCCACCCTGGACAGGTTGGGACGTTCCACTATCGACATGCTCAGCTTCGCCGCGCAGCTCCGTGAGCGGGGCGCTGGGCTGCGCGTCCTCAACCTCGGCGGGGGCGACGTCGATACGTCCACACCAATGGGATCGATGCTGTTCTCTGTCATGGCTGCCCTCGCGCAAATGGAACTCGAAATCAAGCGCGAGCGCATCCGCGACTCGGTCGCCAAGCGGCGAGAGGCAGGTAAGGATCTTGGCGGTCGGCGCGCGGTGTTCACGGATAGTCAAATCCGCGCGGCGATTCAGCTCCTCGACGCTGGGGAGCCGGCAACACAGGTCGCCCGCGACCTCGGTATGTCCCGGGCTACCCTCTACCGGCGCATCCGCAGCCAACAGGCTGGCGCCATATCGTGAGACGGCGCCCGAATCCTAGCGACCGGCCCGAGGTCACCAAGCACCTCCATGACCACATCATCGTTACCCGCGCCGAGCTCGATGCATTCGCCGATGACGAAGACGCCGTACGTCTACTCGTCCTGGCCGAGCTGCGATCTCGTGCTGCCGATCAGGAAACCAGCCTGATACTGGCGCTCGAAGCAGCTGCCCTCGCGATCCTCGCGATCCTGCTTTCTCGCATCCCCATCAACAACCCCGATGTGTCATCGCCCGGGTCCGGCTGGGTAGCAGTGATCACCCTCGGAATCGCTTATGCAATCCTCGCCATCCTCGCGATCGGGTTGATCGTCCCCTCCATCTGGTACGCGGTCAAAGGCAACCGCGACCACGCACGGGCCGTCGTCTGGCTAGCTGCCTACGAGCATGCGCTAATAGAACGAGAGCCCACGCCAAGGCCGTTCTGGCGGCGTCGCTGACCGGCGTGACGGTCGCGACGACGGACTTCGGCCAACCGTAAGGGACCTACTCAGGAATTCGGGGATGCTGGGCCGCAGGCCTCATGCCTTAATCCGTGCATGTGAGCTGCCGCTCGAACTCCTAAGAACGGTCGATAAGCAACTCAGTGGCTCGCGAGCTGCCCTCCGCTCAACTCTCTGGGACGGCCTCATAGCCGATCCTGCGCACGCGTTTGCCCACAGCCAGACGTACACCGCGAACCGCTCGCCCTCTGGCGTGTAGCGGATCAGGCCAGCTCCGGCTGGCGTCCAAGCCAGCACTTCGGCATCCGTCTCGATGACGTCGTTGTAAGCGATCCGAACGGGAACCACGGCGCGGACTGGCACCGGCCGCGGCTTGTCGCGACGTCGGCCCATGTGACGCACGAAGTTGTCCGGCAGGCTGACCGGCTTGGGTCGTCGTTCCCGGGCCTCAGCATCGGCCGCCAGGTCGTGCGTTTATGTCGGTGAGGTGCGGTAATCGATTCTGCGGAATTCCTCACCGTCATGGGCCGCCCAATGGAGTGGACCCGGCTCCCGTCCCCCCGTTTTGGGGATGGGTTCAGCCGTAAGCAAGGTTCGAATGAGTTTCAGGTTGGTGCGGACCCCGATAGCTTTTGGATGTCTTCTGTTCTGACATGTCGGAAAAGCTGGGGGAATCGTGCTGCCGTCTTCGAGTAGAACTTCCATGAACCGGGTACTGCGAGAAGTTTCCTTGGAGAACGGCCGTCGCCGATCGCATGTCTGGCCGCTGTTCGGTCGAGCGGTTGCGGCGTTTTCTGTGGCGATTCTCCTAGTCGTCGCCGGGGTGACTTCGGCCCAGGCTGTGACGGGCACCCTTTCGGTGTCGGTCGGGTCCATCGGTCGAGATGCGGCCTCGAAGTTGACTTTCGATGTGACGGCGACAGCAGACGGCGTCCAGGGCTCAGGCCGTGTCTGCCCGTCTGCGTCATACAGCTGTTCTCTGTCGTTCTACGCGCAGCGCGAGGACGGCTCAAGCATCTTCTTGTCAGACGGCGGATCAATCGCATGGGGGGCGAGCTTTCCGTACTCCTACAGGGCGACCGGGACAATCGATAGCCTGAAGGTGATCGCAGTCCAGGCGCATCTCAACGGCCCGAATCAAGCGCTTTACAGCAGCTGGATTCCGGTTACCGATCCATATGCTCCGCCCGGAGTGTCTGTGTCCGTGGGCTCGATTGGCCGGGACACGGCCTCCAAGTTGACCTTCGATTTGACGGCCACGGTGGGTGCGGTACAAGGTTCCGGCCTGGTCTGCACGAATTCGTCATTCAACTGCGTTCTTTCCTATTACGGGCAGCGGCTCGACGGGTCGACGGTTTTTCTGACAGACACCAAGATTCCGTGGGGATCGAGCTTCCCGTATTCGTATGAAGCCACCGGGACCGTGGACACGGTTCCCGTGGTCGCGGTCCAAGCTCGAGTAGGTGGCCCGAACAGAACCATCTACAGCACTTGGGTTCCGGTTACCGATCCGTACGCCGCGCCCGGAGTGTCTGTGTCTGTGGGCTCGATAGGCCGGGATTCCGCCACCCAATTGACTTTCGATTTGACGGCCACCGTGGGGGCGGTGCAGGGTACGGGTCGTCTTTGTCCGTATTCGGGAGCCAACTGCACTCTATCTTTCTACGGGCAGCGGCTCGACGGGTCGACGGTCTACTTGACATCTACCCCGATCGCGTGGGGATCGAGCTTCCCGTATTCGTATGAAGCGACGGGGACCGCGGACACGCTCCCGGTGGTCGCGGTCCAAGCTCGAGTAGGTGGCGCGAACAGAACCATCTACAGCACTTGGGTTCCGGTTACCGATCCGTATGCCGCGCCCGGAGTGTCTGTGTCTGTGGGCTCGATTGGCCGGGACGCGACCTCCAAGTTGACGTTCGACTTGATGGCCACGGTGGGCGCGGTGCAGGGCTTGGGTCGTCTTTGTTCGTATTCGAGAACCAACTGCACTCTTTCCTTCTACGGGCAGCGGCTCGACGGGTCGACGGTCTACTTGGCATCTACCCCGATCGCGTGGGGATCGAGCTTCCCGTATTCGTATGAGGCCACCGGGACTGCTAGTTCCCCCAAGGTGGTCGCGGTCCAAGCTCGAGTAGGGGGCACGAGCACCACTCTTTACAGCAGTTGGTTGTCCGTCGCGGATCCCCAAGCCGCCTCCGTTGCCAGCGGGTCCTTAGCGCTTTCGGTCGCCTCGGTTGGTCGCGACTCGTCGACCGGCAACTTCACCTATGACGTGAACGCGACGGTGGTTGGTGCATCAGACTCAACCGGAGCATGCGCGGGCCACTCGACTAATTGCTCTGTAACCGTTCAAGCACTCGCGCCGAACGGCGATATCACCGTGCTCAAGGGGGCGAGTCTGCCTTCCCAGCCCAGCTTCAGCACCGAGATCGTTGGTTCCTCACAGGTCCAGAAGGTCACCGCGGTTCGAGCCATCACCAGTAGTGGCTACACGCCCGGGGCGCTGTACGGGGATTGGGTGACGGTGGCTGACCCGTATCCGGCCATTTCGGTGGCTGTGACCGGGGCGTCGGTTGCTCGGGATGCAGCGAACGGGAATCTGACTTACGACATCTCTACGTCGGTCCTGGGCGCGACTCTGAACGACGGGCCGTGCGGAGGAACCGTACTTTACTGCTCTGTCGCCATTCAGGCGCTCTCCGCTAACGGCGATATCAACCAGTTGAGCGGGGCCACCCTGCCCCAGCAGTACAGCTTCAGCAAAGAGTTCGTCGGATCGACCGCGAGCTCGAAGATCACCGCCGTGCGAGCGATGACGACCGGCCAATATGCGTCCGGACCGCTCTACTCACCGTGGGTGACGGTGGCTGACCCGTATCCGGCGGTTACGGTGGCTGTGACCGGGGCGTCGGTTGCTCGGGATGCAGCGAACGGGAATCTGACTTACGACATCTCTACGTCGGTCCTGGGCGCGACTCTGAACGACGGGCCGTGCGGAGGAACCGTACTT
>Ga0209677_101263_pt1 | contig 11355 bp, 8 predicted proteins | sample AraplaCvi_mCL_r2_2_FD_184285 | JGI IMG/M metagenome (GOLD analysis project Ga0209677, IMG submission 184285) | Arabidopsis root microbial communities from North Carolina, USA - plate scrape CL_Cvi_mCL_r2 (SPAdes) (version 2) | ecosystem: Host-associated > Plants > Roots > Endosphere | place: USA... | reverse complement strand
CACGAAAACCACCGGAACGACGGAATCGACGGGGTCCATGCGGATCGCACGGGCGGAGCCGCGCTCCATCCAGGAAAGCGTGAATCCGCCGAGGAGACAGGCCGCGACGTTGTCGGGATGGCCCTCGATCTCGGTGGCGAGCTCCAGCAGTGCGACGTCGTCGAGCCGGCTGTCCGCGCCTATGGTCACGGCGCGGGCGGCGACGATGCCGGCGCAGATCCGCCGCATCTCGAAGAAGTACCTGCACGACCCCGAAGAGGTCACGGTCAAGACCAAGACCACCACGTCGGCCAACACCACGCAGCGCTACCTAGTCGTCTCGTACCCGCAGAAGGTGGATGCGCTCACGCGCATCCTCGAGGTCGAGAACTTCGAGGGCATGATCGTCTTCGTCCGCACCAAGAACGAGACCGAGACGCTGGCCGAGCGGCTGCGGGCACGCGGTTACTCCGCGGCCGCGATCAACGGCGACATCGCGCAGGCCCAGCGGGAGCGCACGGTCGACCAGCTCAAGTCGGGAAAGCTCGACATCCTGGTGGCGACGGATGTGGCGGCGCGCGGCCTCGACGTGGAGCGGATCAGCCACGTGGTCAACTTCGACATCCCCGTCGACACCGAGTCGTATGTCCACCGGATCGGCCGCACGGGACGCGCGGGCCGCAGCGGCGCCGCGATCAGCTTCGTCACGCCGCGGGAACGCCGGCTGCTGTCCGCGATCGAGAAGGCCACCCGCCAGCCGCTCGCCCAGATGCAGCTTCCGAGCGTCGACGACATCAACACCACGCGGCTCGCCCGATTCGACGACGCGATCACGGAGGCGCTCCATCAGGAGGAGCGGGTCTCCCGTTTCCGCGAGATCATCGGGCACTACGTCGAGCATCACGACGTGCCCGAGGCGGACGTCGCGGCGGCGCTCGCCGTCGTCGCCCAGGGCGACGAGCCGCTCCTGCTCAGCGCGGACGATGCCCTCAGCCAGCGCGTGGAGCGCGACTCCCGTGCCGACGACCGCTCGGGACGAGGCGACAGGGGCGATCGCGCCGGCGGCCGCGACGACCGCGGTCCTCGGGGCGAGCGTCCGCGCCGCGAGCGGAGCGACAAGCCGATGGCGCCGTACCGGATCGAGGTGGGCAAGCGGCAGAAGGTGGAACCGCGACAGATCGTCGGCGCCCTCGCGAACGAGGGCGGCCTCAGCCGCGACGACTTCGGGCACATCCGGATCATGCCCGACTTCTCCATCGTCGAGCTGCCCGCCGACCTCCCCGGCGACACCCTCTCCCGCCTCACCGGCACGCGGATCAGCGGCAAGCTGATCGAGCTGCGCCCGGACCGCCGGGCCGCCCCCCGCCGCGACTCTCCGCAGTACGACGCCCGCCCCCCGAGAAAACCCCGCCACTCCTAGCGCCCCCCGCTCCTCACCGGGACCGCGCCGGCGGAGGAGATCCGAACGGATCCCGTTCGAATCTCCTCCCTTACTGCCAATCGGAGGAGATCCGGCACCCGATCTCCTCCGCTAGCGTCGGTGCGTCTACCCCTCAAGAGCGCTGACGCACCCGCTCGGACGCGAGCGCGCGCTCGACGACGCCCGCCGGGATGCGCTCAGCGGTCCTGCCCGGCCGGTCGACGCCGCTCGGTCGTCCTCGTCGCGACTGCAGCTCGATGGCGAGCACCTCGGCCAGGTGCAGGGGGCGGGCGGCGTCGGAGAGCTGCTCCACCTGCGTGCGGCAGCTGAATCCGTCCGCGACGACGCGGGAGCCGGGCCCGGCCTCCCGGATCGCGGGGAGGAGGTCGTGCTCCGCGGCCGCGATCGAGACGTCGAGGTGGCCGGCCTCGAAACCGAAGTTGCCGGCGAGCCCGCAGCATCCCTCCACGGTCGTGGTGTGGATGCCGGCGTCGCTCAGGATGCGCTGGTCGGCCGCGAAGCCGCCGATCGCGTGCTGGTGGCAGTGCGGCTGCACCACGGCGGAGCCGCCGATGTGCGGCGGCGACCAGTCCGGGGTGCGCTCGAGCAGCTCGGCGAAGGACGTCGCGCGCTCGGCGACGAGGGCGACGGCCGGATCGTCGGGGAGGAGCTCCGGAGCGTCCGAGCGGAACACGGCGAGGCAGCTCGGCTCCAGGCCGACGAGAGGCGTGTCGTCACCCAGGGCGTCGGCCAAAGTCGAGGAGGTGCGCCGGAGCATCCGCTCGGCGACCCCCAGTTGCCCGGTCGAGATCCACGTCAATCCGCAGCAGAGGTGTCCGGGCGGCAGCACGACCCGGTATCCGGCGTCCTCCAGCACGGCGACGGCGGCCCGGCCGATCGAGGGATGGAAGTTGTCGGTGAACGTGTCCGGCCAGATCATCACGTCTCCGAGCGGAGCGGGAGGCGCTGCCGGGCGCGCCGCGAACCAGTCGGTGAACCTCTCGGGCGCGAAGCGCGGCACCGGCCGGTCCGGCTCGACACCGCCGAGTCGCTTGCCCAACCGGGAGACACCGGGGAGGCGCGCCAGCCAGTTGACCAGGCCGGGCGCCACCCGGACGACTCGGGCGAGAAGCGGGAGCCATCCCATCGTGTAGTGGGCGGCCGGCCGCAGGCGCCCTTCGTAGTGGTGCGAGAGGAACTCGGCCTTGTACGTGGCCATGTCGACGTCGACCGGGCAGTCGGAACGGCATCCTTTGCACGCCAGGCACAGGTCGAGCGCGTCGAGGACCTCGGGCGAACGCCAGCCGTCCTCGATGGGCCCCGGACGGAACCGGCCGCTGAGCATCTCGAACAGCAGCCGCGACCGTCCGCGCGTGGAGTGCTCCTCTTCCCCGGTGGCGCGGAAGGACGGGCACATGACGCCACCGGAGTGGCTGCGGCAATTGCCGACGCCGACGCAGCGGAGCACGGCTTTGTCGAACCGGCCGCCGTCTTCCGGGTACGAGAAGTGGAGGGTCACCTCCACCTTCGGCCGGAAGGTCGGGCCCAGCCGTAAGTTCTCGGTCGGCGGGAGGGGATGCACGACCTTGCCGGGATTGAAGTGGTTGCCGGGGTCGAACAGCGCTTTCGTCCGCTGGAACGCCTCCATCACCCGGTCGCCGAACATGATCGGCAGGAGTGCGCCGCGCGCCTGGCCGTCCCCGTGCTCTCCCGAGAGCGAGCCGCCGTAGTCGGTCACGAGCCTCGCTGCCCGCTCGATGAAGGCGCGATACGTCGAGATGCCGCGCTCGGTGGTCAGCTCGAAGGGGATGCGGCAGTGCACGCAGCCGTGCCCGAAATGCCCGTAGAGGGAGACACGATCGTAGCCGAACTCGCTCAGCAGGTCGCCGAAGTCGCGCAGGTAGTCGCCGAGCCGTTCCGGCGGAACGGCGGCGTCCTCCCAGCCGGGCCACCGATCCTGGCCGTCGGGAGCGCGGGCCGTCGCTCCGAGTCCCGCCTCGCGGATCTCGACGATCTTCTGTTGCAGCGCCGCGTCGTCGAACTGCGCGACCTGCGGTGCGGGGTCGAGTCCGGCGAGCGTGGCCCGCAGCCGCCGCGCATTCTCTTCGACCTCGTCGGCGTTCGCGCCGGGAAGTTCCACGGTCAGCCACCCGCGACCCTCCGGCAGCAGCTTCAATGCTTCGGGATTCTTGCCCTTCCGCTTCTCGTTGCCGACGAGGAGGTCGTCCATCCCTTCGATCATCGTCGGGTCGAAGGGGGCGATTGTGGGGGCGGCGTCGGCGGCGTCCGTGATCGAGGGGAATCCGAGCACGAGCAGGGTCTTCGCCGCCGGCACCGGGACGAGGTCGATCTCGGCGTGCAGGACGGTCACCAGGGTCGATTCGGACCCGACGAGCGCCTTGGCCACATCGAACCCGTGCTCCGGCAGGAGGGAATCCAGGCCGTATCCGGAGACGCGGCGCGGGATGTCGGGGAAGCGTGCCCGGATGTCGTCGCCGAACTCGTCGGCGATCGCACGCAACCCCGCATAGAGCTCGGCGCGACGGCCGCCCTCGGCGGTCACGCGGGCGAACTCCTCGTCGCTCGTCGGCCCGACCCACAGGCGCTCGCCGTCGTAGGTGAGCACCTCGAGCCGGCGGACGCTGTCGGCCATCTTCCCGTACGCCTGGGCGGTGGATCCGCACGAGTTGTTGCCGATCATCCCGCCGATCGTGCAATGCGAGTGGGTCGCGGGCTTGGGTCCGACCATGAGCCCGTGCGGGGCGAGCAGGGCGTTCAGGTCGTCGAGGACGATGCCGCACTCCACCACGGCCAGGCGTCCCTGCGGGTCGAGCGAGACCAGGTGGTCGCAGTACTTGCTCCAGTCGATGACGACGGCGTTGTTGGTGCACTCGCCGGCGAGGCTCGTCCCGCCGCCGCGGCTGAGCAGCGGCACCCCCAGGTCGTGGCAGATTGCGACGGTCTCGACTCCGGCGTCGATCGTGTGCGGCACGACGACGCCGATCGGCACCTGGCGATAGTTGGAGGCGTCGGTCGAGTACGCGCCGAGCGTGCCGTTGTCGAAGCGCACCTCACCGTCGACGCGGGAGGTGAGGGCGCCGGCGAGGGCGTGGAGATCGACGCCTCCCGACGTGATGGTGCTCACCGAGGCACCTCGGGGCTCCGTCGTCGACCCGCCATGCTGCGGAACGTACCCTGCCTGCCGTGGCCGTCAAGGTGCGGCGCGCCCCGGCCCTGCGACATTCGTGACGAATGTCGCCCTGCGCCGGCGCGCTCAGACGACCGGCGACGGACTCAGGTGGGCGGCGATGCCGACGGTGACGAACTCGGCGTAGCGATCGAGGTCCCAGCGGCTGCGGAGGACGAGCAGGTCGTAGAGCTGGGCCGAGCTGTACGTGAGCAGGATGTCGGTCGCGGTCTCCACATCCACCGTCGGCGGGAGGTGGCCGGCCGCAGCAAGTCGCGTGGCGTTCCCGGCCATCCGCGTCCGCCGGTCCTCGTCGATGTCCCGGGCGAGGGTGGTCAGCTCGGGGTCGTGGTGGGCCGCGGCCTCGAGGAGGAGCAGGATGGGCGCGACGCGCGGCGCGACCTCGGCGCTGAGGCGGCCCCATCCCTCGAGGAGGGCGGTGAGGTCGTCCGCGCTGAGGGCGTCGGAGCGGTCTTCCGCCGCGACCGGGCCGGCGCCTTCGAGCCCCTGCTGCACCACGGCGCGGACCAGGGCCGCCTTGCCGGGGAACCGCTTGTAGACCGACTCTGCCGACACGCCGCAGGCGTCTGCGACCTTCGGGATGGTGAGGGCGGCGTAGCCGTCGGTCAGGAGAATGTCGCGAGCGGCCTGGAGGAGCGACTCCCGGACCTTCGCGGCCTGCGCCCGGCGGGCCGATCCGTCGTATTTTCTCTTGACTCCCGGCACGGCACGCTCCATACTCGACGAATAGATACAGACTACTGTAACGAAATCGAGGAACACATGTCCACTGCAGCACATCCGTTTCTCGTCCGACTCCAGCAGGCGACCGAAAGCCACGACCTCGACGCGCTCGTGGACTGCTTCGATCCGGGATATCGCAACGAGACTCCCGCCCATCCCGGGCGGTCCTTCGAGGGCGTCGAGCAGGTCCGCGCGAACTGGTCGCAGATCTTCGCCTTCGTCCCCGACATTCGATCGCGCATCGTGCGTGAGGCCGTCGACGGGTCCGAGGTGTGGTCCGAGTGGGAGATGAGCGGCACCCGCCTCGACGGCACGGCGCACCTGATGCGCGGGGTGGTCATCTTCGGCCTGAAGGACGACCGCGCGATCACGGCCCGCTTCTACCTCGAGCCGGTGGATCAGGCCGACGCCACCGTGGATGACGCGGTCCGCGCCGAGCTCCATGCGGACGGCCCGCAATGATCGTCGTCGTCGGGGGGAGCGGGATGCTGGGAGAGCCGCTGGTCGAGGACCTCCTCGCTACGGGCGAGACGGTCCGCGTCGTGGTGCGGGACACGGATCGGGCACGGTCCCTGTTCGACGACGCGGTCGAGGTGGTGCACGGGGATGTCCGGGACCGTGACCGCATGCGTGCCGTCGTCGCGGGGGCGGACGTCGTCGTCTCCACGATGCACGGCTTCCTCGGAGGTCGCGGCGCCGGACCGTCCGAGGTGGATGAGCGCGGAAACGCCAACCTCGTGGATGCTGCCGCGGCGGCTTCAGCGAGCATGGTCCTGATGTCGATAGCGGGCGCGTCCCCCGATCATCCCGTGGATCTGTTCCGCGCGAAGTATGCCGCCGAGCAGTACCTCCGCGCGAGCGGAGTCCCGTGGACCATCGTGCGTGCGCCGGCCTACCGGGAGTTGTGGCTCCGCCTCCTCTCCGAGACGGCCGGGGACTCGGGCCGGCCGCTGATCTTCGGCCGGGGCGAGCAGCCCATCCCGTTCGCCTCGGTCGTGGACGTGGCTTCCGTGGTGACCCGCGCGGCCCGCGACCCGGACCAGCGCGGGCGGCTGATCGAGGTTCCCGGCGAGCCGATGACGATGAAGGAGCTCGCCCGGGGGCTCCAAACCGAGCGGGGATGGACGGGGTCGCCGCGCCATGTGCCGCGTGCGGCACTGCGGGTTCTGTCGGTCGTCGCCCGGCCGGTGAATCCCGCGTTCGCGCGTCAGAGCCTCTCGGCGCTGATGATGGACACCCGGGGAGGGTGAGCTCGCGGATCGGCGCACCGGGCCGCGGGTATGATCGACGCGCGGCCCGTGCCGGCCGGCCCGGGACCGCCGATCGAGGAGGTCCGGGATGGAATTGAGCCGCCTGGTGGGGATCGAGACGCCGATCGTGCTCGGTCCCTTCGGAGGGATGTCGTCCGTCGCGCTGACGGCCGCGGTCAGCGAAGCGGGCGGGCTCGGCTCGTTCGGCCTGTACGGCCTGAATCCCGAGCGCATCGCCGGCGTGGGACGGGAGCTGCGGGAGCAGACGTCCCGGCCGTTCGCGTTCAATCTCTGGCTGCCCTTCCAGGGCCCGGGGGAGCAGCCGCCGGGCGCGCCCTTCGACCGCGCCGAGTTCGACGCTGCGGTGGCCGCTCTCGCGGACCTCTTCGAGGCGGCAGGGATCGAGCCCCCAGCCTGGCCGGTCGCTCCGCTGCCCGACTTCTCCGCCCAGCTCGAGGCCGCTCTCGAGGCGCGGCCGGCGGTCCTGAGCTTCGTCTTCGGCGTGCCGTCCGCGGAGGTCGTCGAGGAGGCCCACCGCCGCGGCATCCGCGTCTTCGGCGCGGCGACCACCGTCCCCGAGGCGCAGGCGCTCGAAGCAGGCGGGGTGGATGCCATCGTCGCCTCCGGTCTCGAAGCGGCGGGGCATCGGCCGTCGTTCCTGGATGCCCCTGAGGCGAGCCTCGTCGGTGGCCTGTCGCTCATCCCGCAGGTCGTGGATGCGGTCGGCGTTCCGGTGATCGCGGCTGGCGGGATCGCGGATCGCCGCGGAGTCGCCGCGGCCTTCGCGCTCGGTGCGGACGGTGTCCAGGTCGGGTCGGCGTTCCTCGCCACGCGGCAGTCCGCCGCCCAGGAGGCGCACCGCGAGCGCATCCGGACCGCCGCCGCCCACGACACCGTGCTCACCCGCGCCATGAGCGGGCGTCCCGCGCGCGGGCGCCCCAACCGCGCGGTTCGGACGATCGAGCAGAACGGCGCGATCGCCTCGTTCCCGCTGCAGAACATCCTCAGCGGGATCTTCCGCCGCCGCGCCGCAGAGAACGGCGACGCCGAACTGCTCTCCCTGTGGATGGGACAGAGCGCCGGCCTGTCACGGTTCGAGGATGCGGCGGACGTCTTCGCCGAGCTCGCCGCCGGGGTGCCGGATGGCCGGGACTGACCCGGAGGACGAGCCGCAGGAGGGCGGCGACGCGGCGTGCTGGCTCGCGCGGGTCTGCGTCGAGTGCGGAGCGCTGCGCGAGGGTCCGGGCGCCTGCTGGCGCTGCGGCGCCGCGTGAAGCCGCAGCGATCACCGCACCGGCATGCCCGTCACGGCCGCTGCTGCAGGTGCTGCCGCGTCAGCTCCTCCATCTGCTCGTCGGTCAGGTCGTCCATCCGCTTGCCCTCGTGGCGGTCCAGCCGCATCCACCGGATGAACAGGATGACGAGGACGGGCACGTCGGCGACCTCCGCGATGAACCACAGGAAGTCGCCCGAGAGGTGCTGGTCGTGCAAGGCGTTCGGGAACCAGGCCGGAAGCTGTCCGGAGATCGCGGGTGCATGATCGAGGACCGCGTCGTTCAGGCGCAGCAGCAGGCCGGGGATCGCATCCAGGATGAGCGCGACGAAGGCCAGGAGGAATTCAACCGTCACGAAGAAGCTGGTCCGAAACACCGAGTGCGCAGCGATCGGGAGCACCAGGAGCAGGCCGCAGAGGGGTGTGAGGACGGAGATGCTCCACTGCGACCAGGTCGAGTCCCGGAGGATCGCGGCGACCGGCGTGAGGAACACCAGGAACACGACGCACGCGAAGACCGGCGCGAAGATCGCGTTGCCGAACAGGCGCACCGGCCAGGACCGCATGAAGCGGTCCGTGCGCTGACGGCCGTCTCCGCTGAGCGCGACGCGCGCCAGTGCGACCGGGCGGCCGATGCTGATCAGGCCGGGGACGACGAAGAGCAGGAGTGCGATCCGCGTGGTGAAGGCCCAGCGCAGATTCACGCTCTCCGCCCCGAGGAAGCCGAACGACACGACCGCGTAGGAGCCGAGCCCGAGCACGAGGTACGCCGCCGTCAGTCGCGCCGGCCAGTGGTGGCCCCTCCGGCGGAGGCGGGCGACGCCGCCCAGATAGAGGACGGCCGCCACGACGAGCAGAACAGCGGCCGCCGGGTCGAACGACCAGGTCGTGAGGAAGACGATGAGGGGTGGCGTGATCGGCTCCGGTCAGAGGGGGGACGCATCCATTCTCGTGCCCGGCACCGACACCGGCGCACAGGATCAGCCCGGTTGTTCGAGGCCGAGCAGCGGGTACAGCAGCTTGACCCCGCCGGTCAGACCGCCCATCAGGGCGCCCCGCCCATGGCCTCCGACGGCGACGTCGACGAAGGCGCTGTCGATTCCCGCGCCGCGCGACGCGGCCAGCGCCTGGATCGCGACGTGGTGGAACACCGGGTCGTCGCGGCACGCGGTGAAGATCGCGGTCATCCCGGAGTGGGTGAAGTGGCGGAGTTTGATGAAGGGTTTCGCAGCATCGTAGGCCTGCTGGTTCCCGCCGAACGCCTCCTTCAGCGTGCGGTCGGGATGTTCGGCGCCCGGGAACTCCTCGCCGGAGATGTCCAGGATGCTGGTGAACAGCTCCGGGTGGTCGATGGCGAACGACAGTGCGCACAGCCCGCCGTTGGAGTAGCCGGCCGCGGTCCAGAACCGGTGGTCGTGGGTGACGGGCAGCGTCTTCTCCGCCCAGGCGGTGACATCCTTCGTGATGTACGTCTCCGCATTGCCGAAGCGCGCAGTGTCGAGGCACAGCGTGTCGTCGTACGGGCTGCCCAGCTGGTCCGCCACGACCACCACGGGCGCGAGGCCGCGGTGCGTCGCCGCGTACGCGTCCAGCACCTCGGCGATGGGTTCGGGGTCCGGGTTGCCCGGCTGTCCCATCATCATCACGATCAGCGGCAGCGCGGGTGGATGCGCGACGAGCGCCGCCGGGGGAAGGTACAGGCCGGCGTCGCGGGCGTGGAAGCCGCTGACGGTCCCGGGGATAGACGCGGTGCCGAGCGTGCCGTGCGCGGGCATGTCCGCGGGCGGCTTCCAGTGCTTCCAGAGCGACGAGTCGTACTCGGGCGACGACGCGTTCGCAGGAGGGGCGAGCTTCAGCGGCCGGGGCACGGCGATGGCCAGGACGCTCGCGACCGTGCGGTCCAGGCCGTAGTTGGCGTTGATCCCGACCGCCGCCGCGAGGAGGAACACCGGGATGGCCACGACCGCGACCGGGACGCGCCAGCGCGGCCGCCGGCGGATGCTCGCCACCGCGATGGCCACCCCCACGAAGGCGGCGCCGAGCCAGGCGTAGTTGCCGTAGCCGAGGGACTCCCCGAACAGGTTGAGCCACCGGATGCAGACCAGCCAGGTGACGACCGCGGCGAGCAGCCCGGCCGGCACGGCGATCGCCAGCCGCAGCAGCCACTCGCGCGACGGCCGACGCAGCAGCACAGCGACGAAGAGCAGCGCAGCAGCGGCGAAGACCACGATGGGCGCCGGTCCGTCCACGACATCGATGCCGAGCAGGCCGTCGAACACCCCTTCCCCCCTTTTCCGTCGGGGAGGGACGTGTCGACCCCCGATCTGCGCGCACGACTCGACGTCCGGCAGACGATCCCCCCAGCACTACGACTATAGGAGCGCATCCTCTCGGCACGGGCTGACACGCACGCGTCTGTCCGGTTTCCTGCGGCCCGCCGGTTGCTTAACGGGCCGGACGGTCTTTTGATGGGGCGGTGCCTCGACGAATCGAGGACGGGAGGAGATCCGGTGTCCACGGACCAGTACCACGAGCCGCCGAGCGAGCTCAGCGAAGAGACCCGTACGTTCGCCCGGATGTGCGCCAGCCTGGCCGAGGAGGCGGAGGCGATCGGTTGGTACGAGCAGCGCATCGCGGTGGAGAAGGACGAGGTGGCGAAGGCCATCATGCGCGACTCGCTCGGAGAGGAGTACAAGCACTTCAGCATGGAGCTGGAGTTCCTCCTCCGCGCGAAGCCTCAGTGGCGGGAGACCGCTCAGGGGATCCTCTTCCAGAGTGGCGACATCGTCCAGCACGGCGAGCAGGCCGAGGAAGCGGCGGAGGACGCCGCCGGCACCTGAGCACACGCCCGAGCGCTCACTCGAGCGAGTCGAGCTCCTCGTGCACGAAGCGCGCGAACTGCTCCGCGGCCGCGGACTGCGAGCGGGAGCGGTTGCGCGCCAGGCCGATGATGCGCGTCGCCTCGTCGCGCAGCGGGACCGCGACGATCCCCGGCTCCGCGGGCAGGTCCGGGATGAGCGCGACGCCGACCCCGTCGCGCACCAGCCCCCTCAGCGTCGAGAGTTCGGTCACCTCGATGACCGGTTCCATCACCACGCCGTGGGCGGCGAAGTAGGCGTCCGCGATGTGACGCAGCCCCGAGCCGGTGCGCAACGACACGAGGTCGTACGGCTCGAGATCGGCGACGCTCACCGCGTCCCGGCCGGCGAGGGGATGCCCGTCCGGCACCCCGAGCACGAGCTGTTCCTCGGTGAGCGGCTTCCACTCGATCTCCGGATCGCGGGGGTCGGGACTGAGGAAGGCGAGGTCCGCGGCGCCGTCGCGGAGCGCATCCAGCACGGTGTCCGCCGTCCCGCCATGCAGCACGAAGCGGATGTCGGGGAACAGCCCCCGGTACTCGCTGATCACGCGCGGGATGAGCCAGCCGCCGAACGACGAGACGTAGGCGACCGACACCGTCCCTCCGGAGGGATCGCGCAGCGCTTCGATCCGTGCGCGCGCG
>Ga0209677_101262_pt1 | contig 11364 bp, 12 predicted proteins | sample AraplaCvi_mCL_r2_2_FD_184285 | JGI IMG/M metagenome (GOLD analysis project Ga0209677, IMG submission 184285) | Arabidopsis root microbial communities from North Carolina, USA - plate scrape CL_Cvi_mCL_r2 (SPAdes) (version 2) | ecosystem: Host-associated > Plants > Roots > Endosphere | place: USA... | reverse complement strand
CGGACGATCCTGTCTATCTCTGTCACGTCGATCCAGCCCAGCTCGAGACCGCCCTGCTCAATCTCGTCCTCAATGCGCGCGACGCCATGCCGGATGGCGGCCTGCTGCAGATCGAGACCCGGAACGTCACGCTGGAGGACGGCGCCGTCGCTGGCGTTGCCGCCGGCACCTATGTCAGGCTCTCCGTGACGGACACCGGGCGCGGCATGCCGCGCGAAACGCTGGACCGGGTGTTCGAGCCGTTCTTCACCACCAAGGAGGTCGGCAAGGGCACCGGCCTTGGGCTGAGCATGGTCTATGGCTTCGTCCGGCAATCCGGCGGCCATGTCACGATCGAGAGCGCGGTCGATGTGGGCACCACCGTCAGCCTGTACCTGCCGAAATCGACCAGGATGCCGGAACCACAGGCGCAGGCTGTGCAGATCCAGGACCTGCCGGCCGGCTCGGGGCGCATCCTCGTGGTCGAGGACGATGACGAGGTGTTGGACGTCACCTCCGCGATGCTGAAGCAGCTCGGTTATCAGGTGCTTTGCGCGCGCCGGGGTGCGGAGGCCGTTCAGATGCTCAAGAGCGAGGAAGAGTTCGATCTCTTGTTCAGCGACGTCGTGATGCCGCAGGGCATCAGCGGCATCGAGCTCGCGCGCGAGGCGCGGCGGCTGCGCAACGGCATCAAGATCGTGCTCACCTCGGGCAATGCGGCCGACATATTGGCGCGACATGGCGCGGAGGACGAGTTTCCGATCATCGGCAAGCCGTTCCGACGTGCCGAGCTCGCGCAATATCTGAAATCGGTGATGCATGGGGCGTGAGGACTGGGACATTCTCGCCATGCATGAGGCGATCACCTTGCGCTTCGGGTTCCGCGTTAAGCACGTCGCAATCGAGCACGGCCGGTCGATCAGCGTTAACATCTTGGTTAGGTCTTTGCCTGCATTTTCGCGGTCTCCTTCATCAGAGAGGCACCATGTCCGACATCAGCATTCCCGGCGGTCGTATCCGTTCTTTCATTGAGCGGATCGAGAATCTGGACAGCGAATTGCAGGAATTGAACGAGCAGAAGAAGGAAGTCTTCTCGGAAGCCAAGGGCGAAGGCTTCGATGTGAAGATCCTCAAGGAGATCATCAAGCTCCGGAAGCAGGACCAGGACGAGCGCGACGAGCACGAGACGCTGCTCGACATGTATCTGCGCGCCATGGAGACGGCCGAGAAGGAGCCGGAAGCCAAGGCGGCCTGAGCTCGCACGCGCAACGCGGCTTCTCCGCCGCCTGACGAGGAGACGGCGGCTGCGCAATCCGCGTCTCATCTCACGATGCGTGCGTCACGACGCGATGCCTTAACGGGAAACGCGTCGTGGAGCACGCCGCTTGCGTCGCGCTCGGTCCCGATGGACAATGCCCCCGGTATCAACCAGGGCTGCGGACATGAGCGCCGGACGCGCAGTGTTTTTCGGCGCGCTTGTCGCCGTCATCATCACGGCGACGATCGCTTTCGGCCAGACCACCGCGCGGCCGCCGGTCGGCGGTTTCGGCTCGCCACCCGACGCCATGATCTTCTATGTCGCGCATGGTGCGGCGGATGCCTGCGGCCGCGGCTGCGCGGACTGGATCGCGGCCGAAGGGACCGTGCAGTGGGACACGCATAAGCGGCTGATCGCGATCCTCGACCGGCAGGCCGGCCACAAGCTTCCGCTCGTCATTCAGACCTGGGGCGCGTCCGCTCTGAATGTCTCCACCAGCCTGGGGCGGATCCTGCGCGACCGCGGCATCGACGCCACCGCCGGCCGCACCGAGGTCGACGCCTGCAACGACAAGCCGGGTGCGGACTGCTTTGCAGTGAAGCGTCCGGGCGGACCGCTCGATGCCCGCCTCGATCAGTCCGCGACCCGCTGCGACACCGCCTGCGTGCTGATGCTGGCGGGCGCGGTGCATCGCAGCCTTCCTCCGGGCACGCAGATGATCCTGGAAGGCATGACCATCCGCAATCGCCGGGCGCCCAACGTCACCGACGAACACCGCGAAGGCATGACGACGTATTTCGACACCCAGTTCAGGATCTATCTGCGCGAGATGGGCGTCGATCCCGTATTGCTCGACATCGTCGATCGCAACTCGGCCGCGCACCAAATGACCGAATTGCCATCGTCCGAATGGAGCAGGCTCGGCATCGTCACGACGCAGCCCTAGGCGCCGTCCGGACGCATGAGCGCCATCGCGGAACCTTCGCTTGTTCGCCGCGTTCGAGCGACAATGGAGGACAGTCATGTTGCGAGATGACCAGATCGCGGTGCTCTGCGATATCGGCCAGTCGATCGCCTTTGCCGATGACAAGCAGGGCGAGGTCGACGAACTGATCCGCGAGGGCTATGTCGCCAAGGACGGCGACCTCTACGAACTGACGCCGAAAGCGGAGAAGATCCTGCTCGATCGCGGCGCCGGTTTGAACGAGGCCTGAGACGGCCATTGCGCCTCTCTCCAGACGCTCGCGTCTGTAGCGACGTGTCAGGTCAGAGGCATGCCGAGCCTGCCGGTGCCAGGAAATTTCAGCGCCGGCCGCCGCAGGTCGAAGCCGAGCACCGCGCCGAAAAAATTCAGCTCGACGCCCTCGATCCAGCCGACCGTCAGGCCGAGATAACCGCCGAGCGAGACGAACAGGCCGGTGCCCGAGGCGGTGCGTCCCCACCACTCGCCGTGATAGGGAAAGTCCTTGCCGACCGCGGTCGGCGGGAGCACTGCCCGCAACTCAGGCACGGCGTTCAGCGCGGCCTGCACGAAGGTGTTGGAGTTCGGCCCCGGCCAGGCCTGATAGTCGCCCAGGCTGCGAAACCGATAGGTCTCGACGACCGAGCGGATCTTCGGGATCACGCGCTCCGCATCGTCGCCATCAACGGCCAGCACGGTCTCCGGCAATGCGCCGAACCAGCGGCCGTCGGGCGCGAAGCCATCGATGCGGATCGGCTCACCCCAGGCGGTGTAGTCGTAACGCGTGTAGCGCGCCGCGTCGCGTTCCTTCAGCACGATCCAGCAATGGACCGCAAAGATGCCACGCCAGCGCACCGTGCGTGCGGCATAGATCCGGACCAACGCATCCTGATGCTGTGATGCCGGCAGCAGCAGCCCTGCACTGGAACGGTCAGCGGTCTGCCAGTTGCCGCGACTATCGCCGACGGCGAGATAGCTGGCGGCCGAAACAGCGATCGGCCCGAAGATGAACAACAGCAGCAGGAGCACGGATTTTTTCACAAGGGGCGGGCGACCGGCGAGACGACAGGCGATGAGCATGATGTAGTCATCATGATCGCCCCCGCCAATGATGCCTCACCATCGTGCGATCAGAACATGGACCGGGCAAACAGGGGGGCGATCGCCGCGCAACTGGCGGCCTTCAGGTCACATCGAAAGGCGGCCCATAGGTAGAACTACGGCCCGCGTTATCAGCGCCAGGCCCCCAACTTGGCACAAAGGATGCTTTCTCATCCTTGCCGGGTTCCATATTTCATGCAGGTTACCATGCTCGTCACTCTCGTCGCCCTGCTCTGCAACGGCCAACTCTGTATGGAAAAGGTCGTGACCAACAGCGAGATGTCCGGAATCACGATGATGTCATGCGCAGTCAACGCGCAGATCGGTATCGCCGACTGGCTCTCCAAGGGCCCCTATCAGTCCTGGCATTTGCAGAGCTATAAATGCATCGCAGGCAAATACATGCCCAAAAGCCAGGCTTGAGCGGCGGCGGCGCGTCAACCGGTCGGTCCCGGCTCTGACATTCGCTTGAATCTTCCGAGGCCATCCTGAAGCGAACGTCGGATCCTCCGCACTAGCCGGGATCGCCGTTTCCCGACAGCACCTGCGCCGCGCCGCCGATGCCGCGACGGAACGCCTCGTCGAAGGTGACGCCGCGTATCTGCCATCGATGCGACCGTCCCTGGGCGTCGAGCCGCCACTCGGTGACCCAGCCGAGATCGTCATCGTCCCAGACCAGCCGTCCGACCAGGATGGCCTCCGCGCCCTGCGTGGCGACCAGTGGAGCCAGGGTCTCAACCGGAGCCGTCATCAGCGCGGCATCACCGACATTCACCTTGGCGGCGGATGCCTCGTCCGGCAGCACGATGTTCATGCCGCGTCTGGATGCTGCGATACGCAGGGAGTCGCGTTGCAGGTCCGATTGCTTGCCGTCTGCCGTGACAGTGAAGCTGCGCGCCGCGGGTACCATGGCGACCACGATACCGAGCGTGGGCCGATGCGATAGCCATGGCTTCAGCCCAAGCTTGCCCAGCAGCTCATCCGTTTTCGGCTTGTCGAAATCGACGATCAGATCATAAGGCCGGTCGCGCGTGCCCTGCTCGTCGCGCTTGGGCTTGCCTGACATCTGGTCGTGATAGTCGAACGCCGTAACGAAGTCGGCCGCGCGGGACTTGAGCGGCTCAAGCCGCGGATCGCCTGCGAGTTGCAAGGCGCCGGAGACCTTGATGAGCACATCCTCCAGGCAGGCTGCAAAGCCGATCAGACGATTTGGCTCGCCCTGCCCGGTGACGGCTGTCTGTGTCCGATAGAGATCGTCAGCACGTGCAGCCGCAGCGCCGAGCGAGATGACGAGCAACACTCCGAAGAGGACGCTCCGGACGTCCCGACCATGCCATCGCCGAGCCATATCGATGATCCCCACCTTTCAGGAAGCACCACTCGATGTCGCAAGCAGCAGCATATACACGCTTCGCGGTAACGGGAACTGGATTCGTCGCCGCCGGCCGCACCTCTTCGTCAGATCGGCACCGCACGGATGATGGCGCGGGGGATGTCGGGCCGATGGCGCGGTCGTCCACGGTCGGCGCCTCCTTGACTTGCCGCCGTGATGCCGCGCGAGCGCAGCATCGGCAGGATCGTCTGCTCGAATCTTGCTTTCGCGGCCGTGTAGAGCGCGATATCCACCGCATTCAACCGCCGAATCAAATCGAGATCGTCCGGAGCAACCGCTGATGCGGACGACCGTTCGGACGTCGCATTCAGCCGCTTGACCGGCACCTCGCGACCAATGGCATCGGAGAGCGCGAGAATGCTTTCCGGAAAATACTCGACGATCCCGACGAAGTCGAAGGTCGAGAGGTTGCGCGCCGCTTCGTGATAGAGATCGCTGATCGCGTGCTGGTGCTCCGGCCTGATATCGAAAGCCAGCGCCTTCGCCTGGAAATTCTCGGTGACCATGCGCACGCCGGGCTCCTCGCAGCGTAGGAATTCGGACAGGGTCAGTGTCTTGGCCGCCCCGATCGCGCGCTGGCTGTATCTGGAGATCGGCGAGCCAGACCGCAGGAAATGATAATTGGAGATCACCCGTTCCACGGGGTCCCTGAGAAACGTCATCAGGAATCGGTCCGCACGAAGCTTGCTGACATGCTGATAGCCGAAATGACCGATGACGAGATCGTTGATCGCGATCTCGGCCGCGGACACCGTGTCAAAGTTCTGCAATGACTCGTGCAGGATCGCGGTGCCCTGCATGGTCTCGAACAGTGCATGCTGCACCGAGGTGCCGGCCGTCTTGCCGATATGCAGGAAACAGAGCTGCCGGCCGCGCAAGCCAGAGGGCAGTGGCGCCTTGCCAGTGCGCAAGGTCTCCAGGCTGCGCAGAATGCGGTCGCGCTCATCACGGACCGAAGCCAGCTCTGCCGAAAGATGCCGATAGGCATCGAGGCCCATGCGCAGGATCCGGTAGTGACGGTAGCCGTTCTGCAGCGCGACTGACACCGTGCCATTATCCAGCGCGCGCCGTCTGATCCCCGCCCAAAATCCCATGCGCCGCGTCCCCGCCTCGACGTCGTGCCGTCGCGACCACGACGGCACAGCCGGACCCGACCGTCGCTGATTGCCCGACGATGGTCCCGCGAGAACGGGATTAAGGCGATTACACCTGTGCGGCTCAAATTAAGTCTTGGTAACCCGTGGAGATTGCAACGGCGTGTCGCATTTCGGCAGCTCAGCCACTGCACTGGATGATCGAGACCGCGTCAGGTCACTCATTTGACTGACGTCAGAGTGCGTCAGACAACCCTGGCGCTTCGCGCCAAGATTGATTTTTGTGTCAGATTGTTACAATTTGTAACAGACGGCTGCGCGGCAGCCGCTCCGTGGTCGCTATCCACGACCATGATGCACGATGGCGCGCCGGACGAATCGGCGCGCCACCGATTCGCCCGGCGTTGGTCATCGCTCCGCATCGCGGCGGACTACTTCTGGCGATCCAGCTTGGTGATGGTCTTGGCGCCGCCGCTGTCGGTGGTCGAGAATGTCACGCGATCACCGGCGTGAACGTCCTCCATCATTGCAGCATCCTTGACCTTGAACTCCTCGGCTGAGCCACCGGTGTTGGCGCCGACTGTGCCGCTTTGGATACGTTGGATCGCGATGGTGCCATTCAGCCGGTTGATGCCGGTGACCATGCCTGTCGCGCCCTGATCGGCCGCATAGGCCGACAGGCTGATGGTAGCGGCCGCGACACCTGCGAAAAGAATTGTTGCTGCTCTCATCGGCCTTCTCCTCATGTTCCCTGCAGCGGCTTCGACGTTCGTCCCGACACCGCAACGTCGTGATGCAACGCCGAATTCAACGCCGCCGTCATGACGCGCGCTCTAAGCTCGCATTCTGGCGTGCCGCCAATCGCCAACGTGCTCGTGGTGTGACGCGGCAGGACCACCGGCTTGCGGCAACAAGACACCACGCCCGCTCTTGGTTCCGGGGAACCACGAGCATAATGGCGCGGAAACACGGCGGTTTGACGAAACTCTGATGGCGCGACGTCGATCTTGCGCGCATTCACGTGAGACAGATCCTCTCGATACCTCGCGTGCGATCGCACCAGGTTCGGCATCTCATCAGTTGCCGCACGTCGTCATCACTTCGACATTTCACAAGTGTCGCGCGCATGATTGATGGTCACAGACGCTGACATTTCGCGGTGCTATGTTGCAGCTATCACTTGGTATTCATCATTTGGTCATAAAGCTGCTTGACAGCCCAGCGTGATGGGAGGAGCATTAGCTTCGTCGTTCGAAGCGACTGCGTCAGAACAGCGATGTTGATCGCTATGGCGACGACCTTCGATCAGAGCAAGGGAGGTTTGATGACGCCACCTCCGTACCAGAACCGCTGAGTGCTCCGGTTATCCGGATCGGACCGGTGCATAGCGGCACCCCCACGAACGGCACGCCGGGTTGAGGTTTAGTGGGCCGCATCAGCGAGGCATGGCCCCTTCCCACCCGGCGCTGTGCCGTGTTCGGAGCGACTAATTGGAGATCGAATGGGATTCGGTCGATCAGGCTGAATCGATCGAATGGCTGAATGGCATGTCCCTCGGTTCGGGATCCATTTCACAGGGATATGACGACGCGAGGAACGGCGGACGCGCGGAGCAACGCCCGCCGTTTGTCTTTATTAGTATCAGCATTAGTTTATTAGCTGCCGATCGGCTTGGCTGCATTGATGATGACCGGATCGACATCGTCTCCGTGCTATCTGGGCCTCCGCGCTATTTGCTGTAGTCGTAGAAGCCCCTGCCGGTCTTGCGGCCAAGCTGGCCGGCGGCAACCATCTCCTTCAACAGCGGCGCCGGGCGATATTTCGGATCGTTGAACCCGTTATAGAACACTTCCATCACCGACAGCATGGTGTCGAGCCCGATCAGGTCGGCGAGCGCGAGCGGGCCGATCGGGTGGTTGCAGCCGAGCTTCATGCCTTCGTCGATGTCGGCCGCCGTCGCTATGCCTTCGGACAGCGCGAAGATCGCCTCGTTGATCATCGGACAGAGAATACGGTTGACCGCGAAGCCAGGGCTGTTCCTTGCGGCGATCGCGACCTTGCCGATCCGCTTGGCGAACTCGGCAGCGGCGGCGTGCGTGGCGTCCGAGGTCTGCAGGCCCCGGATCAGTTCGAGCAGCGCCATCATCGGCACCGGGTTGAAGAAGTGCATGCCGATGAAGCGATCCGGGCGATCGGTCGCAGTGGCGAGCCTGGTGATCGAGATCGAAGACGTATTGGTGGCGATCAGCGCCTCCGGATTCAGGATCGGGCAAAGATCCTTCAGGATCTTCAGCTTCAGCTCCTCGTTCTCCGTCGCGGCCTCGATGACGAGGTCGCAAGCCGCGAGCTTGACTCGATCGGTCGAGCCGGTGATGCGCGACAGTGCCGCTTCCTTGTCGGCACCCGTGAGCTTCTCCTTCTTCACCAGGCGATCGAGGCTCGAGCCGACCGTGGCAAGCCCGCGTGCCACCGCGGCATCCGAAACATCGATCATGATCACAGGCATGCCGGCCGCGGCGCAGACCTGCGCGATGCCGTTGCCCATGGTGCCAGCCCCGATGATGCCGAGCGTCTCGATCATGCTGCTCTCTCCTTCCGTCCCAAACCGGGATCGCGTCCCGTGCCGAAGCGTTGCTTAACAGGCAAACCGGGCATCCGATAGGGCCGACGAGCATTAGGAACGATCGCGATACCCGTCCGTTGGGCGCGATCAGCTGAGGTCGACGAGCTGCGGCTGACGGATCAAAGGAAGCAGTGAGATGGCTGACACCGGCGGATTCCAGACGTTCTGGTTGTGGGGTGCCGGGATCATTATTCTCGGGCTCATCCTTGCTTATGCGGCCACCCGTGCCGGCCGGCTGCGTCCCGGCGAGCGGGCGCGGCTCGATCGGAATACAGAAGCGGCAATGCGGGCACATGATGACGCCGAGCGGAACGCGCCCGCCAGCAATGACATTCCCGCGCGTGCCAACAGGCCCTACGCGATCCTGATTCCGATCGTCGTGGTGGCGTTCGCAGTCGCACTGATGATCTGGTCGCTCACGGACACGCACGGTCCGTCCGGCGCATCCCGCCAGGCCACCAGCGGCCAGCAGACCACAGGCAGTCAGACCACGGGCAGTGCATCACGGACCAACCAACCCGCGGCTACGGCGCCGACAGCCCCGACCAACGATGCAGGGAGCGACAGCGCACGAAGCAATGCGCCCCTCAACAAGAGCCGCTGAACGCGCACGCTTCGGGCAGCCAGATCAACCACGGATCGTCCGTTCCGATTAACTTCGGCTTGGTCTGACAGGCTCTCGACGTGCAACGCGCGCCCGCGCTGCGTGAGCTTGCCCGACCAGCGGCGCTCACGCAGCTTCCCGTGGGCATCCGTGAAGAACTCATCGCAGGCGCCGCACCATCGTTCACCACTGCGGATACGCTCGCCACGCTGTGATCACCGGGTTTCGCCGCGGTTGGAACGGAGCCGGGCGGCCGCGGGTTGTTCGCGGAACCTCCAAGCGAATTCGATCCACCTCATTACTGTCAGGAGACCGCTTTGCAGGAGACTGCCTTAACGCCTGGCGATCATCTTGAGCCGACCGTCCAGATCGCGCACCATCCCATTCATATCATGCTGGTCCCGATCCCCATCACCTGCTTCGTTGGGGCCTTTATCACCGACATCGCGTACTGGCTGACGGCCGAGATGATGTGGGCGAATTTCTCCGCCTGGCTACTGACGGTCGGCCTGATCTTCGGCGTGCTGGCCGCAATCGCAGGCCTGATCGATTTCCTGAGCAACCGCCGCATCCGCAGTCAGTCTCCGGCGTGGCCCCACATGCTCGGCAATATCGCCGTGCTGGTGCTCGCCTTCTTCAACGTGCTGATCCACACGCGGGATGCGTGGACGTCGGTCGTGCCGGTCGGACTCATCCTCTCGCTCATCACCGTGCTGATCCTCCCGCTCACGGGCTGGCTCGGCTGGTCGCTGGTCTATCGACACGGCGTGGGAGTGGCCCGATGAGAAAGCCCATGACCTCCCGCCTTGCCCTCTGGCTGACCGCGCTGCTGCTCGGCGGTACTGCCCTCACGCTGTCGGGCTGCGACGAGGGCGGCGATCCCAAAGCCCAGGTCGGAGCCAATCCGGCACTGCCGGCGCTGACGCAATATCTGCTGCCGCCGATGAATGTCGCGCGTGTGGTCGGTTGGAAACAGGGGGAGACGCCGACCGTGGCCCCCGGCCTGAAGATCGAAGCCTTGGCGACCGGCCTGCAGCATCCGCGTTCGCTCTACACGCTGCCCAACGGCGACGTGCTGGTGGTGGAGTCCAAGGCGCCACCGGCGCCGCCGCCGAAGCGGCCGAAGGACATCGTGATGGGCTTTGTGGAGTCCTGGGCGACCTCCGGCGGCAGCACCGGGCCGAGCAACCGCATCACCCTGCTGCACGACGCCAATGGCGACGGCGTACCGGAGACGAAGAGTGTCTATATCGACCATCTTAACTCACCGTTCGGCGTCGCGTTGGTCGGCAACGATCTCTATGTCGCCAACACCGACGCGATCGTGAAATATCCCTATCGGCCGGGCGAGACCGAGATGAAGGCGCAGGGCACCACGCTGACGGAGCTGCCGGGCGGCCCGATCGATCATCACTGGACCAAGAGCCTCGTGGCCAGCAAGGACGGCTCGCTGCTCTATGTCGGCGTCGGCTCCAACAGCAATATCACCGAGAACGGGATGGAAGCCGAGAAGAACCGCGCCGACATTCTCGAGGTCGATCGCGAGACCGGGCGATGGCGCATCTTCGCCAGTGGCTTGCGCAATCCGAACGGCCTCTCCTTCGAGCCGCAGAGCGGCGCGCTGTGGACCGTTGTCAACGAGCGCGACGAGATCGGCCCCGATCTGGTGCCGGACTACATGACCTCGGTCAAGGAAGGCGCCTTCTACGGCTGGCCTTACAGCTATTACGGCCAGCATGTCGATCCACGGGTGATGCCGCAGCGGCCCGACCTGGTGGCGAAGGCGATACCGCCGGATTACGCGCTGAGCTCGCATGTCGCGCCGCTCGGCATGGTGTTCTACACCGCCGACGCGCTGCCGCAGTCCTATCGTGGCGGAGCCTTCGTCGGGGAGCACGGCAGCTGGAATCGCACGCCGCTCAACGGCTACAAGGTGATCTACGTGCCGTTCAGCGATGGCAAGCCCAACGGCATGGCGCAGGATGTCGTCACTGGCTTCCTGAACGGCGACAACCAGGCTCGGGGCCGTCCGGTCGGGCTCGCGGTGGACAAGACCGGCGCGCTGCTGATTGCCGACGATGTCGGCAACACGGTGTGGCGAGTTACGCCGGCCGGCAGCTGAGGCATCGCGGGAACGCGACATCGGCCAGCGCGTTCTTGTCTGCTGGGGGATGTGCGGGAGGTTCACGTGGGACTTGCGCAATACGCGATCGTGCCGGTTGAGGACCATTGGAGCGTGCTGCATGATGGCGATGTCGAAGGCGACTTCGCCACCAAGGAAGCGGCATTCGAGTCCGCAGCCGCAGCGGCGTCACTGGCGATCCGGCAGGGGCACGAAGTGCATCTGAGCG
>Ga0209677_101261_pt1 | contig 11366 bp, 9 predicted proteins | sample AraplaCvi_mCL_r2_2_FD_184285 | JGI IMG/M metagenome (GOLD analysis project Ga0209677, IMG submission 184285) | Arabidopsis root microbial communities from North Carolina, USA - plate scrape CL_Cvi_mCL_r2 (SPAdes) (version 2) | ecosystem: Host-associated > Plants > Roots > Endosphere | place: USA... | reverse complement strand
CGAGGGCATAGTCGACCGTGAGGAAATACCAGTCCTTGCCGCCGCGCGACATCATCGCGGCCGCCGTGGTGTTGCCGGTGGCCCAGGTGTCGTTGACCCATTGGATCGTGTTGGGCGAGCACGCTTTGCCGGTGAGATCCGAGCTTGCGGTCGACGACGCCAGGAAGGTCATGCGGCTGTCGCGCAGCAGCGTGTTGATGGAGAGACCGACGGCCGAGTTCGGCACATCGACGATGGCATCGACGCCTTCGACATCGAGCCATTTGCGCGCGATGGCGTTGCCGACATCGGCCTTGTTCTGGTGGTCGGCATAGACGATCTCGACCTTGATGCCTTTACCGCCGCCGTTGAAATCCTCGGCCGCCATGCGCGCAGCTTCCACCGAGCCCATGCCATTGGTATCCTGGAAAATGCCGGAGATGTCGTTGAGCACGCCGACGCGCACGACGTTGTCGGAGATCTCGGCGCTCGCCACGCCGCCGATCAGGCTCGCGGCCAGTGCGAGCGTCCATTTCAGATTCTTCATTATTCCCTCCCCTGTTGATTGTTTTCGCCGCCGGTCGTCAGGCGGGCGTGATCGTCACCGGCAGGCTGTCGAGCCCGCGCAGCGTGTTATTGAAACGGCGCTTCGGCTCGCCCGTGATCTCGATGCTGGCGACACGGCGGGCCAGGGCCGACAGCATGGTTTCGCCTTCGAGCCGCGCCACCAGTTGGCCGACGCACATGTGAATGCCGGAGCCGTAGCCGACATGGCCGGAGGTGCGGCGGGTGATGTCGTAGCTGTCGGGCTTGTCCCAGCGGCGGGGATCGCGATTGGCCGACGCACATGTGAATGCCGGAGCCGTAGCCGACATGGCCGGAGGTGCGGCGGGTGATGTCGTAGCTGTCGGGCTTGTCCCAGCGGCGGGGATCGCGATTGGCCGCCGCAAGGAACATCAGCACCTTCTCGCCCTCGCCGATGGTCGCGCCTGACAGTTCGACCTCGCGCGTGGTGGTGCGGAAGAACGTCTGCACCGGGCTTTCGAACCGCACGGCCTCCTCGAAAGCGTTGCGAGCGAGCGTGAGGTCGCCGCGCAGCCGTTGCCATTGCTCCGGGAAACGCGCGAGACAATAGACCGCGGCGCCGATGCCGTTGACGGTGGTGTCGAGACCAGCCGACAGGAGCGAGCGCACCAGCAACGGCGCCTCGGTCGCCGTGATCGCGCCCTCGTCGACATGGGCATGGATACAGGCACCGATGCCGCCGGGCGTCAGGTTGTCACGCTGGCATTGTTCGGTGACGTAGGCCTGATGCGGCGCCGAACGTGCGATGGCCTCCTGGCGCAACTGGTTCGGCGGGCCGAAGGCGTTGAACACGACGCTCGCATAGGGGATGAGATGCTCGCGCCCCTCCGGCTTCAGACCGAGCGCATCCGGGAAGATCGAGAGCGGATAGGCTTCGGCAAGATCCGTGATCGCATCGAAGCTGCCCTTGTCGAGCAGCGCGTCGACCCGCTGCTCTGCGACGGCGGCAAAGCGGTCGCGCAGTCCTTTCATCACGGTCGGCGACAGCACCTTCGACAACACTGCACGGGTGCGAGTGTGCTCGGGCGGATCGGCCTCCAGGATCAGGCTCGGCGGCCGCCACGGCGTCTCCTTCTTGAAGTCGGACAGGCCGACGCCGCGGCTGGAGCAGAAGGTCGCGGGATCGTTCAGGACGGCATGGACCTCGGCATAGCGCGCCACGCCATAGAGCTTCCACTTGTCGAGATAGACGACCGGGCCGGTCTCGCGCAGCAGCTCGTGCGCGGGGTAGGGGTCGGCAAAAAAATTCATGTCGAAGGGATCGACGTCGACATGCGGTACGCCTGACTGCGCGGAGCCGGGTGCGCTCATGAAACTCCTCCCTCATTTTGATCTTGTGAAAGGACCGTGCTTGCCCTTAGGTCTGCGAGCACGCAGCGAGTCAGAAAAGCCCTATGCCACCGTCTTCGACCAGAGCCCGCCAGAAGTCCGCGCCCATGGAGGCGGGACCGACGCTCGATCTCGATCGCTACGTTCCGGCGTTCATCACCTTCATCGCCAACAAGCTCTCGAACAGCGCGACCGCGTTCTATCAGAAGCAGTTCGGCGTCAACGTCACGGAATGGCGGATCATGTCGCTGCTGGCGATCGAGCCGGGCATCCCGGCCTCGCGCATTTGCCACGTGATCGGTTTCGACAAGGGCCCGGTCAGCCGCACGCTCGCCGGCCTGGAGAAGCGCGGGCTGGTCTCGATCCGCACCGATCCGAACGACGGCCGCACCCATTCGATCTCGCTCACGGCACGGGGCCGCGCCACCCATGACAAGGTGATCGTCGCCGCGTTCGAGCGCGAGCGACGGCTGTTGTCCTGCCTGAGCAAGGACGAGCGCGAGGTGTTGATCGATCTGCTGCGCCGGCTGCACGAGAATCTCGGCGCGGTGACCGGCGGCAGCGACGCCTGACGAGCCGCGCGCCGGGCGCGATCCCCCGTCAAGTCCAGGCATACGCCGGCATTTGCCCGCGGCACCCCTTATGCCGAGCATCGTTTCCTCCGTGACAGGCGCAGCGGTTCCCCCGCCGTCATCCTTGTCTGGAACGGTTCGCACAAATTAGTTGCTTCGGCAACAAAAGAATCATGCAGGATATTGCGGCAGGATGGCTGGCCGTATTTGACCGTGTCTTGGACGCGCTGCAGCGTGAAACGCTGCTGCGCAGAGCCGGCAACTGTTATGTTTGCCTGGTGTGAAGGTACGGCTTTCGATCGCGCATGATGGCGTTGAGGACCGTCAACAGCTTCCTGGCAACGGCAATGAGAGCGAGCTTGGCTGGTTTGCCGGCATGCCGCAGTCGAGCGTAGAAGGCCTTGAATGGATCGGCCCGGCGGACCGCATTGAGGGCGGCCATGTAGAGGGCATCGCGGACGCGCTTTCGGCCCCCGACGATCTTGCGCTTGCCGCGGTAAGCTCCGCTGTCGACGTTGAAGGGAGCCAGGCCGGCGAGCGCCGCCACCTGCTTCGGTCCCACTTTTCCGAGTTCCGGCATCTGCGCGATCAGCTGCATGCAGGTTACGGGGCCCACGCCGGGAAGTGACCGCATCAACTGCGCATCATCGGAGACCTCCGGTTCGGTCTTGATCAGGGCGCTAATATCGGCCTCGATTTCGGCGATCTCACAGTCGAGGACCTCAATGAGCCGACCGATACGATCGGCCATGGCGCGGTCCTCAGCCTCGCTGCGCCGGTTCTTCTCCTGGGCACGCATGAGGACCAGTTGATCCCGCCGTTTTGCAGGCCCCGCCAAGGCATTGCGGACAGGATTGGCGGTCTGCTCGGCGGCAGGTTGCATGGCCCGCGCAAAGCTCGCCAGCATCCGGGCATCGATCGGGTCGGTCTTGGCGAGTTGGCCGCTGGCGCGCGCAAAGTCACGGGCCCGGGCCGGATTAATCCGGGCAAAGCGGATGCCCGCCTTGCTGAGCGCCTCGCGAAGCTGAAGGTCATAGACCCCCGTGGCTTCAAAGACGACCAGCACGTCGGATCGCCAACGCGCCACGATCTGTGTGATGGCCTGCGTCGCGTTGGCGATGCGCTCTGCCACGCCCAAGCTCTCATCGAAGATATCGAGATATCGTTTGGAGACGTCGATTCCGACGTAACGAAGGGGTAAGATCATGGTGCCTGTCCCTGTGATGCGAGGTCTGTTGGCGCAGCCTCGTGCAACTGTTCAGGTTGATAGATGGAACGGGCGGGAGACCGAGCCGGCTCACGGCGTCAAGCGCCAAGGACCCAACGGCTTCCCGCCCACCCCATCATGACAGGCTTTCAAGACACAGGGCCCCATGCGACTACGCGCAGGACGAGAGGTGGGCCCCGGCTCAGCAGCGCATCACTGCGTGCTGCGTTGCGTCCGGGGCACGCGAGCAGCTACTGGTTCAGTCGCTACAGCCCAACCCACTCCGCCGACGCATCGTCGTTCAGCCGCATCACCGCATCGGCCCGCCGCGTCAGCACCGCGCGCTGGTTGATGTAGCCCTTGTCGGTGATCTCGCCGCCGTCGACGGATGGCGGCTCGACAAGCAACAGCGCCCGCGTCGCATGGCCGGAGGAGTTCGCGCCCTGCTGCTTCAGTTTGGCAAGCCCCTGCGCGATCGCGGTCCTGACCCTGTCATGGCCAAGCACGTCGCTCACGCTCGCCGTCTCGGGCAAGCCGGCATGCGCACGACAGGCGACAACATTCGGGAACACCAGGAAGCGCACCTCGTCGCCGCCATGGCCCGCGACGACGATGTCCTGCGCGAGCGGTGCCAGCGCGGCGATGCCGGCGACGCGCAGCGTGCCGACATTGACCCAGGTGCCGGAATTGAGCTTGAAGTCTTCCGCGACCCGGCCATCGAAGAACAGGCCGCGCTCGGGTCGAGCTGCATCGGCCAGCTTCACGGCATCGCCGATAAGATAAAAACCCTCTTCGTCGAACGCCTGCTTCGTCAGCTCGGGCGCCTTCCAATAGCCCGGCGTGACATTGGGGCCGCGCACGCGCACCTCCAGCTTGTCGCCGGACGCGACGAGCTTCAATTCGGTGCCGGGAATCGGCACGCCGATATTGCCGGAGCAGTCGGCGAGAAAATGGCAATCGGTCGCCAGCGGCGAGGTCTCGGTCGAACCCCAGGCCGAGACCATCGGCAGCGGTTGGCCGACGGTTTCGATGGAGAGCTGTTCGAGCGCATCCCAGAGATTCTGCGGCAGCGCCGCCCCGGCATAGAAGGCGAATTTCACCTCGCTGAAGAAGCGGCGGCGCAGCCTCTCGTCGCCGCGCAACGCCGCGATCAGCATGTCGAAGCCGCGCGGCACGTTGAAATAGACCGTCGGCATCACGCTTCGGAGATTGGCGAGCGACGTCGTGAACAGGCCGGGCGCGGGCTTGCCGCCGTCGATGTAGAGCGAGCCGCCGTTGCGAAGCACGAGATTGAAATTGTGGTTGGCGCCAAAGGTGTGGCTCCACGGCAGCCAGTCGAGGATGACGAGATCGCTGCCAGCCTGGTCGAGAAAAGTCCAGGTCTGCGCCTTGGCCTGCTGGCTCGAGGTCAGCATGCGCTGGGTGTTGATCACGGCCTTGGGCGTGCCGGTCGAGCCCGATGTGAACAGGAATTTTGCGATCGTGTCCGGCGTCACCGCGGCGAAAGCCCCTGCGACATCGCCCGTTTCAGGCGTTGCCGCGATGTCACGGAAGGCCAGCGCATCGGCATCGCCGGATTTGCCGCTGATGATCTGCGCTTCGTGCAGCGGCTTGATCGCGGCGAGCGCCGCGGCAAACGGCTTGGTCGCGGAGACATAGATGGCACCCGGCTGAAGCAGCGAGATCATGCTCTTGAGCTTGTCGAAATCTCTGGACATCAGCGAATAGGCCGGCGAGATCGCGGCCGAGGGCACGCCGACATGCTGGGCGGCGAGCGCGAGCAACGCATGGTCGATGCTGTTGTCGGAGAGAATGACGACGGGGCGCTCTGCGCTGAGACCCTGCGCCAGGATCCAGGACGCCGCCGCGCGGACCCGCCGCAGGGCACCTGCGTAGGTCATGGTGGCCCAGGGGGTATCGGCGCTGTCACGCTCGGCGAGGAAGATCGTGTCGGGCGTCTGGCGCGCCCATTGCTCCAGCCAGTCGCCAGTACAGCGCCCGCCGTCGCGCAAGGGCTGAGGCGAGCGCAACACGATGCTGCCGTCGGTGCGATGCTCGGCAACGGTCCTGGGCGTTGCGAACAGGCTCGCAGCGTCACCGCGTGTGGCGGTTGTCATGGTTTCCTCCTCGCCCGTACCGGTGATGGGCCGCAGCCTCGTTCCGGGCCGCTTTGGCCATAATGTTGGGCATGGTAATTGTTGTCGTCAACAACAATCTTCCGGCCGACCAGCGAAGAGGCTAAGGTCGCACGGCAGGAGACATGATGTGACAGCCAGCACTGCCCGAGCCGAGCGCCGCCCCTCCCCACGCAAGCGCGCCGGCGACGGCGCGGCGCGGCAACACGACGCGGACGAGATCGGCCTCGATGCACTGGTCGGGCACGCCGGCTACGCCGTGCGGCGCTTCCAGATCTGGATCTTCCAGGACTTCATCAAGACCTTGGGCGAGGTCGATATCCGGCCGACGCAATATTCGGTGCTGACCGTGATCGGCGCCAATCCGGGGCTCTCGCAGATGGCGGTGGCAAAGCGCCTCGGCATCGAGCGCGCCCGGCTGGTGCACCTGCTCGACAGCCTCGAGCAACGCAAGCTCGTGAAGCGGGTCAAATCGAAGACGGACCGGCGCTCCCACGCGCTGCATCTCACCGCGCCGGGAGAGACGGCGCTGGCGAAGTTCAAGCGCCTCGCTGCCGAGCATGAGCGGCATGTCGAAGAGAAGATCGGAAAGGCGAATCGGGAGCGGCTGCTCCAGATCCTCGCTGGCTTTACATGATCCCGGCTGCTCATGATTTGTGCAAATGCCCGAAAGGGGGCGCTGGCACGGCGGCTCAATCAATCCTCGAAATATCACCCAAGCCACTGATCTGACGATAGTATCCCCAGGACCCATCCTGCCCGGATTCTGTACACAATGGCACATCGCTTGCTTCAATCCGGGTGAGACCTGTTGCCGGAGTTTTGTCACCATGGGGGCTGAGCAGCCTGAAACGATCGCCGCGATTGTGGCCGCGCATCGCGCGGGCATAGTCACGCCGGCGCAGACGATCGCGCGGACCTACCAACGCATCCGCGACCACAACGATCCCGCATTGTTTATCAGCCTGCGCGACGAGAAGGACGCCGTTGCGGAAGCCGAAAGGCTGAGCGCGAAGGATGCCGCCGGCCTGCCGCTCTACGGCGTCGCGGTTGCGGTGAAGGACAATATCGACGCGCTGGGATTTCCGACCACGGCCGCCTGCCCGGCCTTCTCCTATACGCCAACCCATGACTCGACCGCGGTGGAGCGCCTGCGCGCGGCCGGGGCAATCATCATCGGCAAGACCAATCTCGACCAGTTCGCGACCGGCCTCGTCGGCGTGCGCTCACCCTACGGCATTCCCAGAAATTCGATCCGCGAGGATCTCATTCCCGGCGGCTCGAGCTCGGGATCCGCCACCGCCGTCGGCGCCGGCCTGGTGCCGTTGTCGCTCGGCACCGACACCGCCGGCAGCGGCCGCGTGCCGGCGATGCTCAACAACATCGTCGGGCTGAAGCCAAGTCTCGGCATGATCTCGACCGCGGGTCTCGTGCCGGCGTGCCGCACGCTCGACTGCATCTCGGTGTTCGCGCTGACCGTGGACGATGCCGCACTCGCGCTGTCGGTGATGGCCGGGCCCGACCAGGCCGATCCCTTCTCGCGCGACAGGCCGCTTGGCGCGCTCACGCCGTTTCCGTCCAACATGCGCCTCGGCGTACCGCGCAACGGCCAGCTGATCTTCTTCGGCGACAAGAAGGCGGAGGCCGCTTACGCCGATGCATTGAAACGCTGGACGTCACTCGGCGCAACGCTGGTGGAGTTCGACCTCGAGCCGTTCTACGAGACGGCGCGGCTGCTCTATGAGGGTCCCTGGGTCGCCGAGCGCTATCTCGTGATCAAGAATCTGCTGGCGTCCGCGCCCGATACGATCCACCCCGTCACGCGCGAGATCACCGCGGCCGGGGCGCGGCTCACGGCGGCGGACACCTTCTCCGCGCTCTATCGCCTGCAGGGCCTGCGCAAGATCGCCGAACGGACGTTTGCGAATATCGACGCGCTGGTGCTGCCGACGGCGCCGACGGCGTATACGACCGCGCAGGTGTTGGCCAATCCGATCGAGCTCAACAGCCGGCTCGGCACCTACACCAATTTCGTCAATCTGCTCGACCTCTGCGGTCTCGCGGTGCCCGCCGCGATGCGCGCCGACGGCATTCCATTCGGCATCACGCTGCTGGCGCCCGCGGGACGTGACGCACTGCTCGCGAGCATCGGGCGTGTCTTCCATGCGGATACGAAATTGACCGTGGGTGCGAAGGGCGTGCCGCAAGCACCGCTCGTGCCGCTTCCAGCAGATGGTGGCGACGAGATTCCGATCGCGGTCGTCGGCGCGCACCTTTCCGGAATGGCGCTGAACGGTGAATTGAAGTCGCTGAACGGAAAGTTGATCGAGGCGACCAGCACCGCGCCGGACTACAAGCTCTATGCGCTCCAGACCACGCCGCCGAAGCCCGGCATGCTGCGCGTCGAGGCCGGCAAGGGTGCGTCGATCGAGCTGGAGATCTGGTCGCTGTCGTCGTCCGCCTTCGGCAAGTTCGTCAATGCGATTCCGGCGCCGATGGCAATCGGGACGGTGCGGCTTGCTGATGGCCGCTGCGTGAAGGGATTTCTCGTCGAGCCGGAGGTACTGGGCGAAGCGCGCGATATCACCAGCTATGGCGGCTGGCGCAAGTTCATGGCGGAATCCGCGACGGGGTAGCTCGCGTGAACGGTGCGAGCCTCACAAAGACTGTCGTCCCGGACAAGCGCAGCGCAGATCCGGGACCCATCACCACAGGGAGACGTTTGGCGAAGGCTCTGAGTTAAGAGCTTCGGACAATAACCGCTCCCTGTGGTTATGGGTCCCCGCCTTCGCGGGGACGACACCGAACATGTAGCATATGCCGTCGGCTACACCGACACCGCGTAAATCTCATACTCTCCGCGTACCAGCTCGATATGCGCGCGCATGGCGGCTGCGGCCCCCTGCTTGTCGCCGCGCATGATGGCGACGACGACGCGGTCGTGCTCGGCTTGCGACTTGGCGAGACGGCCGAGGTTGCGGAACTGGGCGCGGCGGAACGGCTGCACGCGAACGCGGGTGGCCAGCGTGATCTCGGCGATGTAGCCGTTCTGCGATCCCGCATAGATCGCGTTGTGGAAGCGTTCGTTGACCTCGTGGAAGCGATCGGGATTGCCGGCGTAGCTCAGCACCCGCAGCTCTTCGTGCACGGCCTCCAGACCGTGGCGCTCGACGGCCGACATGCGCTCGGCGGCAAGGCCGGCGCACATCGCCTCGAGCTCCGCCATCGCCTCGAACATGCTCTTCAGTCGCTCGACCGAAGGCTGCGCCACCACCGCGCCGCGATGCGGCCGTGCCTCGACCAGACCGCTGGCCACGAGTTGGCGCAGCGCCTCGCGCACCGGGGTCCGCGACACGCTGAAGCGCCGCGCGATGTCGGTCTCGTCCAGCGGCGAACCGGGGGCCAGGGCTCCACGCACGATCTCGTCGGCAAGCTGCAAACGCAGTTCCTCGGCACGCGTGACCTTCTGCAGCGACGGCAGCGCCCGGTCGACGCGCGGCACCACCGGCTCGGCCGGCAGTGTTCCCTGCGGAAGATCGTCAAGCGTCATCAGGTCAGGTCTCTTTCGACTCGTCGATGATGCTGACATGGGCGGCGACGACGCGCCAGCCCTCCGGGAAGCGAATCCAGGTCTGCATCTGCCGGCCGACCTTGCCGGGAGCCGTGTCGCGATAGAACAGGGTGGAAGCGACCGCCGTGTCGCGGCCGTAGCTGGTGATCACGGTCTTGGCGGTACGGCGGTTGAGGCCAACCGGCGAACGACCGGCGCGGAAGCCGGAGATCGCCGCGTAGCCGTAGAGGTTCTCGCCGATGCCGTAGCGTAGCGTGCGAGGATCGTTGCGGAACAGCTCGCCGAGCACCGCGACGTCGTTGGTGATCAGCGCCTGCTCATAACGATCGAACGCGGCTTTGACTTCCGCGATCACGTCGGGGAGATCGATCTCCATTCCAGATTCCTCTCAAAGTCCCCTTGGCGCGGGCGCGGCGACGACGCCCATCTTCTCCAATGCATACGCGACGCGCAGCGCGATGTCTTCGCGCCAGGGCGCGGCGATGATCTGCACGCCGATCGGCAGCGGCTCGAGCGGCACGGGAACCGCGACCACCGGCAGGCCGATGAAGGAGATCGGTTGGGTGTGAATGCCGATATTGGCGCGCACCGGCAGCTCGACGCCGTCGAGATTGAAATTCACCTGACCGAGCTTCGGCGCGGTACAGGGCGTCGCGGGCGCGATCAGCACGTCGACCGATCTGAACAGCTCGGCAAGCTGCGCGCGATACCAGCGGCGGAATTTTTGCGCGCGATCGACCAGCGGCGCCGGCACCATGGCGCCCGCGATCAGCCGGTCGCGCACGGCAGGATCGAAATCACTCGGACGCGTGCGGAGGCGGTCGAGATGCAGCGAGGCGCCTTCGGTGGTGGAGATGACATAAGCCGCCGCACGGGCCCGTGCGGCCTCGGGGACCTCCACCACGCGCGTGGCGTTCAGCGCCTTGGCGACGCGGCTGACGGCTTCGACGGCTTCCGGAAAAACATTCTTCTGGAAGTAGCCCCCGGCGATCGCGATGCGCAGGTCCGACACCGGATTGGCGAGCAGCGGCGAGGTCGGCTCCAGACCGCGGGTGGTGCAGGCGGCATCGTCGGCATCCGGCCCCTGCATCGCATCGTAGGCGAGCGCGAGATCGGTGACGGAACGCGCGAACGGGCCGAGATGATCGAAACTCGCGACGAACGGAAAGGACCGCGCGCGCGACAGCCGGCCATAGGTCGGCTTCAGGCCGAAGATGCCGCAGAACGACGACGGCACGCGGATCGACCCGTTTGTGTCAGAGCCCAGCGCGATAGGCACCAGTGCGCCGCCGACGGCGCTGCCAGAACCGCCGGACGAGCCGCCGCTCATCCGCGTGGTGTCGTGCGGATTGCGCGAGGGACCGTCGTGGATGTTCTCGCCGGTGAAGTCGTAGGCGTATTCGCCCATGTTGAGCGCGCCGACGAGCACGGCGCCGGCGGCTTCCATGCGCTCGATCAGCGTGGCGTCGCGCTCGGCTGGCGCGCGATCGCGATTGATCTTCGAGCCGGCGCGGGTGGGAAGACCCGCGACGTCGAACAGGTTCTTCACCGCGAAGGGCACGCCGGCGAGCGGGCCGACGTCCTTGCCGGCCGCTATGTCGGCATCGATTGCGCGCGCTTTGGCACGGGCGCGATCGGCGGTGACGTCCGTGAAGGCGTTGAGGGCACCATCGTGCTGCTTGATGCGCGCGAGCGCGGCCTCGGTCACATCGAGCGCGGACAGTTTGCCGCCGGCCACCGCCTTGGCGATCTCGGCAGCGCTCAAATCTGGCTTGGCTGTCATGGCGGCGTCAGACGGCGAAGATCGGCGCCGGCTCGGTCTCGTCCGGCAGCGCGAATTCATCGACCAGGCGGGCGAGCCGCAGCGAGACCTCGAGATTGGCGCGCACCGCCGGCCTCCAGGCATCCTCGACCGGCAGCGCCAGCGCTTTGGAAACGGCGTCGATATAATCGTCCAGCGGCTCGGCCATCACTCTCTCAAAACTCTC
>Ga0209677_101259_pt1 | contig 11376 bp, 14 predicted proteins | sample AraplaCvi_mCL_r2_2_FD_184285 | JGI IMG/M metagenome (GOLD analysis project Ga0209677, IMG submission 184285) | Arabidopsis root microbial communities from North Carolina, USA - plate scrape CL_Cvi_mCL_r2 (SPAdes) (version 2) | ecosystem: Host-associated > Plants > Roots > Endosphere | place: USA... | reverse complement strand
GTGTCCTCGGGCGCGTGGGCGGGCGTGCGCGGCGACACCGTGTCGCTGTCGCGCACGAAGAACCCGCGCTGGCGCTTGGCCTCGACCAGGCCCTGGGCGAGCAACTGGTCGTAGGCGGCGACGACGGTCGACGGGCTGACGCGATGGCGGCGCGCGCTCTCGCGCACGGACGGCAGGCGCGCGCCGGGCATCAGCAGGCGCTGGCGGATGCGCGCGGCGTAATGGCCGGCGAGCTGCTCGGCCAGCGTCTGCGCGGCGCTGCGGGCGAGCACGGCGGCGCCCATCGCGACGGGGGCAGGTGCCGCGGGCCCCGACGCCGGGCGGCGCGCGCGGGGTGCCGGGAAAGAGGGGGCGTCGTCGGACATGGGCGCTGATCTGTATTGCCGAGGACAGCGATACAGATCACGGAACTGCACCCGGAGACTGTACTGCTGGTGTACTGATTATGAGCCTAGACTGGCCGTTCCTGCACGCCGTTGATCCGTCTTCCGTCGAAGTCGGGGCGTCCTTCGCCGCTGCCATGCGCCTCGAGCCCCAAGCCGCCCTGACGATGCCCGCCGCCGGCCCCGCCGCGGCGCAGGCCGGCGTCCAGGAGCAGGCGCGCCGCACGCGCATCGGCTTGTGGCTGGGGGTGCTGGGCATGCTGATCTTCGCCGGCACGATCCCGATGACGCGGCTGGCTTCGGGCAGCGACGCCGCGCCGCAGCTGCCGCCCGTGTTCGTGGCCATCGGCCGCGCCGGCGTGGCGGGGCTGCTGTCGGTCGCCTACCTGCTGGCCACCCGGTCGCGGCGTCCGACGCGCGCGCAGTGGCCGATGCTGGCGCTGTCGGCGCTCGGCAACGTGCTGGGCTGGCCGCTGCTGCTGGGCCTGGCCGTGCGCCAGGTCGACGCCATGCACGCAGCCGTCATCACGGGCCTGATGCCGCTGGCCACCGCCGCCATCGGCGCCGTCCTGCTTCACCAGCGCCCCTCGCGCGGCTTCTGGGCGTTCGCGCTGCTGGGCGCCGCGCTCGTCGTCGCCTTCGCGGCGTGGAGCGGCGCCGGGCGACCCCAGCTGGGCGACCTGCTGCTGCTGGGCGCGGTCGTCGCCTCGTCGCTGGGCTACATCTGCGGGGCGCGCGTGTCATCTGGCCCCGAGGCGATGTCGGCCGAGCAGACCATCTCCTGGGTGCTCGTGCTGGCGCTGCCGTTCACGCTGCCGGTGCTGGTCACGCAATGGCCCGAGGCGCCGGTGCGGGCGGCATCGTGGGTCGGTTTCGCCTACGTGGCCACGTGCTCGATGTGGATGGGCTTCTTTGCCTGGTACCGCGGCATGGCCTGGGGCGGCACGCTGCGCGTCAGCCAGGTGCAGCTGCTGCAGCCGTTCGTCTCCATCCTGCTGGCCGTGCCGCTGCTCGGTGAGCGCCTGCGTCCGGCCACGCTGGGCTTTTCCATCGCCGTGATGGCGTGCGTGTACCTTGGCCGGCGCATGTCGGCCGGCGCGCCTCGATCCGACAAGATTCCGTCTCCCTTGCTGAAAGACCTCGCATGACCGCCAACACCCCGTCCACCGATTCCACCCGCTCGCCGTGGCGTCTCGCGCAGCGCTGCGAACGCATGAACCCTTCGGTCATCCGCGAGATCCTCAAGCTCACCGAGCTGCCCGGCGTGCGCTCACTGGCGGGAGGCCTGCCGTCGGCCGACACCTTCCCCGTCGAGGCGATGCGCGAAGCCGCGCTGAAGGTGCTCACGGACACCCCGCGCGAGGCGCTGCAGTACGCAGCCAGCGAAGGCTACGCGCCGCTGCGCGAGTGGGTCTCGACGATGCTGGCCGCCAAGGGCGTCCGTGCGCCGGCCAACCGCGTGCTGATCACCAACGGCTCGCAGCAGGGCCTGGACCTCGTCGGCAAGGTGCTGCTGGACGCCGGCAACACGGTGGCCGTCGAGACGCCCACGTACCTGGGCGCGCTGCAGGCCTTCAACCCGAACGAGCCGAAGTTCGCCTCCGTGGCCAGCGACGCCGACGGTCCGCTGCCCGACGACATCGCCGCGCTGCCGGCGGACACGCGCTTCATGTACGTGCTGCCCAACTTCCAGAACCCGACCGGCCGCGTGGTGCCCGACGATCGCCGCGACGCCATCGTGGCCGCCGCCCAGCGCGGCAACCTGCCGCTGGTCGAGGACAACCCGTACGGCGAGCTCTGGTACGACGAGGAGCCGCCCAAGCCGATGGCCGCGCGCTGGACCGAGGGCGTGCTGTACCTGGGCTCGTTCTCCAAGGTGCTCGCGCCCGGCCTGCGCCTGGGCTTCATGGTGTGCCCGGAGGCGCTGTACCCGAAGCTGCTGCAGTCCAAGCAGGCGGCCGACCTGCACACCGGCTCGTTCAGCCAGCGCGTGGTGCACGAGGTCATCAAGAACGGCTTCCTCGACCACCACATCCCCACGATCCGCGACCGCTACCGCACCCAGCGCGATGCCATGGACGCCGCGCTGAGGGCCTCGATGCCCGCCGGCTGCGAATGGCGCAAGCCCAGCGGCGGCATGTTCTTCTGGCTGCGCCTGCCGGCCGGTTGCGACGCGATGGCGCTGCTGCCCAAGGCCGTCGAGGCCGGCGTGGCCTACGTGCCGGGCGCCGCGTTCTTCGCGAACGACCCCGACCTGCGCACGATGCGCCTGTCGTTCGTCACGCTGTCGCCGGCCGACATCGCCGATGCCGTCGCCAGGCTCGGCAACGTCATCAAGGCCCACCTGGCGGGCGCTTGAGCATGGGCACCACCACCGTGCCGCGCACGCGCGGCTTCAGCCAGGTCGACGTCTTCACCGCCACGCCGCTGCTGGGCAACCCGCTGGCGGTGGTGCATGACGGCACGGGGCTGTCGGACGACCAGATGGCCGCGTTCGCACGCTGGACCAACCTGTCCGAGACCACGTTCCTGCTGCCGCCGACCCACCCCGAGGCCGACTACCGGGTGCGCATCTTCACGCCCGGCGGCGAGCTGCCGTTCGCGGGCCATCCCACGCTGGGCTCGTGCCATGTGTGGCTGCAGGTGGGCGGCACCCCCAGGCGCGCCGACACGGTGATGCAGGAATGCGCCATCGGCCTGGTGCCGATCCGGCGCGGCGAGCGCCTCGCGTTCGCGGCCCCGCCCACCTCGGTCGAGCGCATCGACGCAGAGCTGCTGCACCGCGTCTATGCCGCGCTGGGGCTGGATCCGGCGCGCGTGCAGGAGACGGCCTGGCTGTCCAACGGCTTTCCGCAACTGGTGCTGCGCCTGGATGGCGCCGCCACCGTGCTGGCGCTCAAGCCCGACCACTCCGCGCTCAAGGGGCTGGGCAAGGTCGGCGTCGTGGCGCCGCATCCGGCGGGCGGCGCCGTGGATTTCGAGGTGCGCTTCTTTGCCGCGGCCATCGGCATCAACGAAGACCCGGTCACCGGCAGCCTGAACGCCAACCTGGCGCGCTGGCTGATCGACAACGGCCACGCGCCCGCGCGCTACGTGGCCGCGCAAGGCACGGCGATGGGGCGGGCCGGCCGCGTGCACGTGCAACGCGACGAGGCCGGCACGTGGATCGGCGGCGACGTCGCCGGCTGCATCGCCGGCACCGTGTCGCTCTGAAAGGATCCTCCATGACGATCGAACTGTTCCGCGAAGACGCCACGCTGATCGACTGCGACGCGGTCGTCACCGCCGTCGACGAACGCGGCGTGCAACTGGATCGCACCGTGTTCTATCCGCATGGCGGCGGCCAGGCCGGCGATCGCGGCGAGCTCGTGCTGGTGGGAGGCCGCGCCGTGGCCATCGCCGACACGCGCAAGGGCGAGCAGCCGGGCGAGATCGTGCACCTGCTGGCCCATGCCGACGACGCGTCCGCGCTGAAGGTGGGCGACGCCGTGCATGCACGCATCGACGTGGCCCGTCGCCGCGCCCACATGCGCTTTCACACGGCCACGCACCTGCTGTGCGCGCTGATCCCGCATCCGGTGGACGGCTGCTCGATCACGGCGGACTACGCGCGGCTCGACTTCCACATGACGGATCCGCTGGACAAGGCGCAGATCGAGGCCGGCCTCGCGCGCCTGGTGGCCGAGGCCCACCCGGTGTCGATGCGCTGGATCGCCGACGCCGAGCTCGACGCCAACCCCGGCCTCGTGCGCAGCATGAGCGTGCAGCCGCCGCGCGGCACCGGGCGCGTGCGGCTGCTGCAGATCGAGGGCGTCGACCTGCAGCCGTGCGGCGGCACGCACGTGTCCAATACGTCGGAGATCGGCGCGCTCGTGGTCCGCAAGATCGAGAAGAAATCGGCATCGACGCGGCGCGTGGTGCTGGCGTTCGCGGACTGATCCGACGCCACCCCGGTCGAGGCGCCTCGCCAACGCATCAGGGACACGGCGCCCCGTTGCCCGCCACCCAGATCTCGTACCAGGTCTGCGCATCCACCTCGACATCCAGCGCCGCGACGGCCTCGCGCATCGCGTCGAGCCGGCGCGAGCCGGTCAGCGGCATCAGGCGCGCAGGGTGGCGCAGCAGCCAGGCGTAGACCAGCGTCGTGACGCTGATGCCGCGCTCGCTGGCGATGCGCTCGAGCACGCCGCGCACGCGCTGCGCGTCGGCGTCCTGGCCCGTGAACAGGCGGCCGCCGGCCAGCGCCGACCAGATCATCGGGGCCACGCCCAGGTCCTGCGCCTGGTCCAGCGTGCCGTCGTGGAACGGCGCCACGTGCAGCGGCGAGGCCTCGATCTGGTTGGTCACCAGCGGGATGCGCCGGTGCAGCAACGCGAACTGCGACGGCGTGAAGTTGGACACGCCGAAGTGGCGCACCTTGCCGGCGGCGCGCAGGCGTTCGAAGCAGGCGGCCAGCGCGTCGGCATCCATCAGCGCGTCGGGGCGGTGGATCAGCAGCACGTCCAGATGGTCGGTGCGCAGGTTGGCCAGCGAGTTGTCGACCGAGCGCTCGACGTGCGCGGCCGACGTGTCGTAGTGGCCCAGGCGATGCTCCGGACGCGCGCCCGACACCATGCGGATCCCGCACTTGGTCACGATCTGCAGGCGCTCGCGCAGTCGCGGCGCCGCGGCCAGCGCCTCGCCGAACAGCGCCTCGACCGCGTAGCCGCCGTAGATGTCGGCGTGGTCGAACGTGGTGATGCCCAGGTCGAGGCAGCCCTCGATCCAGCGCACGCGGTCGTCGACGCTGAAGTTCCAGTCGGCCATGCGCCAGGCGCCGGCGACGATGCGCGACAGGGTGGGGCCGCCGGCGGCGGGGACGAGCGTTGGGGCGTGGCGCATGGCGATGAGATCCGGGTTGGGTGCCGGATTCTCACCGACACGGCGTCAGAACGCCGCGTGCACGCCCGCCGACAGGCTCCAGCGAGGTTCGAGCTGCAGGCCGTTGACGCGCTGGTACACCGGCACCTGGCCGAACACGTAGACGCTGGTGCGCGGCGTCACGTTGAAGGTCGCGCCGGGGCTCAGGTAGACGAGTGTCGAGCCGGAGTTGGGCGTGTCCGCCTCGTCGCCCGTCTCGCGCTTTTCAACGCGCGAATTGAGCTGCAGCTGCGGCACCACGCTTTCGAAGCCGCGGTAGCGCACGCCGGCCGTGAGGTTGGCGCCGGCGCCCGGCTTGAACGCGCGGTCGTGCGCGATCGGCAGTTGGAGCAGGGCCTGCGCGAACCAGTCGGCCGCCGGACCGAACGCGCCGAACTTGAACGCGCCCAGCAGCAGGTCGGTGGAGCCGGTGCCCGGCTGCAGGCCGCGGTCCAGCATCTGCGCCTGCTGCGGGCCGCCGTCGAAGTCCACCCCGTGCGAATCGCCGGAGGGCAGCTTCAGGCCGAACTGCAGCCCCCAGTCCTGGCCCTGCGAGAAGCCGAGGTAGCGCGCGACGACGCGCACGTCGCCCAGGCTGCTCGAGCGCGAGTGCGAGAGCGCGGTGTCGCCTTCCGCGACGGTGGTGTGGGTGCGCGAGATCCACGGCACGGTCAGCGTGACGCCCCAGTCGGCGCTGAAGCCGCGGTCCAGGGTCAGGGTCGTGATGCGGTTGCGGGTATTGCGCTGGATCTCCTCTTCGTTGGGGATCTCGAAAGAGTTGCGATCGACGCGGCCGGTGCCGCGGCGCAGCTCGTCCTGGTCGAAGGCGTCCAGGCGCAGGTCGGCGGTCCAGCCGGTGCGGCTCGTGAGGCCTTGCGAGGCCCAGTCGGCGTTGAGGGTGCAACCGCAGGCGGAGCAGGCGAGGGCGTCGGCCGATGCGGCCGCGAGCAGCAGGGTCGCGGCGGCGCGCGACGCTTGGATGAGCGTGAACATTGATGGGGTCGTCCTGAAGACGCGCCGCCGGTCGGCAGGGCGGCGCGCGAGTGAGATGGACGGCGCGGGCAAGCCACGCGCCGGCTTCTGCGAGGTTCAGGCGAGGGGCGGCGGCCCGCGCGCGGCGGGCGGGCTCGACTGCGCGACGCTCGCGCGCACGGCAGCGGGCGCGAGCGGGGCGGGCGGCGCGAAGGGGACGACGGCCAGCGCCGCGGGCGCGGCGGCGGGCAGCGCAGGCGCGAACTGCGCCAGCGTGCAGAACGCGCAGAGGTCGTCATGGCTGGCCGCGCTGTCCTGCGGCGAGCCGGCCGGTGCCGACTGGCAGATCGCGGCGCGGTCGGCGAGGCCGTCGGGCAGCGCCAGCCGCGCGAGCGTGGGCATCAGCGCCGCGGCCAGCAGGGCGACGAACGCCATCTGCGCGCCCAGGCGTCGCAGGAAGGCGGTCGGTCGCAGCAGGTGCAGGGCGGCGTTCACGTCGGGGCGGACCGGCGGTCGGTCAGGTCAATGATGCTTCTTGCGGAAGTCGTCGTGGCAGGACTTGCAGGTGTCGGCGGTGGCGCCGAACGCGGCCTTCAGGTCGTCGGCCTTGGTCGCCGACTTGGCGGTGGCCGCCAGCTTGGCCGCGGCGTCCTGCAGCTTCTGCGCCGCGGCCTTGAACTTGTCGGGCTGCGACCAGATCTCGGGACGCGCGCTGGTGTCCCCCTTGTCGCTGCCCTCCACGAACGCGCTCCAGGGCAGGTGCGACAGCGTCAGCACGAGATCGGCGTTGACCTGCGCGGCGTGCGCGTCGAACGGGACCTTGCCGCTCGCCATGGCACCGACCTGGCCGAAGTGGTGGCCCATGACGGCCAGCGCGCCCTGGCGGTATTCGACGGCGTCGTCGGGGCTGCGGAACTGCGCGGCGGCACTGCCGCAGGCGAGCAGCGCGGCCACGGCCAGGGCGGCGGAGAGCTTGGAAGAGTTCACGGAAGGTCTCGGGTGGTGGCGCTTGCGGCGACCGTTGGAATGGGCCGCAGTTTACGGAACTCGGAGGCGCTGCGGGCGGCTGGCGTATCGTTGCTGCCTCCCGATCCAGCAGACGTGTCACCTTGAGCGCTTCCGTTCCCGTCCGCGTGTGGGACCTGCCCACGCGCATCTTCCATGTGGCGCTGGCCGTCGGCGTCGTCGCGGCCATCGTCACGGCCGAGGCGGGCCAGGCGTGGATGGCCTGGCACCTGCGATGCGGCGAGGCGGTGCTGGCGCTGCTGGTGTTTCGGCTCGCATGGGGCGTGGTGGGCGGGCGCTGGTCGCGCTTTGCGACGTTCGCGCCCACGCCGGCGCGCGTCGTTCGCGCGCTGCGTCGGCGCGCCACCGCGGACGACGCGGTCGGCCATGCGCCCAGCGGCGCGCTGGCGGTGTGGGCGTTCCTCGTGCTGCTCTCGCTGCAGGTGGCCACCGGCCTCGTGGCGGACGACGACGTCGCCACCACCGGTCCGCTCAACGCGCACGTCAGCCGAGCGCTCGCCGGACGCGCGAGCGACTGGCACGTGGGCTGGGGCGCCGACCTGGTGATGGCGCTGATCGCGCTGCACCTGCTGGCGGTCGCCTGGTACACCTTGGCTCGGGGCGCGCCGCTGCTGCGCGCAATGTGGACCGGCGACAAGCCGCTGCCGCCCGGCACCCCCGCCAGCGCCGACGGGGCACGCGCGCGGCTGCTCGCGCTGGCCCTGTTCGGCGGGTCGGTCGCGGGCGTGCTGGCCTTGCTGCACTGGGCTCGCTGAGGGCCCCCTCGTGCGTGCCGGAACGCGACGTCAACTGTCGCGATGACGGGGCTGGACGCGGTGCGCGGCGCACCGGGGGGTGGCGCCAACGCACCCTTTTCGGGTTAGAATCGACAGGCTTAGTTCAACCAAAGCAGGTTTTTTCCCGGGAAACCGGGGGCGACTTGTCAGCCAGCCTTGGGTATGCAGACCCAGGTGGCGTTCAAGCAAGACCCAGTGAACGCCGCCTACGTCCGACACCCATGAGTTCTCCGAGTTCCGCTCCGCAGCAAGAAAAGGCCCAGCTTCCTGGCGATGTCGCCGGCAAGCCCGGGCTCAACGCCGCGAACTGGGACGACGAGGATCCGCTGCCGCGCCGCTTGTCGGCGCAGGAAGCCGAGGCGTTCCGCGATCAGCGCAGCGCCCCGTCTCCCTGGCGTGTGGTGCTGGTCCAGGCCGAGGCGGGCGCGGTTGTCGCGCTGCTGGTCGGCGTGGTGTTCGGGTTGCCTGCGTTGTGGTCGGCGTTGTACGGCGCCGCCACCGCGATCGTGCCGAGCGCGCTGATGGCGCGCGGCGCCACGCGGATGGCGGACAGCAAGTCGCCGATGGCCACCGCGCTGGGCCTGCTGGGTTGGGAGTCGATGAAGATCGTGTGCTCGATGGCGATGCTGGTCGCCGCCACTCGAGTGCTGCACCCGGTGGTGTGGCCGGCCCTGCTGGTCGCGTTGGCCGGGTGCCTGACAGTGTATTGGGTGGCGCTCGCGTGGCGCTCGCGTTGAAGACTTGATTGGGAAGCTACGACCTCATGGCCGCAGAAGAACACGCACCGAGCTCCGGTGAATACATCCAGCACCACCTGACCCACCTGTCGAACGTCGACGGGCCGGTCGGCATCGTCGACTTCCACGTCATCCACTGGGACTCGATCCTCTTCTCGTCCCTCCTGGGCCTGGTGTTCCTCGTGTTCGGCCTGCTGGCCGCGCGGCGCGTCACGTCGGGCGTCCCGGGCCGCCTGCAGGCGGGCGCCGAGTGGCTGATCGAGATGGTCGACAACCAGGCCAAGGGCATCGTCCACAACGCCACCAGCCGCAAGATGGTCGGCCCGATGGCGCTGACGATCTTCATCTGGATCTTCCTGCTCAACGCGATGGACCTGCTGCCGGTGGACCTGCTGCCGGCCATCGGCCAGGCCATCACCGGCAACCACGAGCTGCACCTGCGCGTCGTGCCCACGGCCGACATCTCCATCACGATGGGCATGTCCGTGGCGGTGCTGCTGTGCTGCCTGTTCTACAACGTCAAGATCAAGGGCGCCGGCGGCTGGGCGCACGAGCTGGTGGTCGCGCCGTTCGGCACGAGCCGCAACCCGATCGCCGCGGTGCTGCTGGGCATCGTCAACTTCGCCATGCAGATGATCGAGTTCGTCGCCAAGACGGTCTCGCACGGCATGCGGCTGTACGGCAACATGTACGCTGGCGAACTCATCTTCCTGCTGATCGCCCTGCTGGGCGGCGCGTGGACGCTCTCCCTCGGCGGCATTGGCCTCGCGCTGCTGCACATCTTCGCCGGCACGGTGTGGGTGCTGTTCCACGTGATCATCATCACCCTGCAGGCCTTCGTGTTCATGATGCTGACCCTGGTCTACATCGGACAAGCCCACGACGCGCACTGACCCTTGTCCACTGCCGGCCCAGCCGGCGGTGGGGCTTGCGCCGTTCGAACAGTTCCCTTTTCCCTTTTCAATTTCTCAACTGGAGTCAACATGGAACTCATCAGCTACGTCGCCCTGGCCGCCGGCCTGATCATCGGTCTGGGCGCTTGCGGCGCTTGTATCGGCATCGGCATCATGGGCAGCAAGTACCTCGAGTCCGCTGCTCGCCAGCCGGAACTGATGGGCGAACTGCAGACCAAGATGTTCCTGCTGGTCGGCCTGATCGACGCGTCGTTCATCATCGGTACCGGTATCGCCCTGTGGTTCACCACTGCCAACCCGTTCCTGGCCCAGCTGGCCCAGGTCACCGGCAAGTAATCTCCAGGCACCAAGCCGCCGGCGCGACCGTCTCCACGATGTGGGGGCGGCGCGCCGATCCCCGCTAACGGCTTTCGAGGCAACAACGTGAGCATTACCGCAACCCTGATCATCCAGATGATCGTGTTCCTGATCTTGGTCGGGGTCACGATGAAGTGGATCTGGCCGCCCATCACGGCCGCACTCGACGAGCGCGCCGCGAAGGTCGCCGAAGGCCTGTCGGCCGCCGACAAAGCGCGCGCCGAGCTGGCCAATGCCAACAAGCGCATCGAGGACGAGCTGGCCAAGGCCCGCACCGACGCTGCCACGCGCATCGCCAACGCCGAGCGCATGGCCCTGCAGATCGTGGAAGACGCCAAGGCCAAGGCCACGGACGAAGGCGCCAAGATCGTCGCCCAGGCGCAAGCCGAGGCCCAGCAGGCATCCACCAAGGCGCGCGAAGCGCTGCGCGACCAGGTCGCCGCGCTGGCCGTCAAGGGTGCCGAGCAGATCCTGCGCCGCGAAGTCAACCCGGCCGTCCACGCCGAGTTGCTGGGTCGCCTGCAGACCGAGCTGTAAGCCATGGCCGAGCCCTCCACCATCGCGCGGCCGTACGCCGCGGCGCTGTTCCAGGCGAGCACGCCAACCGACGGCGCGCAGCTCGTGGCGCAACTGGACACGCTCGCCGGCATCGCCGCCGACGCGAACCTGCGCCAGTTCGCCGCCGACCCCAAGGTCAACGACGAGCAGGTCTTCGGCGTCGTCACCGGCATCGCCGGCACCGACCTGAGCCCCAAGCTGCGCAATCTGCTGAGCGCCGTCATCGACAACGGCCGCCTGTCGGTCCTGCCCGAGATCGCCTCGCAGTTCCGCGCGCTGGTCAACGACCGCGGCGGCGTCGCCGACGCGCAAGTCGTCAGCGCATTCCCGCTCGACGCCACGCAGCAGGCCGACCTGGCCAAGGTGCTGGAGAAGCGCTTCGGCCGCCAGCTCAAGGTCATGGTCACGGTCGACCCATCGCTGATCGGTGGCGTGCGCGTGACGGTCGGCGACGAGGTGCTGGACACCTCCGTCGTGGCGCGCCTCGAGCAGATGCGCACCGCGCTCACGCACTGATCAACAGATACGCCCTTCAACCCAGGCGGCCCCGCGGCCTCACCTTTGGGAGCTAAGTCATGCAATTGAATCCCGCTGAAATTTCCGAACTGATCAAGAGCCGCATCGAAGGCCTGGGGGCGTCGACCGACATCCGCAACCAGGGCACGGTCGTCTCCGTCACCGACGGCATCGTGCGCGTGCACGGCCTGTCGGATGCCATGCAGGGCGAAATGCTCGAGTTCCCCGCGACCAAGGA
>Ga0209677_101257_pt1 | contig 11396 bp, 10 predicted proteins | sample AraplaCvi_mCL_r2_2_FD_184285 | JGI IMG/M metagenome (GOLD analysis project Ga0209677, IMG submission 184285) | Arabidopsis root microbial communities from North Carolina, USA - plate scrape CL_Cvi_mCL_r2 (SPAdes) (version 2) | ecosystem: Host-associated > Plants > Roots > Endosphere | place: USA... | reverse complement strand
TGCGCGACTGGGGCCACGCGCGCGACTACGTCCAGATGCAGTGGCTGATGCTGCAGCAGCAGCAGGCCGAGGACTTCGTCATCGCCACCGGCGTGCAGTACAGCGTGCGCGACTTCGTGCGCATGTCGGCCGAGCGCCTGGGCATCACCGTGCGCTTCGAGGGCGAGGGCGAGGCCGAGGTCGGCGTCGTCGACAGCGTCAGTGGCGACAAGGCCACGTGCAAGCCGGGCGACGTCATCGTGCGCGTCGACCCGCGCTACTACCGGCCCACCGAGGTCGAGACGCTGCTGGGCGACCCCACCAAGGCCAAGGACAAGCTGGGCTGGACGCCCACCACCACGCTGCCCGAGCTGGTCGCCGAGATGGTCGACGCCGACTACAACACCGCCCAGCGCGATGCCCTGGTCAAGAGCGCCGGCTTCAAGACCTTCAGCCACCATGAGTGAAGGCGCGCCGGGCAAGGACGCGGCGATCCTGGTCGCCGGAGCCCGCGGCATGGTCGGCTCGGCGCTGGTGCGCCGGCTGAAGTCCGGCGGCTACGCCAACGTGCTCGCGCCGCTGCGCGCGGAGCTGGACCTGCAGGACGCCGCCGCCACGCGCGCGTACCTCGCGCGCACGAAGCCGGCCTACATCTTCATCGCGGCGGCCAAGGTGGGCGGCATCCATGCCAACAACACCTATCGCGCGCAGTTCCTGCATGACAACCTGGTCATCGCCGACAACCTCATAGCCGGCGCACACGAGGCAGACGTCCAGCGGCTGATGTTCCTGGGCTCCAGCTGCATCTACCCGAAGTTCGCCCCGCAGCCAATCCGCGAGGATTCCTTGCTGACGGGCCCGCTGGAGGAGACCAACGAGCCGTATGCCATCGCCAAGATCGCCGGCGTCAAGATGTGCGAGGCCTACAACGCGCAGTACGGGCGTCAGTACGTCAGCGCGATGCCGACCAACCTGTACGGCCCGAACGACAACTACGACCTGCAGACCAGCCACGTGCTGCCCGCGCTGATCCGCAAGGCGCACGAGGCCAAGCTGCGCGGCGACGCGGAGTACGTGGTGTGGGGCTCGGGCACGCCCATGCGCGAGTTCCTGTACGTCGACGACCTCGCCGACGCCTGCGTGCACATGATGGCGCAGGGATACGACGGGCCGCTGGTCAACATCGGCACCGGCGAGGACGTCACGATCCGCGAGCTCGCCGAAACGGTGATGGACGTTGTCGGATTTACCGGCCGCATCGTTTTCGACGCCTCCAAGCCCGATGGCACGCCGCGCAAGCTGCTCGATGTCGGCCGCCTGCACGCGCTCGGATGGAAGCATCGCGTCGATCTGAGGCAAGGGATTGCCCTGGCCTATCGCGACTTCCTCGCGCGTTACGCAGCCTGAACGCAGGCTTTCGCGGCACTTTCGCACGCTTGGAGCGTGTCGCGTCCGCGTCTCACCCTTTGAGGTGACCGTCGCCAAGTTGACGCAGGTTAGTCTCTACAATCGTCGGTTTGCCGCTCTCCGCGGCCGGGCGAGGCATTTGCCATGCGGCGCCTGCCATGACAGCAGGCCCGCAAAGGGCCGTGAGGGACTCCCGCCGATGATGCGTTCCATTTCGAAGTCCAGCCGCGCCCGTGGCGGCGCCACCGCCCTGGCGGTCCTGGCCATCGTCGCCATGGCCGGTTGCGGCCAGAAAAAGGACGTCACCGCCGCCGATGGCGCCGGCAACGACGTCATCGCCAAGGTCAATGGCGAGGAGATCACCGCGGGCCAGCTGGCCATCGCGCTGCAGAAGCAACGCGGCATGCGCCCCGATGCGGGCGACGCCGCGTCCAAGCCGATCCTGGACGACCTCGTCAAGGAACAGATCGTGGCGCAGAAGGCCGTCGCCGCGAAGTTGGACAAGGACCCGAAGGTCATCCAGCAGCTCGAGGCCGCCCGCCGCGACATCCTGGCGCGCCGCTTCATCGACGCCGCCGTCGAGACTTCCGGCAAGCCCACCGACGAGGCCGCCCAGAAGTTCTACGACAGCCGTCCCAACCTGTTCGCGCAGCGCAAGGTCTTCACCGTGCAGCACGTCGACATCCAGGCCCCCGACGACCGCCGCACCGAGGTCGACGCGCACGTGCAGTCGCTCAAGTCGCCGGCCGAACTCGCCGATTGGCTCAAGTCGCAGAAGCTGCAGTTCACCGTCAAGCCCGAGCAGCTCGCGTCCGAGCAGTTGCCGCCGGTGGTCCTCGACAAGCTCGCCACGATGAAGGACGGCGAGTCCACCGTCGTCCCGTCGCAGTTCGGCGTGTCGGCGCTGACGCTGGTGTCCAGCGCCTCGGCGCCCAAGACGCTGGCCGAGGCCAAGCCCGCGATCGACCAGTTCCTGGGCAACCAGGGTCGGCGCGACGTCATCATGAACCTGCAGAAATCGCTGTGCGACGGCGCGAAGGTGGAATACCTGGGCCGCTTCGCCACACTCCCGCCCGCCTGCAGCGACGCCGCGCCCGTCGCGCCGGCCGCCGCCCACAGCGCCGCTCCGACGGCTTCGCAGACTTCCTCCTCCGCTCAAAAATGAACATCCGTCCGGCCTTCCATCTGACCTCGGCGCTCGTGTGCGCCGCGATCCTCGTCACGGCTTGCGGCAAGAAGTCCGACGACACGTCGGCCACCGTCGCCACGGTCAACGGCGAGAACATCACGCAGAACCAGCTCGATTTCGCGATCAAGCAGATGGCGGCGGCCCGGCCCGGGGCGTCCGCGCCCGAGGCGTCGCAGGTGCTGCAAGGCATGGTCGAACAACGGCTGGCGGTGCAGAAGGCCGAGAAGGACAAGCTTGACCGCAACCCCGGCGTCCTGCAGTCGCTCGAGGCCGCGCGCAAGGATGCCCTGGCGCGCTACTACGTCGAACAGCTGGCCGCCAAGGTCCCCAAGCCTTCGGCCGAGGAGATCAAGGCCTACTACGACGGCCATCCGTCCAACTTCGGCCAGCGCAGCATCTACACGATCCAGAAGGTCGACGCGCGGATCGACAAGGACCAGGTCGGCCCCGTGTCCGCGAGCGTGCAGGCTGCCAATGGCGCGGCCGCGGTCGTCGAGCTTCTCAAGGCCAAGGCGAGCGCGGTCAACGTGACGCAGTCCAACCAGCCGGCCGAATCGCTGGGCCCGCTGCTGCCCAAGATCTCCACGATGAGCGCCGGCCAGACCATCGCCGTCCCGCAACCGCAAGGCCTGACGGCGCTGACCGTGGTGGCCGTCCAGCCGCAGCCGGTCAGCCTCGCGCAGGCGCAGGCGGGCATCGAGCAGGTGCTGTGGAACCAGAAGAAGCGCGAGGCGCTGATCGCCGAAACCAAGGAACTGCGCTCGAAAGCGCGGATCGATTACCTGGGCAAGTTCGCACCGGGCACGGCTTCTGCCCCTGCGGCGTCCACGGCCGCGCAAGAGGCGGCCCCTGCGGCGTCGAACTGATTCGCGCGCGTCCTGAACGGTCGCGCACTCGACTATTTTTCCGAAGATTCGTCCTCCATGAAAATCACCGTGATCGGCACCGGCTACGTCGGCCTCGTCTCTGGCGCCTGCCTGGCGGAGATGGGCAACCACGTCCTGTGCCTGGACGTCGACCCGCGCAAGATCGAGGTCCTCAACAACGGCGGCATCCCGATCCACGAGCCGGGCCTGGACAAGGTGGTGCAGCGCAATGCCGCTGCCGGCCGCCTGCAGTTCACCACCGACGTGGCCGCCGCCGTGGCCCACGGCACGCTGCAGTTCATCGCGGTGGGCACCCCGCCGGACGAAGACGGCTCGGCCGACCTGCAATACGTGCTGGCCGCCGCCCGCAACATCGGTCGCCTGATGACCGACTACAAGCTGGTCATCGACAAGAGCACGGTGCCGGTGGGCACGGCCGACAAGGTGCAGGCCGCCATCCAGGCCGAGCTCGACGCCCGCGGCGTGACGCTCGAGTTCTCGGTGGCCTCCAATCCCGAATTCCTCAAGGAAGGCGCGGCGGTCGACGACTTCATGAAGCCCGACCGCATCGTCGTCGGCGCCGAAGGCGAGCGCGCCGTCAGCCTGATGCGCGCAGTCTATGCGCCGTTCCAGCGCAATCGCGACAAGCTCGTGATCATGGACGTCCGTTCCGCCGAACTGACCAAGTACGCGGCCAACGCGATGCTGGCCACGCGCATCTCCTTCATGAACGAGCTGGCCCTGCTGGCCGAGAACCTGGGCGCCGACATCGAGCTCGTGCGCCAGGGCATCGGTTCGGACCCGCGCATCGGCTACCACTTCCTGTACGCCGGCTGCGGCTACGGCGGCTCGTGCTTCCCCAAGGACGTGAAGGCGCTGATCCGCACCGCCGCCGAATCGGGCCGCGACCTGAAGGTGCTGCAGGCCGTCGAGGACGCCAACGATGCGCAGAAGCAGGTGCTGGTGCAGAAGATCGTGCGCCGCTTCGGCGACGACCTGGCCGGCAAGCGCTTTGCCATCTGGGGCCTCGCGTTCAAGCCCAACACCGACGACATGCGCGAGGCGAGCAGCCGCGTGCTGATCGGCGAATTGCTGGCGCGCGGCGCGAGCGTCACGGCCTACGACCCGGTCGCGATGGACGAGGCGCGCCGCATCTTCGGCGACGAGCCGCGCATCGCCTACGCGGAGAACCCGGACGCCGCGCTCGTGGGCGCCGACGCGCTGGCCATCGTGACCGAGTGGAAGGAATTCCGCAGCCCCGATTTCGCGCGCATCGCCAGCACCCTGAAGACGCCGGTGATCTTCGACGGCCGCAACCTGTACGAGCCGCGGGACGTGCGCGACTGCGGCATCGATTACCAGCCCATCGGCCGCGTCTAAGCGCGTGCAAGAATCAGACGAGAAGCCTGCAGAGCGAGGGAGACAGGGTCACATGACGAACAAGAACATCACCGCGCGCCGCGTCGCGATCACCTCCACGGTGGTGGCCTGCGCGCTGCTGCTGGCAGCCTGCACGGGCCACAAGAAAAGCGCCACGCAATCCGCGGCGCGCGTCGACGGCACCGAGATCACGGTCAGCCAGATCAACTACCGCCTGCAGCGCGAGCGCGGCCTGCGCGCCGACCAGATGGACGAGGCGAGCCGCAAGGTGCTCGAGCAGCTGATCGACGAGCAGCTGATCGTCGACCGCGCCGAGAAGGTCAAGATGGACCAGCAGCCCGAGGCCCAGCAGGCGCTCCTGGCCGCGCGCCGCGAGGTGCTCGCTCGCGCATACGTGGAGCAGGCCGTCTCCAACGTGCCCACGCCCTCCGACCAGGCCCTGCACGCGTATTACGACAGCAACGAGGCGCTGTTCGCCAACCGCCGCGTCTACACGCTCAAGGAATACCTGGCCCGCGTGCCCGAGGACCAGGTGCCGGCGCTGCGCGCGCTGGTCGATGCCGGCAAGTCGCCGGAAGACATCGAAGCCTGGTTCAAGCAGCACGACTACCCGTTCCGCGGCCAGCAGAGCACGCACGCGGCCGAACAGGTGCCGCTGAACGCGCTCAAGTCGCTCGCGGCCACGCCCGAGGGCCACGCGCTGGTCATCTCGGCGGGCAACCAGGTGCACGTCACCTACGTCATCAGCGCCGTGTCGCAGCCGGTCACGTTCGACCGCGCCAAGCCCGCGATCGCCCAGTTCCTGGGGTCCGATGCCCGCCGCAAGGCCACCGAGGCCAACATGGCGGCCCTGAAGACGTCGGGCACGATCAGCTACGCGCCGCAGTACGCTGCGCTGGCGGCCTCGGCGCCCGCACTGGGCACGCTCAAGGACGTCGATGCGGCTTCCACGGCGCCCGCGCCCAGCGGCACGCGCGTCACGCTCCCCGCCGACACGGCCTCGGGCGTGCAGGTGACGTTGCCGGCGGCCAGCGATTCGGCCGGCGTCCGGGTGACGCTGCCCGCCACGAATACACCAGGCGTCCGGGTCAGTCTCCCGACGGCCCCCGCCTCCGGCGTCGAAGTCCGGCTGCCCGCGCAGCCTGGCACCGACGCGAACAAGAAGTAGCAAGGACCTTCCATGTCGTTCAACCTTCCGCTTTCCACCGCCCGCCGCGTCGTCCGCGCCGCGTCCTTGTTCGTCGTCGCGTCGCTGTGGGTCGGCGCGCACGCCGCCACCAACCAGCCCGCGGCCGGCAAGTCGGCGCCCGCGTCGGCGGCCGTCGCGGCCCCGGAGGTCGACCAGACCCGCATCGGCGCCGGCGACACGATCCGCATCACGGTCTACCAGAGCCCCGACCTGAGCCTGGAGACGCGCGTGAACGAGAACGGCGCGATCAGCTACCCGCTGCTGGGCCGTGTCCAGATGGCGGGCCTCACGGTCAACGCCGCCGAGGCGCACCTGGCCGCCGAACTCAAGCGACGCGACTTCGTCCGCGATCCGCAGGTCATCATCGTGGTGACGCAGGTGCGCGCCAACCAGGTCAACGTGCTGGGCCAGGTGGGCCGTCCCGGACGCTATCCGCTCGACCTGGCGGGCATGCGCATGACCGAGGTGCTCGCGCTGGCCGGCGGCGTCATCGCCGGCGCGGGCTCCGACACCATCGTGCTGACGGGCACCCGCAATGGCCGCCCGTTCCGGCACGAGGTCGAGCTGCCGCGCCTGTTCGCGCCCGGCGGCGCCGCGGACGACTCCGTCGTCGCGCCCGGCGACACGGTGTGGGTCGATCGCGCACCCCAGATCTACATGTATGGCGAGATCCAGCATCCCGGCGTCGTCCGCCTCGAGCGCGGCATGACCGTCATGCAGGCCGTGGCGGCCGGCGGCGGCGCCACCCAGCGCGGCACCTTGAAGGGCCTGAAGATCACCCGTCGCGGCCCGGACGGCCGCATGCAGACGATCGAGCCTGCCATGGACGACACCCTCAAGGATGGCGACGTCGTCTTCATCCGCGAGAGCCTGTTCTGATCGACGGAGCCCAGAGATGAACATCGCCCACTTCCTGGCCGTCCTGCGCGCGCGGTGGCTGGCGGCGGCAATCGCTTTTGCCGTCGTCGTCGGCATCACGGTCGCCTACGTCGTCTTCGCGACGCGCGTGTACACGGCGACCGCGACGGTGCTCGTCGACGCCAAGCCCGATCCGGTGACCTCGCTGCTTTATGGCGGCGGCACCTCGCCCGCCCTCATCAACACCCAGATCGAGATCATCCGCAGCGATCGCGTGGCCCAGCGGGTGGCGCAGAACCTGAAGCTGGCCGACCTGGCCGACATGCGCGCCGCCTGGGCTTCGGCCAAGAGCGGCGTGTCGATCCAGGAGTGGCTCACCAACTTCGTCGAGAACGGTCTCGACGTGAAGGTGAGCGCGCCCGGCAGCAACGTGATCTCCATCGGCTACCGGTCGGCGGACGCGCGCTTCGCGTCGACCGCCGCCAATGCCTACGTGCAGGCGTACCTGGAGACCTCGATCGAGCTGCGCGTCGATCCGGCCAAGCAGTACTCGGGCTTCTTCACCGACCAGCAGAAGGCCGCCCGCGACGCGCTCGAGGCGGCGCAGAACAAGCTGTCCGCGTTCCAGAAGGAAAAGGGCATCATCGGCTCGGACGACCGTTTCGACCTGGAGATGGCCCGGCTGAACATGCTCACGCAGAACCTGGTCCAGATCCAGTCGCAGCGCGTTGACACGACCACCCGCCAGGGCCAGATTGGCAACGCCAACCAGATGTCCGAGGTGCTGGGCAACGGCATGGTGAGCTCGCTCAAGAGCGAACTGGCCACGGCCGAACTGAAGCTGCAGGAGCTGTCGGCGCGCTACGGCGACAAGCATCCGCAGGTGCAGGACGCTCGCGCCGCCGTGTCCGAACTGCGCGCCAAGGTGGCCCGCGCCACCAACGACGTCGCCGGCGCCGTGGGCATCGACGCCCGCGTCAGCCGCGCGCGCGAAGGCGAGGTCCAGGCCCAGGTCGAGGCGCAGCGCGCCAAGGTGCTGCAGCTCAAGGAGACGCGCGACCAGGTGGCCGTGCTGCAGCGCGATGTCGACAACGCGCAGCGTTCGTACGACCTCGTGTACTCGCGGGCCAACCAGACCAACCTCGAGAGCCAGAATCGCCAGAGCAACGCCACGGTCATCAGCCAGGCGACCCCGCCGAGCGAGCCGTCGTCGCCCAAGGTGGCGGCATCGCTGCTGATCGGCCTGGTCGGCGCGCTGGGCGCGGCCATCGGCATCGCGCTGCTGCTCGAGCAGTTCGACAAGCGCATGCGCACCAACTCCGACGCGTTCGACTTCCTGGGTCTGCCGGTGATCGGCATCATGCCGAGCCCGTCGATGAATCGTCGCCTGAAGGGGCAGATGGCAATGATCCAGGACCGTGTGATTTCCGGGCGCCGGCTGGCCGGGCCTGACAAAGGGCAAGCATGAACGAGAAGTTTGCGGGAGCCGACCTGCTCCTTGGTGAAGGACAGGCCGCGGAGGGGGCGACCAAGTCCAAGGCGATCGGCGAGCTGATCCAGGACGCACGCAACCTGTCTGCGGACGACCTCGATCGCATCGGCCGCTACCAGCGCGAGAACGACCTGCGCTTCGGCGAGGCCGCCATCGCGCTGGGCCTGGCCGACACCGAGGACGTGCTGCAGGCGCTGGCCCAGCAGTTCAAGTACGCGTACGCCGACGAGGAGTCGCGCAAGTCGGCGCCCGAGCTGGTCATGCTGAACCAGCCGTTCGGCCACCAGGCCGAGGCCTTCCGCGCCATCCGCAGCCAGATCCTGATGCGCACGCAGTCGGAGGGCAAGGGCCAGCGGCGCCCGCTCGCCGTCGTCAGCCCCGACAGCGGTGACGGCAAGACCTATTTCTGCGCCAACTTGGCCGTGGCGCTGGCCCAGCTGGGCGGCAAGGTGGTGGTGATCGACGCCGACATGCGCGGCGCACGCCTGGACCAGGTCTTCGGCGTGCCCGGCGGCACCGGCCTGTCGGGCGTGCTGTCCGGCCGCGGCGGCAAGGGCATCGTCAAGTCGGTGCCGGGCATCCCCAACCTGTACGTGATCCCCGTCGGCGTGCAGCCGCCCAACCCCCTCGAGCTCGTCGAAGGCCCGTCGTTCGGCATGCTGCTGCGCGAGGTCTCGATCAAGTTCGACCACGTGATCGTCGACACGCCCGCCTCGGTCTTCGGCAGCGACGGCGTGGTCATCGCATCGCGCTGCGGCTCCGCGCTGGTGGTCAGTCGCAAGGACGCCAACAAGGTGTCGCGACTGCAGGAGCTGGTCGGGTCGTTGCAGGCCGGCCAGGTGCGCATGGCCGGCGTGATCATGAACGAACTGTGAGCAGGCGATGGACGGCACGCGTGCGCTGATCGCGCCCCGCACGATCCCCTGGTGGATCTGCCTGGCCGGGCTGCTGGCGCTCTACGTGCCGACGACGATCGACCTGTTCCGGCACATCTGGACGACCGAGGAGCAGAGCCAGGGCCCCATCGTCCTGGCCATCTGCCTGTGGCTGTCCTGGCGCGCCTGGCCGCGCGTCGATGACGAGAACGCCGGCCCGACCAGCCCCGTCGTCGGATGGCTGCTGATCGTCATCGCCGTGCTGCTGTACGTCTTCGGCCGTTCGCAGCGGATCTTGAGCGCCCAGACGCTGTCCGTCGTCTTCATGCTGCCCGGGTTGATCCTGCTGCTGCGCGGGCGGCGCCAGCTCATGGCCGCGGTGTTTCCGCTGTTCTTCATGATCTTCCTGGTGCCGCTGCCGGCCACCCTGGTCGACGCGATCACGCAGCCGCTGAAACTGGCGGTGTCCAGCGTGGCGACCAGCGTGCTATTCGCGCTCGACTATCCGATCGCCCGGACCGGCGTGATCCTGCAGATCGGCCAATACCAGCTGCTGGTGGCCGATGCGTGCGCCGGCCTGCACACGTTGTTCTCGCTCGAGGCCATGGGCCTGCTCTACCTCAACGTGGTGCGCCATACTTCGCTCCTGCGCAATATCGCGCTGGCCATATTGATCGTGCCCATCTCGTTCGCCGCCAACGTCATTCGCGTGATGGTGCTCGCCTTGATCACTTATCACTTCGGCGACGAAGCGGGCCAGGGATTCCTCCACGGTTTCGCCGGCATGGTGCTTTTCGTGACGGCCCTGGTCTTCATCATCGCCACGGACAGCGGGCTGCGATGGCTGGCCGCGCGTGGTTCCCGGGAGTTGCAACATGCCTGACAGCCGGCTGACGCGGCGCGCGGTGCTCGCCGCCATCGCGATGGGCGCCGCCGCCATCGGGGGCGAGGCCATGGTGCCCACGCGCCGCATGGCGCTGGCGCGGGTCAACTTCAAGCTCGCGGACCTGGTGCCCCGGCAGTTCGGCAACTGGCGTGTCGATGACAACGCCGTGTCAGGCATCGTCAATCCGCAGACCGAGGCAATGCTTAACCGCATTTACAGCCAGTTGCTCGACAGAACCTATGTCGACAACGCCGGCCGCCGCATAATGCTTTCAATCGCATACGGCGATGACCAAGCAGACGACAGCGTTCAGTTGCATTATCCCGAGGTCTGTTATCCCGCTCAGGGTTTCCAGGTCAAGGCAAATCGACGCGAACAAATCCAAGTCGCGAATGGCAGTATCAATGTGCGCCGACTCGAAACTCATTTTGGAGATTCGCGTTTCGAGCCGGTGACATATTGGACCATCGTCGGTGACCAGCAGGTCATCGGAGGATGGGAACGCAAGAAGGCGGAAATTCGCCACGGCTTGCAAGGCGAAATCGTCGACGGCCTTCTGTTCCGCGTGTCATCCATCATGCGGGACAGCAAGACCGCATTCCAGGACCAGGATCTGTTCGTGAACGACATCGTTGGCGCCATGACGCCAGCGGCTCGACGCCAGCTTGCAGGGCTTTCCTGAACGCGGGCGCTCGGCCCGGGAGACGGTGATGGTCGCGAAATCCGCACTACGCACCGTTGGGCTCATCTTGCTGCTTGCATTCGCCTGCCACCTGTTGGCAGCTACCCGGCCGTTCGCTACAAATACCGTAGGCGGCTTACAGTCAAATACAAATTCGACCTGCGTGAAGCATGTCGAAGCACTTCCGTCGTTAATTCTTTCCGGTGTGGGAAATGATGGTGATCTCCCCACCTTATTCTCGCTAAACAAGATTTCGGAGACGCCGAAGTACAGGGCTGAACCGCGGGTTCCAGCAGTCTCGATAGCTGGAGAACGGCCGCGGCCGTCCTCCTTCTATAGAGACTCCGAAATGCAACGTTTTATTCCCGGCGGCCGCCACGTCACCAGCCTGATGGTGGCACTCAGCGCCACGCTGGCAGCCTGCGGGGGCGGTTCCGGCGACGGTACCCAGCTCACCAACGCGGCCACGTCCTCGGTCGGCGACTCGTCGACCACCACGTCCTCCGCCGCCGACACCGCCTCCACCCCGATCGGCGCTGCGGCGACGGATGCCAGCGTGTCCGACGTCGACGCCAAGGCGATCGTCACGGCCG
>Ga0209677_101255_pt1 | contig 11412 bp, 9 predicted proteins | sample AraplaCvi_mCL_r2_2_FD_184285 | JGI IMG/M metagenome (GOLD analysis project Ga0209677, IMG submission 184285) | Arabidopsis root microbial communities from North Carolina, USA - plate scrape CL_Cvi_mCL_r2 (SPAdes) (version 2) | ecosystem: Host-associated > Plants > Roots > Endosphere | place: USA... | reverse complement strand
CCGTCGCCTAGCGTGCCTAGAACGGACGTACTACCAGACAGGCCAAAGGTGACCAGTTACATTCTCGACGTGCCCGGGTTCGCAGCCAGAAGCATCTGGGGTTACGACGAGCTCAGCGATCTCCTCTTCGCCCGGGTGATTCCGGACACAGCGGACGACAAGGATGCGGCAGTACAGCTCAGCGCCGTCACCATCGACCAGCTGCTCGACCGACTCGACCTGGCGACCGGCGCATCCCATGGCATGGCCCGGATGGTCCTGTTGCTCGGCCGCCTCGAGGTGACCGGCCAGCCGAGGGTCTGGCTCGCGTCGCGCATCCGGCTGATCACCGATCGAGACATCTTGGATGCTGCCGCACAGTCGGACGTCCCGTGGGTCGCCGACGAGGCGCGCAACCATCCGCTGTACGACGGCGCACTGCCGGCGGGCTCCGTCTGTCCCACCTGCGGTCTTCCTCACCCGGGCTGACGCTTTTCCGCCGAAGTGCTCGTTGTTGCAGGTCGGCACGGCGTGTCGAATGCAACGACGAGCACCTCGACGGAAACACCCCGCGGGACGACCTCCCACGAGGTGCTCGTTGTTGCAGGTCGGCACGGCGTGTCGAATGCAACAACGAGCACCTCGACGGAAACACCCCGCGGGACGACCTCCCACGAAGTGCTCGTTGCTGCAGGTCGGCACGGCGTGTCGAATGCAACAACGAGCACCTCGGCGGAAGGGGACCGACCGGGCGTGGAACTGGGCCGGGCCGAAGGCCCCGGGCCCCGGCACCCGGCCCGAGCCTCGGCACCCGCCCGGAGCCCCGGCACCCGGCGAGCCCCGGCGCCCCGGGAGGAGCGGGGGCGGGCAGGGCGTAGGCTGGTGAGCTATGTCCGATGGCCCCTTGATCGTCCAGAGCGACCGCACCGTGCTCCTCGAGGTCGCGCACGCGGACGCCTCGGATGCCCGCCACGACCTCGCGGTGTTCGCCGAGCTGGAGCGGGCGCCTGAGCACATCCACACGTACCGGATCACCCGGCTCGGCCTGTGGAATGCGCGGGCCGCCGGACATACGGCCGAGGACATGCTGGGCACCCTGGAGCGGTACTCGAAGTTCCCGATCCCGCAGACCGTCACCGTGGATGTCACCGAGACCGTGGCCCGCTACGGCCGGCTGGTCATCGAGCGCGACGACGAAGGGACGCTGCTGCTGCGGTCCCCGGACCTGGCCGTCCTCACCGAGGTCGCCAGCGCAAAGCGGATCTCGCCTCTGCTGCTGCAGCGGCGCGACGACGAGACGTTCGTCGTCGAGGCATGGGCTCGCGGTCAGCTCAAGCAGGAGCTGGTGAAGCTCGGCTGGCCGGCGGAGGACCTGGCCGGCTACACGCCCGGCACCCCGCACGAGATCGGGCTGAAGGAGGACGGCTGGGCGCTGCGCGACTACCAGCGCAAGGCGGTCACGAACTTCTTCGACGGGGGCTCCGGCGTCGTCGTGCTGCCCTGCGGCGCCGGCAAGACGCTCGTCGGCGCGGGCGCGATGGCGACCGCGAAGACGACCACGCTCATCCTGGTCACGAACACCGTGTCCGCCCGGCAGTGGCGCGACGAGCTGCTGCGCCGCACCACGCTGACCGCGGAGGAGATCGGCGAGTACTCCGGCCAAGTCAAAGAGGTCAAGCCGGTCACGATCGCGACCTACCAGATCCTCACCGCGAAGCGGAAGGGCGAGTACGCGCACCTGGCGCTCCTCGACGCGCTCGACTGGGGCCTTGTGGTCTACGACGAGGTGCACCTGCTTCCCGCGCCCGTCTTCAAGCTGACCGCCGAGCTGCAGGCCCGGCGCCGGCTCGGCCTGACGGCGACGCTTGTGCGGGAGGACGGCCGCGAGGGCGACGTGTTCAGCCTGATCGGGCCCAAGCGCTTCGACGCTCCGTGGAAGGAGATCGAGGCCCAGGGCTTCATCTCCCCCGCCGCCTGCTACGAGGTGCGGATCGACCTTCCGCCGTCCGAGCGGCTCAGCTATGCCGCCGCCCCCGACGACGAGCGGTACCGTCTGGCGGCCACCGCCCCGGCGAAACTCGACATCGTCCGTCAGCTGGTCGAGCGGCACGAGGGCGAGCGCATCCTCGTGATCGGCCAGTACCTCGACCAGATCGACGAGCTCGCCGACGCTCTGGATGCGCCCCGGCTGACCGGCGCGACCCCCGTGGATGAGCGTGAACGGCTCTACCAGGAGTTCCGCGACGGGCGCACCAAGCTGCTCGTCGTCAGCAAGGTCGCGAACTTCTCGGTCGACCTGCCCGAGGCGACGGTCGCCATCCAGGTCTCAGGCTCATACGGCAGCCGCCAGGAGGAGGCCCAGCGCCTCGGACGTCTGCTGCGGCCCAAGGAGTCGGGGCTCTCCGCCAACTTCTACACGCTCGTCGCCCGGGACACCGTGGACCAGGACTTCGCGCAGAACCGCCAGCGCTTCCTCGCCGAGCAGGGCTACTCGTACACGATCCTCGACGCGCACGCGCTGCAGGCGGCGTAACGCCGTCGGCGATCAGCATCACCGTGGGCGACAGCGACTACCTGCCGTCCGGATACTGCGGCTGAGCGTGGGCAGCGCGCGCAGGCGGCTGAGCGTGGGCAGCGCGTGCAGGCGGCTGATCCCGCGCAGCGCGCGCCGAGTCAGCCGAGGATGCGGGCGAGCGTCGCGCGGGCTTCGGCGTCGGCGGGGCGGTCGCGCACGACGATCGCGGCCTTCCACAGCGCCCAGCCGCAGGCCCGCGACCAGGTCGCAGCATCCAGGCCGACGACGTCGACGAAGGCGTCGCGGGCCGCTCCCTCGAACATCGTCCACGCCGGGACCAGGTCGCACGCCGGGTCGCCGACGCCGGACGTGCCGAAGTCGATCACAGCGGACAGCGCGCCGGACGCATCCACCAGCAGGTTGCCGGGCGCGACGTCGCCGTGGAACCAGATCGGCGGGCCCTCCCAGCGGGAGGCGGTCGCCTCCGCCCAGAGCGATCGCGCCCGGTCGGCGTCGGCCCCCAGCACGGGGAACGCCGCGAGCGCCTCCTCGCCGTACACCTCGGGCGGTGCGCCGCGAAAGAAGTTGTGCGTGCCCGGTCCCGGCGCGCCGTCGACCGGCGCGGAACGCAACGCCACGAGGAAGCGCCCGATCGCCTCGGCGAGCGCCACATCCGCAGACACGTCGCCCCGCAGCACCGCCGGGGTGCCCGGCAGCCACCGGTAGACCGACCACGGCAGCGGGTACTCGTCCACCGGCGCCCCCTCGGCCACCGGCTGCGGGATGGGCAGCGGCAGCAGCGGGGCGAGTCGCGGTAGCCAGCGCTGCTCCTTGGCGACCTGCTCGCGGTATCCCCCGGCGCTCGGCAGCCGGACGCTCAACTCGTCCCCGAGCCGGAAGGTCCGGTTGTCCCACCCGTCGTGCGGCACCGCGTGGATGGGCAGCCCGCGCCACTGCGGGAACTGGGCGTCGACGAGCCGGCGGACCAGCGCGGCGTCGATGTGGGGCCGGAGCTCTGCGTCAGTTCCGGACATACCGCAGCAGCAGGGTGTCGTCTCCCGTCAGCGTGTGCGCCAGGCGCATCCCGAGCGGCACGATGGGTGCGGCGCCGATCGCGATGCGCGACGCCGTGCCGCCCTCCAGCTGGGGACTGATCGTCAGGCACAGCTCGTCCACGACGCGTGCCGCGATCAGGTCGGCGAACAGGTGCGGACCGCCTTCGCAGTGGATGCGCGTGAGCCCCCGCTCGTGAAGCACCGCCAGCCCGCGGTCGGCCTGCACCCGGTCCCGCCCGCACACGACCACGTCGGCGACATCGGCGAGCGCCTCCCGCATCTCCGGCCGGGACAGCTCGGTGGTCAGCACGATCGGGCGCTCCGGCGCATCCTGGAAGATGCCGCTGCGCGGGTCGAGATCGAGCGCAGCGGACACGATCGCGAACACCGGGTTCGGCGTCATGCCCGCACCGCTGCGCGCCCGTTCCGACACCGGATCCACGCGCATCGGCCCGTAGCCTTCGGCCCGCACGGTTCCCGCCCCCACCAGGACGACGTCGCAGAGCCGCCGCAGCAGCGCGAAGACGCGGCTGTCCGCGTCGTTCGAGAGGCCGCCGGACAGCCCTTGGTGGGTGGCCGCCCCATCCACGCTGCTGACGAAGTTGACGCGCAGCCACGGTTCGCCCGCACCCTCGGTGTAGAGCGCTGTGATGTCGTCGTCGCTGAGCCCCGTCTGCGAGGGCAGGGGCGACAAGCGGTGGATGGCCGGCTCAGTCATTCACGTCTCCCAGGTTGTGCTTCAGGTAGGCGGGCTCGCGCAGTCCCAGGATCGCCTCCGTCATGCGCACGGCGGCAACCGAGGCGCGCACGTCGTGCATGCGCACGATCCTGGCGCCGTTCACGATGCTGATGACGGCGGCGGCGAGCGACCCCTCCAGCCGCTCCGTGCGCGGGGCGTCGAGGGTCTCGCCGATGAAGTCCTTGTTGGAGACGGCGGCGAGCGTCGGGAACCCCAGGTCGGCGATCTCGCCGAGCCGCCGCGTCAGCTCCAGCGAGTGCAGCGTGTTCTTGTTGAGGTCGTGGCCGGGGTCGAGGATTATGCGCTCCTCCGGAACGCCTGCCGCGGTCGCCCGTTCCACCCGGTCGAGGAGGAACGCTGCGACATCGGCCACGACGTCGTCGTAGTGCGGCCGCGGGAACGGGCGGCGCGGCTCGGCCAGGCTGTGCGTGATGACCAGCGTCGCCTCGCTGTCGGCGACGACCGGTGCGAGGTCCGGATCCCAGAGCCCGGTCGTGTCGTTGATGACCGTCGCTCCGGCCGCGATGGCGTGCCGTGCGACGGCGGAGTGGAACGTGTCCACCGAGATCACCACGTCGGAGCCGGCGCGCAGGGCCTCCACGACCGGCACGACGCGCTCCAGCTCCTCCTCCACGGGCACCGGCTCGCCGGGCGCGAACGGCGCTCCGCCGATGTCCACCCAGTCCGCTCCGAGCGCGACGGCCTCGAAGCAGGCGTCCACGGCGCGGTCGAACGCGTAGGTGCGGCCCTGGTCGTAGAAGGAGTCGGGGGTGCGGTTCACCACGGCCATCACCGCCACCTGGCGCGAGAAGTCGAAGGTGCGGGCGCCGATCCGCCGCACGGGGACGCGCAGCGGGGGCAGGTACGGCGAGGCGTGCGCGTCAGAGGGCGGCAAGGTCGACGCTCTCGTCGGCGAGCCGGTCCGCATCCAGCCGCTCACCGGACCGGATCAGTCGCTGGATGTCGTCCTGCACATCCCACACGTTGACGTTCATGCCGGCGACGACACGGTCGTTCCGCACCCAGAACGCGATGAACTCACGCGACTCGACATCGCCCCGGTACACAACCTGCGCACCGGCGGCGAGCGGCGCATAGCCCGAATACTCCATGCCGAGATCGTATTGGTCCGAGTAGAAGTACGGGATGTCGTCGTACGACGCACGGTCGCCGAGGATGGCGTGGGCGGCGACCTTCCCGCTCGCGATCGCGTTCGCCCAGTGCTCGCTGCGGAGGTGCCGGCCGATGGCGGGCAGGAACGCGTCCGCCAGGTCGCCGACGGCGTAGACGTCTTCGATGCTCGTGCGCATCCCCTTGTCCGTGAGGACGCCGTTCCCGAGCCGGACGCCCGAGCGCTCGGCGACCCGCGTGTTCGGCACCGCTCCGACGCCGGCGACCACGACATCCGCCGGGATCCGCTCCCCCGACCCGAGGACGACCGCCTGCTCCGTCCCGCCGTCGACCGCGACCACCTCCGCTGCGTTGTGGAAGGTCACCTCGTTCTCCCGGTGCAGCCGCTCGAACACTCCGCCGAGCTCGCGTCCGATCGCCGCGCTGAGCGGAACGGCCGAGTGCCCGACGACCGTGACCTCGTTGCCGTACCCGCGGGCGGCGGCCGCCACCTCCAGGCCGATCCAGCCGGAGCCGGCCAGCACGACCCGCCGTCCGCCGACCTCGAGCGCCGCCCGCAGCCGGCTCGAGTCCTCCCGTGTTCGCAAGGGGAACACCGCGCCGTGGCCGCTGCCGGGCACGCCGAGGGGACGCGCGCTCGCGCCGGTCGCGAGCACGAGGCTGTCGTAGGTGATGCGTCCGCCGTCCGAGACGAACAGCTCGTGGGCGGCCGGGTCGAACGATCCCGCCTCCACCCCCGGAAGGAACTCGACCGCGTTGTCCGCGTACCAGTCGGCGGGATGAACATCCCCCTCCTCGATCGGGGCGTCGCCCTTCAGGTACTCCTTCGATAGCGGCGGCCGGATGTACGGAGCGTGCTCCTCGGCTCCGAGCAGCAGGATGCGGCCATCGAAGCCGCGTTCGCGCAGTTCGGTGGCGACGGTCGCTCCGGCGAGCCCGGCGCCGGCGATGAGGACGGTGGGTTTCGACATGACATCAGCATCCACTCTTCACACGGCGGACGCCACCACCGCCCACCTACGGCGCACCGACGGCTCACAGAGAAGACTCAGCCCACGCGCAGATACTGTCTCCATGAACGCCGGACCCCGCATTCTCATCGTCGACGACGAGCCGAACATCCGCGACCTGCTCACCACCAGCCTCCGTTTCGCCGGCTTCGCCGTGCGCGCGGTCGGCAACGGAGCACAGGCCATCTCCGCGGTCCTCGAAGAGGAGCCCGACCTGATCATCCTCGACGTCATGCTGCCGGACATGAACGGCTTCGGTGTCACCAAGCGCCTCCGCGGAGCCGGGTACACCGCGCCCATCCTGTTCCTCACGGCGAAGGACGACACCGAGGACAAGATCACCGGCCTCACGGTCGGCGGCGACGACTACGTCACCAAGCCGTTCAGCCTGGACGAGATCGTCGCGCGCATCAAGGCCATCCTGCGCCGCACGATGCAGGCCGACGAGGATGCGGTCATCCGCGCCGGCGAGCTGACCATGGACCAGGACACCCACGAGGTCTTCGTCGGAGACACCCCGATCGAGCTCTCGCCGACCGAGTTCAAGCTCCTGCGCTACCTCATGCTCAACCCGAACCGGGTGCTGTCGAAGGCGCAGATCCTCGACCACGTCTGGGAGTACGACTTCAACGGCGACGCGGGCATCGTCGAGTCGTACATCTCGTACCTGCGGCGCAAGGTGGATGCGCACTCCAGCGAGCCGCTCATCCAGACCAAGCGCGGCTTCGGCTACATGCTCAAGGCTGCGAAGGCCTGAGGTGCGCCGCCCGGCGCACGGCTTACACATGCCCGGCACAGCATCCCCTGCATAGACTGACGGCCTGATGCACTCACGCCTGCTCGACCGCTGGAACGCGATCTCCCTGCGAACGAAGATCACGGGCGTGACCGTGCTCATGCTGACCCTCGGGCTGCTCGTCACCGGCATCGGCACGATGTCGATGCTGAAGCCGGTGCTGCTGGACCAGTTGGATGCGCAGCTCGCCGCTGCCTCGGGCGCGTCGTACCTGAACACCTACCTCTATGGGGGCGGGTCGGACAACGACAAGATCGCCACCGACGCGAGCCCCTCGGACTACTTCGCGGCGCTGTACGACTCCAACGGCACGCTGGTCCGCTACAACTGGACCAACATCCCGTATTCGCACCGTCCGGCCATCCCGCGCACGCTGACCGTGCCGGAGGGCAAGGCGATGCCGGCCGGCGGCTACACGCTCCCCAGCAACGACGGTCGCACCACCTACCGCGCGCTCACCCAGACGGTGACCTTCGCGGGCCCGGACGGCGAGCTCGGCACGGCGATCGTGGCGACCTCGACCTCGCAGATCGACACGGTGATGGCGAGCTTCCTCGCGATCTTCCTCCTCTTCGGCGTGATCGTGATCGTCGTCGGGGCCGGCCTCACCCGGATGCTCGTCACGACGACGTTCGCTCCGCTGCGCGAGGTGGAGCAGACCGCCGCCGCGATCGCCGACGGCGACTTCAGCCAGCGCCTCGGCGGCGCCACCCCGAACACCGAGGTCGGGCGGCTCAACCGGTCCCTCAACACCATGCTGAACCGCATCGACCGCGCGTTCAGCGACCGCGCGCGCACCATCGACCAGATGCGCCGGTTCGTCGGCGACGCCTCCCACGAGCTGCGCACACCGCTGGTCTCGCTGCGCGGCTACGCGGAGCTGTACCGGATGGGCGCCCTGCAGACCCCCGAGGATGTGGCCCAGGCGATGGACCGCATCGAGAAGGAGGCCATCCGCATGGGCATCCTCGTCGAGGATCTGCTGGAGCTTGCCCGCCTGGATGAGACCAAGCCGCTCGAGGTCAGCCGAGTGGATCTGGTGAAGATCGCACAGGACGCGGCGATGGATGCGATGGCCGGCTCCCCGGGTCGCGTCGTCACCGTGCTGACGCCCGAGCCGGTCGCGGCCGAACCGGCTCCGCCCATGGCGACGGCTGCGCAGTCGGTGGCGGCCCAGCGCGTGGCGTCCCGGACGACCGTGTCCAAGCCGGTCGCGGCGAGGTCGGGCGCTTCGAAGACGGGCGCGTCGAAGGCGGCTGCATCGAAGGTGGCTGCGTCGAAGGCAGTCGCCGGGAAGGCCGTCGGGTCCACGCCGATCGTCTCCGGCGCCGACGACGACTCCGAGCCCGGGTTGGACACCGTCCCGATGCAACTGCCGGACGACGCCGGTTCCGCCGGCCGGCCGTCGAACGCGACGGGTCCGATCGCGTTCGCGGGCTCCGCGCTGGCGCGCCTTCGCCGGGGAAACCGGGGCCGGCGACCGAACACGGAGACCCTGACGATCACGACAGCCGAACAGGTGGTTCTCGGCCGTCCCTCGCCCGCCGAGCCGGCGATCGTCATGGCCGAGGAGAACAAGCTCCGCCAGGTCGTCACGAACCTGATGGGCAACGCCCTCCGCTACACGCCCGAAGGCAGCCCCATCGAGATCGCCGTGCAGATCGACCACCGCACCGAGCGGGCGCTGCTCGAGGTGCGGGACCACGGCGAAGGCATCCCGCCGCAGATCCGCGAGAAGATCTTCCAGCGCTTCTGGCGCGCCGACACCTCCCGGGCTCGCGAGACCGGCGGTAGCGGCCTGGGACTTGCGATCGTGTCGTCCATCGTCACGGCCCACCGCGGCACCGTCGAGGTCGTGGACACGCCGGGTGGCGGGGCGACGTTCCGGGTGTCCCTCCCGCTCGCCGGATCGGCTGCCGCCCCCAAGCCGGTGACCGCCTAGCACGACCGGCGGCCGAGAGGCGGCCGGAAGGCGGCCGGAAGACCGCCGGAAGCCGCAGACTCTAGCACGGCGGCCCCCCGTTGCGGTATGTGAGAATGGCTTCCGCCAGTGGATGTATAGGGGGGCGGATGACGGCGACCACTTTAGGTCAGGATGCGGCCGCGCCCGCATCCCATCGTCGTCCCCTCGCTCTTCTCGAGCGGCCGCTCGTCCGCTGGGTCGCGTTGGCCGTTGTGTTCGTCTGGGGCGCCTACCAGTCGCTCTGGAACATCGCGGCCGCGATCCCGAACGCCGACGAGCCGCAGTACGTGCTCGTCGGACGCCTCTACCTGCAGGGTCAGCTCCAGTACAACCACGAGCAGCCGCCCACGGCGAAGTACCTGTTCGGCGCCGTCCAGTTCCTCTTCGGTGAGGGGCCGCTCGCGCCGCGACTGTTCGTCGGAGCGCTCACCGTGGTGGGCGGCGTCATCGTCTTCCTCTGGCTGCGGCCGGAGCTCGGCTGGATGCCCGCCCTCATTCCGACGGCGTTCTGGCTGCTCCTGCCGCGCGGGATCGCCGGAACGTTCGAATTCCGCCTCGACCGGTTCGCCGTGCTCGACCCCGTCATGGTGTTCTTCGCCATCGCCGCGATGGCGGCGGCCTGGCAGTGGCATCGCGGCAGATCGGTGCTGTGGATCGCGATCGCGGCCTTCTGCTTCGGGCTCTCGGTGACGAGCAAGCCGACGACCGCCGTCATGTTCCCGGCGTTCCTCGCGATCATCGTCGTCGGCCGCCGCTGGAAGGAATCGCTCGTCGCCCTCGCGGTGGCGATCGCCGTGCTCGCTGCGACCGTCTTCGTGGTCTACCTGCCGATCGGGATCGTGACCGGGCTGCGCGACCTCCTCCAGTTCCAGGTCGCACAGAACGCGACGGGGCACCTCATCGACCTCGGCGGCACGGCGACCGCACATCCGCCCTGGTGGGCGAACCTGTACTTCGCGTGGAAGGGTTTCGGGCCGGTGACGATCGCCGTGTTCGTCCTCGGGGGCGTGGCGGCGCTGTTCGACCGGCGCCATCGCTTCCTCGTGGTCTCGCTCCTGCTGGCGCTGGGCCCGCTGATGTTCTTCTACCTGTTCGTGGCGAAGAACGCGCTGCCCTCCTACTACTACGCCTGGTCCTGGGCCCTGTGTCTGCTCGCCGGGATCGGCTGCGCCTGGCTCCTGGGTCCGCAGCCACGGCGCTGGCTGGCCGTTCTCCTCCGCAGCCTCGGCGTCCTCGTGACCGCCCTGGCCGTGATCGCCGCGGCGGGCACCTCCGCGCTCGTGTGGAACGACGGCCCCACCGGCTTCGGACGCGTCGACCAGACCCTGCGCCAGGCCGGAATCGACCGGGGCATGGTCCTGGTCAGCGGAGTGGCGCCCTGGGAGCCGGACGAGACCATCCATGGACGGTGGACCACCGACCCGAACGCGCACTGCATCGTCGCCGTGGCCACCAAGCAGTCCGCGCGTTCCCCGATCGCGCCGGAGGTCTTCGCGTACGTGGAGGCGCATCGCGCCCACCTGCACCGCACGATGCTGAACGAGGTCACCTTCTACGCCTTCGATCCCGCCACCGCGGCCGCCAACTGCCGCTGAGCGGCTGCGCCCCCCGCGCTCCCCGCGCATCGAGTGGTCCCAACACGCCGTTACGACAGGGGCCCACGCGGCATGTTGGGACCACTCGACGAGGGTGAGTTCTCGCCCGGCGCGTGCGCTGCCGCGCAGCGGCAGCAGGCAGCGGACGCGAAAAGGGCGCCTCCCGAAGGAGACGCCCTCTTCAGAGGTGGTCTGGACTCAGAAGTCCATGCCGCCGCTCGGGTCGCCGACCGGAGCGGCGTTCTTCTCCGGCTTGTCGGCGACGACGGCCTCGGTGGTGAGGAACAGCCCGGCGATCGACGCGGCGTTCTGCAGCGCGGAGCGGGTGACCTTCACCGGGTCGTTGATGCCCGAGGCGAGCATGTCGACGTACTCGCCGGTCGCGGCGTTGAGGCCGTGGCCGACCGGGAGGTTGCGGACCTTCTCGACGACGACGCCGGCCTCGAGGCCTGCGTTGATCGCGATCTGCTTCAGCGGAGCCTCGATGGCGACCTTGACGATGTTCGCGCCCGTGGCCTCGTCACCGGTCAGCTGCAGCTTCGCGAAGGCGACCTTGCCGGCCTGGATGAGGGCCACGCCACCACCGGCGACGATGCCCTCCTCGACGGCGGCCTTCGCGTTGCGGACGG
>Ga0209677_101254_pt1 | contig 11420 bp, 11 predicted proteins | sample AraplaCvi_mCL_r2_2_FD_184285 | JGI IMG/M metagenome (GOLD analysis project Ga0209677, IMG submission 184285) | Arabidopsis root microbial communities from North Carolina, USA - plate scrape CL_Cvi_mCL_r2 (SPAdes) (version 2) | ecosystem: Host-associated > Plants > Roots > Endosphere | place: USA... | reverse complement strand
TCCGAAGGTTTAGTCTGGGATTTTTTGCGAGCCGTGTAGCGCTTTTGTCACAGCCGTTGGGGATCTGCCGCAACAGCAACCCGCGCAACCGCATCGGTTCGCGATCTGATCAGCTGCCCCTGGGGAGACCGGCCGTTCCTAATTCAGAACGGCTAGTAGATGGAGCGCAGACGAAATCGCCTCGCGTCGAGTACTTCTACTTCTCCGATGAAGGGGACCTTATGGGGCTGCGTTACGACAACTGGAACATGGCATTCGCGATTCGGCCGGCGCCGGGGACGCTCGATGCGTGGCAGCGGGAATTCGAGCATCCGCGGATTCCCTTCGTTTACGATCTGCGCACTGATCCGTTTGAGCGCCGAAGGCATTGCCGGCCCCGAGACAAAGCTGTGGAACGACACGACGATCCGCGGCCATCTCAAGCGAGGCACCGGGATCATCAACAACGAGCTCTACCTGGGCCGCCGCGTCTGGAACCGGCTGCATTACGTTAAGAATCCTTCGACGGGAAAACGGGTCTCGCGTCTCAATCCCGAGTCCGAATGGATCGTCACTGAAGTCCCAGAGCTTCGCATCATCGAGGACGAGCTCTGGCAGGAGGTGAAGGCGAAGCAAAGTGAGATCGCCGAAAAATTCATCAATGTGATGGCCGCCGTCCGCGAGCACCACGCGAACAAACGGCTCAACAGTGCTCGCCGCCCAAAGTCGCTATTCTCAGGACTTGTTCTCTGCGGCTGGTGCGATGGCCCCTGTTCGCTCCGTGGCGCCGACCGTTTCGTCTGCTCGGCACATGTCAGCAACGGGTCCTGCTCGAACGGCCGCACCTTGGCGCGGAGCGAGCTCGAACAACGCGTGTTGGGCGGGTTGAAGGATCGGCTGCTGGCGCCGGACGTCGTCGCAGAAGCAATGCGCGCCTATGCCGAGGAGATGAACGGCTGAACCGCGAGCGGCGCGCCAGTAGCGACGCCTGGCGTGCTGAACTGGCGAAGGTCGACAAGCAAATCCAGGGGATCGTCGAGGCAATCAAAGAGGGCATGTTCCAACGGTCGATGATCGCGGCGATGGAGACTCTGGAGGCTCGCAAAGCAGAGCTCTCTGCCCTGCTCGCCGAAGCTCCTGCGGATACTCCGGACATTCTCCCGAGCGCCTCGCAACTCTACGCCAAAAAGGTCGCCCACCGCACCGAGGCTTTGAACCGTCCGGAAGACCGGGCCGAGGCCGCCCAGGCTCTTCGTGGCCTGATCGAACGCATCGTTCTCCGCCCGGGCGCCAAGCGCGGCCAAATCGACGCCACGCTCCATGGGGATTTGGGCACCATCCTGAGCTGGACGGCAGCTCGAGGCACGGACAAGGGAGCACAAACCAAAACTCCCGCAGCCTCGGCTACGGGAGTGTCGGTATCAGTGGTTGCGGGGATAGGATTTGAACCTATGACCTTCAGGTTATGAGCCTGACGAGCTACCGGGCTGCTCCACCCCGCGATAAACCGTGCCGCGCTTTTCAGGTGATCCAAAGATGGAAGCGATCCTGGCTCACGCTTGCGGCGCGCCGGTCGATCCGTCCAAAGCTTCCTGAGAAGGCTTCCCCCCGAAGGCCGGGCCGGCCGTGGGGTGCGGGCGGTATGTACCAACGCAGGGGCGGTTTGGAAAGGGTCTTGCGCAAAGTTTTTTCCAGTTTTGTGACGCACCGGAGGGATCGCGTCATCCTTCGGTATTTTATAGCGTTGTCAGGCAGATAAGGATCTCGCGCCGGTATCCACAGCCGCGCCGGGAGCGGCTGGCAAGGCCCGGGTCACGATGGGCGGGAACCGGCACGTCGCCTGCTTCTTTCGTCCCGCTTCGGCGCCCTTGCCTTCGGTTCCGTAAAGCGCGAGCCTCTCCCATCATACCGATGACTGCCCCGTGCTGCCCAGGAGAGGTCCATGGACCAGTCCCTGAAGAGTCCCCCACTGTCCGCGCTTGACGATGCCTTCCACGCCATGGCCGTGCATTCGCGCAGCGCACCGCCGCCCGATCTCGCGGCCCGGCGCGCACGGCTGCAGCGGCTGCGCGACCTGCTCGCCGCCAATGAGGCGCGCTTGGTCCAGGCGATCTCCGCCGATTTCGGCCACCGCGCCCAGGTCGAGACCACGATCGCCGAGACGCTGTTTTTGCTCACCGAGATCAAGCACACGATCAAGCGGCTCGCCCGTTGGATGGCGACGCGGCGCATGGCCACCGCGCTGCAATTCTGGCCGGCGACCAACCGCCTGATCCCGCAGCCGCTCGGCGTGGTCGGCATCATCGCGCCGTGGAATTATCCGCTGCAGCTGACGCTGGCACCGGCGATCGGCGCGATCGCAGCCGGCAATCTGGTCATGATCAAGCCGAGCGAGCTGACGCCGCACTTTGCGGCGCTTCTGAAAGAGCTGGTCGCTGCGACGTTCGAGCCGACCGAGCTTGTCGTCACCGGCATCGAGGATGGCGTCGCGCAGGCCTTCGCCCAGCTGCTGTTCGATCATCTCGTCTTCACCGGCTCGACCCGCGTCGGGCGCATCGTTGCAGAGGCCGCAGGCAAGAACCTGACGCCGGTAACGCTCGAGCTGGGCGGCAAGTCGCCGACCATCATCGACGCCTCGGCCAATCTCGACGAGGCCGCGCAGCGCATCGCCTATGCCAAGCTGCTCAATGCCGGCCAGACCTGCATCGCGCCGGACTATGTGTTCGTGCCGGAAACCCAGCTCGACACCTTCGCAAGCCGCGTGCGCAACCACATGCTGGCGATGTTCGGCAGCAATCCGGCAAACACGGACTACACCTCGATCATCTCCGATCATCACTATGCGCGCCTGGAAGGCCTCGCCCAAGACGCAGCATCGAAAGGCGCGAAGCTGCTGCAGCCCGCCACGCCGGGGGACCCAGCCTGGCGGCGCCTGCGCAAATTCCCCCCGACGGTCGTGGTCGGCGCCACGCCCGAGATGGCGATCATGCAGGAGGAGATTTTTGGGCCGCTGCTGCCGGTCATGGCCTATCGCGAACGGCGCGAGGTGATCACCTACATCAACGCCCATGACCGACCGCTGGCGCTGTACTGGTTCGGCACCGATGAAGCATCGCGCGACGAAGTGCTGGCGCGCACCGTGTCCGGCGGCGTCACCATCAATGATTGCCTGCTGCATTTCGCGCAAGTTAGTCAACCGATGGGCGGCGTCGGCGCCTCCGGCACCGGGGCCTATCACGGCCAGTGGGGCTTTGACACCTTCTCCAAGCTGAAGCCGGTGTTCTATCGCTCACCCCTCAACCGCATGGCCGATCTCTATCCGCCCTACGGCGCCAAGATCGCCAGGATCGAGAAGCTGCTGCGCTGGATGAGCTAGTTCGCTGTCATTGCGAGCGAAGCGAAGCAATCCAGTGTCGTACACGAAGACTGGATTGCGTCGTCGCTTCGCTCCTCGCAATGACGGAGCAATATGAATGTATGGCGAAACACATGACGAACGAGGCCGATTTCATCATCGTTGGCGCAGGCTCGGGCGGCGCGACGCTGGCAGGTCGTCTGTCGGAGGATCCGGCGACATCGGTGGCGCTGCTCGACGCCGGCGGCAGATGCGACAATTGGGTGGTGACGACGCCTTATGCGCTGGTGCTGATGGTGGCTGGTCCCATCAACAACTGGTCGTTCGCGACGGTGCCGCAGCAGGGGCTGAACGGGCGCATCGGCTATCAGCCGCGCGGCAAAGGGCTCGGCGGCTCCTCCGCCATCAATGCCATGGTCTATATCCGCGGCCACCGCGCCGATTACGATCAATGGGCCGCCCTCGGCAACGCCGGCTGGTCGTTCGCCGATGTGCTGCCCTATTTCAAGCGCGCGGAGAACAACGCCGATTTCGACGGCGAGTATCACGGCCAAGACGGCCCGCTACATGTCAGCAAGCTGCGCACCGGCAATCCCGTACATGAGATCTTCCTGCAGGCGGCGCGCGAGGGCCAATTCCGCCTCCGCGAGGATTTCAACGGCGACGACCACGAAGGGCTCGGCATCTACCAGGTGACGCAGCACAATGGCGAGCGCTGGAGCGCGGCGCGCGCCTATGTGCAGCCTCACATGGAGAGACGCAGCAACCTTCGGGTCGAGACCCACGCGCATGCAACGCGCATCCTGTTCGAGGGCAAGCGCGCGGTCGGCATCAAATATCGCCAGGGCAACGACGTGAAGGAGCTGCGCGCACGCCGCGAGGTGATCCTCGCCGCCGGCGCCTTCCAGTCGCCGCAGCTCCTGATGCTGTCCGGTGTCGGGGATCAGGCCGCGCTCGCGCGGCTCGGCATCTCCAGCGTGCATCATCTGCCCGGCGTCGGCCGGAATTTGCAGGATCATCCGGATTTCATCTTCGGTTACACGTCAGACAATCCGAGCTTTACGTCGCTGTCGCCCAAGGGAATTATTCGTCTGCTGGGCGGCGTCAGGCAATATCGCCGCGAGCGGCGCGGCCCGATCACGTCGAACTTCGCCGAATGCGGCGGCTTCCTGAAAACGCGGCCCGAGCTCGACATTCCCGACATCCAGCTGCATTTCGGCATGTCGATCGTCGACGACCACGGCCGCAAGCGCCATCGCGGCGGCGGCTTTGCTTGTCATGTCTGCCTGCTGCGCCCGAAGAGCCGCGGCGCTATTTCGCTCACCAACGCCGATCCGCTGGCCGCGCCCTTGATCGATCCCAATTTCCTTGGCGAGGAAGAGGATCTGGAAGCCATGGTCGCCGCCTTCAAGACGACGCGGCGGCTGATGCAGACGCCGGCCATGCGCTCGTTGCAGACGCGTGATCTGTTCACATCAGACGTGCGCACCGATGACGATATTCGCGATGTTCTGCGCGAGCGCGTCGACACGGTCTATCACCCCGTCGGCACCTGCAAGATGGGCGTCGACGATCCCACGGCCGTGGTTGATCCTGCGCTCAAGGTGCACGGGTTGTCGGGCTTGCGCGTGGTCGATGCCTCGATCATGCCGACGCTGATCGGCGGCAACACCAATGCGCCGACCATCATGATCGGGGAAAAGGCGGCCGATATGATCAGGGGCGAGATGCGGTGAGAGGTCCAGGGACATCGCAACATCATCAGCGTCGTCCCGCCGAACGCCGGGACCCATAAACACCGGCTATTGTGCTCAAAGTACGCTGGAGCTCCAGCCTTCGCCAAACGAAATTCGGTGGCTATGGGTCCCGGCTCTGCGCTCACTGCGTTCGCTTGGCCGGGACGACGGCACCAATCACGTCAACAGGAACCCGCCATCGACCGTGACCACGCTGCCGGTCATGTAGCGCGAGGCGTTGGAGGCCAAGAGCAGGATCGCGCCGTCGAGATCGCTCTCATGGCCGACCCGCCGCTGCGGGATGCGCTTGACGAGCTTCTCGCCGGCGGGCGTCGCCCACACATCGTGGTTGATCTCGGTGTCGATATAGCCCGGTGCCAATGCGTTGACGCGGATGTTGTTCGCCGCGAGCTCCAGCGCCAGCGCCTTGGTCGTCTGCACCACGCCGGCCTTGGAGATCGCATAGGGCGAGATGAACTTGACGACGGAAAAGCCGAGCACGGAGGCGACGTTGATGATGTTGCCGCCCGACCGCCGCGCGATCATGCGGCGCGCCACCTCGGTCGCAGCGAAATAGGCGCCTTTCAGATTGGCGCCGATCACGGCGTCCCAATCGGCCTCGCTCTGATCCACCGCGGCCTTCTCGACCGCGATGCCGGCATTGTTGATCAGCACAGTGACCGGACCGAGCGCCGCTTCCGCGGCGTCGATCGCACGCGTGATCGAGCCATTGTCGGTCACGTCCATCGCGACGGCTGCCGCACGGCCGCCCTTGGCGTTGATCTCCTCCTGCAGCGCCTTCAGCTTGCCGGTCTGCCGCGCGGCCAGCACCACGGCCGCGCCACGTGCCGCCAGCACGCGCGCGAACTGGCGCCCGAGTCCCTGGCTTGCCCCGGTGATGAGAATGGTCTCTGCCCTGACATCAAACAGATCGGACATGCCTGGTTCCTGTTGTCGTTTCCTCGATTGTTGCGGCGCATTGATACAGACGATTTGAAGCAGCGCAAATCCGAATTGTTTACCGATCGCGGCTTACGACCTGAACAGTACAGCCATGAACAGTTTCGACCTCGTCGTTTGTTGCGCATTCGTCGTCGCCGTGGTCAGCGGCTTCGGCACCGGACTATTGCGCAGCGCCATCACCATCCTCGCCTATCTGCTGGCGATGCCGATCGCGATGAGCGCGGTGGCAGCGATGGCATCACAGACGCAGCCACCGCCTGACGCGCTGTTCCAGCAGAATTGGGTGCAGTTCTTCGCAGCGTTCCTGGTGATCGGCGCAGCGCTCGGCAAGATCGGCCGGATCATGCTCGACGAAGCAATCGGCCCCGAGGCCGGCTTCGGCGACCGGCTGGGCGGGGCGGCACTCGGCGCGTTGCGGGTCGCGATGGTGGCGACCACGCTGGTGCTGGTGTTCGACCGGATCGTGCCCGAGGGGCGTCAGCCGAAATTCCTGGAGGGGTCGCAACTGCGGCCGCTGCTGTCGCTCGCGGGACAGAAGGGTTTCCGATCGCTGCCGCCAGAGGTCGCCGACATGATCGATCGGCTCAAGCAGGAACGCCGAATCTGATCCCGCGCTGCGGCGAAGCCATGCAATTCGGCACAGGCCGTTTGCCCTTATCAGCGACGGCCCGCTTGGCTACAATGCCGACCTTCGCAAGCTAAGCTGACATTTTTGGGAGTGACATCGTGGATCTCGGGATCAAAGGCCGCCGCGCCATCGTCTGCGCATCCAGCAAGGGTTTGGGCCGCGCCTGTGCCGTCGCGCTGGCCAATGAAGGGGTGCATGTGACGATCACCGCGCGCGGCGCGGAGACGCTGGCGAAGACCGCGGCCGAGATCCGTGCTATCAACGCCGGCGTCACCGTCACCGAGGTGCCCGGCGACATCACCACCCCTGCGGGGCGCGAGGCGGTGCTGAAGGCCTGCCCGGAACCGGATATCCTGGTCAACAATGCCGGCGGCCCGCCACCCGGCGATTTCCGCAATTGGACCCGCGAGGACTGGATCAAGGCGATCGACGCCAACATGCTGACCCCGATCGAGCTGATCAAGGCGACGGTGGACGGCATGATGGCGCGCAAGTTCGGCCGCATCGTCAACATCACCTCGGCCGCGGTAAAGGCGCCGATCGACATTCTCGGCCTGTCCAATGGCGCACGCGCCGGCCTCACCGGTTTCGTCGCCGGCATCTCGCGCAAGACCGTGATCAACAACGTCACCATCAACGGTCTGTTGCCGGGTCCGTTCGAGACCGATCGTCTGCTGTCGACGGCGAAGGGCGAGGCCGAGAAGCGCGGCGTCACGCCGCAGCAGGTCCTGGCCGATCGCGCCAAGCTCAATCCGGCCGGCCGCTTCGGCGACCCCGAGGAGTTCGGTCTCGCCTGCGCCTTCCTGTGCGGCGCCAAGGCCGGCTTCATCACCGGCCAGAACATCCTGCTCGACGGCGGCGCCTTCCCCGGCACGCTGTAAATCAAAGGTATGTGCACATCTCGCGGCACACTCGCTGCAACCTCGCCCCGCCTGCGGGGAGAGGCCGGATGGCATCGAAGATGACATCCGGGTGAGGGGTACAGGTCTAACGACGTGCACCAACCGTGCGTCTGCCCCACACCCCAGCCCTTTCCCCGTAAAGGACGGGGAGAGGGAGCGCACTGTTGCCTGGGCGAGAACTCCGCGCGACCAGCTACTGCTTCGTGATCTCGTCCTCGTCGCGCTCGCTGTCGCTGGACGAATCCGGCGTGGTGCGCTCGTCGGTCCAGTCGACGCCGAACGCGGCGAGCCCCTCGGCCAGGAGATCGCCGAGCATCGGCTCGCCCAGCAGATAGCGCGCGGTGCGGCCGTTGCGCTGCTCGGCGGCCTCGGCGCGCAAATCGTCCCAATCTTCGATCGTGCCGTCGCCACGGCCGAGCCGCATCAAGGCGACCAGATCGACCTGCTCATCCTCGGTGAGCGCGCTGATGAAGCCCGTGATCTCGCGCACCACGGGATCCCGCCCATTGTCCTCCAGCACGTCGATCATGTCGTCGTCGGCGGCATTGGAGCCGGAGTCCGGATCGCTTGCAGCCTCCTTGACGTCGAACTCGCGCGCCTTCTCGATCAGGAACGCAACCTTGTCGGGCGATATCGTCAGTTCCGGCATCTGTTCCATCCTCTCGTGATTGCGCCGATAACGCTCGTCCCGCGCAGACGATCCATTGCGCAAGAGCACGCAGGGCCGCATCCTCTGCGCAAAACATGGAATTGAGGACACGCCGATGCAGTGGACAGTTGGGCAGATCAGGATCACCAAGCTGGTCGAGCTGGAGACGATCGGCGCGACCCGTTTCATCCTGCCGCTGGCCGGCCGCGAGGAGATCCTTGAGCTGCCCTGGCTGATCCCGCATTTTGCCACCGAGGAAGGCCGGCTGAAGATGTCGATCCATGCGCTGGCGTTGCAGACGCCGACCCAGCGCATCATGGTCGATACCGGGCTCGGCAACGACAAGCAGGGCCGCAGCGTGCCTGTTTGGAACCACCGGCATTCGCCGTTTCTGGAGATGATGACGGCGGCAGGCTTCCCACCCGACAGCATCGACACTGTGCTGTGCACGCATCTGCATGTGGACCATGTCGGCTGGAACACCAAGCTTGTCGACGGCCAATGGGTGCCGACGTTCCCGAAAGCGCGCTACGTGTTCGGTAAAGCTGAATACGAACACTGGCGTGACCATAGCGAGACGCCGGACAAGCTCGCGGTGTTCAACGACTCCGTGCAGCCGATCGTCGACGCCGGCCGCGCCGAGCTCGTCGCCAGCGATGCACGCTTGACCTCCGAGATTACCTTGATCTCGACACCGGGCCACAGCCCAGGCCATATGAGCCTGCACATCCGCTCCGGCGGCGCCGAGGCGCTGCTGACCGGCGACGTCGCCCATCATCCCTGCCAGATGACGCATCTCGACTGGTCCTCCACGGCCGATTCCGATCCGCAGCAATCGGCAGCGACGCGGCGCGAACTGTTTTCGCTCTTCGCAGACAGGGACGTGCTGGTGATCGGCGGGCATTTCGATGCCGGGCATATCAAGCGGAATGGCGAGGCGTTCCGCTTCGAGGCGCTTGCCTGAGACGATTGCGTAGGGTGGGCAAAGGCGCGCATGCGCCGTACCCATCGCTCTTTCAAGCACGCGGCAAAATGGCGGGCACGCTTCGCTTTGCCTCCCAACGGCACGGCACTCAGGGCAGGCGGCCTGCGCAACGCATGCCAAATCGCTGGTCCGCTCCCACCGGGCCGCGGTTGAATTTCCGGCCCACTTGTTCCAAGAACGTCCCCTGGAATGCCAGAGACTTTTCAGGGAGAGAGACCAGATGAAGCTTGTTCGCTATGGCGCCAAGGGCGCGGAAAAGCCCGGCCTGATCGATAAATCCGGCCAGTTGCGCGACCTGTCGGCCCATATCAAGGATTTCGACGGCGCGGCCTATGCGCCTCAGTCCTTGAAGAAGCTCGCTGCCCTCGATGCCGCCTCCCTGCCCGCCGTGTCAGGCAATCCACGCCTCGGCGCGCCCGTGACCGGCATCTCGAAATTCGTCGCCATCGGACTCAACTATTCCGATCACGCCAAGGAAACCGGCAACCCGATCCCGGCCGAGCCGATCTTCTTCCTCAAGGCCAACACCGCGCTGTCGGGGCCGAACGATCCGGTCGAGAAGCCACGCGGCTCGACCAAGCTCGACTGGGAGGTCGAGATCGCCGCGATCATCGGCACCCAGGCAAAATATATCTCCGAGGCCGATGCGCTCAACCATGTCGCCGGCTACTGCGTCTGCAACGACGTCTCCGAGCGCAATTTCCAGATCGAGCGGCTGGGACAGTGGACAAAAGGCAAGTCGCACGACACTTTCGGCCCGCTCGGCCCGTGGCTCGTCACCAAGGACGAGATCGCGGACGTGCAGAAGCTGTCGATGTGGCTCGACGTCAACGGCCAGCGCCGCCAGACCGGTTCGACCGAGACCATGATCTTCTCGATGGCCAAGTGCATCTCCTACGTCTCGCAATTCATGACGCTGCTGCCCGGTGACGTCGTCACCACCGGCACGCCACCCGGCGTCGGCATGGGCATGAAGCCGCCGACCTTCCTCAACGTCGGCGACGTCATCACGCTCGGCATCGAAGGTCTCGGCGAGCAGCGCCAGCAAGTCATCGAGGCGTAAGGCGCGAGCGCCCACGCGCAACGTCATTGCGAGCGAAGCGAAGCAATCCAGAATCGTCATCAACGAAACAGTCTGGATTGCTTCGTCGCTGACGCTCCTCGCAATGACGGCACTTTTGTCCGCGTCAGCCCAGGGGCACGACACATGAAACTCACCTATTCCCCCGCCTCCCCGTTCGCGCGCAAGGTGCGCATCGCCGCGATCGAGCTTGGGCTGGTCGACAAGATCCAATTCGTGCCGACCACGGTGGCGCCGGGTCAGCCCAATGATGAATACACCCGCATCACGCCGCTGAAGAAGCTGCCCGTGATGATCCTCGACAACGGCGAGGTGATCCTGGATTCCTATGTCATCGTCGAATATCTCGACGAGCTCGCGGGCGGCAACAGACTGATCCCGGCGTCGGGCGCGGCGCGCTGGAAGGTCAAGAGCGAGCATTCGATGCTGCAAGGCATGCTCGATTCCATGCTGCTCTGCCGCTACGAGGCGATGGTGCGTCCGGAAGCATTGCGCTGGAAGGCGTGGAGCGACGATCACTGGCAGCGCGCCTGGATGGGCATGGCGCGCTTCGAGCAGCTGCCGGACCTGATGAACCGGCCGTTCGACATCGTCTCGATCGGATTGGTATGCGTGCTCGGCTATGCTGATTTCCGCTTTGCCGATTGCGGCTGGCGCAAAGCCTATCCTAAGCTCGATGCCTTCCATCAGAAGATGCTGGAGCGGGACTCGGTGAAGATTTCGGTGCCGCCGCCGGCGTGAAATCGGAGGAGCTTGCATGAGCCTGAAATTCACCGTCGCAGATCTCACGATCCAGCGCATCGTCGAGCAGGAATCGCCGTATTTTCAGGCACTCGACCTGTTCCCCGATCTCACGCCGGGGATGCTCGCCGAGCACCGTGCCTGGCTGAAGCAGGCCAATGCGCTCGACGACAACGACATGCTCGTCCTGTGCTTCCAGTCTTATGTCGTGAAGACGCCGCACCACACCATCCTGATCGACAGTTGCATCGGCAATGACAAGCCGCGGCCGGGGCGGCCCGCCTGGAACATGAAAACCGACGACACCTACATGCGCAGTCTCGCTGCAGCGGGTGTGTCGCTGGACGACATCGACATCGTGATGTGCACGCACCTGCACACCGATCATGTCGGCTGGAACA
>Ga0209677_101253_pt1 | contig 11422 bp, 10 predicted proteins | sample AraplaCvi_mCL_r2_2_FD_184285 | JGI IMG/M metagenome (GOLD analysis project Ga0209677, IMG submission 184285) | Arabidopsis root microbial communities from North Carolina, USA - plate scrape CL_Cvi_mCL_r2 (SPAdes) (version 2) | ecosystem: Host-associated > Plants > Roots > Endosphere | place: USA... | reverse complement strand
TCCTGGCCAATCTTGGCGACCAGGATGCGTGGGCGCCGGCCTTCGGCCTCCTCGAAGGCGTCGATCAGCGCCTGCAGCTTCCCGACCTTGTCAGACATGCTGGCGGCCTCCCGCTTGTAGACGCCGGTGATGGACTTGATCTCGGCACGGTGGCGGCCGAACACTTTCTCCATCGCCTCTGAAATCTCGCCGACAGTGGCTTTCGCGCGCGCTGCATCGATGGCAAGCGCCAGAAGATTGCCGTTGCCTTCGCCGGCGGAGCGAGTCAGCGCAGCGAGCGCCGCGTCGACCTCGACCTGCTTGCGCTCGGATCGCAGCCGCGACAGCTTGTCGATCTGTAGCCGGCGCACCGTCGAGTTCTCGACCTTGAGCACGTCGATCGGCGCCTCGTCGACTGGCCTGTATTTGTTGACGCCGATCACCGCCTGGCGGCCGGCATCGATGCGGGCCTGGGTCTTGGCGGAAGCTTCCTCGATCCGCAGCTTCGGCACGCCGGCCTCGATCGCCTTGGCCATGCCGCCGAGCTCCTCGACCTCCTGGATGTGGCCCCAGGCCTTGGCCGCGAGATCACGGGTCAGCCGTTCGACGTAATAGGAGCCGCCCCAGGGATCGATGATCCGCGTGGTGCCGCTCTCCTGCTGCAGGAACAATTGCGTGTTACGGGCGATGCGGGCGGAGAAGTCGGTCGGCAGCGCCAGGGCTTCGTCGAGCGCGTTGGTGTGCAGCGACTGGGTGTGGCCTTGCGTGGCAGCCATCGCCTCGATCGCGGTGCGCGTCACGTTGTTGAACACGTCCTGCGCGGTCAGCGACCAGCCCGAGGTCTGGCAATGCGTGCGCAGCGACAGCGAGCGCGGGTCCTTCGGCCCGAACGGCTTCAGCAGCTTGGCCCAGAGCAGCCGCGCGGCGCGCAGCTTGGCGACTTCCATGAAGAAGTTCATGCCAACAGCCCAGAAGAACGACAGCCTTGGCGCGAAGCGGTCGACATCGAGGCCCGCAGCGATGCCGGCGCGTAAGTATTCGACGCCGTCGGCGAGCGTGTAGGCGAGCTCGAGGTCCTGCGTCGCGCCGGCCTCCTGCATGTGATAGCCGGAGATCGAAATCGAATTGAACTTCGGCATCTTCTGCGACGTATAGGCGAAGATGTCGGAGATGATCCGCATCGAGGGCGCCGGCGGATAGATGTAGGTATTACGCACCATGAATTCTTTCAGAATGTCGTTCTGAATGGTGCCCGACAGCTTCTCCGGCGGCACGCCCTGTTCCTCGGCGGCGACCACGAACAAGGCGAGGATCGGCAGCACCGCGCCGTTCATGGTCATCGACACGCTCATCTGGTCGAGCGGAATGCCGGAGAACAGCGTGCGCATGTCGTAGATGGAGTCGATCGCAACGCCTGCCATGCCGACATCGCCTGCGACGCGGGGATGATCGGAATCATAGCCGCGATGAGTGGCGAGATCGAACGCGACCGAAAGGCCTTTCTGTCCCGCCGCGAGGTTGCGGCGATAGAAGGCGTTGGAATCCTCCGCCGTGGAGAAGCCGGCATATTGCCTGACCGTCCAGGGCTGGTTGACATACATGGTCGGGTAGGGGCCGCGCAGGTACGGCGCGATGCCCGGCCAGGTCTCGAGGAAGTCGATGCCTTTGAGATCGGCTTCGTCATAGGCCGGTTTCACCAGGATGCCTTCCGGCGTCAGCCAGGGCTCGGCGTTGCCGGTGGGTATCGGTGCGGCGGTCGGCGCGAAGGCGATCTCGGCGAAGTTCGGAATGCGGCTCATTTCCGGGCTTCCTCAAACTTGCGGCTGCGTTCGATCAGCCGCTGAACATTCTGCTTGTAGACGGGATCGTTCATGCGATCTTCGGTCAAGGTATCGGTTCCGAGCAATATCAGCCGCGCGAACAGCTTCCCGTCCAGCAAGTCCAGCAGCGCTTCAAGGATCCGAAGCATCGCCATACATCTCCTGTCGCGACAGGCTCGACTTAGTCGTGATCTGGATGCTGATGGCTTGATATGGTCGCCATCTTTTCCGCGCCGTAGTTCTGCATCGTGGTCTGGCTCGGCAGGTTGGAGATACCAACCACCCAGCCAAGGCGGGATTCGGTGCCGTATTGCCGGGTCGGGATCACCCGGTCCGGCCGGTCGAAGCAGCCGGTCATGATCTCGATGCGCGGCCCGTCGATGCGGCCGAAGCCGAGCGGCGTGCCGCAGGCGGCGCAGAAGAAGCGCTCGGCGATCGTGGAGGAACGGAACGCGGCGGGCTGACCGCGCGTCCAGGCGAAGTGCTCGCGGTCGATCTCGGCAAAGGAGGCGAACGGCGCGCCGGCCGCCTTCTGGCACATTCGGCAGTGGCAGATGCTGACCTTGCCCGGCGTGGTCTTGAACGCGAAGCGGACGGCGCCGCATTGGCAACCGCCGGTCAGGAGAGGCTTGGTGTCGTCGGTCATGCTCACTCCAGATGCGTATAGGCGTCTTCGAGGATGGTCAGCGCGTCGCACCCAGCAAAGACGAAGCTGCCGACACCGGAAGCGCGCAAATCAGCTTCCTGCTCGCCGGGCCGGCCTGCCAGATAGATATGCCGTGCGCCCGCTTCGTGCAGGGCCTTGGCCGCAGCAATCGCGTCTGCTGCGTAGACTTTATCGGACGAGCACAGGCAGGCGAGGGGAGCGCCGGAGGCCTTGTAGTCGGCCGCGAGCGCCGCCGGGTCGGATGATCCTTCATTTGAGGATCCTTGGCCCTCGATCGCCGCGATGCCGCCGGCCTCGAAGAGGCTGCGGGCGAAGGTCGTGCGCGCCGTGAAGTCGGCCGGCGAGCCCAGATTAGCCAGGAACACCGCCGGCCGCTTGCCGCTGCCCTTGAGCTTGGCATCGGAGCAATCCCGCAGCCGTTCGAACGGCTCGGCGAGCCGCATCGGCGCGAGCGGCGCGAAGCTGATGGCTGCCGTGCTCTCCTCGGTCCGCGCCGCCGGGGCCGGCATCTCGACCGCGACGTCAGCTTCGCTCAGATTGGGAAACTCGCTGGCACCGGTCAGCACAAAGCGGCGCTTGGCGATATTGGTGTCGCGCGCCTTGCGGGTCGCCGCGACCTTGCTCTGGATCAAGCCCCGCTGAAGCGCTGCTAAGACTCCGCCGCTCGCTTCGATCTCCTGGAACAACGCCCAGGCCGTTTCGCACAGCTCATGCGTCAAGGCCTCGATGCCGCCGGCGCCCGCCATGGGATCAGCCACCTTGGCAAGGTTGGACTCCTCCAAAAGGATCAGCTGGGTGTTGCGCGCCATCCGCCGTGCGAACGGGTCGGGCAACCCGAGCGCCAGTGTATGCGGCAGCACCGTGACCGCGTTGGCACCGCCAAGGCCGGCCGAGAACGTCGCGATCGTGGCGCGGAGCATGTTCACATAAGGATCGCGCTGGGTCAGCATGCGCCAAGCCGTCTCCGCCGCGATGAAGGCCGGCTTCGGTGCGAGTCCGCAAGCTGTCTCGATGCGTGCCCAGAGTCCTCGCAAAGCGCGGAATTTTGCCGATGTCAGGAACTGGTCGGCGTCGGCGCTGAGGCGGAATGAAATCGCAGCCCGCGCGTCCTCGAGCGCGATGCCGCCAGTTTCCAGCATGCGCAGATAGGCCACCGCCAGCGCGAGCGCGAATGCCAGCTCCTGCGCCTCGGAGCCGCCGGCATCGTGGACCGGTCGTCCGTCGGCGAGGACAAGCTTCTCCCTGAAGCCGCGGTCCATCAGGCCGCGCACCACTTTGGCGAAGGGCTGCGCCATCTCGGACCAGGGCGCCGGAGCGCTGCCGCGGACTGCCAAGGTGGAAAGCGCCTGATAGTTGATCCGGAGATCAACCTTGGCGGGATCGATGCGTTGGGCCTCGAGCAAGGCCGCGAGCGTCTCGCCGGCATTGCCGCGCCCGACCACCGGATTGAGCGCAATCGAGATGCCGGCGTCGAGCATGACGCCGTCGAACAGCCGCTTCAGCGTATCCGGTGCGGCGTCGGCGACACCGAAGCCGCGGGCGCCGGCACCATCAGCAAATTCGATCTCGATTCCGGTCGCGCCGTTTTCGAGATCGGTCAGGATCTGGGCATTGGCCTTGGCCGCGTCGGGATGGTCGACCCGCTGCATGATCTGCCACGGCGCGGCGGCAGCGCGGCCGACGACCGGCGAGGACCCCTTGCTGCGGGGGTAGATCGGCTGGATCTTGATGCCGTCATAGGTCTTGCCGACGAGCCTCTCATACGGTGCCCCCTTCAGCACGCCATCGACCAGCTTGCGCCATTCGCCCTCGCTGGCCGACGCGAAATCGGCCGCGAGGCGCAGGTCCTGATGCAGGTCTTGCCGCAGGTCTTGGCGCTGGCCTTGGGTCACCTCTGTCATTCGTCAGCGTCTCCCGGGCGCGCTTGGTCAGGTCTTGTTCGGCGCAAAATGCCACGTCGCAGCGGCCAAGCCAAACGGTTGTTTTGGCTGGTGTTCCGGCGTCGACATTCGCTGCCATTCCGGGAGGCACGTCAGGTCAGGATCCAGTCACCAGGTTGCGGCAAAGGCCCGCTGTAGCTCGGCGGGAGCCGTCACGCCGTTCGCGATCAGAAGCTGGGTGAGAACGCGCGCCTTCTGGGGATTCAGGTCCTCGGAAACGACGAAGCCATTCTTGTCGTCATCGACCTCGACATTTCGCGTGACGAAGCCGGATCGAACACGGGTGGAACGAACCACGATGATGCCCTTCTTCGCTGCCATTTCGAGTGCCTCGAGCGCCTGCTGCGATGTGTTCCCATCGCCGACGCCAGCCAACACGATGCCTTTTGCGCCGTGCGAAATAGCGTCCTCGATCGGAACGGCGTCCATATTGGCGTGCGAGTACACGATCTCGACGCGCGGCAGTTGCTCGTTGGCCGGCAACTCATACGTCGTGCGCTTCGGGCCAGAACCCTGCGCCATGAAACGAATGCCGCCGGCCGTATCGACATAGCCGATCGGCCCGCCGTTGGCTGAACTGAACGTCTCGATGCTCGTCGTGTTGGTCTTGGTCACCGAACGAGCCCCCTCGATCTTGTCGTTCAGCACGGCCATAACGCCACGTCCCCGAGAACGGGGATCGGCTGCGACCTGGACCGCTTCATACAGATTGGCGGGGCCATCTGCGCTGACCGCGGTGGCGGGACGCATCGAACCCACGATGACCACGGGCGTGTCGCCGCGAAGCACCTTATCCAGAAAAAACGCGGTCTCTTCCAGGGTATCCGTGCCATGGGTCACCACGACGCCATCGGCTTCGTTCTTGTCGACGGCCTGTTGAATCCGACGGGCCAGCGCAAACCAGACCTTGTCGTTCATGTCCTGGGATCCGATCGACGAAATCTGTTCCGCGTTGAAGCTCGCCAGCTTGTCCAGGCCCGGAACGGACTGGACCAATTGCTCTCCCGTGATCTGGCCGGATTTGTACGCACCCGTCGCACGGGGGTCTGCCTGACCCGCGATGGTGCCTCCCGTCGCGAGCACGAGAATGCGCGGTAGATTTGCGGTCGTCGCCGCATCCTTGCCCACCTCTGCGGCCGGTGCCGTCGTACTGATTACGCATGACCAGAGTGCGAACGTGATCACGGGAAGCGACGGCATCGGTATCAAACTTTGCCGGCGGCTCGCCGGTCTGGCGGTGTCCGTCCTCATCGAATTGATCTCCCGTTTCGCCTCGCCATCAATGCTCGATACGGCTCGCGCTTTTTCCCTTGCGACAGTTCGCAGGCAATCAGCCGCAACGGCATCGCCTACCAGGTTCATTTTGGGCGCCGGACAACTTGATCTGCGTCAATGCGACCGGTCACTTCGGTTGATGAATTTCGTTTAGTTGGGCCGGAAAATCAATCGAAGTCAGGTAGCCGGACGATTCCGTCGGACGAAACTCCGCTCAACGCGTCGCGCGGGGAGCGCCCCGCAATCACGCGATCGGGGGCGATCTCGGCCAGCGGCACCAGCACGAAGGCACGCTCGAACAGGCGCGGATGCGGCAAGGTCAGCCCGGGCGTGTCGAGGGCGATATCGTCATAGGCGATGAGGTCGAGATCGAGCGTGCGCGGGCCCCAGCGCGTCTCCAGCGCGCGGTCGCGTCCAAACATCCGCTCGATGTCGAGCAGGGTGGCGAGCAGCGCATGCGGCCCGAGGCCGGTCTCGATCGCGATGCAGGCGTTGATGAAGGAGGGCTGCGCGACGCCGCCCCAGGGCGGAGTCTCATAATCGGACGAGCGCGCGACCAGCGTTGCCTGCGCCTGTCGGCAGATCTCAGCGATGGCGGTGCCGAACCTCGACCTGACGTCACCGACATTGCCACCGAGAGCAATCAGGGCGCTCGCCATCTGCGCTCTCAGGACTCTCGCGTGCGGGTCAGCACCACGCCGACATCTTCGAAGATCGCGGCGATCGGCGCGTGCGGCTTGTGCACCGTGACCTTGACGGCGCGGATGCGTGGGAACGCCGCCAGGATGGCGTCGGCCACCGCGCCGGCCGCGCGCTCCAGCAGGTAGTAATTGGTGTCCTTGAAAGCCGATGTTGCGGTGGCCACCACGTTGGAATAGTTCACCGTGTCGGCGAGACGATCGGTGCGCGAGGATTCCGACAGGTCGGTATCGAGCTCGAGGTCGATCACGAAGCGCTGGCCGACCTCGCTTTCATGCTCCAGCAGGCCATGACGGGCATGGATCAGAACTCCCTTGATGAAGATGGTGTCGCTCATCCCTTTAGTGCCTCGATTGCGGCAGCGACGCGCAGCGCCTGCATGGTCTCCGCCACGTCATGAGCCCTGATGATAGTGGCGCCGTGCTGAGCGGCGATCAGATGTGCCGCGATGGAGCCGCCGAGCCGCGCCTGCGGCTCCGAGGGCACCACCGAGGCGATGAAGCGCTTGCGCGAGGCGCCGACCAGCAGCGGCCGGCCAAAAACGCTGAGCTCGTTCAGCCGCGCCAGCACGGTCATGCTCTGCGCAGGCGTCTTGCCGAAGCCGATGCCGGGGTCGAGCACGATGTTGCCGTCCGGGATGCCGGCCTTTGCCGCGATGTCGAGCGAGCGCGCGAAAAAATCGATGACATCTCTCATGATGTCGATCGTGTCATCGACGTCATCGCGATTATGCATCACGATCACGGGGATATTCCGTTCTGCCACCAGCACGGCCATCTCCGGATCGCGCTGCAGCCCCCAGACGTCATTGGCGATCTGCGCGCCCTGGTCGAGCGCGAAGCGGACGACCTCCGCCTTCATGCTGTCGATCGAGACGGGCACGCCGAGCGCGACGACGTCTGATAGCACCGGGCGCAGCCGCGCCAGTTCATCCCCGGCCGAGACGGCTTCTGCGCCGGTATAGGGCCGGGTGGATTCGGCGCCGACGTCGATGATGTCGGCGCCTTCGAAGATCATGCGCCTGGCCTGGGCGAGCGCGCGCGCCGGCGTGGTGAAATTCCCGCCGTCCGAAAACGAGTCAGGTGTCACGTTGAGCACGCCCATGACCGCAGGATACGGCCGTTCCAGCCACGCGCGCCAGAGCGAATGCGCGGCTGCTGCGGTCGCCGTATCAGGGCTATGCGATGGAGCGCTCATGCGGCCGCTTTGCGCGGTCGGCGCAGCGGAGTCAAGCTCTGGAAGCCGCAATGCGGGATTGTCGTGTTCGAGGCCCGCTCCGCCGGGGTGCTGCGCCCCGGCGGACCGCTCACGAGCCGATCTTCAATAGCTGATTTTCGGCTCCAGCTTGCGCGCCTGCTCGATCATGTGTCCGATCGACTTTTCCGACGGCAGGATGCGCACCAGCTTGCGCTGGGTGTTCACTTCCTTGATGTTCTGCGCCAGCCGCGCCGGGTTGCGATGCGCCAGCTCGCGCACCGTGGTGACGCCGGCGGCGCGCACCAGGCAGACCTTCGCCTTGCCCATGCCGGGAATCCGCATGTAGTCGGCGACATTGGCCCATTCCAGCAGTTGCTGCTCGCTGATCGCGGTCTTGGCGGCAAGCGCCTTCCGCCCCTTCACGGTGCGCGCGGCCTCGAGCAATGCGTCGGTGGTTCGGATGCCAAGCGTCTTCAGCTTGGACGCGCAGAAGGCGCTCATGCCTTCAATCTCGGAGATTGGATATGTCATGATACTCGACAATGAGAAGGTGCTTCAGGCGAGTTGGCTGAGCCCCGGTGTCCTCGCGACAATCGCGCTCATCTGGTCGGCTCCGATTTTGTCGCGGCCGAACCGGAAAAGTTCACGCGCAATAGCCTGAATGTCTGTAATTCCAAGACCCAAACCCATTAATCTGGTGCCGACGGCCATCAGGCCACCGCCCATCAGCCGCGAGATCCCACCGCCCGTGCGCGACGCCGCAATCGCGGCCTCCGCGCCCGGTATTCCGTCGATCAACGCCTGAACCTGTTGTGAAGGTCCTTCATTCCGGAGGAAGTTGAGCATGATGCCGATGGTTTTTTCGGCCACAGCTCTATCGATGCCGGCCTTTGCAGCCAGCAAACCAATCAACTCGTCCATATTGCCCCGTCGTCCTCAAACCCGGTCCCCCAAGACCGGACTCCCGCACAAGGAGTCATCTTGATCAACCGGGTCGCGAATTACAAGCGACGAGCGCGGCGGCCGGGCGAATCGAATCACGATCGCGGCGCGAGTGTGGCTTCGGTGCAAGAGCGGGTGTGAAATTTGCGGACAAATGCGCCTTATATCGAAGCTGTTGCGTTGTCGTCGCAAACGGATGTGGCGTCTGCGAAGAGAGACGGCCGACGGCGGTTTCAATGCAGATCAGATGAAGTATGATGCGGTGAATCCCTGAACACGCGATGCGCGAGAGACGGACATCATGGCGGTATCCGGAACAACATCTATTGATACGGATCAGAAGATTTTCGTCGGGAAGGGCGAGGCGCCGGCATGGCTGACGCTTGCGCTCGCCAACCGTCATGGCCTCGTCACCGGCGCGACCGGCACCGGCAAGACCGTCAGCCTGCAGGTCATGGCCGAAGGTTTTGCGCGCGCCGGCGTTCCCGTGTTCGCCGCCGACATCAAGGGCGATCTCTCCGGGATATCGGAGGTTGGCGAGGCAAAGGACTTCATCGTCAAGCGCGCGAGCGAGCTTGGGCTCTCCTTTCAGCCGGACCAGTTCACGACGGTTTTTTGGGACGTGTTCGGCGAGCAGGGACATCCGGTGCGCGCCACGGTCACCGAGATGGGCCCGCTCTTGCTGTCGCGGATGCTCGATCTCAATGACGTGCAGGAAGGTGTCCTCAACGTCGCGTTCCGCGTCGCCGACGACAATGGGCTGACGCTGATCGACATGAAGGATCTGCGCGCGCTGCTCGATGCGATCGCGCCGCCGGATGGGCCGAAGAAGACTGACGGCAACGAGGACCCGCTGGCGCCGATCCGGCAGGCGGCGCGCACCTTCGGCAACGTGACACGGGCCACCGTCGGCACCATCCAGCGCCAGCTGCTCGTGTTGGAGAACCAGGGCGGCAACCAGTTCTTCGGCGAGCCGGCGCTCTTGCTGCAGGACTTCATGCGCACCGATCGCGACGGACGCGGCGTCATCAACATCCTCGCCGCCGACCGGCTGCTGCACTCTCCGCGGCTCTATGCCACGTTCCTTCTCTGGATGCTCTCGGAGCTGTTCGAGGTGCTGCCCGAGGTCGGCGATCTGCCGAAGCCGAAGCTGGTGTTCTTCTTCGACGAGGCGCATCTCTTGTTCGACGATGCGCCGAAGGTGCTGATGGACAAGATCGAGCAGGTGGTGCGGCTGATCCGTTCCAAGGGCGTCGGCGTGTATTTCGTGACGCAGAACCCGCTCGACGTTCCGGACAAGGTGCTCGGCCAGATGGGCAACCGGATGCAGCACGCGCTGCGCGCCTTCACCCCGCGCGACCAGAAAGCCGTGGCTGCCGCGGCGGACACGTTCCGGCCCAATCCGAAGCTCGATACGGCGCAAGTGATCATGGAACTTGGCAAGGGCGAGGCGCTGGTCTCGTTCCTGGAAGGCAATGGCACGCCCGCGATGGTCGAGCGGGTGATGGTGCGGCCGCCATCGGCGCGGATCGGGCCGGTCACTCCCGAGGAGCGCAAGGCCATCATCGATGGAAGCCCGCTCAAGGGCAAATACGACACCGCGATCGACGCCGAATCCGCCTACGAGATGATCCAGAAGAGGATTGCCGGCACGGCCGCGACCGCGCCGGGCGAGTCCGGCGGCCTGTTGGGGACGATCGGCGGCATCGCCGCATCGATCTTCGGCACCAACGTCAAGCACGGCCGGCTGTCCACCACGCAGCTGATCGCGCGCAACATCGCGCGCTCCGTCACCGACAAGGTCGTGGGCGGCGCCGCCGCCAATCTCGGCAAGGATGTCGCCGGTTCGATCGGCGGCTCGATCGGCCGCTCGATCGTGCGCGGCGCGCTCGGCGGATTGTTGCGGCGATGATGCGCGTCTCTGCCGTAACTGCGAGCGGGCGCATGTGATGTCGGACTCGTCACGTCGATTGAGATGGCCGTCGCTGCGTGCGCCGGTCGACATCCTGTTCCTGATCTGCTGCGTCATCCTGATTGGCGACGTGCTGGTTCCGGAGATCTTCGGCAGTGGCAAGAGCAAGGACTATCCGCTCTGGTACTGGGCCGGCCAGCAGGTGCTGCAGGGCAAGGACCTCTATCCCAGCGATCCCTCGGCTTATTTCGCTTTCATCTATCCGCCGCTGCCGGCGATGCTGCTCGCCATCCCCGCCTGGTTCGGCAAGGTCGTCCTTTACAGCGTCCTGTCGCTGCTCAACGTGGTGGCGTGGTGGATGACGGCGCAGTTCTCCCACGCGATGGCGGGATCGGGCAGGACGCCCAATCAGTGGCTCTATTTCCTGCCGGGCTTCGTCACCATCAGCTTCGTGTTCGACATGTTCGATCTCGGCCAGCCGAACCTGATGCTGCTGGCAATGATGCTGTATGGCTTCTGGTTGATCGGTGAATTCAGGCCGTGGCTCGCGGGCAGCATGTTCGCGCTGGCCACCGCGATCAAGGTGTTCCCGGTCGCGGTGCTGCCTTATCTGCTCTGGCGGCGGCAATGGGCGGCGGCAGTGAGCATGATCGTGTTCGCGCTGGCGTTCCTGTATGTGGTGCCGGCGCCGGTGCGAGGCTTTGCGCATAATGCCACGGAGTTGAAGACCTGGTACCAGGCCATGGTCGGGTCGAGTTCCGAGAAGGGGTTCGGCCAGCGCGACGAGCAGAACTGGTCCTGGGTCAACCAGTCGATCATCGCGATGACCCATCGCCTGACGCGTCCGGTGAACTACATGCAGGATGATCCGACCAAGCCGATGCCGGTGCGGACGATGAACATCGTCGACATCTCGTTCAAGGCGGCGAACCTGATCGTGCTCACGGTCTCGGGCCTGCTCGGCGCCGGCTTCCTCCTGGTGATGCCGCGC
>Ga0209677_101251_pt1 | contig 11432 bp, 10 predicted proteins | sample AraplaCvi_mCL_r2_2_FD_184285 | JGI IMG/M metagenome (GOLD analysis project Ga0209677, IMG submission 184285) | Arabidopsis root microbial communities from North Carolina, USA - plate scrape CL_Cvi_mCL_r2 (SPAdes) (version 2) | ecosystem: Host-associated > Plants > Roots > Endosphere | place: USA... | reverse complement strand
TCTCCGACGGTGCCGACGGGTCGGTGTTCGAGCCGCGGCACACCGTCCACGGCTTCCAGTACGTGCGCATCCATCGCGACGAGCTGCCGCTGTCGCCCGACGCGATCACCATGCAGGTCGTCAACACGGATCTGACGCCCGCCGGCTGGTTCCGGTGCAGCAGCGACGACCTCAACCGCCTCCACCACGTCGCCGACTGGAGCTTCGGCGGCAACGCCGTCGACATCCCCACCGACTGCCCGCAGCGCGAGCGGGTCGGCTGGACCGGCGACTACCAGATCTTCGCATCCACGGCCGTCCGGCTGTTCGACGTTCACGGGTTCACCCGCAAGTGGTTGCAGTCGGTGCGCGATGACCAGCTGGACGACGGCCGAATCGCGAACTTCTCGCCCGATGGCCGCCAGGTCAAGCACCATCCCGAGCTGCAGGTCGCACAGATGACCGGCTCGGCCGGGTGGGGCGATGCCATCGTGCATGTCCCATGGATCCTCTACGAGACCTACGGCGACCGCGACGAACTCGCCGCGAACTGGGAGGCCATGGCACGGTGGGTGGAGTGGGCCCTGGAGACCGCCCGCACCCGCCGCCATCCCTCGCGTGTGCAGCGTTCCGCCGAACCGCTACCCCACGAGCAGTACCTCTGGGACGGCTCCTTCCACTGGGGCGAATGGTGCGAGCCGAAGGAGCGAGCCGCGGACGGCACACTCATCGACCCGGTGCAGGACGACCCGATGGCCTGGTTCATGGAGGACAAGGGTGAGATCGGGACCGCCTACCTGTACCGCTCCACGGCGACGCTCGCGCGCATCGCCGAGGTCCTCGGCCGGGAGTCCGATGCTGCGCGGTACGCGGAGTCGGCAGAGCGCGTGCGCGACGCCTGGCGCACCGAGTTCCTCACCGCCGACGGCCGCACGGCGAAGGACACGCAGGCGGCGTACGTGCGCGCGCTCACGTTCGGGCTCATCCCGGATCAGGTGCGCTCAGCGGCAGCCGACCGGCTCGTCGAGCTCATCCGGCGAGCGGACGTTCATCTGGGAACCGGTTTCCTGTCCACCGCGGACCTCCTCCCGGTCCTCGCCGGCACCGGCCACGCCGACGTCGTGTACGAACTGCTCTTCCAGCGCACCTCTCCCTCGTGGCTCGGGATGCTGGACCGCGGCGCGACCACGATCTGGGAGGACTGGGACGGCGTGGACGAGGACGGCCGCGCCTTCGCCTCGCTGAACCACTACTCGAAGGGCGCGGTGGTGCGGTTCCTGCACACGCACCTGCTGGGCCTGGACCAGGCACCGGGCTCGGTCGCCTGGGAGTCCTTCGTCCTGCGGCCGATGCCCGGCGGCGGGGTCACCTGGGCCGAGGGCTCGTACCGCACGCCGCAGGGGACGATAAAGGCGTCCTGGCGGATCGAGGACGGGCGGATCGCCGTCTCCGGCACGGTGCCTCCCGCGACGAGGGGAACGGTCGTCCTCCCCGGCGGCCGTTCGATAGAGGTCGGGCCCGGTCGGTTCACGGTGTCGTCGGCGGCCTGACCGACCGTGCGAGCCGTGCGCGTCCCCGTCGGGTAGCAAACGGAGGCGTCTCGGCCGGCCGAGGTCCGGTAATCCTCCGTTTCCTGCGCTACCGCGGTACTCCCGGGCTCGACTCCTCCTTTTCCCACCTCTGGCGAGAACGGAGGAGAAGGGAGGCGAGAAGCCGCCAGAGACGACGAAGGGAGGAGTTCTGGCGCCGGCGACAGCAGAACTCCTCCCTTTCCGTTGGTGAGGGAGCTCGCGCTACGCCGCGCGCTCCAGCCGGCCGTTCCGGCGCGCCACCTCGCCCAGCCACCCCAGGCTCGGCTTCGGCGTGCGTGCGAACGTCTCACGGTCGACCTGGATCAGGCCGAAGGTCGGTTCCCAGTGCCCCCACTCGTAGTTGTCGAGCAGCGACCAGTGGAGGTACCCGCGCACATCCACGCCGTCCGCGATCGCGAGGCCCAGGTGATGCAGCGCTTCGTCCGTGTAGGCGATTCGGCGCGCGTCGTCGTGGGTCGCGACGCCGTTCTCGGTGACCACGATCGGGACTCCACCGGTGACTTCGGCGGTGTGCCGCACGGCGATCCCGAGAGCATCCGGCCGGTAGGCGGTGCCCACCAGGGTGTTGTCCGGGTGCTTCGGATGCGGTTCGATGCCGTCCGCGTTCACCCACTGCGCCGAGTACGACTGCACGCCGACGAAGTCGTCGCCGCGCGAGCCCTCGAGGTAGAGGTCCTCCCAGATGTACTCCAGTTCGCGACGCTTCTCCTCGCCGCCGGGCCGGGTCTCGAAGGCGCGGTTGGCCACCGTCCAGCCGACCCGGGCCCCCGTGCGGTCGCGCACGATGTCGCGCACGGCGTGGTGCGCCTCCACGAAGATGCGGCCGATCTCCGGGCTGGGGGCCGGGAATGCCGGGCGCGGTCCATCCGTGTCGACGGTCGGGCTCTTCCAGGCCTCGCCACGCTCTTGCGCCTGCTGCATGCGGACGGCCATGCCGGTCATCATCGCGAGCATGTTCGGCTCGTTCATGGTCGCCACCCACTCCACGCCGTCGAGGATGGTCGTCGCCGTCTCGACGTACGAGCGGAATCGGTCGATCGCTCCCGGGGCGGTCCAGCCGCCCTGCTCCGCGAACCACCGCGGGTTCGTGAAGTGATGCAGGGTCACGAACGGCGTGAGCCCGAGCTCGTTCGCCGTGTCGATCATCCGGCGGTAGTGCGCCAGCTCGGCCCGCGAGATCAGGCCGGGCTCCGGCTCGATCCGGGCCCACTCGATGCCGAAGCGGTAGCTGTTCAGCCCGGCGTCGGCGAGAAGCTGCATGTCCTCCCGATAGCGGTGGTAGCTGTCGCAGGCGTCGCCGCTGCGCTCCATGCCCGGGACGCGGCCCTCGTTGGCCCAGAAGTCGCTGTTGAGATTGTTGCCTTCGATCTGATGCGGCGCCGTGGAGGCGCCCCAGAGGAATCCGTCGGGGAAGGTCGTCATCGGTTCGTTCCTACTTTCTCGGGGGTGCGGTCGGCCTGCATGGCCGACAGGATGTGCTGGACCGTCTGCGCGAATCCCTCGTCGTCCTCGAGTTCGGGAGCGACCTCCCGCACCGTCTCGCTCGGGTCGGCGTCGGCTGCTTCCTGGAGGATCCACGCGGCGATGGCGGTTGCGGCGCCGGCGGCTCGGCGTCCCGCGGCCCGCTCCGCGATCGCGACCGGGACGATGCGGAGGCGGAGCTTGGTGCGCGACCCCTCGGCGATCTGGTCGAGCCGGTGAATGATCCGGGGATTCGCGAACCGTTCCGCGAGAGCCTGCCGGTAGTGGATGGTCTCGACGGCTGGGAGCGAGCGGCCCGCTTCCTCCCACAGCTCGTCGACCTGGCCGCGGCAGACGGGGTCGGCGAAGGCCTCGGCGACGGTCTCGTGCCCGCGCAGCCGACCGGAGGACGCGAGCAGCGTGTGCGCGCCGTTCAGCATCCAGAGTTTCCGCGCCTCCCAGGGGGCGATGTCGTCGACGAAGCGCGCGCCGGCGCTCTCCCACTGCGGCCGGCCGGACGGGAACTCGCCCGCCAGCACCCAGTCGGCGAACGGCTCGGTCACGACCGGCGTCTCATCGAGCCATCCCGTGGTCGTGGCGACGAGAGTCCGGTCGGACGGGTCGAGTCGCGGCGTGATGCGGTCGACCGAGGTGGAGACGAAGGATGCGCCCCTCGGGAGCCACTCCGCGAGGGCCGGGTCCACCTCCTGCGCCAGCCGATCGAGCGCACGCCGGACCAGCGGTCCGTTCTCGGGGAGGTTGTCGCACGGCACGATGGCGACCGGCGGCGCGTCCGTCAGCCGACGGTGGTGCAGTCCGAGCAGCAGGCGACCGGGAACCGTTCGCGGTCCCGGACCCTCCGCCGGCACCGGGTCGCGCTTCCCGAGGAGGTCCCGCAGGAGCTCGATGTCCGAGCGGACGTCCGGATCGTCCAGCTCCAGCGCACCGGTCGCATCCACTCGGTACCCCGCCTCGGTGACGGTCAGCGTGACGACCGCGACGTGCGGAGACGCGAACGTCGCGACGAAGCCGGCGATGTCGTCGCCGGCGGACGCCTGGACGATGCTCCCGATGAGCTCGAACCGGTCACCCTCGGGGCCGCGCTCGATCAGCGTGTAGACGCAGTCCTGCGCGGCGAGGGTCTGGGCCGCATCCGGCCGCCGCCCGGTGAATGCGGCGATCCCCCAGCGGTCGGCATCCGCGGCGTGCGCCGTGTAGCAGGCCTGATGGGAGCGATGGAAGGCGCCGAGCCCGAGGTGGACGATCCGCACCGGCGGAGTGCTCGCGGGATGCGGGAGTGCCTCGCGCGTGAGAAACGGGACGATGGATGCGGCGGTCACAGTTTGAAGACCCTCTTCGGCAACGGGCCGACCAGTTCGTCGGCGATTTGCTCGGCGGTCCGCAGTGCCAGCCTGCCCTCGGCGACGTACCGGGCGAGGAAGCCCGCATCCGTGCGCCGGGCGGTGTCGTGCCGCGCTGGGATCGAGAGGAAGGCGCGGGTGTCGTCGATGAATCCGGACCCGCGGAAGAACCCCGCCGTCTCCGTCACCGCCGACCGGAACCGGCTGATCGCATCCGGCGCATCGAGGAACCACCACGGCGCACCGATGTACACGCTGCGGTAGAAGCCCGCCAAGGGGGCGAGTTCGCGGGAGTACACCGTCTCGTCGACGGCGAAGAGCACCAGGTGGAATGCGTCCGCGTTCCCGAACCGCTCCAGCAGGGGTCGCAGACCCCGGACGAAGTCGGTGCGAACCGGGATGTCGTGGCCGGTGTCCGGGCCGAACCGCTCGAACGTCTCCGTATGGTGATTGCGGAGGACGCCCGCATGGACGGTCATCACGAGGCCGTCCTCCACGCTCATCCGGGCCATCTGGAAGAGCATGTGAGCGCGGAACGCGCGCTTGGCGTCCGCATCCGCCGTCCCGCCGATGACCTCCGCGAAGAGCCGCTGACCTTCGCCGGGCGGCACGTCCAGTGTGAGGGGCTCCTCGACACCGTGGTCGGCGGACACCGCGCCGTGGTCGATGAAATGGCGGCGACGTCCTTCCAGCGCAGCCAGATACCCGGCGAACGTCGCCGGCCGTCCCTCGACCGCCAGCAGGCGGTCCACGTTCTCGGCGAATCCGCGCGCGTCGGGGTCGAGATACCGGTCCGGCCGGAACGTGGGCACGACGCGGAGCCCGGAATCCCGCAGAGCCTCGTGGTGCGCGAGATCTGCGAGGGGATCGTCCGTCGTGGCGAGCACCTCGATTCCGAATCGCTCGAACAGGGCACGCGGCGCGAATGCCGGTTCAGCGATCCGGGCGGCGATCCGGTCGTAGATCGCGTCTGCGTTCGCCGGGTTGAGCTCCGCGTCGACCTCCAGCACCGAACTCAACGCCTCCTCCAGCCAGTAACCGGATGCCGTGCCGGCGAAGAGGTTCCAGTTCTCGGCCACGAGACGCCACACCGACCGCGGGTCGGCTGCGTTCGAGACGCCGAGCTCTCCCAGGTCGACACCTCCGGCGTGCAGCAGCCGGGTCACGTAGTGGTCGTGGGTGATCAGGAGTTCGGCCGGGTCGCGGAACCACTGATCCTCTGCCAGCCATTCAACCGGCACATGACCGTGCGGCGAGACGATCGGTGCGTCCGCCACGCGCAGGTACAGGTCACGGGCGATGTCCCGGGTGCGCTGCTCCATGGGTAGGAGGCGGTCGGGGTCGCGGCGGCGCGGCTGGTGCATGCGCCCATTCCACCGTGTCCCGTTCATTTTGTCAATCGGTTGCCGAATTCGTCGAAACGACGATGCCCGCGCTGGCTACATGGTCATATCCCCATGTTCGAACCCGATTGCGAGCCGCCTTCCGCTAGACTGTGCCAACCGCTTGCCGAACAGCGACGACGCACCGCGAAGGGAGTCCCGTGAGCGAATCAGAGGCACTGGCGCCCGTCCGCCCCGGCGCCCGCAAGCCGCCGGCGACCATCTACGACATCGCCAGGGCGACCGGCGTGAGCCCGTCGACCGTCTCGCGAGCGCTGAACAAGCCAGGCCGCCTCAAGGAGGCCACCGAGCGCCGCATCCGCGACGCCGCCGACCAGCTCGGCTATCGCATCAACCCCATGGCTCGGGCACTGCCGACCGGCAAGACCGGCACTCTCGCGCTTTTGGTCTCGGATATCACCAATCCCGTCTACTTCGACGTCGTCCGTGGCGCCGAACGGATTGCGACCGCGAGGGGTCTCACGCTCGTCTTCGCCGAATCCCAAGAGTCGCCCGAGCTCGAACTCGCGACAGCGCAGCGCCTGCAGACCTCGGTCGACGGCCTGTTCCTCGTCGCGTCCCGGCTCACCGACGACCAGATCGTGGAGCTGTCCTCGGTGAAACCGCTCATCGTGGCCAACCGATTGGTGCCGGGCGTCACCGCTGTGGTGCCTGATCCGCGTCCCGGCATCAGCGCCGCCCTCGACCGACTCCACGAGTTCGGGCACCACCGGATCGCCTACCTGTCGGGACCCGACGCATCCTGGATGAACGGGGTACGGTGGCGGACTCTCTTCACGTACGCGGTCGAGCGCGGCATGTCGATCGTGGAGATCCCCTCGACGACCCCCACCCGCGAAGGAGGCGCCGAGGCCCTGCAGCGCGTGCTCGCCGCTGACGTGAGCGCCGTCTTCGCCTACAACGACCTCGTCGCGCTCGGCTTGCTGCGAGCCGCACGCGACCAGGGCGTCGATGTGCCGCGTCAGCTCAGCATCGTCGGCTTCGACGACATCTTCGGTGCGGACCTCCCCACACCGGCTCTGAGCACGATCAAGAGTCCGCTGCGCGAAATGGGCGAGGCGGGAATGCACCGGCTCCTGGTGGAGATCGACGGCATCGACGAGGAGCACGCCCCCTCGCTTCCCACCCGTTACATCGACCGCGAATCGGTGGCGGATCGTCGTTAGGGACCAGCATCATCACGAAAGAGGAGTGAGCATGTTCACGTCCACGTTCATCTTCGAGGCCAAACCCTACGATGACGACTTCCATCGGCTGAACAACGAGATCGCCGAGCGTGCGCGAGCGATCCCCGGATTTCTCGGCGAGGAGGCATGGGCCAACGAAGAGACCGGTCTCTACTCCGAGGTCTACTACTGGGAGAGCCGCGAAGCCCTCCACGAGCTGATCGGCATGGACACCCATCGCGAGGCGAAGCGCCTGCACGACCGTTGGATCGGCGCCTACCGCATCGTCATCTCGGAAGTGCTGACCACCTACGGCCACCCCGGTCTGGGACTGGAACACGTGCCCGCACACAACCCCGCTCTCGACTGACGTGATCGACCTCGGCTTCCGCCGCCCGTCACATAGGCTCCTGTCGTGACTCGAACCTCCATCGCGGACCCGGACGCCCCCGAGCCGGTCGGCCCGTACTCGCACGCCGCGATCGGTGCCGGCGGCGCCCTGTACCTCTCCGGCCAGACGCCGATCGACCCATCCACCGGTCAGCTCGTCAGCGGAGACATCGCTGCCCAGACGGTGCAGGTCTTCGCGAACCTGAAGTCCGTGCTCGCCGCCGCCGGTCGAACCTTCGACGACGTCGTCAAGGTGAACGTCTACCTGATCGACATGCGCGACTTCGCCGCCATGAACGACATCTATTCGACGATCTTCGCGGCGCCGTACCCCGCGCGGACGACCGTGGCTGTCGCAGGCCTTCCCTTGGGCGCGCGTGTGGAGATCGAACTCGTCGCGTAGCCTCGTCCGACGGATGCTCAGGCGGTCGGTCGGAACGGTTGCAGGAGAGTGCGGCCCGCCTTCTGCAGAATCACTCGCAGTCTCTCGCCGTCGACTGCGACAAGGGCTGGGTCTGTGCCCGAGACGAATAGACTCCCGCCGAGGAGCGCGAGCGCAACGCGCGCTTCGTCGGTCGGGTCGGATCCGATCAGGAAACCCTGGATCCGGTCCAGCGCGATCCGGTATTGCGGGTGAGCCTCGAGCAGCCGCGCTGCGACAGGGTCGCGGACCACAACGGCGGATGCGCGCTGCTGGATGACGACGGCGACAAGTCCTTCGAGCGCGGCGTCGAATCTCGCCTTCGGGGTGCTTTGCTGCTGGGCAGCATCGGCCGCCGACATGAGGCCGTCCACGGCGGGTTGAGCGACCGCGAGCACGATGTCGTCCTTCGAAGCGAACTGGTGGTACACCGCCGCTTTCGTGACACGCAGGTCGTCCGCGATCATCTGGAGCGAGGTGCCACTCACGCCGTTCTCTGAGAACAGCCGCACAGCGGCCTCGAGCACCCGGGCTCGAGTCTCGCCATGACGCCCGACCGGCCTGCCCATGCGCTCCTCCTTATCGGTTGCTGAGAACATCCTCGCGTATGTTCTTCAAAGCTAGCCGATCGGCTATCTTTGGGACATGGATATGAAACTCTGTATCGTCTCCGGCCCAGGCCAGACCTCAGTCATCGACGTGCCGAAGCCGCAGGCAGGCCCCCGCGATGTACTGCTCGCAGTGCGAGCGTGCGGCATCTGCGGATCGGACGCGATGTATATCTCGATCGGCGGCCTGCCTGGCCTCGAGGGCCGGACGCCGCTCGGGCACGAGCCGGCCGGCGAGGTGGTGGAGGTGGGCGGCGAAGTGGAGGGCATAGCGGTCGGCGACCACGTCGTGGTCAACCCGATGGCGGCGCCCAGCGGGATCATCGGCAGCGGCGGGGCATCGGGCGGCTTCGCCGACTACCTCCTGATCGAGAACGCGGTTCTCGGCACCAGTGTCGCGATCGTGCCGAAGCACATCCCGTTCGAGGTCGCGGCGCTCAACGAGCCGATGGCCGTCGCCCGGCATGCTGTGAACCGCTCCGGGGTCGAAGCCGGCGACAAGGTCGTCGTCTTCGGCGCTGGACCGATCGGACTCGGCGCCACCATCGGCTTCACGTCCCTCGGGGCGAGCGTCGTGGTCGTCGACGTCATCCCCTCCCGTCTGGAGAAGGCGCTCCGCGTGGGGGCCATCGGCGTCATCGACTCCGCGAACGAGGATGTCGCCGCTCGCCTCATCGAGTTGCACGGGGCCGCGCCCACTCGCCGGGGCGAAGCGAAGTCGCAGACCGACATCTACCTGGATGCGGCCGGAGTGGGTGCCGTGGTCGACGCGGCGCTGGCGAGCGCCAAGCACGGCGCAACGCTCGCGGTGGTCGCCGTGCACAAGAGACCGGTGACCATCGACTTCGGACAGATTCTCGGAAGCGAACTCGACATCGTGTTCTCGATGGGCTACCCCACCGAGATCTTCGAGGTGACCCAGGACATCATCGAGAACTGGGAGAAGTACGCCGTCATCATCAGCGACCGCTTCCCGTTCTCCGAGGTTCAGGATGCCCTGGCCGCCGCGGCGACCCCGGGTCGCGCGGACAAGGTGATGGTCACCTTCGGATGACCGCGGGCGCCCTCGTTCACAAGCCAGCGCCGGCCGGTCGACCGCTGATCGGTTCGCTATTCACCCTCTTCGGGGTGGTCTTCTTCATCGTCTGGCTCAGCCTGTTCCTCCAAGCGTTCTCCCACATCTCCTCAGCAGGCTGACCGCCCGGCAGGGAATGGTCTGAGACACAGATCAGGCTGGCCCAGCGTGTCAGCCGACGTTGAAGCCGCCGTTGCTGTACAGGATCTGGCCGTTCATCCATGCCCCTTCGGCGGATAGGAGGAATCGGACGAGATTCGCGGTGTCCTGGGGTGTGCCGAGTCGACCGGCGGGTGTTGCGTCAATACACGAAGCGCGCACCGCGTCGTTCATCCATCCGGTGTCGATGGGGCCCGGATTCACCACATTCGCGCGAACCCCACGGTCGGCGAGTTCGACCGCGGCTGCGGTGACGATCCGGTCCAGGGCGCCCTTGCTGGCGCCGTACGGAAGGTTGTGGACGGTGTGGTCGCTGGTGAGGGCGACGATGCGACCGCTCGCCTCACCCGGTGCGGTCGGGGTGGGAAGTTGCTCCGCGAACGCCTTGATCAGCAGCCATGTCGCTCGAGCGTTCACCGCGAAATGGCGGTCCCAGCTTTCGAGGCCTGTGGTCAGGATCGAGCTGTCGACCGATTCGGCGTGTGACATGACAAGCGCCGTCACGGGTCCGATAGACCGCGCAGCCCGGAGGAGTTCTGCTGGCGTCTCGGGTCTGGTGAGGTCGCCCGGGATGAGCTCGACGGTCACGCCGAGTGCGCGACACTCGTCAGCAACGGACTCCGGATCCTCAGCGCTCCGCTCGAGTCCCACGCGGTCGTCGTACGGCCGCCAGTAATTGAGCGCAAGATTCCAGCCATCACGCGCCATGCCGACAGCGAGGCCCGCTCCGATCGAACGGCGACGCCCGACGCCAGTGATGACCGCGACGCCTGATTTGCCCAGCCCGCTCATGCATTCGACCTTATGGGACTCTTCGGCGGCTGGCGCCGCACCGCAATCCGGGTGGCGCCCGCGGTGCGATATGCGATCCGCGCACGAAGATTGTGAAGGCTCACACCGGGATATTGACAGAACCGGCGTTTCAGGCCACTGTGATTGCTGTTAACGCTCACATTCAACGAAGAATCGAGAGACTATGCATTTTTCAGAACCTCGTCCGCACGCCGGCCGCAGTCGTTGGCGGCGGCGAATCGGCGCGGCACTCAGCGCAAGCGCAATCCTCGCAGCACTGGCCATCATCACGCCGACAGCCTCACAGGCGGCAACCTCGCTTCCCTGTGACATTCTCGCCACGTCGGGCACGCCGTGCGTCGCTGCGCACAGCAGCACACGGGCTCTCTTCGGCTCCTACTCGGGACCGCTTTACCAGGTGCAGCGAGCATCCGACAACGCGCTGAGCGACGTGGGCGTTCTGACGGCCGGAGGGTACGCGAACGCGGCAGCGCAAGACTCGTTCTGCGCGGGCACCACGTGCGTGGTGACCAAGATCTACGACCAGACGAGCCGTCACAACGACCTCACCATCGAGGCCGCCGGCGACGCAGGGCCGGCCAATCAGGGCGTGCCGGCCGATGCATTGCCGGTGTTCGCCGGCGGCCATCCCGTCTACGGGCTCTCTTTCTCCGGCCGGATGGGCTACCGCGACAACGCCGCCACGGGAACGGCGCAGAACGGGGCCCCTGAAGGCGAGTACATGGTCGCTTCGGGTACTCACGTCAATGGTGCCTGCTGCTTCGACTACGGAAACACCGAAAAGGTGAACAAGGACACCGGAAACGGCCACATGGATGCCATCAATTTCGGCACCGAGGCGTGGTTCAAGCAGAACGGCGCGGGCCCCTGGGTTCAGGCGGACCTGGAGAACGGGCTGTTCTCTTCCGGGTCGGGAGGATCGACCAACACGTCCTACACGGGCGACACCTCACCCTTCGTGACCGCAATGCTCAAGAACAACGGGCAGACCAACTTCGCGCTGA
>Ga0209677_101250_pt1 | contig 11450 bp, 10 predicted proteins | sample AraplaCvi_mCL_r2_2_FD_184285 | JGI IMG/M metagenome (GOLD analysis project Ga0209677, IMG submission 184285) | Arabidopsis root microbial communities from North Carolina, USA - plate scrape CL_Cvi_mCL_r2 (SPAdes) (version 2) | ecosystem: Host-associated > Plants > Roots > Endosphere | place: USA... | reverse complement strand
AGCGCTGGACGAGAAGGGCGTGCCCTGTGGTCCCGTCCACGACATGCTGGAGGCCTTGAGCGATCCGCAGACGCTGGCGCGGGAGATGGTGGTCGAAGTCGAGCATTCGACGCTCGGACCCGTGAAGACGATCGGGCTGCCCGTCAAATTCTCGGAGACGCCGGGCAAGGTGCGCTCAGGCGCGCCCGTCTATGGCGAGCACACGCGCGAGGTGCTGGCCGAGCACGGGTTCGACCAGACACAGATCGAAGCGCTCGAACAAGAAGGCGCAATCGTTTCGGCATCGATGGAGCGCGCGGAACAGCTCGCCTGACGACGCCGAGACCGACAAAAAAAGACAAAGAATCAAACGGAGGAAATGATGCGCACCATGACGCCGGTTCTGCTCTTCGCATCCGCGGCCGCGCTCGCCGGCACGGGTCCGGTGGCCGCAGCCTGGCAACCGCAGAAGCCGATCGAGTTCGTCGCCACGGCAGGACCGGGTGGCGGGACCGACAACCTGGCGCGTGCAGTCCAGAACATCATCACCAAGTACAAGCTGACCGATGAGCCGGTCGTCGTGGTCAACAAGGGCGGCGGCAGTGGCGCGGAAGGTTACGTCTACGGCAAGGCATCCGCAGGCGATCCCTACAAGGTGATCTTCGGCACGTCGAATGCATGGCAGCAGCCGCTCGTCTCCAAGGTCGCCTTCAACTACACCGATCTCACACCGATCGCTGCCATGGCGCAGGACGAGTTTTTGCTCTGGGTGAAGCAGGACGCGCCCTACAAGACCGCAGGCGACTATTTGAAGGCCGCTGTAACGCACGAATTCAAGATGGGTGGCGCGCAGTCGAAGGATACCGACGAGGTGCTGACGCGCATGATCGAGAAGGTCGGGCACGTCAAGCTGACCTACATCCCGTTCAAGAGCGGCGCCGAGGCCGCCGTGCAGCTTGCCGGCGGGCATATCGATTCCCACGTCAACAATCCCAGCGAAAGCCTCGGCCAATGGCGCGGCGGGACGCAGCGCCCGCTATGCGCCTTCAGCCCGAAGCGGCTGCCGCAAGGGCCCAAGATCACCGCGACCGAAGGCTGGAGCGACGTGCCGACCTGCGTCGAGCAGGGGCTCGACATCGCGCAATATGAGCAGCCGCGCACGGTGTGGCTGCCCGGCAAGGTCACGCCGGACCAGGCCGCCTTCTATGTCGACCTCATGAAGAAGGTGCAGGCCACGCCGGAATGGAAGGACTACATCGAGAAGACCTCGCAGGTCGACACGTTCCTGACCGGGGCCGACTTCGACAAGTTCATCAAGGAAGATCTCGAGCACCTCAAGCAGGTCGCGAGCGAGCAGGGCTGGCTCGTCAAGTGAGGCGGTGAAGGTTCGCGCACAATGCCTTGTGGTCCCACGCCCGGCTGGAGACATCGATGATTTCGCGCCGCGCTCTCGAACTCCTGACCGCCATCCTTACTGGGAGCTTCGGCGTGGCGGTCGTCGTCTCCAGTCTCGACAACGGCATTGGTTGGTCGAGCGAGGGCGTAGACCCGGGCACGTTCCCGTTCCTGACCGGCGTCATCATCGTGCTCGGCAGCCTCTACAACCTGGTGCGCGGCGTGCTGCCGCCCGTGACGCTCGCAAGCGTGCCCATCGCCATCACACGAACAGAGCTGCGCCGGCTTGCCGGCCTGTTCGTGCCGGCTGCGATCTTCGTTGCGGCCATCCCTCTGGCCGGGATGTATCTCGCCGCGGCGGGCTATGTCTTTGCGGTGCTCGCTGTGCCCAGGCATCAGTCGCTGCCGCGCGCGTTGACGATGGCAGCCGCAACGTCGCTCGCGCTTTATGTCGTGTTCGAGCGCATGTTCCAGGTCACGCTCCCGCACGGCGCGCTCGCAGCAGCGCTCGGGCTCTGACGGAGAGACCGATGGACAATCTCCAGGAACTCCTGCACGGCTTCACGGTCGCAGTTACAGCGCCGCATCTGGTGCTGATGGTGATCGGCGTGCTGCTCGGCATTCTCGTCGGCGTGCTGCCGGGCCTGGGCGCGCCGAACGGCGTGTCACTGCTGCTGCCGCTGACCTTCGGCATGCAGCCGGTGTCGGCCATCATCCTGCTCTCGAGCATGTATTGGGGCGCCCTGTTCGGCGGCTCCGTCACCTCGATCCTGTTCAACATTCCCGGGGAGCCGTCCTCGGTCGCAACCACCTTCGACGGCTACCCGATGGCGCGCGACGGGCGGCCGACCACGGCGCTCGCCACGGCCTTCGGCTCGGCCGCGTTCGGCGCGCTGGTCGGCGTCATCCTGATCACCTTCCTCGCGTCCTGGGTGGCGCAGGTTGCCCTCGCCTTCGGCCCGCCTGAATATTTCGCGGTCTATTTCCTTGCCTTTGCAAGCTTCGTCGGCATGGGCGGGGCGGCGCCAATCAAGACCGTGGTGGCGCTGGCGATCGGCTTTGCGATCGCCGCGATCGGCATCGACACCGTGTCCGGCAGCGTGCGCCTGACCATGGGCATCGACGAGCTCGTCAAGGGCGTGAACTTCGTCGTCGCGGTGATGGGCCTGTTCGGCATCGGCGAGCTTCTGGTCGCCGTCGAGGAGGAATTTCATGCCCGTGCGGTCTCTTCGACGATCGATTGGCGGGAGGTGTTTCGCGCGGTCGGCCGTCTGCCGCGGCATGGCGTGGCCTTGCTGCGGAGCGCGGCGATCGGCTGCTGGATGGGGATCACGCCTGGCGGCCCGACAGCTGCATCGTTCATGAGCTATGGCATCGCGCGGCGGTTCTCGCGCCGCGGCCGGCACTTCGGCACCGGCGAGATCGAAGGCATCATCTCGCCGGAGACGGCCGACCACGCGGCCGGCACCAGCGCGCTGCTGCCGATGCTCTCGCTCGGCATTCCTGGTTCGGCGACCGCGGCCGTCATGATGGGCGGATTGATGATCTGGGGGCTCAATCCCGGGCCGATGCTGTTTGTCGACAACAAGGATTTCGTCTGGGGACTGATCGCCTCCATGTATGTCGGCAACATCGTCGCCGTCGCACTGGTGCTGCTCACGGTGCCCGTGTTCGCGGCGTTGATGCGGATTCCCTTCGTCGTCATCGCACCCTTGATCGTCATCATCTGCGTCGTCGGCGCCTATTCGGTGTCCAACTCCTATCTCGACGTGGTGCTGATGCTCGGCTTCGGCGTCGTCGGCTACCTGTTCAAGAAGCTGTTCTATCCGCTGGCGCCGCTGGTGCTCGCGATCGTCATCGGCGACAAGGCCGAGGACGCGTTCCGGCAATCGATGCTGATGTCCAAGGGATCGCTCGGGATCTTCTTTGCCAATGGACTGGTGACGAGCCTGGTGGTGGCCGGCATCGCGCTGCTGCTGCTTCCGCTCGCTTTGCAGCTCGTACATCTGCTGCGCAAGCCCGGATCGACCACTGCCGAAACCGACAAGGAGAAGGCGATCATATGACGATGAGACCGCTCGTTGCGCTGGCGATGGGAGATCCTGCCGGCATCAGTCCGGAGCTGACGGCGAAGCTCGTGATGCTGGACGATATCCGCGCTCGCTGTCGCCTCGTCGTGATCGGTGATCGACGCGTCTTCGAGCAGGGCGCGCATGTCGCCGGCGTCTCGCCGCAGCTGAAAACGGTGGAACAGGGAGCTGATCTCGGCTCGGAAGACGGCGATGCGCTGTTTGTCGATCTCGGCCATCTCGATCCGACGGAGATCGAAGGCGGTACTGCAAGCCTCGCCGGCGGCAGATTCGCGCTTGCGAACTACCGGCATGCGCTGGAGCTCGGCCGCGACGGTCGCGTCGATGCCGTCTGTTTCACGCCGTTCAACAAGCAGGCGATGCGGCTTGCGCGCGCCGACTATGACGACGAGATCGCGTTCTCCGCGGAGGTCGTCGGGCTGAAGACCGCGGCGAGTGAATTCAATGTGCTAGGCCGGCTCTGGAACGCGCGTGTCACCTCGCACATCCCGCTCAGGGATGTCGCTTCGCGGATGTCCAGTGAACGCATCCATCGCGCACTCGCGCTGACCGACGGCTGCATGCGGAAGGCCGGCTTCGCGCGGCCGCGCATCGCGGTCGCCGGCCTGAACCCGCACGCCGGGGATGGCGGCAATTTCGGCCGCGAGGAGATCGACGTCATTGCACCGGCGGTGACGGTGGGCCAGCGCGACGGCATTGCTGCCGAGGGGCCGTTCCCGGCGGACACGGTGTTTCTGCGCGCCAAAGCCGGCGCCTTCGATGCGGTGCTAACGATGTACCACGACCAGGGCCAGATCGCGATGAAGCTGATGGGCTTCGACCGCGGCGTGACGTTGCTTGGTGGTTTTCCGTTTCCGATTTGCACGCCCGCGCACGGCACGGCGTATGACATTGCAGGGCAGGGCATCGCATCCGTCGGTGCGAGCCATGCGGCACTGCTGCTGGCGGCCGGGATGGCTGCTCAGAAGTCTCAGGTCAATGGAGTTCGTGCCAGTTCGGTTACAGGCCGATAGCTGCGGCACTCTGTCGCGACCCGTCGCGGAGGGGCCGCCCCTTCTTCGGCGAGTCGCGCCTGACTGGGCGCGACTCCCTCGGCGACGGGCGATCGACTTGTGATGTCAGTCCTCGTCGTCTTCCTCTTCTTCCTCGGCGTCCTCGAGCTCATCGCCCGCATGGTCGATCACGTCGATGGCATGCTGGGTTTCGATGAGGCTCTTGATCGCGGTTTCGGTCTCGCCGCTCTTGTAGCCAGCCGCAATTGTCTTCGCCAGGCTGCGGCGAAGCTCCAGCAGCACCGCGCGTGCGTTCGTCAGGATTTCAAGTTCGTTGTCGGCCATGTGGTCCCCCGTAAGGCATTCCGACCTGATTCGTAGCGCCGGCATATGGCGCGCGTGTGTCGAATCGCGGCCTTGCCTCCACAATCGTCACGACGTCATATGCACTTCGATACAAGCCAGACTTGTGCGCAGGCCGTCACGGCCGATGCGCGCAGTCACGGCGCTATCACGTCCGGGCGCGGAGCGGAAGGTGCCGCGTCCGATGCCGAGATCACGCGATCGTATCGATCAATGTTTTGGTCATCCGATCGTCGGCCGCCACGACCCTGGCGTTGGCGGCATAGCTGTACTTTGCGACGAGCTGGCTGACCATCTCCTGGCCGAGATCGACATTGGGCGCGGCCACCAGCCCGTCCTGGTTGGCTAAGGGTGCGGATGGATCTGATGTCGCGACAGTGGAAGGCGTCACCGATGTCACCGACGTCTGCGTGCCGCCTGTGGCGCTTTCGGTCTGCACCACCTGCAGCGGCACATAGGCCTGCGGTGCGCCTGGTGGCACAGTGCCGTCGACCGGCAGCGCGCCTGTCGTCCCGGCATTCGCGACGTTGCTTGCGGACACATCAAGGCGGCGGGCGGCCGCGTTCATGCCGGACAATGCGATGGTCGAGATGTTGCTCATCGAAAGACTCGTCGGACAGGTGGTGGGTGCTCATATAGCGCCGCGCTTCATAAACGAGCCTCAACGTCGGCCGCCGGATTCAGGCGGCGAGGGTCATGATTCGTTTACCATCCCCGGGTGGGGAATCATGCGAAGCGCGCCGCCGATGTCGTCGTTCCCCGGGTGTCGTTGCACGAAGCCGTTACGTTCATGGTGGATCGCACCGATTCCGCGGTGTCCGGCGCATGCATCCAGGATAAGCTTCTATTGAGGAGTATCCCGTGGCCGAGGCACGATCAAAACCTGCCGACATTGACCAACACGCCAGGACGATCGCCAAGGCGGTCGCCCAGGGGCGATTTCCGCAGCTGACGCCCGAGGTCGAAGAGTTCCTGGAAACGCGGCCAACCGACATCTTCGCGGCCAGCGAAGGCGTCTGCCGCCATATGCCGCCGTCCGGCGACGACGAGGCCCTCGGCTTTGGCTATCTATGTCTGCTGCAGATGCTGCTGGAGCGCGTGCGCTATCGAGCCGATCGCGGCTTCGCTGAAGCGATTGAGCTGATCGCGGCATTTCAGGCCACGCTGGTGGCACGCGTCAAGGCGGAAGAAATCGACGGCACCATGCTCGCTTATCTCGGCGGCGCGATGCAGCAGGCCAAGATCGCGGTGTCCGCGGAGCTGTCCGTCCTCTCGTCAGATCTCGATGCAGAAGAGGGGAATGCCTTGCTTCCCGCCGACGTTGCGCTCGCCTTGGATGGTCTCATCGATGCCAGCGGCGGCGATCCCTTCGTGCTGGTGGGGATGTTCGCCGAGGCAGGCCACGTGTTGCTGGAGGAAGCCAAGATCGCGCTTGCCAGCTACCTGGCGGCGGACGAGCGGCCGGAGGCGCGCGCCGCCGCTGTACTGTTCCTGCTGGATCCAGCTGTAGCGGTCCGTCGTGCAGCCGCTTTGGCGCTGGCCCAGGGCGCCGCGTTGCTCTCACCCGAGGACCTCAGGCGGCTGATCGCGATGCGCAAGTGGCGGCCGGAGCACGAGCGCGCCGACGTCGATATCATCATTCAAAAAGCGCGGGCAGCCGGCATCACCTGCGCCGCCTGGGACAACAACGGTCCCGAGATAGTTCAGGCCAGTCCGATCGACGGCTCCGGGGCGCAGTTGCTCCGGTTCATTTCCCGGGCCGGGCGCAAGAAGCGGATGTCGTCGATTCTGACCAGAGAAGGCATCGCCGATGCGTTCTGTGCCGCGCCGCAGACACGGCGAGAGCTGGGGCAGGCGATCGAGGCTGCCGGCGCCGAGGCCGCGATGCTGGAGATCGAACGCTCCTATGTCGACCGCACATTGGCGCATCATTTGGCTGATACCGTTGCGCGCGGCGAGGTGCCGCCGCTCGACCTCCTGGAAATCGCCGAGGCGATCGGCGGCGGCGATTGGCAGCCAATGCGGATCGATTTCCGCAAGGCACTCGACGAGCTGATCGCGGAACTGCCCGCAGATCTGCGCGATCCCGAAGGGATCGAGAGCGCGCTGGCGGATAGCGATATCCTGATAGAGCTCGAGGAGATCGAGCAGTCCTGGTTCGAGGACAGCTCGGAGTTGCAAGAGAAAGTGCAGAGCGTCAGCCGACGCGTCCGAGAGCAGTTCACCACGGCTTTGCTGCAGGGCAACGGCGCCATCGCCGTGCATCGCGACCAATGGGCCGAGCTGTTTGTGCGCACCGCCTTGTGGATGCGTGAAGCGAAGGTCGATGAGGAGTTGTGCTGGGCCGATCTCGCCGTCGTGGCGCGCGCGGTGCTGGAGGGGCATGATCTCACCCGCATCGGCCTGATGCGTAACATCGCCGAGCGGACCGTCGCGGCGCTGTCGAACGAGCCTGATAGATGGTGATGCGGCAGCAGTGCATATGAGTGCGCTCGGAGGCATATTGCCGGCGTAACCAAAATCCGCTGGTTCGGAAGCGGTACGGCAACATCCGCAGCTCAGCGTGATCGCTTCGTCAACGGAGATCACGCATATGAAGCCAGACTCGATAGACGACGTGCAGTCTCGCGCGAGAGCGGTGTCCAAGCCTCGCTCCGATCGTTCCGCATTGGCGGCGGCCGACATCGCCGCCCGCATCCATGATGTCGCGCCCGCGCTCGGCGCGCGCAGCGCGGAGTACGAAGCGCTCCGCCGCGTTCCCATCGATGTGATCGAGACGCTGCGGTCGATCGGCGTCTTCCGCATATACGCGCCGCGCAAGTTCGGCGGGCTCGAGCTCGATCTGCCGCTCGGACTGGACATCCTGTCGATCTTGAGCCGGATCGATGGATCGCTGGGCTGGACCGCAATGATCGGCAGTGGTTCGACGGTCGTGCTGCCGTCTCTCCCGCGGCAAACGCTTGAGCGCGTCTATGCGTCCGGCCCGGACGTCATTTGCGGCGGCTCGGCGCAGCCGGCCGGAACCGCCGAGCCCGTGTCCGGCGGCTTCCGGGTGAACGGACGCTGGCCGTTTGCCAGCGGTTGCCAGCATGCCGACTGGCTGTTCGCGCTCTGCGTGATGACAAGGGATGGCAAGCCGCTGCCGGGACCGATGGGCGCCGGCGGCCCGCCGCTGGTCCGCGCGGTCGCGCTGCCCGCGAGCGAGTTCATCATCGAGGACACCTGGTTCGCGACCGGGCTGAAGGGCACCGGCAGCCATCACATCACGCTGAAGGACAAGTTGGTCTCGCCGGATCACTTTTGCGATTTCCCTGACAGCGTCGCCTGTCTGGATGGGCCGCTGTATCAGTCGATCCTGCAGATGCTGCCGTTGTTCCATTGCGCCTTCTCGGTTGGTGTCGCGCGCGGCGCGCTCGATGATCTCTTAGCCATGGCGGCAAGCGGCCGGCAGCAGCAGCGGGCGATGACATCGATGCGCGACTCCGAGACGTTCCAGTACGAACTGGGGCGCGTCGCCACCGATGTCGCTGCCTCGGAATTCGCGCTGCAGGGCGGAGCGGCGAAACTATGGGCCCATGCAGTCGCAGGCACGTTGCGCACCGACGCACGGCTGGCCGAATCCACCGCACTCGGCGGCTGGCTGGCGGGCTCCTGCTCCCGTGCCGCCGACATCTGCTTCACGCTCGGTGGTGGCAGCGCGGTGTACGACAGTTCGCCTTTGCAGCGACGGATGCGCGACCTTCATGCCGCCGCGCAGCACGCGACCATCCATCAGCGTCACTTCACCCGAGCCGGTCAGGCGTTGCTCGCCGAGGCCGCCGCGCCGGAAGCCGCTGATCTCCGCCTCAAGGCTGCGGTCTGATCGTCATCCATGATGGCGTCGACGGGCTTCCGGATGATCCGTCGGCGCCATGGCGGCAGCGCGCGGTCGTGCCGCGCCCGACGGGACGCTCGCCGTAACGGCTGTTCTCCTGCGCTGACGCCTGCATCGGGAAAGTTACAGAACTATTGCTCATCGTCTGAGCATATGTTCTGTTTCGGCGATCGTATGCAGGATTTTGAAATGGCGGCCAACGACGGCGATAAATCCCGGCTTGATGACGCGGCGCGGGCCGGCTGGCTCTATTTCATCGCCGGCCACACCCAGGACGAGATCGCGAAGATGCTGCAGGTGTCGCGTGCCTCGGCGCAGCGGCTCGTCTCGCTGTGCCTGGCCGAACGGCTAATCACCTTCCGGCTCGAGCATCCGATTGCGTCCTGCATGGAGATTGCCGCGCGGCTCAAGGACCGTTTCGATCTGGTGCATTGCGACGTGGTGCCGACCGATTCCGCCGCGCCGTCGGCCGCCGCCGGCATCGCCGAGCGCTGCGCCAATCTCTTGGAGCTGACGCTGCGCTCGGAGACGCCGGCCATCATCGCGCTCGGCACCGGGCGCGCGGTGCGTGCCGCCGTCGAGCGGGTGTCGCCGGTCGACCGCCCGGAGCATCAGATCGTGTCGCTGGTCGGCAATATCCTGGCCGATGGCTCGGCGAGCTTCTTCGACACGGTCGGCCGGCTCGCCGACCGCACGGGCGCGCGGCATTATCCGATGCCGCTGCCGTTCCTGATGGAGACGCAGGACGAGCGCGATCGCATGGTCCGGATCGATGCGATCGCGAAAGTGAAGGCGGTCGCCGACAGGTCGGACCTGAAGCTGATTGGTATCGGCCAGATGGATCAGAAGGCGCAGATGCATGTCGATGGCTTCGTCACCCGCGAGGAACTCACCGAATTGATGCGGCTGGGCGCCGTCGGCGAGATCACCGGCTGGGCCTACGACGCCAAGGGCAAGCTGATCGAGGGCGGCACCAACCGCCGTCTCACCAGCATCCCGCCCGATGTGCCGGCAAAGGCGCTGACGATCGCGGCCGCGCTGGGGCCGGCAAAGATTTCAGCCATCCGCGCCGCGCTCGCAGGCCGCCTGATCAACGGCCTGATCACCGACGAAGCGACCGCGCACGCCATCCTGGCCTGACACGATTGCGATCTCTTGACTGCAACCCGCCCCATCGCGCGCGTGCGCGATATCGCGCCGCACAACTCAAGGGCGCAGCAGCATGCTTGACAAAGTCACGGCTCTTAGTGAACATAAGCCCAACGCGTGAGCATATGTTCAAAACACGCGGGGAGAGGGAGGACAACCGTGAGGACCATCTTCACTGCGAAAGTTGCTTTGGGCGCCCTCATGGGCGCGGCCGCACTCGCAATCTCGGTGCCGTCGTTTGCCGAGACCACGCTCACCATCGCCACCGTCAACAACGGCGACATGATCCGGATGCAGGGGCTGACCGGTGAGTTCACCAAGGCCAATCCCGATATCACCGTGAAATGGGTGACGCTGGAGGAGAATGTGCTGCGCCAGCGCGTCACCACGGACATCGCCACCAAGGGCGGTCAGTTCGACGTGCTGACCATCGGCACATACGAAGTGCCGATCTGGGCCAAGAAGAACTGGCTGGTGCCGCTCGACAACCTCGGCGCCGACTACGACGCCAACGATATCCTGCCCAAGATCAAGGATGCTGTCTCGGTCGACGGCAAGCTCTATGCCGCGCCGTTCTACGGCGAGAGCTCCATGGTCATGTATCGCACCGACCTGTTCGAGAAAGCCGGCTTGAAGATGCCGGAGAGCCCGACCTGGGACTTCGTGATCGATGCCGCCAAGAAGCTGACCGACAAGTCGGCCGGCGTCTACGGCATCTGCCTGCGCGGCAAGGCCGGCTGGGGCGAGAACATGGCGTTCCTGACCGCGATGGCCAATTCCTACGGCGCGCGCTGGTTCGACGAGAAATGGGAGCCGCAGTTCAACACGCCGGAATGGAAGAAGACGCTGTCGACCTATGTCGACCTGATGAAGGAAGCAGGCCCTCCCGGTGCGAGCTCGAACGGCTTCAACGAGAACCTCGCGCTGTTCAACGCCGGCAAATGCGCGATGTGGATCGACGCCACGGTGGCCGCGTCCTTCGTGACCAACCCGAAGGAGTCCAAGGTCGCCGACAAGGTCGGCTTTGCGCTGGCGCCCAACACCGGGCTCGGCAAGAACGCCAACTGGCTGTGGGCCTGGAGCCTCGCGATCCCCGCCGGCTCGAAGAAGACCGAGGCGGCCGAGAAGTTCATCGCCTGGGCGACAAGCAAGGATTACACCAAGCTCGTGGCGTCGAAGGAAGGCTGGGCCAACGTGCCGCCCGGCACGCGCACTTCGCTCTACAAGAACGATGAGTATCTGAAAGTTGCGCCATTCGCGAAGCTGACGCTGGCCTCGATCGACGCGGCTGATCCGAACAAGCCGACCGTGAAGCCGGTTCCTTACGTCGGCGTGCAATATGCCGCGATCCCCGAATTCCAGGGCATCGGCACGCAGGTGGGGCAGCAATTCTCTGCAGCGCTTGCCGGGTCGATGACGGTCGATGCGGCGCTTGCCGCCGCGCAATCCGCCACCGAGCGCGAGATGAAGCGCGCCGGCTACATCAAGTAAACCTGAGCTCTCCCTGAGCTCAAACTTGCGGCCATCCACCCATTGCCCGATGGATGGCCGCCTTCTTCCTAAGCCTTATTTTGATGCGTTTTCTTTCCGCGAACCGGTTTCCACTTC
>Ga0209677_101247_pt1 | contig 11485 bp, 10 predicted proteins | sample AraplaCvi_mCL_r2_2_FD_184285 | JGI IMG/M metagenome (GOLD analysis project Ga0209677, IMG submission 184285) | Arabidopsis root microbial communities from North Carolina, USA - plate scrape CL_Cvi_mCL_r2 (SPAdes) (version 2) | ecosystem: Host-associated > Plants > Roots > Endosphere | place: USA... | reverse complement strand
CCCCAGCCCGCTGTGCAGGTCGATCCAGCCGAGCTGCCGACACGTGGCGCCGTGCTGGCGCAGCACCATGCGCAGCGTCTGCTGCGCCCAGGTGGGCGCCGTGCCGCCATGGAACAGGCCGTCGGGGTGCTTGTACTGGCCGCCCGAGATGGCCTGCTGCAACGCCGGCATGCCGTACGACGCGGCGTAGGCCATCAGCGCCAGCTCGTTGGTGGCGGTGGGCGGCCAGTGCTCGGGCAGCAGGTTGGCCGCGAGCTGGTCGTAGCCGGGATTGCCGGGCAGCGGGCGGCGGAAATCGACGAAGTTGCGGTTGAGGTCGACGCCCTCGTGCGTGACGCGACGCCCGAACGAGAAGCCCCACGGATTGAGCGCGTGGATGAACAGCAGCGCGACGCCGGCCAGCCGGGCCTTGGTGCGCAGCGCCTCGTCCCGCAGCAGGGCCACCTGCGCGCCCGAGCCGCAGAAGCCCTCGACGCCGTGGCAGCCGCTGGAGACGATCAGCAACGCGTCCGCGTCGTCGGCGCCCACGCGCGCGACGTCCATCGCGAGCGTCTCGAGCTCGAGGCCGCGCAAGGGCTCGGGGTGGGACTCGATGCGCGTGCCGGCGGCGGCCGCGAGGAATTTCGTGCGTGCCTCGGCGTACGTGTGGGCGAACGGGTCCGGCTGGGTGCTCGTCATGGAAGTCTCCTCGGGCAGGCTGCGGGCCGTCTCCCAACGCGTGTCATCCTGCGCGCAGTCGCAGGATCCACCCCGGTCAAGCGGGCATCTTCAGGAACGTTTCGAGAACCATTTCTGGACCAGGTTGATCCACAGCGTGCCGCCGAGCGGGATCAGGTCGTCGTTGAAATCGTAGTGCGGGTTGTGCAGCGTGCACGGACCCAGGTTGTTGGCCGCGGCCGCGTCATCGGGCGCATTGTCGGCGCCACCGTAGGCAAGCCGATGACGGCCGTCGCCATGTCCGATCACGAAGTACGCGCCCGGCTTCTCGAGCAGGAAGTAGCTGAAGTCCTCGGCGGTCATCGACGGCTCGAAGGCGATCGTGTTGGCCGCGCCGACGGTCTCGCGCATGACACCCGCCACGAACTCGGCCTCGGCCGCGTGGTTGACCGTGGGCGGGTAGTTGCGGTGGAACTTGAACTCCACCGTCGCGCCGAAGGCGGCGGCGGTGTGCGTGGCGATCTCGCGCATGCGCTGCTCGATCAGGTCGAGCACGGGCAGCGTGAACGTGCGTACCGTGCCCTCGATGTGCGCCGAGTCGGGCACGACGTTGGTGGCCTCGCCGGCGTGGATCGTGGTGACCGAGATGACGCCGGTGTCGGTGGGCTTCTTGTTGCGCGTGACGATGGTCTGGAACGCCTGCACCATCTGGCACGCGATGGGCACCGGGTCGATGGCCAGGTGCGGCAGCGCCGCGTGCGATCCGCGCCCTCGGATGGTGATGAAGAACTCGTTGCTCGAGGCCATGCACGGGCCGGGGCACACGGCCAGCTGGCCGACGGGGATGCCGGGCCAGTTGTGCATGCCGAACACGGCGTCCATCGGGAACTCGGTGAACAGGCCGTCCTTGATCATCTCGCGCGCGCCGCCGCCGCCTTCCTCGGCGGGCTGGAACAGCAGGTAGACGATGCCGTCGAAGTCGCGGTGCCTGGCCAGGTGCTGGGCCGCGGCCAGCAGCATGGCCGTGTGGCCGTCGTGGCCGCAGGCGTGCATGCGGCCCGGGTTCTTGCTGGCGTGCGCGAAGGTGTTCGATTCGGACATCGGCAGGGCGTCCATGTCGGCGCGCAGGCCGATGGCGCCGCCTGCCTTGCCGCGTGCGCCCTCGATGATGCCGACGACGCCGGTCTTGCCCAGCCCGCGCCGGATCGGGATGCCCCACTCAATGAGCTTGGCCGCCACCAGCTCGCTGGTGCGCTCTTCCTGGTAGCACAGCTCGGGATGCGCGTGGATCTCGCGTCGCAGCGCGGCGATGGTGGCGGCGTCGGCCAGCAGGGATTCGATGACGTTCATGGGGCGATCGAGGTAATCGGGCGGTTCGATCCATCTTAGTCCTGTCGGGTGTCCTTGTGACCTTGCCGGCGTTGCCGCTGGTGGCTTCCGGACGGGGTTCGAGGGGCGGCCGGTCCGGCTCCGCCGGGCCGCTCGCGGCTGGTTGGCCGGAGGGCGGGGAGCACCGGCGACGGTGGGGCGAACGTTTCATGGGATCATTTCGGGATGATCGAAACGACCGTCCAGGACCCCCCGCGCACCCTCCAGGCCGCCTGCCCGCACGACTGCCCGGACACCTGCGCGATGCGCGTCACCGTCCAGGGCGACAAGGTCATCCGGCTGCAGGGCGACCCCGACCATCCGCCGACCAACGGCGCGCTGTGCACGAAGGTGTCGCGCTACGTGGAGCGCACCGAACATGCCGAGCGCGTGCTTACGCCGCTCAAGCGCGTCGGGCCCAAGGGCGAGGGCCGCTTCGTGCCGGTCTCGTGGGACGAGGCGCTGGACGACATCGCCGGTCGCCTGGGGCGGATCGCGGCGCGCGCGCCCGAGGCCATCCTGCCGTACAGCTATGCCGGCACGATGGGCATGGTGCAGGGCGAGGGCATGGCCGCGCGCTTCTTCAACAAGCTGGGCGCCTCGCGGCTCGACCGCACGATCTGCTCGAACGCCGGCGGCGACGCGCTGGCGGCCACGTACGGCGCCAAGGTGGGCATGCATGTCGAGCACTTCGCGCAGAGCAAGCTGATCGTCATCTGGGGCAGCAACTCGATCGCGTCCAACCTGCACTTCTGGCCGATCGCGCTGGCGGCCAAGCGCGCGGGCGCCACGCTGGTGTGCATCGACCCGCGCCGCACCGAGACGGCCGAGAAGTGCCACGTCCACCTCGCGCTCACGCCGGGGAGCGACGGCGCGCTGGCGCTGGCGGTCATGCACGAGCTGGTCGTCAACGACTGGCTCGACCACGACTACCTCGCGCGCCACGTCGACGGCTGGGACGCCTTGCGCGAGCGCGCGCTCGCGTGGACGCCCGAGCGCGCGAGCCTCGAATGCGGCCTGACCGCCGCCGAGATCCGCGACTTCGCCAGGCTATACGGCACCACCACGCCCGCGGCCATCCGCCTGAACTACGGCATGCAGCGCGTGCGCGGCGGCGGCAACGCCACGCGGCTGATCGCGCTGCTGCCCTGCCTGACGGGCGCCTGGCGCCATCGCGCCGGCGGCATGCTGCTGTCCTCGGGCGGCTGGTTCCTGCCGTTCCGCAACCTCCAGCTGGGACACCCCGAGCTGCTGGCCGGCCGCGCGCCCCGCGTCATCAACATGAGCACCATCGGCGACGACCTGCTGCGCGAGAGCAGCGACGCGTTCGGCCCGAAGGTCGAGGCGGTGATCGTCTACAACAGCAACCCGGTCGCGGTGGCGCCCGAGTCCCGGCGCGTGGCCGAGGGCTTTCGCCGCGACGACCTGTTCACCGTCGTGCTCGAGCACTTCCTCACCGACACCGCCGACCACGCCGACTACGTGTTGCCGGCCACCACGCAGCTCGAACACTGGGACGTGCATGCCAGCTACGGCCACACGTACCTGGTCATTAACGAACCCGCGGTCACGCCGCGCGGGCAGGCGCGCTCCAACGCGGACATCTTCCGCGCGCTGGCGCAGCGCATGGGCTTTTCCGAGCCCTGCTTCGCCGACGACGACCTCGCGCTCGCGCAGCAGGCGGTCAAGGGGCCGGTGCCGTTCGAGCAGCTGCGCGCCGTGGGCTGGGCCAAGCTCCCGCTGCCGGAGGCGCCGTTCGCGGACGGCGGCTTTCCGACGCCGAACGGCCGCGCGCAGTGCGACGTGCCCGGCCTTGGCCTGCCCGACTACGTGCCGCCGTACGAGAGCGTGCGCAGCGCGCCCGAGCTCGCGCGGCGTTTCCCGCTGGCGATGATCTCGCCGCCCGCGCGCAACTTCCTCAATTCGACCTTCGTCAACGTCAAGAGCCTGCGCGCCATCGAGCAGGAGCCGGTGCTGGAGATTGCCGCGCCAGACGCGTCTGCACGCGGCATCGCCGACGGCGACGTGGTGCGCGTGTTCAACGACCGCGGCGAGTACCGCTGCGTCGCGCGCGTCAGCGGGCGCGCGCGGGCCGGCGTCGTGCACGGGCTGGGCGTGTGGTGGCGCAAGTACGGGCTGGACGGCACCAACGTCAACGAGCTGACGCACCAGCGCCTCACCGACATTGGTCGGGCACCGTCGTTCTACGACTGCCTGGTCCAGGTCGAGCGCGGCTGACATGCGGATCTGGCCGAGGCGCCGTGCCGCCCGCTGGGGACTCGCCAGCGCGCTGGGCGTCGCCGTGCTCGTGACGGCCGCACTGGGCACGCTGTGCGCCATCTCGGGCTGCGCGTCGATCGGCTACCTGGGCCAGTCGGCCAGCGGCCACCTGCGGCTGCTGGCGTCGGCGCGACCGGTCAAGGACACCATCGCCGATCCGGCCACGCCCGAGGCGCTGCGCCAGCGGCTCGAGCTCACGCAGCGGATGCGCCAGTTCGCGGTCACCGAGCTGCACGAGCCCGACAACGGCAGCTATCGGTCGTACGCCGACCTGAAGCGTCCTGCGGCGGTGTGGAACGTGGTGGCGGCGCCCGAGCTGTCGCTCGAGCTCGCCACCTGGTGCTTTCCCATCGTCGGCTGCGTGGGCTACCGCGGCTACTACGACCTGGCCGGCGCCAACGCCGCGGCCGAGCCGCTCAGGCAGGCCGGGCTGGAGGTCGACGTCTACGAGGTGCCCGCCTATTCGACGCTCGGCTGGATGAACTGGATCGGCGGCGACCCGCTGCTCAGCACCTTCGTGCAGTGGCCCGAGGGCGAGCTGTCGCGCCTGATGTTCCACGAACTCGCGCACCAGGTGGCCTACGCCCCGGGCGACACCACCTTCAACGAATCGTTTGCCACGGCGGTGGAGCACATCGGCAGCCAGCGCTGGCTCGAGCGCAACGCCTCGCCCGAGGTGCGCGAGCGGCAGGCGCTCACCGAATCGCGCCGCGACGACTTCCACGTGCTCGTGCGCGCCTGGCGTGCCAGGCTGGACGCCATGTACCGCGGCGGCCTGCCCGACGCCGACAAGCGCCTGCGCAAGGCCGAGCTGTACGCCGGCATGCGCGCCGACTACGAGGCCCTCAAGCGCGACAAGTGGGGCGGCTACAAGGGCTACGACCACTGGTTCGCCGCCGTCAACAACGCCGCGCTGGGCGCGCAGGCGGCGTACGACGACCAGGTGGGTGCGTTCGAGCGCCTGTTCGCCGCGCAGGGCGGCGACTTCGACCGCTTCTACGCCGAGGTCAGGCGCATCGCGGCCCTGCCCAAGCCGCAGCGCGACCAGGTGATGGCCACGTATCGCTCGCCCGCGCAAGCGGCGCCTGTCGTCGCGCCCGCAACACCCGCGTCGTCGGCCGTCGGTTCTGGCTGAGAATCCCTGAAAGAGGAGACGACTTGCGATGGCCGACCTGAAACTGCATCGAGACCACACGCTGGGCCTGGCGCGCGCGCGCAAGGTGGCATTGAAGTGGGCCGAGGATGTTGAGGAAAAACTCGACATGGAGTGCACGATCGTCGAGGGAGACGACGAGGACGAGCTGCTGTTCAAGCGCTCGGGCGTCGACGGCCGCATGATCGTCGCGGCCGACCACTTCGACCTGCAGGCCAAGCTCGGCTTCCTGCTCAAGCCCTTCCTGGCCACCATCGAGGCCGAAGTGAGCAAGCAGCTGGACGAGGCCCTGGCCAAGGAATCGGCCAAGGCCGCGAAGCCCGCCAGGAAGAAGTAGCGGATTACTTCAGGTCTTCGATCAGGTCGATGTAGGCCTGCTTGGCCTCGTCGGCCGACTGGCCCTTCAGCTCGTTCCAGGCGTCCCATTTGGCGCGGCCCACCATGTCGGTGAAACCCGGGCGCTTGCCGTCGACGTCGCCGGCGGTGGCCTGCTTGTACAGCGAGTAGATCTTCAGCATGGTCATGTTGTCCGGGCGTTCGGACAGGTTCTTGCTGTCGGCGACGGCTTGTTCGAATTGCTCGTTCAGGTTGCTCATGGCTCGTGTTCCGCGGTGGGTGAAAGTCAGGCTTGACGGGGCGGATGTTAAACACCAATCTCGCAGGCCGGTTGGCAAGAGTGACGAGACAGCACTCTAGTCCGGATGAATGGGGGAGTCTTCTTGAGCGTCAACGTTGAACGCATGTCCCGGGTCGATACGGCCTGGCTGCGCATGGATACCGAAGCCAACCTGATGATGATCGTCGGGATCTGGCTGATCGAGCCGCAGCTGTCGCTCGCCGACCTGCGCGAGCGCGTGGAGACGTCGCTGCTGCAGTACGGCCGCTTCCGCCAGAAGGTGGTCGAGGACGCGCTGGGCGCGCAGTGGGTCGACGACGACCACTTCGACATCACCGCGCACGTGGTGCCCGAGAAGCTCGAGCTCGCCCCCGGCCAGACGCCGATGGACGCGCTCAAGTCGTACGTCGGCGACCTCACCACCGCGCCGCTGAACCCCAGCCGTCCGCTGTGGCAGTTCCACCTGTTCGAGGATTTCGAGACGGGCCGCTCGGCGCTGTGCGCGCGCATCCACCACTGCATCGCCGACGGCATCGCGCTGATCTCGGTGATGCTGTCGATCACCGATGGCGGCAAGTCGCCGCCGGTGCGCAAGAAACGCGGGCAGGTCGAGGACGGCGAGCACGACTGGGTCGCCGACTACCTGCTCAGGCCCGCGGCCGACCTGGCCGTCAAGGCCATCGGCGTGTACGGCGCCGGCATGGGCAAGGGCATCGAGATGATGGCCGACCCCGCCGCGCCGTTGAACGGCAGCCTGGAGATGGCGCGCATCGGCGCGCAGGTGGTGTCCGATGTCGCCGCGATGGCGCTGATGCCCGACGACTCGCCCACCAGCCTGAAGGGCAAGGCCACGCCCGGCAAGCGCGTGGCATGGGGCGAGCCGCTGGCGCTGCCGCAGGTCAAGGCCATCGGGCAGGCGCTGGGCGGCTCGATCAACGACGTGCTGCTGGCCAGCGTGGCCGGCGCCATCGGCAGCTACCTGCGCGACAAGGGCGAGGATCCCGCGGGCAAGGAGATCCGCGCGATGGTGCCGGTGAACCTGCGTCCGCTCGACAAGGCCTGGCAACTGGGCAACCGCTTCGGCCTGGTGCCGCTGGTGCTGCCCATCGGCATCGCCAACCCGATCGAGCGCCTGGCGGCCGTGCGCGCGCGCATGAACGAGCTCAAGGGCGGCTACCAGCCCTTGCTCGCCTTCGCGCTGCTGTCGGTGGCCGGCGTGCTGATCAAGCCGGTGCAGCATGCGCTGCTGAACCTGTTCGCCAGGAAGGCCACGGCGGTGATGACCAACGTGCCGGGCCCGGCGGTGCCGCTCAAGCTGTGCGGCCGCACGCTCAAGCAGGTGATGTTCTGGGTGCCGGCCTCGGGCGACATCGGCATGGGCGTGAGCATCCTCAGCTACGGTGGCGGCGTGCAGTTCGGGCTGATCACCGATGCGCAGATGTGCCCGGACCCCGACGAGATCGTCAAGCGCTTCCAGCCGGAGTTCGAGCAGTTGCTCTACCTTGCGATGATGTTGCCGTGGGGAGAGGACTGAGCGCCGGTCACCCGCCCGTGGCGCGGCAGCGCCGCGAACCGCGTCGTACGGTTCGTGCAGGGCCTGCCGCTGTTCGCGCTCGGATCCGTCATGTTCCTGGCGTTCCTGCTCGGGGGCGCGATGGATCGCGTCCATCGCGCTCGCGCCGCGTCGATCAGTTCGCCGGCACGAAGTGGCCGTACACGCCCACGATGGAGCCGCCGCTGCCCGAGCCCGAGCCCAACAGCGCGATGGTGACGGTGGAGCCGGCGTCGGCGTAGATGCGCGTGGTCGAGCTGACCGACCACACCTGCTGTCCAAGGATCACGCCGTTCGGGATGACCGGCAGGTGCGATTCGACCTCCGCGCCGTTCAGGGAGGTGGCGACGTCGAACAGGACGTTGCCGCCGACGTTGTAGCCGATGTCGGCCGAGATGTAGTCGATCACCAGGCGCACGCCGGCCGGCACGGTGAAGGTGCCGTTGCCGAAGCCGCTGTTCATGGTGATGTCCAGGCGCTGCGAGAACGGCGCGAGGTCTTCGTAGCCGGCGGTGACCGCGGCCTTGGGCAGGGTGACGGCCGACGCGGCGGCCGAGACGGCGAACGTGGCGGCGGCGATGGCCGAGCGAGCGAACACGGAACGAAGCATGGGAACCCCCGGATGTGGGACGCCGGTCGATGCGCCGGCGAGACGCAGGATGCGCCTGGGGGTGTGCGCCGCGCCATCCATCGCACGGGGGGAGTCGCGGTTCGAACGTGGGGGCTTCCACGAGGCGGGCTTGTCCGTCGATAGCCCGTGCAGCGCTTCCTCGGCCTCGGTGAGCGGGTAGCGCATCGGCGAGGTGTCGCCTTCGACGCTCACTCGTCCTCGAGCTCTTCCTTGGCCATCTCCACGTCGAGGCGCTCCATCGCGTCCATCGGCTTGCATTCGGCCGCCTCGGCGTAGAGCTTCTCGGCTTCCTTCATGCGCTTGTCGCCCTCGAGCATGACCAGGCCGTTGGCGTACTCGACGCGGGCGATGGCCGAGTCGGGGTTCAGCGCCAGCGCTTCCTTGAACATCTTCAGTCCGGTGGCGGTGTCGGCGCCCTGGGTCTTGCCCAGCAGCTTGCCGACCTTGTCGATGACCTCGGCGTGGAAGGCGCCCAGCGCGATGTGCGCGTCGGCGTGCTTGGGCGCCAGCGCGATCGTGGTCTCCAGCGCGGTCTTGACCTTGGCGCCCAGGCCTTGCGTGAGCGCCTTGGCCACGCTGATGCCCTGGCTGTAGCGGCCCAGCGCGTAGGCCTGCCAGTAGTGCGCGCTGAAGTTCTTCGGCTCGGCCTTGGCCTGCGCCTCGGCGCGCTCGGCCACCTCCAGGAACAGCGCCAGCTTGGTCTTCTCGCTGGTCTCCAGGTAGTTGGCGTAGATGCACTGCGCCTTGTTGGCGACGGCCATGCCTGCGCCGCCGGCCTTGACGCCCGCGTCAGCCGCCTTCTTGAACTCGCCGGCATGGAACAGCGCCCACGCGGCCAGCACGGCCTCGTCCTTGGGGAACGGCTCGGCGTCGCCCTTGTGCAGGCGGGCCCAGTGCTTCTTCAGCGCGGCCGCGTCGTAGGTGTAGTCGTCGGCGTCGTAGGGAAAGGCGGTCCATTTGGCCATGGCGTTGTCTCTTTGGTTGGGTTTATGACTTGTAGGCGCCGGCGAGCGCCTGCAGGTGTTCGCGCGCGGCCGGTTCGAGGTAGGGCGTGAGCAGCGACAGCACGTGCCACGCCCCGCGCGCCAGCGTGGCGCCGGCCTGCTCGGGCTCCAGCGCCTTGCGCGGATCGCGCACGTACTCGTAGCTGAGCCAGTACGTGAGCACGACCACCATCGACGTGGCAACGGACGGCAGGTCGCGCCGGTCCAGGCGCGTCTCGCTGCTGCGGTTCAGGCCTTCGAGCACGGCCTCGACCGCCCGCGACTTGTTCTTCAGCACGAACTGGAAGTGCGTCTCCAGGCGGCGGTTCTTGGACAGCAGGTCGTTCAGGTCGCGATACAGGAAGCGGTATTGCCACACGAGCTCGAACATCATGTGGAAGAACAGCCAGGCGTCCTCCACGTTGGCCACGTTGTCGGCGGCCTGCAGCAGTTCGTTGAGCGCCTTCTCGTAGCGATCGAACAGCGCGTTGATCAGCTCGTCCTTGGCCGGATAGTGGTAGTACAGGTTGCCAGGGCTGATGTGCAGTTCGGCCGAGATCAGCGTGGTCGAGACGTTCGGCTCGCCGAAGCGGTTGAACAGGTCCAGCGTGACTTCCAGGATCCGTTCGGCCGTGCGGCGCGGTTTCTTGGCTTCCATGTCGCCTCTTTTTTTCAGTTCGCGAAATCTAGCACCCCCACGGCTCGGCGCACAGATTCGTAAAGCCCGTGTTGTAGAGGCACTTCTCGACAAGTTCCTACAATGCCCGCCCTATGTCCGCGATTTCCTTCCAGCACGTCGAGAAGACCTACGGCAGCGGCGTGCGCGCGCTGGGCGGCGTCAGCTTCGACGTCCAGCCCGGCGAGTTCTTCGGCCTGCTCGGGCCCAATGGCGCGGGCAAGACGTCGCTGATCAGCATCCTGGCGGGCCTCGCGCGCGCCACGCGCGGCAAGGTCACCGTGATGGGCCACGATGTCGTCGACGACTATGCCGCCGCCCGCAAGTCGCTGGGCATCGTGCCGCAGGAACTGGTGTTCGACCCGTTCTTCTCGGTGCGCGAGACCCTGCGGATCCAGAGCGGCTACTTCGGCGTCCGCAACAACGACGCCTGGATCGACGAGCTGCTGGCCAGCCTGGGCCTGGCCGACAAGGCGAGCGCCAACATGCGCCAGCTCTCGGGCGGCATGAAGCGCCGCGTGCTGGTGGCCCAGGCGCTCGTGCATCGCCCGCCGGTCATCGTGCTGGACGAGCCGACCGCCGGCGTCGACGTCGAACTGCGCCAGACGCTGTGGCAGTTCATCGCGCGCCTGAACCGCGAAGGCCACACGGTGCTGCTCACCACGCACTACCTCGAAGAGGCCGAGGCGCTGTGCCAGCGGATCGCCATGCTCAAGCAGGGCAGGGTCGTGGCGCTGCAGCGCACGTCGGAGCTGCTCGCGTCCACCGCCAACACGATGCTGCGCTTCAAGACCGACCACCCGCTGCCCGCGAGCCTCGCGGAACGCGCGCGCGTGACCGGGCGCTCCGCGCAGGTGAGCGCGCGCGACGCGGCCGACGTCGAGGCTGTGCTGGCGCAGCTGCGCGAAGCGGGCGTACTGGTCGAAGACCTCGAGATCGGCCGCGCCGACCTCGAGGACGTGTTCCTGAACATCATGACCTCGGAGCAGCATTCATGACACGACTCCTCCGTCATCCGGCGCGCAGCCAAGCGGAGTCGCAGGATGACGCTTCATGAGCGCGCGGCTCGTTCTGTCCGGCGCCCAGCCGCTGTTTCGCAAGGAGGTGCTGCGCTTCTGGAAGGTCGCCTTCCAGACCGTGGCCGCGCCCGTGCTCACCGCCGTCATGTACCTGCTCGTGTTCGGCCACGCGCTGACCGGCCGCGTGAGCGTGTACGACGGCGTCAGCTACGTGCAGTTCCTGATCCCCGGCCTGGTGATGATGAGCGTGCTGCAGAACGCGTTCGCCAACAGCTCGTCGTCGCTGATCCAGAGCAAGGTCACCGGCAACCTCGTCTTCCTGCTGGTGACGCCGCTGTCGCCCGCGGCCTGGTTCCTGGCCTACACCGGCGCGGCCATCGTGCGCGGCATGGTGGTGGGCGCGGGCGTGATGCTGGTGACCGCGTGGTTCGCGCCGCCGGGCCTGGCCAACGCGTTGTGGATCCTGGTGTTCGGGTCCCTGGGCGCCGCCATGATGGGCACCCTGGGCCTGATCGCCGGGCTGTGGGCCGAGAAGTTCGACCAGCTCGCG
>Ga0209677_101246_pt1 | contig 11495 bp, 8 predicted proteins | sample AraplaCvi_mCL_r2_2_FD_184285 | JGI IMG/M metagenome (GOLD analysis project Ga0209677, IMG submission 184285) | Arabidopsis root microbial communities from North Carolina, USA - plate scrape CL_Cvi_mCL_r2 (SPAdes) (version 2) | ecosystem: Host-associated > Plants > Roots > Endosphere | place: USA... | reverse complement strand
GGCGCCGTTCGCCAAGCTGACGCTGGCCTCGATCGATGCGGCCGATCCGAACAAGCCCACGGTCAAGCCGGTGCCTTATGTCGGCGTGCAATATGCAGCGATCCCGGAATTCCAGGGTATCGGCACCTCGGTCGGCCAGCAGTTCTCCGCCGCGCTCGCGGGCTCGACCTCGGTCGATGCGGCGCTATCGGCGGCACAGTCGGCGACCGAACGCGAGATGAAGCGCGCTGGCTACATCAAATAGGCTGCCTGGCTCCTGGATCAGCTCACTCCTCCCGAGCTGACACTTGCGGCCATCCCTTACCAGCCCCAGGGATGGCCGCTCTTTCTCTCTTTCTCCGCAGACGCGGTGCGCTCCGTCTCCCCGTTCTTCACGGGGAGACGGTTGGGGTGAGGGGCAGACACCTGCTCGGTGCAAGTTGTTGGACCTGTACCCACTCACCCGGATGTCATCTTCGATGCCATCTGATCTCTCCCCGCAAGCGGGGCGAGGTTGGAGCAGCATAATTGGAAGCAGATCGATCCAATCGACCAAAGCTCTCAACAGGAGCAAGGCATGGCCACCAAGGAGACGCAAGGTTTAGCGCGAGCGCTGCTGTCGCCAGCCGTGCTGCTGCTCTTCATCTGGATGATCGTGCCGCTGGCGCTCACGATCTACTTCTCCATGTTGCATTACAGCCTGCTCGATCCCGGCTCCGAGAGCTTCGTCGGCTTCGAAAATTTCCGGTACTTCCTCACCGATCCCGCTTTCCTCGCCTCGCTGCAGAATACGCTGGTGTTGGTTGGCTCGGTGCTGCTCCTCACCATCGGGCTCGGCATCCCGATCGCGCTGCTGATGGATCAGCCCGTGATCGGCCGCAACTTCGTGCGGCTGATGGTGATCGCGCCGTTCTTCGTAATGCCGACCGTGAGCGCGCTGGTCTGGAAGAACCTGCTGATGCATCCGGTCTCCGGCCTGTTCGCCTGGATTGCGAGATCGTTCGGGTTGACGCCGGTCGACTGGTTCACCGACGTGCCGCTGTTCTCGGTGATCCTGATCGTCGCCTGGCAGTGGCTGCCGTTCGCGACGCTGATCCTTCTGACCGCGCTGCAGTCGCTGGACGAGGAGCAGAAGGAGGCGGCCGAGATGGATGGCGCCAGCGCGCTGTCGCGCTTCATCTATCTCACCGTGCCGCATCTGGCGCGCCCGATCACCGTGGTGATCCTGATCGAGACCATTTTCCTGCTCACCGTATTCGCCGAGATCTTCGTCACCACCGGCGGGGGTCCGGGCCTGCAGACCACCAACATCGCTTTCCTGGTCTATTCGCAGGCGCTGATCCAGTTCGACGTCGGCAATGCCTCGGCGGGCGGCCTGGTCGCGGTCGTCATCGCCAACATCGTCGCGTTCTTCCTGGTGCGGATCGTCGGCCGCAATCTGGAGGCTTGAAGAGATGGCACGTAAGGTCACAACTGCGAACGTTGTTGTCTCGACCGCCGGCGCGTGGCTGGTCGGTTTCCTGATCTTCTTTCCGATCCTCTGGATGGTGCTGACGAGCTTCAAGACCGAGCTCGAGGCGTTCGCGACTCCGCCCTCGTTCCTGTTTTTCCACTGGACCACCGAGAACTATGCCACCGTGCAGGAGCGCAGCGACTATCTGCACCACGCGCTCAACTCGATCATCATCGCCGGCGGCTCGACGCTCATTGCGCTGTTGATTGCGGTTCCCGCGGCCTGGTCGATGGCGTTCTCGCCGACCAAGCGCACCAAGGACGTGCTGCTCTGGATGCTGTCGACCAAGATGATGCCGCCGGTCGGCGTGCTGGTGCCGATCTATCTGATCTACAAGAATGTCGGACTGCTCGACACCCGTGCCGGGCTGATCTTCATCCTCTGTCTCGGCAATCTGCCGATCGTGATCTGGATGCTGTTCACCTATTTCAAGGAGATTCCGAAGGACATCCTGGAGGCAGCGCGGATGGACGGCGCTACGATCGGCCGCGAGCTGATCTATGTGCTGACGCCGATGGCGATCCCGGGGCTCGCTTCGACGATGCTGCTGAACCTGATCCTGGCCTGGAACGAGGCGTTCTGGACCTTGAACCTGTCGACCCTGGACGCCGCGCCGCTGACCACTTTCATCGCCTCCTATTCGAGCCCGGAGGGGCTATTCTGGGCGCGGCTGTCCGCTGCATCCACGCTCGCAATCGCGCCGATCCTGATCATCGGCTGGTTCAGCCAGAAACAGCTGGTGCGCGGTTTGACATTCGGTGCAGTGAAGTAACGAAAGGCTGGACCATGGGTCGGATTACGCTTGAAGGTGTGCAGAAGTCATTCGGGCCCGTCCATATCATCAAGGGCGCCGATCTCGATATTCCGGACGGCGCGTTCGTCGTGTTCGTGGGTCCTTCCGGCTGCGGCAAGACCACGCTGCTTCGCCTGATCGCAGGGCTGGAGGATGTCTCAGGTGGCAAAATTTTGATCGACGGCAAGAACGTCGTCGATGTGCCGCCCGCCAAGCGCGGACTGTCGATGGTGTTTCAGTCCTACGCGCTCTATCCGCATATGAGCGTTCGCGGCAACATCGCCTTCGGCCTGAAGATGGCCGGCCTGCCCAAGGACGAGATCAACCGCAAGGTCGAGGCGGCTGCGGCGACGCTGAACCTGACGCCCTATCTCGATCGCAAGCCACGCGAGCTCTCCGGCGGCCAGCGCCAGCGCGTCGCGATCGGACGCGCCATCGTGCGCGAGCCGAAGGCATTCCTGTTCGACGAGCCCTTGTCCAACCTCGACGCCGCTCTGCGCGTGCAGATGCGGCTCGAGGTGACGCGGCTGCAGAAGCAGCTCGCCACCACCGCGATCTATGTGACGCATGACCAGGTCGAGGCCATGACCATGGCCGACAAGATCGTGGTGCTCAACGCCGGCAAGATCGAGCAATATGGCTCGCCCATCGAGCTCTACCAGAGGCCGGCCAATCTGTTCGTGGCGGGTTTCATCGGCTCGCCGAAGATGAATTTCATCGCCGGCGATGTCGCAGGCCAGCACAATGCGGCCACCATCGGCGTGCGGCCGGAGCATCTCGATATCGATGGCGGCGGCCAGGGCTGGTCCGGCAAGGTGATGGTCGCCGAGCATCTCGGCAGCGACACCTTTCTTTATGTCGATGCCGGCCCGGTCGGGACACTGACCGCGCGCTGCGAGGGCGAGAAGGGCGTGAAGGCGGGCGACCAGATCACGCTGGTGCCGGATCCGAACCGGATCTATCGCTTCGACGCCAACGGCAATGCGATTTTTGCGTGAGAGAGGGCGCCATCTTCGTGGCGTCAACGAGAAAGACGGACGACGGCCATGTACATGGAAAAATTCAAGCTCGACGGAAAGACTGCGCTGGTGACCGGGGGAGGCCAAGGTATCGGGCTCGCCTGCGTCGAGGCGCTGGCAGAGGCGGGCGCCAAGGTCGTGATAGCCGATCGCGACAGCAAGGTCGCCACTGCAGCGCAGGCCGAGATGAAGGCCAAAGGCTACGACACCGAGACGGTGCTGATGGACGTCACCGATTCCGCACGGGTGACGCAGGTCGCCGATGAGCTGGTGGCGCGCTACGGCAAGGTCGACATCCTCGTCAACAATGCCGGCATCGCCCGCAGCGAGACGCCGGCCGAGACTGTGACCGACGAGCACTGGCTCAACGTGCTCGACGTCAACCTCAACGGCACCTTCTGGTGCTGCCGCGCCTTCGGCAAACACATGCTGACGGCGAAAGCCGGAAATATCGTCAACATCGGCTCGATGTCCGGCTTCATCGTCAACAAGCCGCAGGAGCAGTGCTTCTACAACGCCTCCAAGGCTGCGGTGCACCATCTGACCAAGTCGCTGGCCGCGGAATGGGGCGCGCGCGGGGTGCGGGTCAACGCAGTGGCGCCGACCTATATCGAGACGCCGCTGAACGCCTTCGTGAAGAACAGCCCGCGGATGTACGATGCCTGGATCGGCGGAACCCCGATGGCGCGGATGGGGCAGGTCGACGAGATTGCGTCGGTGGTGCTGTTCCTGGCCTCCGAGGCGGCGAGCCTGATGACCGGCAGCGTCGTCGTTGTCGATGGCGGCTACACTTGCTGGTAAGCTCGCGTCGTAAATGACGGGAGCGCGGTTATGCGGCAGGCCTATATCGGCGTCGATGTCGGGACATCGAGCACGCGAGCGGGAGTCTTCGACGAAGCGGGCAATCTGCTCGCCTCGGCCAAATATCCGATCCAGCTCTGGCAGGAGGCAGGCGACATCGTCGAGCAGTCGTCCGCCGGCATCTGGAACGCCTGCGTCACCTCGGTTAGGGCTGCGATGGCGGAAGCTGCCATCGCACCCGAACTGGTCAAGGGAATCGGTTTCGACGCCACCTGTTCGCTGGTCGTGCTGGACAGGCAGGGCCAGCCGCTCACGGTCAGCACCTCAGGCGACCACCAGCGCAACGTGATCGTCTGGATGGATCACCGTGCGATTCCCGAGGCGCGCGACATCAACGCGACGCAGGATGACGTGCTGCGCTATGTCGGCGGCTCGATCTCTCCGGAGATGGAGATGCCGAAGCTGCTCTGGCTGAAGCGGCATCTGAAATCGAGCTTCGATGTGGCCGGGTACTTCCTCGATCTCGCCGATTATCTCACTTACAAGGCCACCGGCTCTCTTGCGCGCTCGATGTGCACGGTGACCTGCAAGTGGAATTATCTCGCCCATGAGCAGCGCTGGAGCGCATCCTATTTCGAGCGCATCGGGCTCGCCGATCTTGCCGCCGAGAACTACGCGCGGATCGGCACGGAGATCGTCGCCCCTGGCACGCCGCTCGGCGAGGGCCTGTCTCCCGCGGCGGCGCAGGAGCTCGGGCTGGTCGCCGGCACGGCCGTCGGCGCCGCGCTGATCGACGCCCATGCGGGCGGCATCGGCGCGATCGGCGGCCGAGCCGCTGATGGCGGCGAGGTCGACGTCCGCGACCGCCTCGCCTACATCATGGGGACGTCGGCCTGCATCATGGCCACGACGCGCGAGCCGTCCTTCGTGCCGGGCGTGTGGGGGCCGTATTACCAGGGCATGGTGCCTGGCTTCTGGCTCAATGAGGGCGGCCAGTCGGCGGCGGGTGCCGCGATCGATCACCTGCTGCGCTCGCATCCCTCGTTCGCCGAGGCCAGCGCCGCGGCGCATAGCGGGGGGCTCGATGTCATCGAGTTTCTCGAACGCCGCATCATGGCCCGGGTCAAGCATGTCGGCGAGGCGGCGCTGCTGGCGCGCGATCTGCACATCCTTCCCGAGTTCCTCGGCAACCGCTCGCCCTATGCCGATCCGGATTCGCGTGCGGCCGTCGCCGGCCTCGATCTCGACGCCGACATTGGCGCCCTGGAGCGGCTGTTCGTCGCCGGTCTCTGCGGGCTCGCTTACGGCCTTGCCGATGTCATCGACGCGTTTGCCGAGAACAATGTGCGCAGCCGCATGGTGGTGATGGCCGGCGGCGCTTCGCGCAGCCCGCTGGTGCGGCAGATCATGGCCGACACGACGGGACTGACGGTGGCGCTGCCGCGCACGCAGGAGCCGGTGCTGCTGGGCGCGGCCATGCTTGGCGCGGTCGCTAGCGGCGGCTTCCGCTCGCTCGGTGAGACCATGGCCTCGATGTCGGCGCTCGGGCGCCTCAGCGATCCGACCGATCCTGATATGGCCACCTTCCATCAGCGCAAGCGGCGCATTCACAAGCTGCTGCGCACGCTCGACCGCGACAGCCGCGCCATCATGCGCAATGACAGAGCAGGGGTACAGGCATGATCCTGAGCTGCGGCGACGCGCTGATCGATTTCGTGCCGGCGACCACGAGCCAGGGCCGCGATGCGCTGATGCCGGCGGTTGGCGGCTCCTGCCTCAACGTCGCCGTTGGTCTCGCGCGGCTGGGCGCGCCGACCGGCTTCGTCGGCGGTCTGTCGACCGATTTGTGGGGCAGCATGATTGCCGATCATGCGGTCGCCTCCGATGTCGACCTCCGTTACGCCACCCGCGGCGACGACCAGACCACGCTCGCCTTCGTGCGCATCGTCGCCGGCGAATCGCATTACGCGTTCTATGATGCCGCGACCGCCGCGCGGAATTGGACCTATCCGAGGGGGCGCATCCCGTTTGAAACCATCGACGCGGTGCATGTCGGCTCGACCACGCTGGTGCACGATCAGGGCGCCGCCGAGACGGGCGCGATGATCGCCGACGCGGGCCGCAGCGCGACCATCTCCTTCGATCCCAATTGCCGGCCCAACCTGGTCAACGACAAGGAGGCCTACCGGGCGCGCATGGATGGCTTTGCCGCTGTCGCCGACATGATCAAGATGTCGGACGTCGATTTCGACTACCTCCATGGCCATGACCGCTATGCCGAACGAGCCGAGGCACTGCTTGCGACCGGCTGCAAGCTGTTCGTCGTCACCCGCGGGCCGAAAGGCGCGCTGGCTTGGCATCGCAGCGCCGGCGCGGTCGAGATTGCTGCACCTGCGATCAACGTGGTCGATACGATCGGCGCCGGCGACAGTTTCCAGGCGGCGTTGTTGTTCGCTCTGCATAAGCAGGGCCGGCTTGGCAAGGCCGAGCTGCCGATGATGGCCGAGGCCGAGCTCCGCCGTGCGCTCTCTTTCGCCGCGTCCTGCGCTGCCGTGACCTGCACCCGCCCCGGTGCCGATCCGCCGCGCTGGTCCGAGATGGCGGCGAGTTGGGACGCGCTTGCCTGATCCGAGCCATTGCGCTCCACTTGCGGAACTGGTTGTCTGTTCACCCGTCATATAAGAGCAGTCAGCGGCGGGATAGCATGCCGGCCGACAGGACGGCATCCCGGCTTTCGGCCGGGAATGACTGTGCCAATGAGATGCCAAGAGGGAGGAACACATGGCACCAGCCGGAACTGAGCCGCTCTCGCGCCATGCGCTGGCCTATGTGCTGGCAGGGGGCCGCGGCAGCCGGTTGCTGGAGCTGACTGACAGGCGCGCCAAGCCCGCGGTCTATTTCGGCGGCAAGTCCCGCATCATCGATTTCGCGCTGTCGAACGCGGTGAATTCCGGCATCCGGCGCATCGCGGTCGCCACCCAATACAAGGCGCACAGCCTGATCCGGCATCTGCAGCTGGGCTGGAATTTCTTCCGCCCGGAGCGCAACGAGAGCTTCGATATTCTCCCGGCGAGCCAGCGCGTAACAGAGACCGGCTGGTATTCCGGAACGGCGGATGCGGTCTATCAGAACATCGACATCCTCGAGAGCTACAACATCAAATACATCGTGGTTCTGGCCGGCGACCACATCTACAAGATGGACTACGAGGCGATGCTGCAGCAGCATGTCGACCAGAAAGCCGACGTCACCGTCGGCTGCCTCGAGATGCCGCGCGCGGAGTCCTCCGGCTTCGGCATCATCCACGTCAACGAGGACGACACCATCCGCGCCTTCATCGAGAAGCCGGCCGATCCGCCGCCGATGCCCGGCAAGCCGGACATGTCGCTCGCCAGCATGGGCATCTATGTGTTCGACGCCCAGTTCCTGTACGATGAATTGAAGCGCGACGCGGCCGATCCGAATTCGGCGCACGATTTCGGCAAGGACATCATTCCCTACATCGTCAAGAACGGCCGCGCGGTGGCGCATCAGTTCACGCGCTCCTGCGTCCGCTCCGGCGACGATCCGCGCAGCTACTGGCGCGACGTCGGCACCGTCGATGCCTATTGGTCGGCAAACATCGATCTCACTGACGTCGTGCCCGAGCTCGATCTGTTCGACCGCTCCTGGCCGATCTGGACCTATTCGGAAATCACGCCGCCGGCCAAGTTCGTTCATGACGAAGGGGACGGACGGCGCGGCGAGGCGATCTCCTCGCTGGTGTCCGGCGGCTGCATCGTCTCAGGCTCGTCGGTCCGGCGGTCGCTGCTGTTCACCGGCGTCCGCCTGCATTCCCATTCCCGGCTCGAGGGGGCGGTGTTGATGCCCTATGTTCAGGTCGGCCGGCATGCGCAGCTGAAGAACGTGGTCATCGACCGCGGCGTGCAGATTCCCGAAGGCCTGGTCGTCGGCGAGGATCCCGAGTTGGACGCCAAGCGCTTCCGCACCTCGCCGAACGGCATTTCGCTGATCACGCAAGCCATGATCGACAGGCTCAATACATGAGCGACTTGCGCGTCCTCTCGGTCGCGTCGGAAGTCTATCCGATCGTCAAAACCGGCGGGCTCGCCGACGTCGCCGGCGCGCTGCCGGCGGCGTTGCGCATGGAAGGCGTCGCGGTGCGCACGCTCATGCCGGGCTATCCCGCCGCGGTCGAGGCGCTGCAATCCGCCACGGAAGTCCTCGTCCTGAAGGACCTGTTCGGCGGACCGGCGCGGCTGCTGGCGGGCACGCACGGCCAGCTCGATCTGTTCGTGCTCGATGCGCCGCATCTGTTCGCGCGTCCCGGCAATCCCTATCTCGGTCCCGACGGCAAGGACTGGCCGGACAACGCCTTCCGCTTCGCCGCACTGGCACGGGTCGCGGCCGAGATCGGGCTGGGTGCTGTCCCTGCCTTCGTGCCTGATATCGTCCATGGCCATGACTGGCAGGCGGGACTGCTGCCGGCTTATCTGCACTACAGCCATCGGCCGCACCCGGGCACGGTGATGACCGTGCACAATCTGGCCTTTCAGGGCCGTTGCCCGCGCGAGTTGCTGGGCCAGCTCAGCCTGCCGCCGGAATCGTTCTCGGTCGACGGCCTCGAATATTACGGCAGCATCAGCTTCCTCAAGGCAGGCCTGCAATTCGCCGATCGTATCACCACGGTGTCGCCGACCTACGCGCAGGAGATCCAGGGCGCCGAGCAGGGCATGGGGCTGGACGGCCTGTTGCGTGCGCGCTCCGCCATCCTCTCGGGCATCCTCAACGGCATCGACATGTCGGTCTGGGATCCCGCGCATGATCGCGCCATCGCCTCGCCCTACGGCGTCGACAGCCTCGAGGCGCGGGTGCCGAACAAGGCGGCGCTGCAGCAGCGGCTGCGATTGCGGGTGTCGCCGGATGCCTTCCTGCTTGGCGTGGTCAGCCGCCTGTCGTGGCAGAAAGGGCTCGACCTGTTGTTCGCCTGCCTGCCAACCATCCTGAGTGGAGGCATGCAACTGGCGTTGCTAGGCGACGGCGACGCCGATCTGCGCGACGCCTTTCGCGCAGCCGCCAGCGCGAACCCCGGCCACATCGGCGTCGTCACCGGCTATGACGAGAGCCTGGCCCACGCCATCCAGGCCGGCTCCGATGCGCTGGTGGTGCCGTCGCGCTTCGAGCCCTGCGGCCTGACCCAGCTTTGCGCGCTGCGCTACGGCGCCATCCCGATCGTCGCCGCCGTCGGCGGTCTGGCCGACACCGTGATCGACGCGCATGAGACGGCGGATGCGACCGGCTTCAAGTTCTCGCCCGTCACGGCCGAGAATCTCGACCACGCGCTGCGCCGCGCGGCTGCTGCGTTCTATGCGTCCCGCGCCAATGGTTCGGACTGGCTTCGTATGCAGCTCAACGGCATGCTGACCGACGTCTCCTGGCGCCATCGCGCCGCGCGCTACGCCGAGCTCTATCGCCAGATCGTCGCGCAACGGCGGGGATAGCGACGATCCACGCGAAGTCTTCTCCGTCATTGCGAGCGAAGCGACGTGTCCGCCGAAGCCCAGCGGGCGAAGGCGGAAGCGATCCAGGACCGAACAGAGATTCTGGATTGCTTCGTCGCTGACGCTCCTCGCAATGACGGCTGAGCGAGAAGGCGAGCTCTAACCTCATGTCATTCCGGGGCGCGCGGAACGCGCGAGCCCGGAATCCATTGTGCCTCATAATCTGTGGTGAGATGGATTCCGGGTTCGGCCCTTCGGGCCGCCCCGAAATGACGAACGGATAGGGCGTAGGCTACGGCAGCCCCGATAGGCAACGCCAGCTGTTCAATTCACATCTCAAACAGCACCAAGCATGCCATCGCATTCTCGCGGCGGATTGCGCCCGAGCTGTGCATAGCGACACGCCCTTCGAACAATCGAGAGGGCGCAGGGAATGCCGGGTGAAGGCCTCACCCATGGCCCGCCTGCAGAAAGAAAAGCAGGCGGCAGTCACCACAGGTGCAGCCGATCAACCGGCATTCCCTGCGCGATGGTTTTAACGCTTATACGTGCTCTCCCCGGGGACCGGCTCGATTGCCCCCGTCCGCGTGATGCGAAGCATCATCGCGTTGCGACAACGCGCAAAGCGCGTTGCGCAGGACGCCAGCACCGGGGCGCCAGGACCACACGATTTCACGTCCGTATCGATGTTGTTCGTCGGCATGACCCGAGATCACGCTGCAACTCGATACGTCCATCGCATCCCCGCCTCACGTGTCGTGACGATCGCGCGCAACGCCCCTCTCGGCGAGGCAGGATGGGAGCATGATCCATGATTTCTGTAAAAACGAAAGAGAAAAATTCGACCACCAAGGGCTCACGCGCCGTTCATCTTTGAAACGGCTCGCGAAAATAGTTCTTGCGCGCAGGCGATTTCGGCTTTCGCCGCGGGCATCCAGAGTGGGAGACCGGAAAAAGCCGCATCCTGATTCGCCCGACAGGCAGTCACGTCAACGGTGTCGTCTCGGCCTTGAGCCGGGATCCATAACCACCGCCAGAGGTGATGAAGCAACATGATCGCTCCAGTCTTCGCGAAGCGAAAGCCGGCGCGTATGGGTCCCGGCGTTCTCGGCGCGCAATTGCGCGCCTGACCGGGACGACATCGAGTGCGCGGCGGCGCCGCGTGCTGAATCGTTTCCGCCTTGGCCCTGAGGCTTCGGCGGACGAGCCGCTTCGCCGACCAACTTGCAGAGCTGACCCGCCCCGCGATCTTTGCGCTGGACGCTCCAGCCATGCCATTCGATAGTCTCAGGGATGTTCGCAACGTCGCGACGCCATCTTGAGGGATCATGCGGGTTTTCTCCGGGACGCTTGCCACCGAAACCAACACCTTTGCGCCGATGCCGACCGGGCTCTCGGCCTTCAAGGAGCGGGGCTACTATCCGGCCGGCACCCATCCCGACCACATGAGCATGTTCGCGGGTCCCCTGTTCGTGGCGCGGCAGCGCGCCGCGCAATATGGCTGGACCTTGGTCGAGGGCATGGTCGCGGCCGCCAATCCGGGCGGCCTAGTGACGCGCGCGGCCTACGAGGCGCTGCGCGACGAGTTGCTGGCCGACCTGAAGGCGGCGCTGCCGGTCGACATCGTGCTGCTCGGGCTGCACGGCGCGATGGTGGCCGACGGCTATGACGATTGCGAGGGCGATCTTCTCGCGCGTGTTCGCACGTTGGCCGGGCCGCTCGCGGTGATCGGCGCCGAGCTCGATCCGCACGCCCATGTCAGCGCGCTGATGGTTTCGAGCGCCGACGTTCTGATCGCGTTCAAGGAATATCCGCATATCGACGTGCGCGAGCGTGCCGAGGAGCTGGTGACCCTGTGCCAGCGGAAGGCGAAGGGCGAAATCAGCTTT
>Ga0209677_101245_pt1 | contig 11496 bp, 12 predicted proteins | sample AraplaCvi_mCL_r2_2_FD_184285 | JGI IMG/M metagenome (GOLD analysis project Ga0209677, IMG submission 184285) | Arabidopsis root microbial communities from North Carolina, USA - plate scrape CL_Cvi_mCL_r2 (SPAdes) (version 2) | ecosystem: Host-associated > Plants > Roots > Endosphere | place: USA... | reverse complement strand
GGCCGTCACCGGCCCCCGTTAATTCTCGTGCGATGCGCTATTGACAGCGGCGCGGCAACTAGCCAAGTGAAGCACCGCTTTTCAGACATTGCCAGGACGCCGAACGTGGCCAAATCCGAGCTCGGAACCAAACGCATTTGCCCGACCACGGGCAAAAAGTTCTATGACCTCAACAAGAACCCAGTGATCTCGCCCTATACCGGCGAGGTGGTGCCGATCGCGCCTGTTGCGCCCGTTCGCGCCAGCCGTGGCGAGGCCGCCCGCGCGACTGCGGCCGCCGACACCGCGCCGGAGCCGATGGAGAGCGAAGAGCTGGTCTCGCTCGAGGAGGCTGACGCCGAGGAGAACACCGGCAAGGTGAAGGCGGCCGTGCCGGAGTCCGAGGACGACATCGAGATCGACGAGACCCTCGACGACGACGAGGACGATGATTCGACCTTCATCGCCGATGAGGAAGAAGGCGACGAAGACGTCACCGATATCATCGGCGACGTCGGAGGCGATGAAGATACCTAACAGAAGACACTTGAGATCAACCGCGAACTGTGGTTCACGGTGCTCCCCGGCGCGTCACCCAGACCGCCGGGTCGGTGAATGGGGCCATAGCTCAGCTGGGAGAGCGCTTGCATGGCATGCAAGAGGTCGGCGGTTCGATCCCGCCTGGCTCCACCAGCTTTCGCGAGCTTCGGCTCGGCAAGCCTTGTCCCGCACTCTCGTAGCGAAGTGAGCGAAGGCTGTCGCGCCGTAGCCGGACGCGCCTTCGCGAAAAGGCCCTTTTGCCTGCCCTACCCCTCCGCCGCCTCGTTCAGTCGCTCGCGCAGCTCCACCAGACTCTTCTGCAGCGTCGATAGTTCTGCGACCGAGCAGCCCGTGGCGTCGAGGATGGCCGGCGGGACAGTGGCTCTGGCCTTCTCGCGCAGGCCCGCGCCCTGCGCCGTCAGCGCGACCAGCACCTGGCGCTCGTCGGCCACCGAGCGCGTCCGCTTGACCAGATGCGCGGCCTCGAGCCGCTTCAAGAGCGGGGTCAGCGTACCCGAATCGAGAAACAGACGCTCGCCGATCTCCTTCACCGACAGGCCATCGCGCTCCCACAACACCAGCATGACGAGATATTGCGGATAGGTCAGGCCGAGCCGGTCGAGCAGCGGCTTGTAGACGCGGTTGAACGCGTGCGCCGTCGAGTAGATCGCAAAGCAGAGCTGATTTCCGAGCAGGAGCGGCGCATCGCCTGCGGTCTTTCTGGGCATGTTCACCTCATCGGGTCGTCTATCGGCCAGCTTGCGGGCAGCTTGGCAAGGGCTGCCGCGACGATCACGGAAATTCGATTAGGCAATTATATTGTGCGCAATCGAATTGTTTGCAATATAGCTCGCATTGAAATCGTCACCTGAGGAGTATCCCATGTCCGTGAACGTGCTTTACAAGACCAGCGCCAAGGCAACCGGCGGCCGCGACGGCCAGGCCGGAACGCTCGATGGGTCATTCAGCGTCAAGCTCGCCACCCCGAAGGAGCTCGGCGGCGCCGGCGGCGCCGGCAACAACCCCGAACAGCTGTTCGCGTCGGGCTACGCCGCCTGCTTTCTCGGCGCCATGAAGTTCGTGGCTTCCCAGGGCGGTCCGAAGGTGCCGGCTGACACCTCCGTCACCTCTACGGTCGGCATCGGCCCGCGCTCCGAAGGCGGCTTCGGTCTTGCCGTCGAGCTCGCGGTGTCGCTGCCGGGCCTCGCCAAGGCCGATGCGGAAGCCCTGGTCGAGAAGGCGCACCAGGTATGTCCGTACTCCAATGCCACCCGCGGCAACATCGACGTCAAGCTCAGCGTGGTCTGAGGCGAGAGACGTATCGCGAGCTATCGCGCGGTCGACCGTGCGCTCCCTCTCCCCGTCCTTGCGGGGAGAGGGTTGGGGTGAGGGGCAGACTCCCGGACGACGTCAATCGTTGGACCTGTGCCTCCTCACCCGGATTGCTTCGCAATCCGACCTCTCCCCGCAATCGGGGCGAGGTTGCAGCAAGCGTCCCGCGAGCTGTTTGCATCCACCACTCCCTTGCCGGAGGAGCATTCTTTCCACCGCACGGCATGCACCTGATGGCACGAGGCTGCGGCCGCTGCGCATTTGCGCTGGTGCCGCGGCAATGCTTTATGACCGCGAGTTGACCCAACTCGCGATGCCCTGATGACCCCTCCCTTTGCTCCCGGCGCGATGGCCGGCTTGCGCGTGATCGACCTGACGCGCGTGCTCGGTGGCCCCTACTGCACCCAAATTCTCGCCGACCACGGCGCCGACGTGATCAAGGTCGAGCCACCGGCCGGCGACGAGGTGCGCGACTGGGGCCCTCCCTTCCACGAGGAGGACGCGGCCTATTTCGTCGGTATCAACCGCAACAAGCGCTCGATCGGCCTCGACCTCGCCTCCGAAGGCGGCCGCGAGGTGCTGCTGAAGATGCTCGAAGGCGCCGATGTGCTGATCGAGAATTTCAAGCCGGGCACGCTGGAGAAATGGGGCATCGGCAGCGACGTTTTGCGCGGGAAATTCCCCAGGCTGGTGCATTGCCGCATCTGCGGCTTCGGCGCCGACGGCCCGCGCGGCGGCAATCCCGGCTATGACGCCATCATCCAGGCCATGACCGGCATGATTGCCGCGACCGGCTCGCCGGAGAGCGGCCCGATGCGGATCGGCGTGCCTCTGGTCGACATCACCACAGGGCTGTATGCGGCGATCGGCATCCTGATGGCGCTGTCGGAGCGGCAGCGTTCCGGCCAGGGCCAGTTCCTCGAAGTGACGCTGTACGAGACCGGTCTCGCCATCATGCATCCGCACACGGCGAATTATTTCATGCACGGCAAGCCGCCGTCCTTGACCGGCAACGAGCATCCGAACCTCGTGCCTTATGCGATCTTCCCGACCAAAACCGACGACATCTTCATTGGCGTCGGCAATGACGGCACCTTCCGCAAGCTAGCCAAGGAGATCGGCCGGCCCGAGCTCGGCACCGATCCGCGCTTTGCCCGCAACAGGGATCGCGTCGCCAACCGCGATGCGTTGCGGATCGAACTTGCTGCCGTGTTCAGCCAGTTCGAGGCGGAGCCGCTGTGCAACCGGCTGCTCGCGGCCGGCCTGCCGGCGGGCCCGGTGCAGAAGATCGACCAGGCCTTGCAGAACCCGCACACGCTTGCTCGCGGCGATATTATCGAGAAGGACTGGTACAAGGGCGTCGCCTCCCCCATCCGGCTCGAGCGCACCAAAGCGAGCCTGCGCTCGACCCCACCCAAATACAGCCAGCACGCAAGCGAGGTCCTCGCCGAATTCGGCTATTCGGCTGACGATATCGACGCCTTGGTCAAAGGTGGAATCGTCAGCACCGAGCGCAAGCGCTAATCAAACAGAGAAGCGCAATCGTCCTGTCGTCTCGCTGCGCTACGGAATGGCGCAGCGAGCGGACGTTGCGGCTCGCGCCGCGGGAGATCTCCACCCTCTCCCGCATGCCTTGCACGACACTTTCGCCTGACGATCCCACCGGTTATACAGTTCACATAATCGTCATCCGCCGCTGCTAACGGCCCCAACGCGATGACGCCCTCTGGAGGAATTTTTTGATGTCACTTCGACAATTTGGTGCTCCTGCCCTCGGCGCGGCCAGCTTTGCTTTCGCCGCCGCCTCGCCCGCACATGCGGTCACGGAGATCCAGTGGTGGCACGCGATGTCAGGACCGAACAACGACGTCGTCGTCAAGCTGGCCAACGACTTCAACGCATCGCAGAGCGACTACAAGATCGTCCCATCCTTCAAGGGCAGCTACGCGGATACGCTCAACGCCGGCATCGCCGCGTTTCGCGCCGGCAATGCGCCGGGGATCATGCAGGTGTTCGAGGTCGGCACCGCAACCATGATGGCCGCCAAGGGCGCCATCAAGCCGGTGTTCGAGCTGATGAAGGAACAGGGCGAGAAGTTCGACCCCAACTCCTATCTGCCCGCCATCACCGGCTACTATTCGACCGCCAAGGGCGACATGCTGTCATTCCCCTTCAACTCGTCCAGCATGGTGATGTGGGTCAATCTCGACGCGCTGCAAAAGGCCGGCATCGCCGCGCCGCCGAAGACCTGGCCGGAGGTGTTCGATGATGCCAAGAAGCTGCACGCGACCAGCCCGACCTGCGGCCTCTCGACCTCCTGGATCACCTGGGCGCTGGTCGAGCAGTTCAACGCCTGGCACAATTTGCCGATCGGCACCAAGGCCAATGGGCTTGACGGCTTCGATACCGTGCTCGAATTCAACTCCCCGTTGGAAGTCAAGCTACTCGAGAATCTGGTCGAACTGCAGAAGGACAAGAGCTTCGACTATTCGGGCCGCACCAACACCGGCGAGGGCCGCTTCACCTCGGGCGAATGCCCGCTCTATCTGAGCTCGTCGGCCTTCTACCCCAACGTCAAGGCCAATGCGAAATTCAACTACACGGCGGTCGCGATGCCGTACTTCCCCGACGTGAAGGATGCACCGCAGAACTCGATCATCGGCGGCGCCTCGCTGTGGGTGATGGGCGGCAAGTCCGCTGAAGAATATAAGGGCATCGCCAAGTTCTTTACCTTCCTGTCGGATACGGATCGCCAAGTTTATCTGCATGAGCAGTCGGGCTATCTGCCGATCACCAAGGCCGCCTATGAGAAAACCAAGTCCTCGGGCTTCTACGAGAAGAATCCGATCCTGGAAGTGCCGCTGAAGGAGCTGACCAACAAGCCGCCGACCGAGAATTCGCGCGGCTTGCGCTTCGGCGGCATGGTGCAGATGCGCGACGTCTGGTCGGAGGAGATCGAGGCGGCGCTGGCCGGCAAGAAGTCGGCCAAGGAGGCGCTGGACACCGCCGTCTCGCGCGGCAACCAGATGCTGCGCCAGTTCGAACGCACCGCCGGCAAGTAACGGCACGACGACCGATCATGGCCGGCCGGGGGGCCGGCCATGATCCTCCGGCGGCATCAGGGCGGGGGCCTCATGGAAAACCGGGCGATCTTTTCGGGCAGGCTGCTGCCGCTGCTGCTGGTCCTGCCGCAGCTCGCCATCTCGCTGGTCTTCTTCTATTGGCCCGCGCTGCAGGCGCTCTGGCAGTCCTTCCTGGTGCAGGACGCCTTCGGCATCTCGACCGAATTCGTCTGGTTCGAGAACTACGTCTCCCTGCTGTCGACTCCGGCCTACTATCACGCGATCGGCGTGACCTTCCTGTTCTCGCTGCTGGTGGTCGTGTTCTCGCTCGCAATCGGCCTGTTGCTTGCGGTGATGGCCAACCGTGACATCCCCGGCCTGCAGGTCTACCGCACCTTCCTGATCATCCCCTATGCGGTGGCGCCAGCGGTCGCCAGCGCCGTCTTCATATTCATGTTCCAGCCGGGCCTCGGCATGATCGCGCGCAGCCTGCAGCGCGCCGGCATCGACTGGAATCCGGTGCTCAATGGCACCCATGCGATGATCCTCGTCGTCACCATCGCGGTGTGGAATCAGATCAGCTACAATTTCCTGTTCTTCCTCGCCGGCCTGCAATCGATCCCAAAAAGCGTGATCGAGGCTGCGGCGATCGATGGCGCCCGGCCGATGCGCCGGTTCTGGACCATTGTCTTCCCGCTGCTGTCGCCGACGACGTTCTTCCTCATCATCGTCAACACCACCTATGCCTTCTTCAATACGCTCGGCATCATCGACACCGCGACCGAAGGTGGCCCAAACAGTGCGACGCAGACGCTGGTCTACAAGGTGTTCCTGGACGGTAAGGCCGGCACCGACCTCGGCGGCTCGGCCGCGCAGTCGGTGATCCTGATGATCATCGTGATCGGGCTTACCGCATTCCAATTCCGCTACGTCGAGAAGAAGGTTCATTACTAAACCATGGTCGAGCATCGCCGCTTTGGAAATCTGCTTCCGCACCTGGTGCTGCTGGCCGGCGTCGCGGTCGTTGTCTTCCCGGTCTATCTCGCCGTCATCGCCTCGACCCATGATAACGCGGTCATCGCCAACGGCCAGATGCCGCTTTATCCCGGCGGCCATGCGCTGGAGACTTACTGGACCACGATCACCTCCGGAACGGGCCGCACCACACGCGAGCCGGTCGGCAATATGATGCTGAACAGCCTCGTGATGGCGCTCGGCATCGCGATCGGGAAGATCGCGATCTCGATTATCTCGGCCTATGCGATCGTGTTCTTCTCGTTTCCGTTCCGGATGACGACGTTCTGGATCATCTTCGTCACCCTGATGCTGCCGGTCGAGGTACGCATCTTCCCGACCTACAAGATCACCAGCGATCTGCACATGCTGGATTCCTATTCCGGCCTGATCCTACCGCTGGTCGCCTCCGCGACTGCGACGCTGCTGTTCCGGCAGTTCTTCATGACGATCCCGAAGGAGCTGGTCGAGGCGTCGAAGATCGACGGTGCGGGTCCGATCCGCTTCTTCTTCGACACGCTGCTGCCGCTGTCGGTCACCAACATCGCGGCGCTGTTCGTGATCCTGTTCATCTATGGCTGGAATCAGTACCTCTGGCCGCTGTTGATCACGACGCGCGACGACATGCAGACCATCGTGATCGGCATCAAGAAGATCCTCGACGTGCATGATGCGCTGACCGAATGGTCGGTGGCGATGGCGACCGCCGTGCTCGCCATGCTGCCGCCGGTCGCGGTCGTCATTTTGATGCAGCGCCTGTTCGTCAAGGGCCTCATTGAGACGGAAAAGTGAGAGGGCGAATAGTGAGTAGCGAATGGCGAATAGGGGTATTCGCCGACGCTCTCGCACCGAGCCCTATTCGCTACTCGCCATTCGCTATTCGCCAACCATCGGTATGACCATGGCCAATGTATCGCTCCGCAACGTCCGCAAGGCCTATCCCAACGGTTTCGAGGCCATCAAAGGCATCGAATTCGAGATCGGCGACGGTCAGTTCTGCGTGCTGGTCGGTCCCTCCGGCTGCGGCAAGTCGACGCTGCTGCGCATGGTCGCGGGGCTTGAGACAATAACCGGCGGCGACATCGATATCGGCGGCCGCGTCGTCAACCAAGTCGAGCCTGCCGAACGGGACATCGCCATGGTGTTCCAGAACTACGCGCTCTATCCGCACATGAGCGTGTACGACAACATGGCCTATGGCCTGCGCAACCGCGGCACCCAGAAGGCCGACATCGATGTCCGCGTGCAGGAAGCGGCGCGCATCCTGGAGCTCGGCGCCCTGCTGCAGCGCAAGCCCGGACAATTGTCAGGCGGCCAGCGTCAGCGCGTGGCGATGGGGCGCGCCATCGTGCGCCAGCCGAAGGTGTTCCTGTTCGACGAGCCGCTGTCCAATCTCGACGCCAAGCTGCGCATCGCGATGCGGGTCGAGATCCGCAAGCTGCAACGCCGCCTTGCGACCACGGCGATCTATGTCACCCACGATCAGCTCGAGGCGATGACGCTCGCCGATATCCTGGTGGTAATGAACGCCGGCCAGGTCGAGCAGATCGGCAGCCCGCTTCACATCTACAACCAGCCCGCGACGACCTTCGTCGCCTCCTTCATTGGCGCGCCGCCGATGAACCTGATCAAGCTCGACGATGCAGGCCTGAAGGGCCAGCTCGGCGCGGGGCAGGCGGCGGAGGCCGGCATCCTCGGCATCCGCCCGGAGCATTTCGAGGTCTCGGACAGTGTGCCCACCGGCGGTATTGCGCTCGACCTAACGGTCGAGGCGATCGAGCATGTCGGCGCGGAGACCTATGTCTACGGCGCGCGACAGCGCAACGGTAATGACGACGGCTTGAGCCTCGCAGCCACAGCCGGCGACATCATCGTGCGCGTGCCGGGTGAGGCTGCTCCCGGCATCGGCACGCGAATTCGCGCCAGCGCGCCGCGCGACAAGCTGCACCTGTTCTCGGCCGATGGCCGACGGCGCATCAACCCTTAACCTGTTCCGTGTACGGATCGCCCAGTCTCGGCCCGACGCTTGAACGCGCTGGGTGCGATGCCCATATTGCTGTGCAAGGGGTGCCGATAGGGCCCTGAAACATCAAAGTCGCTTCGAGAGGACTTTGTAAACTATGTCTCGTGTTCCTTCGCTCTCCAGTCCGTTCCTGCTGGGCTTCGACGAGATCGAGCGTGTGCTCGACCGCGTGGTCAAAGGTGCCGACGGCTATCCGCCCTACAACATAGAGCGGTTCGAGCGCACCAATGGCCAGCCCGAGCGGTTACGGATCACGCTGGCGGTGGCGGGTTTTACCCGCGATCAACTCGATGTCACCATTGAGGAAAACCAGCTCGTGATCCGCGGCCGTCAGCAGGACGACAAGGCCCGGCAATACATCCATCGCGGCATTGCCGCGCGCCACTTCCAGCGCACCTTTGTGCTGGCGGAGGGGATGCAGGTGCAGGGTGCGGACCTGAAGAACGGGTTGTTGTCGATCGATCTGACCCGGCCGGAGCCGGAGCGCATCGTTAAGACAATCGCTATCAATGAACACGAATAATGGACCGTATGGAACGAGTAGCGGACTCGACCGCTTAAGTCTCAGAAGGAGTCGAGACCATGACTGAAGGTATCGTCGCGTCGGAATCGAACGTCTCACTGGAATCGCTGGCGACGCTGGGCGAGGGCCACATCGCCTATGTCAAACAGATCCGGTCCGAGGACGTTCCCGATCTTTTCCCGCAGGCGCCGCGCATTGCGCCCGGCCTGAAGCTGTTTGCGCTCCATGCCGCCGATGGCACGCCGATCATGCTCACTGACAGCCGCGAAGCGGCGATCGCCAACGCATGGAGCCATGAGCTCCAGGCCGTGAGCGTGCACTAAGCTGACCGAACGGCTCTCCCGGCGGTCGCTCGAGCGGTCGCCCCGATCGAGCCATTGCCGCGAGTTTGTGATACGCGGGTCTGCCCCACCGGGCCGGCCCGCGTTTTTTTGAGCTCACGACATCACGATGGATCATCTTCCGCCCGAAGCACTGACGCCCGCCGACGTTCGACCGGGCGCGGCGCTCGCAGCCAGCCTGCTGGCGCTCAACAATGCGCATGCGAGCGAACTATCATGGCTGGAGCCGTCCGCACTCGCCAGCCTGGTGGCGCAAGCGTGGCTGGCTTCGCGAATCGGCGAGGTCGATGCGTTCATGCTCGTGCTCGACGAGAGCGCGGCTTACGACAGCCCGAACTTCGGCTGGTTTCGCGCGCGCTATCCCCGCTTCCTCTATGTCGACCGCGTCGTGGTCGGATCGCATGCGCGCGGGCGCGGGCTGGCGCGGCAACTCTACGAGGCGTTGATCGCTACCGCGGCGCGAGCCCGGCACGCGCGCATCGTCTGCGAGGTGAATATCAGCCCGCCCAACCCGGCATCGGATGCCTTCCACGCCGCGCTCGGCTTTGTCGAGATCGGACAGGCCAGCATTCATGGCGGTGCGAAAAGAGTGCGCTACCTAGAACGCTCGCTCGATGTCCGTCCTCATGGTGAGGAGGCGCGTTAGCGCCGTCTCGAACCATGAGGCCTCGTCCTTCGAGACGCCGCTTCGCGGCTCCTCAGGATGGGGGCAAGAGGGATAACGGCGGATTTTCAGGCCGCGGAGGCCGGCAGCGCGAGCACCGAATAGATCGCCTGGGCATCGCGGGAGGCGCGCAGTTTCTTGGCGACGTCCTGGTCACGCAAGAGGCGCGCGATTCGCGCCAGCGCCTTCAAATGGTCAGCGCCCGCGCCTTCGGGCGCCAGCAGCAGGAACACGAGGTCGACCGGCTGGCCGTCCATCGCCTCGAAATCGATCGGCCGCTCCAGCCGCGCGAACAGGCCGAACAGCTTCTCCAGCTTCGGCAGCTTGCCGTGCGGAATCGCAACGCCGTAGCCGACGGCCGTGGTGCCCAGCTTCTCGCGCTGCAACAGCACCTCGAAGATCGACCGTTCGTTCTGCTCGGTCAGCACAGCGGCGCGCGCAGCCAGTTCCTGCAGCGCCTGCTTCTTGCTGTTGACCTTCAAAGCCGGGAGAATCGCCTCGGGTGCGACCAGATCGGTAATCGGCATGGGGCGTTCCGAGGTGAATTGAACCGTCAGTGTGCGAGATAGGGCGGGACAGACCTGCGTCAAGAAGGTGAGGCCGCGGGCCGCATGGCCTCTGTCCGACGCGGGGCCTTCTACCCCAATGCAACGGCGGTGCCAACTCCCGCAAGCATGTTTCCCGCGACCTATCCTTAAGATCGTAGCCTCAAAGACCGGCCGACCATGGCATCCTCAAGGCGGCAGCCCGAAGGCGAATTCAGGCCTTTACGGCGGGCGGATCGACCCACCCGATATTGCCGTCGGCGCGGCGGTAGATGATGTTCACCCGCCCGCTGGAGCCATGCTGGAATACCAGGCAAGGCGCGCCCGTCAGGTCGAGTTCCAGCACCGCCTCCGACACGGAGAGCCGCTTCAGCGCTGTGGTCGCTTCCGCGATGATGACCGGGCTGTAGCCGATGACCTCCTCATCGCCCTCGCCTGGCGCCTCGATCACATAGCTCGGCGCGTCCAGCGCCGCGAATGCCGCCGAGGCCACCGCGGTCTTGCGCGCTGAGCGATCCTTGAGCCGGTTCTTGTAGCGGCGCAGCCGCTTCTCGATCATCAGCAGCGCCTGGTCGGCGCTGGCATAAGCGTCCTGCGCGTTCGATTCCGCCTCCAACGTGATCCCCGAATCAAGGTGCAGCGCGCAATCGGTGCGGAAGCCGAAGCCGTCCTTGGATAGCGTGATGTGGCCGGAATAGTTGCCGTCGAAATATTTCCGCAGCACCTCGTCGGTGCGTTCATTGACGCGGCCTCGGAGCGCTTCACCGACGCTGATGCTTTTTCCGGAGATCCGCAGGGTCATTTGCTACCTCGATGAAGGTGAACCGGATCCGTAGACTATCCCGATTTGGCTTTCGCGCAATCAATCAGGCGGAGGCGATGTCCCGGGAGCGGTCGGAGGTGGATGACGACGTCGAGAGAGCATGGGCCAGCATGCTCTGCTTGTCGCGGCGCCGCTGCACCGAGGAAGGTATCCGCATCGCCTCGCGGTATTTCGCCACGGTGCGGCGAGCGATATCGATGCCGGATGCGCGCAACCGCTCGACGATGGTGTCGTCGGACAGGATCGCGGATGCCTCCTCGGCATCGATCAGCTGCTTGATGTGATGACGCACGGCTTCGGCCGAATGCGCCTCGCCGCCATCGGCGGAGGCGATCGAGGCCGTGAAGAAATATTTCAGCTCGAAGGTGCCGCGATTGGTCGCCATGTATTTGTTGGCGGTGACGCGCGACACCGTCGATTCGTGCATCTGGATCGCGTCGGCCACGGCCTTCAGGTTCAGCGGCCGCAGATGCGCGACGCCGTGGGTGAAGAAGCCGTCCTGCTGCCGCACGATCTCGGTCGCGACCTTGAGGATGGTGCGGGCGCGCTGATCGAGCGCGCGCACCAGCCAGGTCGCGTTCTGCAGGCAATCGGTGAAGTAGGATTTGTCGCCGTCCTTGCGGATCGTCTTCGACAGCTCCGTGTAGTAG